>Ga0326728_10000473_pt1 | contig 157385 bp, 149 predicted proteins | sample MB3enrmetagenome_FD_207602 | JGI IMG/M metagenome (GOLD analysis project Ga0326728, IMG submission 207602) | Lab enriched peat soil microbial communities from McLean, Ithaca, NY, United States - MB31MN | ecosystem: Environmental > Terrestrial > Soil > Wetlands > Peat | place: USA: New York... | reverse complement strand
GTTCGACCCGCCGCCGCCGCAGCCCACGATCCGGATGTTGACCTTCAGGGTCTCCGCGAGCTTCGCGAGCTCCGCGTCATCGGCGTTCTGGTACGCCGGGGCGGCCGGCTTCCGTTCCTCGACCAGGGTCTGGTTCTCCTGGTGCTTCGCGATCGCTTCCTGGATGATGGACTTCATCGTCTGTTCCCGTCCTGTTTGTCAGACGAGCGTCATACGCTCTGCGCACCGATTCTGGAGGTTGCTACATAAACATTTGTGTGAAACGGAACCGTACACGACTCGGTACCGCCGTTTCTCCTCGGTCCGGCCGCAGGAAGGCGCAGCTTCGATGGGCCGCCGCCGTTCTGCTTCGGCGCGCGCCCGGTCCCCCTCCAGAAACCCATGGCTGCATGTCGGGTCGCGCGGATGCCGTTGCGAATCGCTCGCTCTTCCTCAGCGTGAGCAGGGCCCGTGGGATCGTCGGGTCACCCGAGGTCGCTCACCACGGGAACCGCCGAAGCTGATTCGGAGGACTCCGTCGCCTCGGGAACGGACGCTCGAGCACGGACGGTACCTCAGAACCTGTGGCCGTGGAGGGGACCCGCAAGCGGTCCCGGAAGCCTTCCGCGTCCGGATGACGCTGGGAGCGCGACGACCGGGATTCGTCCGGTCTGGAGGCATCCTCGATTCCGTGCGCCGTTATGAGCGACGACCGGTTTCGGGGGTCGTGGAATCCTACTTTCGCAGCATCGAGGCCGGGGTCGACCGGGCCTACGAGGCTGCCGGGCGGGCACGGCGCATCGGCCTCGACCCGTTCCCCGTCCCCGAGATCCCTCGCGCTAAGGACATGGCGAGCCGCGTCGAGAAGCTCCTCGCCCATCTCCACGTCGAGGGGATCGCGGACGAGATCCGGGAGCTCGCTCGCACTCTCCCGAGAGAGGAGCTCGCCGTCACGCTCGCCCGCCGCCTCGCCCGCGACCCGACGCGGAAGGGCTCGGTCCAGGACCGGGTCGAGGTCGCGCTGAGGGTCGGGCTCGCGGTCCTCACCGAAGGGATCCTCGTGGCCCCCCTCGAAGGGCTCGCGGACGCCCGTCTGCGCAGCTTCGGGGGATCGCCGCCGTACCTCGAACTCGATTACGCCGGTCCGATCCGGGCCGCCGGCGGGACCGCCCAGGCCCTGAGCGTCCTCCTCGCGGACATCGTCCGCCGCGACCTCGGCATCGCGGCGTACCGGGCCGATCCCGCGGAGGTCGGACGGTTCAAGGAGGAGATCCCGCTCTACAAGTTCTACCAGCATCTCCAGTACGTCCCCACCGCCGACGAGATCCAGCGGGTCGTCTCCAACGTGCCGGTCGCCATCTCCGGCGAGTCCACCGAAGGCGATGCGGAGGTCAGCGCCTTCCGCGACCTGCCCCGAGTTCCCACGAACGGCCTGCGGGGGGGTGCGTGCCTCGTGATCGCCGAGGGGCTCTGCCAGAAGGCGCCGAAGTTGAGGAAGATCGTCGACAAGCTCGGCCTCGACGGCTGGGGCTTTCTCTCCGAGATCGGCCGGCACGGCTCCGAGGAGGAGGATGCGCGGCAGCCGAAGTACCTCCAGGATGCGGTCGGGGGCCGCCCCGTCCTCGCGCACCCGAACCGGCCGGGAGGCTTCCGGCTCGTGTACGGTCGGGCGCGCACGACCGGGCTCGCCTCCTGCGGGTTGCCTCCGGCGACGATGGTCGTGCTGCAGCATTTCGTCGCGGTCGGCACCCAGGTGAAGCTCGAGTACCCGGGGAAGGCCGCGGCGATCGGCTTGTGTGACCGCCTCCAGGGGCCGATCGTCGAGCTGGAGGACGGCACCGTCACCGAGGTCCACGACACCGAGGCGGCCGAGGCCGTCCTCCCTAAGATCCGCCGGATCGTGGACCTCGGCGAGATCCTCGTCAGCTTCGGCGAGTTCCTCGAGAACAACCGCGCGCTCGTCCCCGGAGCCTATTCCCTGGACTGGCACGCGCAGGAGCTTCGCGCGGCGGGCGTCGACGACCCGACCGTGGCCGGCGCCGGCACGTTCGCGGAGGCCGTCCGCCTCGCTCGGACGCGCGGGGTGCCTCTCCACCCCCGCTGGCTGCTGTTCTGGCACGACCTGACGCCCCCGGAGATCCGCGCCCTCAGCGAGTTCGTCGAGCGCGCGGGGCGGTGGAGGAACGGCTCGCTCGAACTCCCGAGCGACCCGGCGTGGCGAGAGCTCCTGGTCCGCCTCGGCTTCCTCTTCCACCCTCTCGACGGGGGTCGCCTACGCGGGGACCCGGACCCGAGCGCGGCTCTCGTGCTCGGCCTGGGACTCGAGGCGGAGGGGGACGAACTGCAGCGGCGCGTGCCGCTCGAGCCGGTCGACGACGACCCCCTGGCGTACGTCAGCCGCCTGGCCGGCGTGACCGTACGGGCGCGGGCCCCGTCCCGCATCGGAGGGCGGGTAGGCCGTCCCGAGAAGGCCTACCCCCGTGCCATGCAGCCGAACGTCCACGGGCTCTTCCCGGTCGGGGAGGCCGGCGGCCCCACCCGGTCGATCCCCGACGCCGCGCGAAAGAGCGCGGAAGCGGACCTGCGGGTCGAGCTCGGGGTCCGCCGGTGCCCAGCGTGCGGGAAGGGTACGGTCTGGAACCGGTGCGCTTGCGGTGCTCACACCGAGGCGACCGGGGACACGGCGGTCCAGCGCCTTCCGCTGGGGGCCCTGTGGAGAGAGGCGCTCCAGCGCCTTTCGCTCCCGGACGTGCCGACCCCGAAAGGGGTGAAGGGGCTCACCTCGGTCGGCAAGGTCCCCGAGCCGCTCGAGAAGGTGATCCTCCGCGCGTCGCACCGGATCTCCGTCTATCAGGACGGCACCGCCCGCTTCGACCTCACGAATCTTCCGCTCACCCACTTCCGACCTGCCGAGGTCGGACTGGAGCTCGCCCGCGCGCGCGAGCTCGGCTACCTTGTCGACCTCCGCGGGGCCCCCCTCACCGACCCCGAGCAGCTGGTCGAGCTCCGACCGCAGGACCTGATCGTCTCCCGCTCGTGCGGGGACTACCTCGCGCGCCTCGCCCGGTTCGTCGACGACGAGCTCGTCCGCCTCTACGGGCTCGAGCCGTTCTACCGAGCGGAGGGTCCGGACGACCTCCTCGGAGCCAGCGTCATCGCCCTCGCGCCGCACACCTCGGGCGCTGTCGCCGGGCGCCTGGTCGGCTTCACCCCGGCGGAGGCGTGCTTCGCGCACCCGGTCTTCCACGCGGCGAAGCGACGCAACTGCGACGGCGACGAGGACTCGGTGACGCTCCTGCTCGACGCCCTCCTCAATTTCTCGAACGCCTACCTTCCCAACAGTCGTGGCTCCAAGATGGACAAGCCGCTCGTCCTCACGACGCGGCTGGTCGCGACCGAGGTCGACAAGGAGGCCCAGAACGTCGACGTCGGCTGGACCTACCCGCTCGAGCTCTACCATGCGGCGGCGCGTCGTAGTTCCCCGAAGGAAGTCGAGGGGCTGATGGACATCGTGGGCCATCGGCTCGCCTCGGACCGTGCGCTGACAGAGTACGGGTTCACCCACGACACCTCAAGGATCGCCGGGGGCCCGGTGCGCTCGGCGTACCGGGACGGCAGGTCGATGGCGGACCTGGTCGAGCGGTCGTTCCTTCTCGCGACCCAGATCCGCGCGGTCGACCTCGCGGACGCCGTCACGCTCGTGCTGAACGCACATTTCCTGCCGGATGTGATGGGGAACCTCAAGGGGTTCGCCACCCAGAAGTTCCGCTGCCGGACGTGCGGGACGACCTACCGCCGGCCGCCGCTCTCCGGCCGGTGCGTGACGGCCGGTCCGGGCGGGGCCCGCTGCGACCAGGAGCTCCAGTCGACCGTCTACGAGGCGAGCGTTCGCAAGTACCTGCCGCTCTCCCAGCGGCTCAGCGACCTCCCGGGGATCACGCCGTACGTCCGTCAGCGGATCCGCCTGCTCACGGACTCGCTGGCAACGCTCTTCCCCGCGACGGCCGGTCAGAGGACGCTGGACACCTTCGAGCGGCCGGAGACCGCACGTCCCAGCGCGTGAGCCCCTCCTCAGGTCGGCAGGGAATCCCCAAATACGCTCGACCTCCTCGCCGACACGTCGGGCTTGTGGGGTAGTCTGGACTATCCTGTTGGCCTTCGAAGCCAACGACCTGGGTTCGAATTCGCGGCGAGAGGCTGCGACGGAACTCCCAGCAAGCCCGGCGCCGGGCCAGTCTAGCGGAAGTACCCCGGGGCCTGGGACGGCTCGCCGCGTTTCTCCTCTTCGGCCTTCGCCGCCTCGAGGATGTCGATCGCGAGGAGCGCCGAGAGCGGCACCAGGCGCACGCGGCCCTGTTCCTCGCGGTCGGAGCTCTCGAGCTCGACCGCCAGGGCGTTGTCGCCCCCGATCGAGACGAGGCCGCGGAAGATGCCCAGCGAGACGATCGCCTGCTCCTCCGGTCCGGCGGAGCGCACGCGCACGCGGGAGCCCGGGGTGAGCACGATGGCCGGGCGCTTCCCGCCAGGAGCGGGCGCGCTCAGCGCGTCCCTCGCTCGCGACCCGGCGCGCGCGCGGTCGCGGTGGCCTTCGCCGGCCCTTCGGTCGGCCGTCGTTCGATCAGCCCCTGCAGGTGGTTCACCGTCTCCCGATACCGACGCAGGGCGTTCTGCGCGTTCGCCTCGGTGAAATCCCATGCGCGTGCCAAGCTCCCGTACCGAAGACGATAGCCTTTCCTGCCCTTCCCGTCGAGCGTCCCGGCGACCTCCTCGAGGAGGTCGAGCGCTTTGAGCTTGTTGATGTGGCGGTAGACGGTGGGCTTCGAGGTCCGGAGGACCGAGGCGAGCTCCTCGGCATACCAGGCCCGGGCCGGGTCGGCCAGTAGGCACTCCCGGACGAGCCTCAGGGCGAGGCTCTGGGCGATTGGCCCTTCCGAACCGCGACCGTCCTCTCCCTCCGGCAGGTAACCGATCATCCTCAGGAACTCCCGAAGGACCTCGTCCAGGTCGGTGATCGGGGTCAGTGGAGTGCTGTAACGCAACGACAGCTCGAACGGCATGCCCCTCCCCTTCCACGAACACCGTCCCAATTAAAAAGTCAAGGCTACCGGCCACGGCCGGCGGTGAATCGCTAAGCTCCCGTGCGGCCTGCGAGACCGCCACTTCGGGACGGCAGGGACCCTAGATGAGTCGCTCGTCGTGGACGGGAGCTTGTATCCTTCCCAGGGCTTCACCGGGGCCGCGCCCGTCGCCGAGGTGATGGTCGACCTGGCGACCGGCGCCGTCCCGTCGGTCGAAGTGACGTTCCTCGAGGGGCACCCCGGGGCCGGCCCGTTCGGCGCGAAGGGTCTCGGGGAGCCCCCGATCGTCCCGGTGCCGGCGACGGTGGCCGCCGCGGTCCGGGCCCACCTCACCGAACTCCCGCTCTCGTCGGAGCGGGTCGCCCGAGCCGTTAAGGCGGCGCGGCCGTCCCGGCCGGACGATGACGCTAGGCGTCGCCGAGATCCAAGCCCTGGTCGCGAGCTACCCTACGACCCCGACGGTCGCGACCGTCGGCTCCCACTCGGCGATCGACATCGCCGACGGCGCCGCGACCGAGGGGCTCCCGACGGTCGTTCTCGCGCAGGCCGGGCGCGAGGCGACCTACGCCCGCTACTTCCGGACCGTCCGGGGACCCGACGGGGGCCGTTACCGGGGCTGCGTCGATGAGGTCTGGACGTACCCCAAGTTCTCCGACCTCGCCGCGGCGACCGAGCAGGAGCGGCTCCGTCGCCGGGGAGCGATCCTCGTGCCGAACCGGGCGTTCAGCTCGTACGTCCCGCTCGAGGTCATCGAGCGCGACTTCCGCGTCCCGATCTTCGGCAGCCGGTCGATGCTCCGGATCGAGGAGCGCACCGAGCGGGAGAACTACTACACCCTGCTCGAGAAGGCGGGCGTGCCGACGCCCCGGCGCCTTGCCGGACCGGAGGCGATCGATCGTCTCTCCATCGTGAAGCTCCCCCACGCGAGCCGGAGGCTGGAGCGGGGGTTCTTCACGGTCGCGAGCCCGCAGGAGTACCGCGAGAAGAGCGAGCGCCTGATCGCGCGCGGGACCATCCTGGCGAGCGACCTCGCCGCCGCCCGCCTCGAGGAGTACGTCCTCGGGCCGGTCTTCAACTTCAACTTCTTCTTCTCCACGCTCGTCCCCCGCGCGGACGGCCTCGAGCTCCTGGGGGTCGACGAGCGCCGCGAGAGCGACCTGGACGGCATGGTACGCCTGCCCGCCGCCCAGCAGCTCGCCCTGCCCGAGACCGCGAGGATCCCCGAGTACACGGTCGTCGGGCACGGTACGCTCACCGTCCGCGAGTCGATCCTCGAGGAGGTCTTCCGGCTCGCGGAGCGGTTCGTTGACGCGAGCCGGGAGCGTTACCCGCCCGGGATCATCGGCCCGTTCTGTCTGCAGACGTGCATCGACCGGAACGGCCATCCGAGCGTTTTTGACGTCGCCGCGCGCATCGGCGGGGGCACGAACGTTCATCTCGGCGTCGGGCATCCTTACGGTAACGCGCTTTGGAGGTCCCCGATGAGCAGTGGGCGTCGCGTGGCGATCGAGCTCAAGCGAGCGGCCGCAGAAGGACGCCTGCGAGAGGTGGTGACATGACCGAGGCCCAGGCCGGTCCGGCCGCCGCGCCCGCGCTGGAGCGCACCGCGCTCCACGCCTTCCACGTCCGTCACGGCGCGCACCTCGTGCCGTTCGCGGGCTGGGAGATGCCGCTCTACTACACGAGCATCCTCGCCGAGCATCGGGCGGTCCGCTCGGGGGTCGGGCTGTTCGACGTGTCGCACATGGGGCTGTACACCGTCATCGGCGATCACGCGGCGGAGCTCCTCTCCCGACGGACGACGGCGAACGTCGAACTGCTCGAGCCGGGACGTGTGCGCTACACGTTCCTCCTCGAAGCCACCGGGGCGATCGTCGACGACCTCCTCATCTCCCGCCTCGACAGCGGCTCCGAGCTCACGAAGCGGTTCTTGGTCGTGCCGAACGCCGCCCGGGCCGCGGAGGTCGAGGAGATCTTCCGCCAGCACCGCGCGCCGGACACCACGATCCGTCGCTGGAACGGCCCCGTCGCCCTCCTCGCCGTCCAGGGCCCTGCCTCGCGGGCGCTCCTGGAGAAGCGGTTCGGCTGGGCGCTCGGGAAGCTCGGTTTCTACCACGCCGCGTTCTTCCCGCGCTCGGGAGGTGCTCCCGGCGCCACGGGCCGGCTCGGCGGGGCGATCCCGGCCGACCTCGCGACCGAACTGCTCGTGAGCCGGACCGGTTACACCGGCGAGCTCGGCTACGAGGTGTTCGTCCGGACGGAGGACGCGGACGCGATCGCGGAGTCGCTCGTCGCCGGTGGGGCGGTGCCGGTCGGCCTCGGCTGTCGCGACACGCTCCGGCTCGAGAAGGGCTACCTGCTCTCCGGCCAGGATTTCCACCGGGACCGGACCCCGCTGGACGCTGGGCAGGAGCGCTTCGTGGAGTTCGACCATACGTTCGTCGGTCGTCCCGCGCTCGAGGAGGAGCGTGCGAAGGGCCTGCCGGCCCGCCTCGCAGGGATTCTCATGGACGAGCCGGGGGCCATCCCACGCCACGGCTCGGCGGTCGTCGCGAACGGCAAGCAGGTCGCCGTCGCCACGAGCGGCGGGCCCTCCCCCGGCCTCGGCCGCGGGATCGCCCTCGCCTACTTGCCGAAGGAGCTCGCGCACGCGGGTACCGTGGTCACGGTGGAGGTGCGGGGCCGACCTGCCCCGGCCCACGTCGTCGACCTTCCGTTCGTCCCTGCCGCCCCGGTGCGGAGGAGCTAGCCTCGAGCCGGCGCCCCCTTACCATGGCCGTCGACCTCGAGCATCCAGCGTTCGTCGGCCGGCTCGAGACGGTCGACGCGCTGCGCCGACGCTACGAGGACATGCGGGCGGGCAACGGGGGCGTGACGCTCCTCGTCGGCGACACGGGGGTCGGCAAATCGACGCTCGTGGCCGGGCTCGTCCGAGAGATGACCGCCCGGGGGATACGGGTCCTCACCGCGGGCGCGGTCGCCGTGGACGCGCCGCCCCCGTTCCAGGTCCTGCGGGACGCGCTCGAGGGGGCACGCGAGACCGCCGGCTCGGCGGGGGGCCAGGACCGCTCGCTCGCCGCCAAGGTGCTGATCGGCTTCGCCCCGGGGCTCGAGCAGGTCGGGCGAGGCCCGGTCCGCGTCGAGGAACGGATCCTCGCCGTGCTCGGCGAGCCGGACGAGCCGGCGGAGGGTCGGCGCGAGGCCATCTGGGAGGGGCTCTCGCGGCAGTTCCGCGAGTTCGTCCGCCAGGGGCCGACCGCCCTCGTCCTCGAGGACCTGCACCGGGCGGACGACCCGTCGCTGGACGCCATCGAGTTCGTGGTCCGGCAGCTGCGCGACCATGCGTTCTGGGTCCTCGGGACCGTTCGGCCGTTCTCCGAGCTCTCGCCGGCACGCCGTGGACGCCTGGAGAGGTTCGAGAAGCAGACCGAGGCCCGGAGGATCATGCTGAACCCTCTCACCTCCGGGGAGGTCGCGGAGTTCCTCCGTGCCCAAGAACCCGAGCGGGAGTTCACCGACGAGGAGGTCGCCCGCCGGTACTCCGAGAGCGGAGGGAACCCCCTCCTCCTGCTCCAGCTCGACCGCCGGCTTTCCCGCCCTTCGGACGCCGAGCCGCCGTCGGGCGACGGCGTCCACCCCGACACCGGGGGACCTATCGCTCCCATCGGGGAGGAAGAGGAGCGGGTCCTCGCCGTCGCCTCGGTCGTCGGACCCGAGGTCCCGTTCGACATCCTGCTCAAGGCGAGCGGGGAGGACGAGGAGCGGCTCGCGGAGACGGTCGACCGTCTGGTCGGTCGGGGGCTGTTGCTCGAGCGGCCGGGCGAGCGCCTCCTGTTCGCGAGCGACCGGGTCCGCTCGGAGTTCTACGGTCGCCTCACCGAGACCCGCCGCCGCCTCATCCATCGGCGCGTCGGGGCGGCGCTCGAAGCGACCGGCACGGCCGACGCGGCGACGATCTACGCCCTCGCCCGCCATTTTGACCTCGGCCGGGTCGACGAGAAGGCGCTCCGCTACAACCGGGCCGCGGCCAGCATCGCTGCCGAGGCCCACGCCCCCGAGGAAGCGCGGCGGTTGCTCGAGCGGGCGCTCGAGAGCTTCCGCCGGCTGACCCCGGACGACTGGGCGGGGGAGACCGACCTGGTCCTCGAGCTCGCCCAGCAGGAGGATGTCGCCGGGGAGCTCCACGACGCCGAGGCGACCCTGCGTCGCCATCTAGGCCGGCCGGGTCTCGCCCGCCGGGTCCCGTTCCCGCTGCGCGCCCTGGCCGAGACGTTCCTCGCCCGGGTCCAGACCGACCTCGGCGACTGGAAGGGGGCGGAGGAGGCGACGGCGAGGCTCCTCGCGACCGAGGGCCTCGCCGAGCACCCCTTCGTCCTCATCGCGCTGCGGCACCTCCGGGGGGAGGCGCTGTTCTACCTCGGCCAGTACGCCGAAGCGCTCGCGGAGCACGACGCGGAGATCGCGCTCGCACGGGCGAGCGGCAATCCGCGGGCGGTCGCGCTGGGCCAGTCGAGGCGGGCGAGCGTCCTACGGATGCTCGGGAGGCTGGACGAGGCGCTGAGCGAGGGTCGGGAGGCCGGGGCTGCCCTCGCCAGGCTCGGCGACCTCCGTGGAGCGTCCTACAGCCACATGTTCGTCGGGGTGCTCCTCACCACCCTTTCGCCGTCGGGGAGCGCCATCGACGAGGCGCTCGCGGAGTTCGACGAGGCGCGCCGTCTCGGCGAGGAGGCGCACGATCCCCGACGCGTGGGCTGGGCGCTGTTCAACGCTGCGGACATCCTGCGCGAGGCGGGCCGCCGGGAGGAGGCGGCGAGCGCGAACGCCCGCGCCCGCGAGATCCTGGAGAGGATCGGGGATCGCTTCGGGCTCGTGCAGTCGCTGATCACCTCCGGGAAGATCCATCTCGACCTGAAGGAGTTCGACCGGGCGGAGGCCGACCTTCTCGACGCCTACCGCATCGTGCGCGAGCTGGGCGCACCGGCCGACGAGGTCGACGTCGTCCTGCGCCTGGCCCAGCTCTCGTTCGCCCGCGGGGACCTCGCCAGCGCCCGGCGACGCGTCGAGGATCTCACGCGGCGGAACGTCGCCGCTCTCCGCCCGGACGTCGCCGGGGAGTTCGACCGGCTCGCCCGCGCGCTCGCGGAGGCCGAGGACGCGGGGGGCGATGGCGCCGGCCGACCGGGCTAGGCGCGGCGCTCTCGAGCGCCTCGTCCGGACCGCCCTCGCCGAGGACCGCGTCGGCCGGGACAGGACGACCCGGGCCGTCCTGCCCCGCGCGGTTCCGGCCGAGGGCCTCGTCCTCGCCCAACGGAGAGCGATCGTCTCGGGCACGGTGGCGGCGGGGGTCGCCGCCCGCGCCGCGGGGCTCAGGGTCTCCCGGGCGGTCCGGGAGGGCACCCCGGTCCGGCCGGGGGAGGTCGTCCTCTCTGTCCGCGGCGACGCGAGAGCGATCCTCCGGGTCGAGCGAACGATCCTCAACCTCCTCATGCACGCGAGCGGGGTCGCGACCGCGACCGCCCGGGCGGTCCGTGCCGCCCGGGGGGCGCGGCCGGCCCTGCGGATCCTCGCGACGCGCAAGACGCTGCCCGGGCTCCGCGACCTCGAGAAGGCGGCCGTCGTCCACGGGGGCGGACACCCTCACCGGCGGGACCTCGCGGACGGGATCCTGGTGAAGAGCAACCACCTGGCCGTGGTCGGCATCGAGGAGGCTGTCCGGCGGGCCCGTCGGAGGGCTCGGCCGAGCGAGCCGGTCGAGGTGGAGGTCCGTAGCGTCACCGAGGCGCTGCGGGCGGCGCGCGCCGGGGCGGACGCGCTCCTCCTCGACAACGCGTCGCCTCGCCGGGCCCGCTCGATCGTGCAGGCGCTGGTCGCCGCGGGGCTGCGCAAGGGCCTCTCGATCGAGCTCTCCGGCGGGATCACGGCCGAGCGCCTCCCCCGCTACCGGTCGGTCGGGGCCGACGCGGTGAGCCTCGGCTCCCTCACCCACTCCGCCCCGGCCGCACCGTTCCACCTGCGCCTCCGGCCGCTCTGAGGTTAAGACCGCCTCCCGCCTGGTTGCGGTCGGGACCGATGTCGCTGGAGGCGGAGATCCGCGCCCTCAAGGACGAGAGGAACGCCGTCCTTCTCGCCCACAACTACCAGCGACCGGAGGTCCAGGACGTCGCCGATTACGTGGGCGACTCGCTCTACCTCGCCCGCCGGGCGCGCGAGGCCGACCGGTCGGTGATCGTCTTTGCCGGCGTCAGGTTCATGGCCGAGACGGCGAAAATCCTCAACCCGGAGCGCACGGTCCTCCTCCCGGACCTGAAGGCCGGCTGCGGGCTCGCCGACGCCATCACCGCCGAGCAGGTCCGCACCTGGAAGGCGGAACACCCGGGGGCCGCGGTCGTCGCCTACATCAACACCTCGGCCGACGTGAAGGCGGAGGCGGACTACTGCTGCACGAGCTCGAACGCGGTCAAGGTCGTCGAGCAGATCCCCGCCGGCCGCGAGGTGCTGTTCCTCCCGGACATGTTCCTGGGCGAGTACGTCCGCAAGAGGACCGGCCGACCGATGCACCTCTGGGTCGGCGACTGCCCGGTCCATGCCAAGCTCCGTCCCGAGGAGCTCGCGCGCGCGCGGGCCGAGCACCCGGGGGCGCCCGTGATCGCGCACCCGGAATGCGGGTGCGCGAGCCAGGTCCTCCCCGACGTCGACCGCGTCCTCTCCACGGACGGGATGGTGCGGTTCGCCGAGGAGACCCGCGTCCCCGAGGTGATCGTCGCCACGGAGGTCGGGATCCTTCACCGGATGGTCCGGTTGAACCCTCGGACGCGGTTCACCCCCCTCGATAGCGGGGCGATCTGCCCGTACATGAAGGAGATCGAGCTCGAGGACGTGCGCGACTCGCTCCGCGAGCTCCAGTACCGGATCGAGGTTCCGCCCGAGATCGCCGCGAAGGCTCGCGGAGTGCTCGAGCGGATGGTCGCGGCCTAGGCGGAACCCTGCGCTAGAGGTGCGGCGGCAGGACCCGACCGATCCCGCCCTGGACCCACAGCACGTAGGCCTCGGCGAGGAGGGCGAAAGACCCGAGGAAGACCACGCCGACCGCCGCCCAGGACGGCTTCCGGCTGAGGTAGAAGTGGGCGCTCAGCGGGTTGAGCCGGCTCGAGATGAACGACGTCCCCGACACGAGGAGCGCGAGGCCGAGCGCCCCGGGGACGAGCAGCGAGTACGTGCCCAGGTAGAGTCCGACACCCACGAGCACGACGGCGACCGGGATCGCGGCGTGCGAGCGCTCGGCCGGCTTTTCCTCGAGCCGATCCAAGCGCGGGGGACGGCGGTACTCCCGCGGGAGGTCCCGGTAGTCGTCCACGCGAAGGGACCGCCCTTCCCGGGTAGATGAGCCCGGGCGTCCACTCGCACCGGCTCGGCGCCGACCCGACGAGCAGATGAGCACCGACGCCCTTCTTCCGGTCGTGCCGGTCGCCCGTCCGAAGCCAGGCACGACCTCGAGCTCGTCCCTCCTCCCGGGACCGGCGGCGCCGCCGGCCCCCGTTCACCGGCATCCCGAGCCGCCCGCGTTCCGTGCCCATCCGCTGGCGGAGGCGGGCTCGTGCGTCGACTGCGGGACGTCGATCGCTCCAGGGTACGCGGTGCCCCGCTGCTGGGAGTGCAGCCGGCCGTTGTGCGCCGACTGTTTCTGGCGCCATGGGCTGAGCCCGGCCGACCATCGGTGCGCCGGGTGCTCGGCCCGGGGAAGCGGGCCCTCGCTCAACGTCTCCGGCGGGCGGACGGCCGCCCCGCCTCGTTAGGTCCCTTCCCGGGCGGGCGTGGGTCCACCGGACCGCCCAGTCCCTTCGTGTTGAGGACGTCCTCGCGCGTCGCGCCGGCCCTCCGGACGAAGCCGAGGGCGACCGGGGCCGCCGGGTCCCCCGGGGGCGAGCCGACCTCGGTGGGGACCGCGAGGGCGATTCCGGACTCGCGCGCCACGCGGGCGACGGTCGAGTCGAAACGCTCGACCCCCGGTCCCACCTCGACCGCCGCGGCGCAAGCCCGGGCGAGCTCCAGCACCGGTCGTGAGGCCTCCACGCTCCCTCCGGTGTGCGCGACGAGCCTCACGGGCAACGGCAGACGTCGCGCGGGGACCGAGGGGGGTCCCTTCTCGGGAGGAACGGCGATGAGGTACTCCGCCCCCCACGTCGCGAGGGTGTCGCCGTCGACCGACGAGAGGTCCCCACCGACCTCGATCGCGGGGGCCAGCCGGACGCCCCGGTCCGCGCGACCCCGAAGGCCATCGAGGACGTCCGGCGGGGCCGCCCACGTCGTCTTCCCTTCCCGCACCGTGGCCACGACGACCCCGACCGCGGTGATCGACCGCGTGCGCGCGGCCGCGACGAGCTGCTCCAGCTCGCGGGAACCCGGCGAGGGGGAGAGGTGCGCGTGGAGCTCGGAGACGAGCTCCGGCGCTTCCACCAGGCGCGGGAGCCCGCCCGCCGCCGCGTCCGCGATCTCCCCTCGGTCCTCCCGGAGCTCCGGGGGGATCCAGGCGAGGCCGAGGGCACGGTAAACGTCCTGCTCGGTCCGTCCCGCGACCCGCTCGTCGCCGCGGTAGACGCCGTACTCGTTCACCTTGAGACCGAGCTCGCGCGCGAGGGAGCGAAGGCGGACGTTGTGGTCCTTGGAACCCGTGAAGTACTGCAGCGCAGCCCCGAACGCCTCCGGCGCGACGACCCTCAGGTCGACCTGGAGGCCGCGGACGAGGACGACCGTCTCCTTCGTGGGGCCGCGCAGGCGGACCTCCCGCACCTCGGGGAGTCGAGAGAAGGCGCCGAAGACCGCCTCGGGCTGGTCGGCCGTCACGAGCACATCGAGGTCGCCGACGGTCTCGCGCGCGCGGCGAAGGCTTCCCGCCACGGCCACCTCGTGGACCGTCGGAACGGCCCGGAGCGCCTCGACGATCGCCCGAGCGAGGGGCCAGGCCTGCTCGATCGGCACCCGACCTGAGGGCGTGGCGGAACCCGCCGCCCCCGTCGCCGTCCGCAGCTGGGAGATCCTCTTCTCGGCGAACCCCTTGACGCCCGAAAGGCGGCCGGCCGCGATCGCCTCGGAGAGCTGGGCCGGTCCCTCGATCCCGAGCTCGGTCCAGAACCTCCGGGCCGTCTTCGGACCGACCCCGGGAAGACGCATCAGCTCGAGGACGCCGGCCGGGAACTGGGCGCGCAGGCGCTCGAGGTAGGCGAGCGAACCGCTCCGAAGGAGCTCGTCGATCTTCTCCGAGATCGCCTCGCCGACGCCGGGGACCGACCGCAGCTCCCCCCGGGCGGCGATCCTCTCAAGACCCTCGGGAAGCGCCTCGATCGAACGGGCGGCGCGGCGATACGCCTCCGGCTTGAACCGCTCCCCGAGCAGGTCCAGCAGATCGGCGATCTCCACGAGGGCTGCGGCGACCTCCGTGTTCGAGACCACCGCGACCCCCTCTCGGTCGGTCCTTCAGCTCGACCCCGCCTTGCGGACGCTCAGCCACGACCGGCGGCCGATCTCGCGGAACCCGAGCCTCTCGTACAGCCGAAGCGCGGTCGGAGGATCCTCCCGGACGTAGAGGCCGGCCCGCGCGCCGGAGCGCTCGGCCTCTCGGACGACCGCGGCGACGAGCTCCTGCCCGACCCCCCGACCGCGTCGGTCCGGCTCGACGAAGACCCCTCCGAGGACCCAGATGCGGGGGAGACGGACCCCCGCCCGGGCGACCCCCACGAGGCGGCCGCCGTCGAAGGCTCCCCAGACGGGCTCCGCCTCCGGGTCAAGACCTACGTAGACCCCGAGGTCCTCCTCCCCTCGGGCGCGGACCAGCGCCGAGAGCGCCGCGCGGTCCTCCCGGCCCAGACGGCGCACCGCGCCCTCGCGACCTTCCACCCAGCCGGGCTCCCGCAGCATCATCTTCAGCGGAGTGCGCTCACTTCCCGGGAAGGCCGACACGACGGCCGGCTCGACCTCCGGGGGGACCACCGCGAGGAACGGAGGTGTCGGGAACGCCCGGAGCAACGCCCCGGCGAGGTCGGCCGCCCCGAACCAGTGAACGACCGGTCGGCCCCTCTGGCCGAGCCAGATGAGGATGTAGCCGACCGTCTCCTCGTCACGGACCGCGGAGGCGAACCGGACCTGGGATGGGGTCCAGTCGAGGTCCCAGAGCGCGAAGGCGTGCGTGAGCGGCTCGAGGGAGGCGGCGCGCTCGAGCCAGCGCCGGTCGATCGTCGGCCGCACCTCGACGGCGGCGGGCACGGCCGGAGAAGGCCCCCGGGCTAGTTAGCCCCGCCGAGCCCGGTCCGGGCAACGGTAAATCCGCCCCCCTGGTCGAGCTGGGACGTGGGGCCGCACCGGCCGACCGGCGACCTTCCGCGGCATCTCGAGACGCTCTACGCCCGGTTCCCGTTCGACCGCTCGTACGTCGAGGACCCGATCTCCGAGGTCCGGCCCCTCGCGCGCGACCGGCGGCGGGCGGAGATCGCCGGGGTGTTCGCCTCGACGCTGGCGATCGGCAACACGACGGCGATCCGTCGCGCGATCGGCCAGCTTGCCCGCCTCGTCGAGGGCGACGTGGCGCGCCTGGTCGAGCCCGGATGGGCTCCCGAGCGGGCCCGTCGCCTCGCGGGGTTCCGACACCGCTGGATCCGGGGCGACCAGCTCGACTACCTCGCGGGGAGCCTCAGCGCGTTCTATCGCAAGGAGCCGTCGCTCGAGCAGGCGTTCGTCCGGGGGCTGGAGAACGGAGGGTTCGCCCACGGGCTCGACGCCCTCGTGCGCGTCCTGAGGGGCGGCGCGCGCGGTGCGCAGGGACCCGAGCCGCCAGGCGGGTACCAGGCGCTCTTCCCTAGCCCGCTCGAGCCTGGACACAGCCCTTCCAAGCGGCTGACGCTCTTCGTCCGCTGGATGGTCCGTCCGCGCTATCCGGATCTCGGCGTCTGGACGGCCGTCCCCACGGGCGAGCTTCGTGTTCCGCTCGACCAGCACGTCCACTGGATCGCCTACCACCTTGGGCTCACGGCACGCAAGAGCCGCTCGTGGAGCGCGGTCGAGGAGGTGAGCGAGGCTCTGCGCAGGATCGACCCGCTCGACCCGGTCCGTTTCGACTTCGTCCTCTGCCACACGGGAATCTCGGGCGACTGCCCGAAGGTACGGGACCTCTCCGTCTGCGGCCCGTGCGCGGTGCGGCCGGACTGCCTGCTCTGGCGACGACGGCGGAGCGCCGCGTGACCGGGCCGGAGATCGACGCGGGGCTCGCGCGCCGTCTGCGGGCGGCCGGCTCCGCGATCGTCTGGCGTGCCGCCGCCGACTTGCCCGGGGGCGGGAGCGCCGGTCCAGCCGCCCGCGCCGCGCGCCTGGGCGACGAGGAGGCGAGGGTCGAGACGCTCGAGGGCGCCTCGGGGACGACCGTGGAGGTCGACGCGGGCCCGGTCGGGGCCGTCGTGCTGCTGCTCGAGGCGGACCGGCGCGGTCTCCCCTCGTCGCTGGGGTCGAAGAACGCGCGGCCCGGCTCGGCGTTCCCCCTCGGGTCGATCGTCGCCTCGTGGGGTGGCGCCGAGGTGGTCGCCGACGCGCGGCCGACCTTGCGCGACCTGGTCAGGCTCGCCCGCTACGCCCTGCCTTAGGGCTCGGGGGGAGCGCCCCCAGGGCCTACGAGCAGCCGCTGGTCGACCCGCAGACCGTGCACGCGTAGCAGGTCCCTGAGCGGACCATGATCCCGCCGCAGACCGCGCACGACGGGGCGTCCTCGCTCGTCGCCCCAGCGGCCGGTCCGGCCGCGAACGTGTCCAGGGGGCGCGTCTCGAACCGGACGGTGTGGGGCGCCGACGGCGGGGCGCCGGCCGGGGGGCTCCCGTGGCCGTTGCCGTTGCCGTCCGGGGTTCCCTCGAGCCCGATCGACCGTCGCTCGTCCTCCGACAGGAACTCGAGGGCAAGCCAGCGGGCGACGTAGTCCGGGATGGACTTCGCGAAACGGATCTTCGGATTGCTCGTCGCGCCGGCCGGCTCGAAGCGGAGGTGCGCGAGCTTGCGGACGAGGTCCTTGAGCGGCACCCCATGCTGGAGCGCCATCGACATCGAGATCCCGAGCGAGTCCATCAGGCCGTTGACGGTGGAGCCTTCCTTCGTCACCCGGAAGAACACCTCCCCGACCCGTCCGTCCGGGTAGAGGCCGACCGTGACGTAGCCGTCGTGCCCGCCGACCTGGAAGTGGTGCGTCACCGCCTGCCGCTCGTCCGGCAACCGCTCCCGGGCCGGCCCGCGGGGACCGACCACCGCCGCCCTCGAGCCGCCCGTGTCGAACGGCTGAGAGACCTTGCAGCCGTCGCGGTACAGCGCGACCGACTTGATCCCGAGGCGCCAGGCCTCGAGGTAGATCCGTTCGATGTCCTCGACCGTCGCGCTCGTCGGGAGGTTGATCGTCTTGGAGGCTCCGCCCGAGAGGAACGGCTGGACGGCGCCGAGCATCTTGAGGTGGCCCATCGGCTCGATCGTCCGGGAGCCGGTGGGGGGCGCGAGCGCGCAGTCGAAGACGGCGAGGTCCCCTGGGTCGAGCCCCGGCGCGCCCTCGATCGTGCCGGCCCTCTCGACGTGCTCGAGGATGGCCCGGCGTTCCGGCTCGCGGTAGCCCAAGGCGACCAGCGCCGCCGGCACCGTCCGGTTGACGAGGCGAAGGACCCCGCCGCCGACGAGATTCTTCATCTTGACGAGGGAGAGCTCGGGTTCGAGGCCGAGCGTGTCGCACCCCATCAGGAGGCCAATCGTCCCGGTCGGGGCGATCACCGAGATCTGGGCGTTACGGTAGCCCCAAAGCTCCCCCGAACGCACGGTGGTGTGCCAGCTCTCCGCAGCAAGGTGGGCGAGCGGCGCGATCCGCGGGTCGGAAGAGGAGAGCTGCTCGGAGGCGCGGGCGTGCTTGCCCATCACCCTCAGCATCGGGGCGCGGTTCTTCTCGAACCCCGGGAACGGGCCGAGGCGCCGCGCGATCTCGCTCGACATGCGGTAGCCCTCCGCCGAGAGCACCGCGGAGATCGAGGCGGCGAGGGTCCGGCCGGCGTCCGAGTCGTAGGCAAGACCGAAGTGCATCAAGAGCGCGCCCAGGTTCGCGTAGCCGAGCCCGAGCGGGCGGAAGTCGTGCGAGTTCTGCGCGATCGGCGCGGTCGGGTAGCTCGACGCGTCCACGACGACCTCCATCGCCAGGATCATCGTCCGGACCGCCTGGACGAACGTCGCGGCGTCGAACGAGCCGTTCTCCGCGACGAACCTCATCAGGTTGATCGAGGCGAGATTGCAGGCCGAGTCGTCCAGGAACAGGTACTCACTGCAGGGGTTGGAGGCGTTGATCCTCCCGGAGTTCGGGCAGGTGTGCCAGTCGTTGGTGATGTCGTCGAACTGGACGCCCGGGTCGCCGCACCGCCATGCCGCGACCGCGAGCTTGCGCCAGAGGTCGCGGGCGCGGAACGTCCCGGCGACCGCGTGGTCGGTCCGCTGGTACGTCGTCCACGGGCCGTCCCGCTCGACAGCATCCATGAACGCGTCCGGGATCCGGACCGAGTGGTTCGCGTTCTGGTAGGCGATCGAGGCGTAGGCCGAATCCGGGTCGGTCCCGTCAAAGTTGGGCGAGTAGCCCTCGCGGATGAGCGCGAGCGCCTTGTCCTCTTCCTTCACCTTGGAGTCGATGAACTCGACGATGTCCGGGTGATCCATGTTGAGGATCACCATCTTCGCCGCGCGGCGGGTCGTGCCGCCGCTCTTGATCACGCCGGCCATCGCGTCGAACGCCCGCATGAACGAGACGGGTCCCGAGGCAATCCCTCCACCGGCGAGCGGCTCGTGGCTGCCCCGGAGCGGCGAAAGGTTCGTGCCGGTCCCGCTCCCGCCCTTGAACAAGCGCCCCTCGCTCGTGGCGAGGGCCAGGATCGAGTCCATGTCGTCCCGGACCGACTGGATGAAGCACGCCGAGCACTGCGGCGGGTCCCGGACGCCGACGTTGAACCAGACGGGGCTGTTGAACGCCGCCATCTGCTGGACCATCAGATAGGTGAGGTTCTCCTCGAACGTCGTCCCCTCCTCGAGGGTGTCGAGGTAGCCGAGGGCGACCGCCTGCTGCGCGATCCAGTGGCAGACCCTCCGGATCATCCCGTCGATCGAAGTTTCGCGACGGCCGTCGATGATGCGGAAGTACTTCGACGCGGCGATGTTGACGCTCGTCTCCGACCACGGCTTCGGCGCGCGGATGCCCTTCTGCTCGAAGATCACCTTGCCGTCCGCGCTCTTGATCGTCGCGTCGTGCGTCTTCCATTCGACCGTGTCGAACGCCGTCTTCCCCGTCGGCACCAGCCGGGGGAGCTCGATCGGCTCTCGACCCGGGCGGACGGCGGGATGCGTCGCCGTCCCCTCGCCCGTCACCGGACGCTTCTTCGCGGCTGCCATGATACGACTTACCCAGAGGATGGGCCGCGCTCTCTTCCCGGCGCTCTAGAGGTCCGACCGAGCCCTAAGCCGCTGACGGCCGGGGGTCGGAACGCCCTCGGAAGACGGGCGTTTCGAGCCGGGCGGCCTCGGGATAGGACGCGGGGAGCTGGGCACGGAGCACGCTGAAAACCCTCCGGGGCGGCGCTACCACGCTCCGGTATATCTGACCTCGGTCCGAAAAGTTGGTGGCGGAGGCTGCCGGCGCCGCGCGAGGCGCCGAATCCGTTCCTCCGTAAGCCCCGGAACGCACCGTGCCGTAGGGCTCTCCGTCGGCCCCCGAGGAAGTAGGCGCCCAAGCCTCGAGGGGAGCCGCCCGCGGGCCCGTTCCCTCCGTGGGGGGACGCTACGGGTCTCGCCGGGGAAGAGGTCCTGCTCGCCGACCCTGGAACCGCACCGCGTCGCGGGTCGTGGGGCCACGTCACCGTGGTCTCCCGAGCCGCAAGGCCCTTCGAGAGAGAAAAGGGAATGGGTTGAGCCGGATCGGGAGATCCGGCCTCCGAGGGACCTCGGGGGAAGACGCCCCCCGGGGGACCGTGTCGAGCCCCCTCAGGCGTTCTTCATTCGGGCGCGCGAGATGAAGCCCTTCTTGTCTAGGAAGTACATGTAGCCGTCCGCGCGGGCGATCTTCTCGGTTCCCACGCGCGCCTTTCTGCCGGACTTGTTGAGCTTCGTCGGAGTCTTCCAGAGGTACCCGTCCTTCCCGAGGTAGTACAGGTAACCCTTCTCTCGCTTGACCTGCTCCTTGCCTACGCGCTCCGCCATCGTCGTCCTCGACCGGCGGCAGGAGAGCCCCTGTATTTGAATATGCTGACGGAGTTACGGGAAAGAAACAGGTTTTCCCTGACGTAAAACGACGCTCGGTCGAACGTCGAAACGATAGCCGAGCGAGGAGGGCGACCCGACCGGGAAGACCGCGAGGTCGGCGGGCCGGCCGACCTCGAGGGTCCCGGCGTCGGGGAGGCCGATCGCGTGCGCGGCGTTGACGGTCGCCGCCGTCAGCGCCTCGGCCGGGGTCAGCCGCCCCGCGTGGACGGCGGCGGCGAGGACCCCGGGGATCTCCTCGACCCAGGTGTTCGGCGAGCAGTCGCTCCCGAGAGCGACCGGGACGCCGGCGTCGACCAGCTCGCGCGCGGGGCTGCGGCGCGCGACCGAGGAGGCGAACGCGGTGAGGGGGAGCACGACGGCGGTCACCCCGGCCAAGGCCAGGCGCCGCCGGTCGCGCTCGGGTGTTGTCAGGAGGTGGTCGGCGCTCGTCGCGCCGAGACGTGCGGCCAGCCGCGCGCCCCCGGAGGCGACGAACTCGTCGGCGTGGACCTTCAAGCCGAGGCCCAGGGCATGGGCGCTTCGGAGGATCCGCTCCGTCTCCTCCACCGAGAAGAATCCAGGCTCGCAGAAGACGTCGCAGAAGCGGGCAAGCCGACCTCGGGCGACCGCCGGCAACGTCCTGCGGAGGATCGTCCGAACGTAGGCGTCCGAGTGCCCGGCGAACTCGGGCGGAACGGCATGGGCGCCGAGGTACGTGGGGACGAGACGGAGGCCGGTCCTTCGCGCGAGGAGGGGGATCAGCCGAAGGAGCCGCAGCTCGCCGGCGTGATCGAGCGCATAGCCGCTCTTCACCTCAACCGCCGTCGTCCCGGCGGCGGCCATCCGGCGCAATCGCGCCTCGGTCTCTCGGAGGAGCCGACCGTCGCTCGCTTGGCGGGTCGCGCGGACGGTCGAGAACAGTCCGCCTCCGCGCCGGGCGATTTCGGCATAGCTCGCCCCGGCGACCTTCCAGGCGAGCTCGTCGGAGCGGTCGCCGGCGAAGAGGACATGGGTATGAGGGTCGACGAAGCCGGGGATCGCCGTCCCTCCCCCGCCGAGGACCGTTCGGCCGCCGGAACGGAGGCGGACCTCGTCGGGGAGTCGGCGCTCCGGCCCGACCCAGACGACCCGGCCTCCGTCGACCGCGACCGCGCCTCCCTCGATCGTCGCGAGGTCGGCCATCGCTTCGCCGACCCGGGGCACGGGCCCGCGTGCGAGCGTCGCGACCGTGGCAAGGTCACGGACGACCAGAGCTGCGCGGATCATCTCAGGGCTGATGGATCAGGTGATCGAGCAGGTCGTGGGCCGCCGTAGAGCCGGCGAAGACGACCCTGGCCTCCGCCTCGAGCGGCTCGAGGTCCTTGTAGCGCGAGGAGAAGTGCGTGAGGAACAGCGCCCCGACCCCAGCGACCCGGGCGCACTCCGCGGCCTGACGGGTCGAGGAGTGGCCCCACGTGTTCGCCTCCTTCTCGAGGTCCGCCGCGGCGGTCGCCTCGTGGATGAGGACCGTTGCCCGGTCGGCGAGCCGGGTGATGGCCCCGCTCGGGGCGCTGTCGCCGGAGTACACGACCGAGCGGCCCGGCCTCGGCGGCCCAAGGAGCTCCTCCGGCCGCACGACGCGCTCGCCGACGCGCACGGGCTCCCCCGCCTCGAGCCGGGCGAAGTCAGGGCCTCGGATGCCGAGCGCTCGCGCCCGCGGGGCGTCGAACCGGCCCCGCTTCGCCCGCTCCTCGATGCGGTAGGCGAGCGCGGGGACCGGATGCTCGGCGGCGGCGGTGCGGACCTGATAGCCGTCCAGCTCGACCGTCGAGCCCGGTGCGAGGGCGTGGACCTCGACCGGGAACCGGAGCTGGAAGTACCCTAGACGGAGCGCTCGGCCGATCATCTCCTCGGCGTCGGGCGGCCCGTAGATGTCGAGCGGCTGCTCCCGATGATTGAGGCACATGCTCTGGATCAGTCCCGGAAGGCCGAGGAAGTGGTCGCCGTGGAAGTGGCTGATGAAAATCCGTCGGACCCGCATGAACGACGCGCTCGACTGGAAGAACTGGCGCTGGGTCCCCTCGCCGCAGTCGAGGAGGATGAGCTCGCTCTCCAGGTCGAGCGCGACCGCGCTCGCCGACCGCTCCTTCGTAGGCCAGGAGCCGGCCGTTCCGAGGAACGTGAGGCGCATCGTCGCGGGTCACTCGGGGGGAGTTAATAGGTGAGGGCCGCGTCCTGCCGGTAGGGTTTCCCCGGTCCTGCGGCGGCCGGGGACCGCCCTGGGCCGAGGCGAAAGGGGAAAAGGGGCCCGCCGTTCGACCCGCGATGGTCGACTGGGGCCGGGTCCAGGAGCTCCGCTCCAAGGGTTGGGACTGGGCCGATATCGCGAAGGACCCTAAGGTCGATTTCCACCCGGACGCGTCGGCCGGGAACCCGGGCCGCGCCCTGCGCGCGCTGTACCACCGGACCGGACGGCGAGCTCCGGTCGCCGAGGCTCAAGAGACCTCTCCCAAGCGCGCAACCAAGGAGGAAACGGAGCGGAAATGGACGTTGACGAGGTTCGGCTGGCTCTTCGTTCCCCTGCTCGCCGTCTGGTTTGCCCTCGCCTACGTGGCCCCTTCCCCGGTCGGATTGGTCATCCCGGCAATCCCCTACCTCGCCTTGGCCCTCGCGGCGGTCGCCCTCGTCCTGATCTACGCCCTCTGGCGGAAGACCGAGGGACCCCGATGGTCGACCGTCTACCGTAACACCGTCGTGGGCGGGGTCGTCGTGGGCCTCGTGGTGGCAGGGGGAGTTGGCCTCGTCGGCACGCTGGTCTTCGGCTGTCCGTACCTACCGCCGTCGACCAGCCTCTCCAGCTACGGCGGCCCGGGGTGGGAGTCCGTGCCGACTCGGGCCTGGCAGTCGAACGGCATGCCGACCGTCTTCTTTTACGGCGCGACCTGGTGCCCGTACTGCGCAGCGAGCAGCTGGTCGATCTACAAGGCGTTGACCGACTACGCTACCGTGGGGAACGTCTACACGACGTTTTCGTCCTACTCGGACATCGGAGGCGGCATCCCCGAGGTTGTGCTCGCCGGCCTGTCGCTGTCGCCGAAGAATGGCCACGGACCGGCGATCGACTTCCAAGTGGCCGAGGACACCTCGGGCGTGGAGCCCAACCTCCCGGGGGCCGCGAACTGCTACCAGTCGGCGTACGTGACGGCGTATTCCGGAGGGGGGATCCCGTTCTACGCCATCAATGGCCAGGTAGTCCACCCGGGCATGCTCAACTATCCCAGCTGCTTTTATCCATGGAGCCACCCCAACGGAACCGCCGGTCCGACGACGGTATTGAACGACGTGAAGAGCGAGACCGGTGCCCCGTGGAGTTGCGTCCAAGCCCAAGCCTGGTGGGTCATGGCCTTCATCGCCAAGTACCTCGGCTATAACGTGAACACGGTCAGCACGCTCGGCGGGAACAGCGAATATCAGTGGTCCCCCGCCACCCTAAGCGCCGTCACCACCGACCTCAGCTCGATCACGTGAGGCCAGGCTCGGATGAAGACCTCGAGCCTTCGAGGCGCGATCTACCTCACCGGCATGATCGGCCTGCTCGTCTCGATCTTCTCCGCAGCGGAGTTCTATGCCGCGTCGCTCCGCAGCGTCTGCTCGATCAACCAGTTCCTCTCCTGTGGGGCGGTCGACAGGAGCGGTCTGACCACCACGCTCGGCATCCAGGACTACCTGTGGGGGATCGGCGGGTTTGTCGTCCTCCTCATCCTGGCCGGGCTGGCGGAGCGGCGGCCCCGCGACGTCCGGCCCGCCTACGCCCTCGCCGTCCTCGCCTCGTGCGCGGTAGCGCTGTCGGCCTACTTCATCTACGTCCAGCTCGCCGAGATCCACGCGATCTGCATCGTCTGCGTGACCGCCGAAACGTTCGGCGGGATCCTTTGGATCGGCTCGCTCGCCCTCGCCGTACGGACCGCCCGGAAGGCGGCCCGCGACCGATCCGAGGTCCAAGGGCGGTCGGCTCCGGCCGACCGGTCGAGCTGAACGGACCCTCCCCGCGACCTGGGCGAAGCCGGCCGCGTTGCTTTCGTGGGAGAGTTATATACCCTACCTAGCTCGGCCCGCGCGAGTTCCCGAGATGGTCGACCAGTATGCCACTCTCGCCGCCGGGATCGCAATCGCGGGCGGGCTCATCGGAACGGGGATGGCGCAGTCGGGCATTGGGGCGGCGGGGATGGGGATCATCGCCGAGAAGCCCGAGAAGTTCGGCCAGGTCCTCTTCTTCTTCGTGATCCCTGAGACGCTCTGGATCATCGGGTTCGTGCTCGGGATCATCCTCCTTCTCGGGATCATCTGAGACTCGCACGGTCCTGGGGATGTCGCTCGAGACCCTGGTCGACGAGATCCGGGCCCGCGGCGAGGCCGAGCTGAAGACGATCTCCTCCCGGCGGGAGGACGACCTCGCGAAGATCGCCGCCGAACGTGATGCGCGCATGGTGGCGCTCCGGGCCGAGGTCGCGAGGACGATCGACGCCATGGTCGCCCGGGATCGCGCGCAGCGGGTCGCCGCCGCTCACCTTGCCGCCCGCCGCCTTCTGTACGAGGCGCGCGAGGGAGCTCTGGCGAACGGGTTCGCCGACGCCCGAAAGCTCCTCGCCGACCTCACCGACACGACGGAGTACGCGCAGATCCTGAGGAAGATGATCGCTTCGGCGTCCGCCCGCCTCGGCAAGTCCTGCCGTGTCTCGGGACGGGCCGAGGACGCCGCGCTCCTGGCGCGGCTCGCGGGTCGGTCGTTCGACCCGTCGGCACGGTCCATCCTCGGAGGCCTCGTCGCCGAAACGCCCGATGGGCGCCGACGCCTGGACCTTTCGTTCGACGAGCTCTTGCGCCAGCGCGGCGACCGGCTCCGCGCGCTCCTCGCCTAGCCCCACAAGCGATGGCCGGCTCCCCGTACGCGAGCGCGCTCGGCCGCCTCCAGCCGTGGTTCACGAGCTTCCTCACGAAAGAGAACTACGCGACGCTCCTTTCGGCGAAGGACCCGACCGACCTCGCGAAACAGCTCGAGACGAGCCCGTACGCCGACGACATCATCCGGGCCCGGACGACCCACGCCGGGAGCTCGATGCTCGAGGTGGCGATCAACCGCACGTTCGTTCGTCGCAACCGCCACGCCTACGAGGCGACGCCGTTCGCGGGAAGGCGTGTCGTTGCGGTCTACCTTGGCCGGTGGGACATCCAGAACATCGAGCTGATCCTCAGTTCCAAGGCGTACGGTCGTCCGGTGACCGAAACGGAGGACCACCTGGTCTCCAGCCGGGACATCCCCGCGGGCCTTTACGCCGGCGTGATGACCCTCGACGACTTCCGCATCCTGCTCGCCCAGTCGAGCGTCGGGGCGATGGTCGCCGCGCTCGGTCAGTATGGCTACGGGGCGACCGTGCTCCCGTTCCTCGAGACGTTCGAGCGAACGCACGACATCTTCCCGATCCTTACCGCGCTCGACCGCCAGTACTACCAGGAGGTGAGCGCGGCCGCGAGGTTCTTCCAGGGGGACGAGTGGGTGGTCCGCTCGCTCCTCGCGAGCGAGATCGACGTGCGCAACGGCTTGCTGTTGCTGAAGGGCAAGCGCGCGGGGATCCCGCTCAACGACCTCCTCTCTCGCTGGATCGCCGGGGGCAGCCTGGGGGAGGCGGGAGCGACCGACCTCTACACCGCCCGCGGGGTCCCCGAACTGGCCGAGCGCCTCGTCGAAAGGTTCCCTTCGGCCGCGGAGGGTACCGAGGAGTTCCACGCGGGGGGGAACTTGAGCGGCTACGAGACCGCGCTCCAGCGCGACCGCGCCACGCGCGAGCTCAAGCGCCTGAGGACCTACCCGCTCTCCCTCGCCGTGATCTTCGCCTACCTCCTTCGCATCGAGCTCGAGCGGGGGGACCTGCGGCGCTTGGCGTTCGGCAAGCTCTACGGGTTGACGAACGAGCGCCTCGGGAAGCTGCTGGTCTCGCCTGCCCTTTGAACCGGGAACTGCGCGCCGGCGGGACGCCGGCTCAGGGTTCGAGCCCGTGCCCTACGGTTCCGGGGCGCGGACGATCGGGGTGAGCCGACCCTCCTGGTCGACGCTCGGGACCGTGACCGTCCTCGGGACCCCGAACGGGCGGAAGGGGCGTCCGTTCCCCGTGTAGAACTTCGAGAAGTACTCGACGAAGATCAGCCGTGCTCCCTGGATTCCCGGCTCGAACACACCGAGGATGACGTTGAACGTCTGACCGGCCAGGAGCACCACGAGCCCGATCAGGATCCAGAGCGGCTCGAGGGGACCGCCCGCGTGGAACCGGGCGACCGCGATGGTGTTGATCACGAGCGCGAGGATCACGCTCGCGAGCAGGATCCCGATCAGGCGCGTGTAGGAGAGGATGTGGCTGACGATCTCGATCAGCCCGAGCATGCCGGCCTGGATCCCCTCCCCTCCGATTAGGAGGCTGAGGCCGAGGCCGATGCAGGTGTACCAGAGGTAGTCGATCGGATGGCCGCTCGGGCCAGCCGTGTGGTGGATCATGGCCAGGCCGAAGAAGGCGATCCCGAACGCGAAGACGATCCCTCCCGACTTCGCGAGGACCCCTCGTGGGCGGTGGTGGAAGTACTCCTTCACCGCGCCGAACAGGAACCCGAGGACGACCATGCCGAGGCCGATGAAGCCGGCCAAGAGCAGGAGGTGGCCGACGTCGGCGCCGGCGTCCGGCTTGATGGGCGCGGCGTAGCCGACGAGGGCGTGGAGCAGCCCGAAGCCGAAGAACTCGTCCCAGAACAGGCCGAGCCCGATGGCGATCGCGCACCCGGGCAGGAGCGCCCAGGCGAGCTGCTGCATCGCCTTAGGGCCCATGATCATCTTCACGAACCTTCGCCCGGAGGCGGGGAGGTGACGGGCTCCCGGGAAGCCCGCGATCATCCAGAACGCGACCAGGAGGATCACGAGGCCGTAGCCCCAGTCGCCGAGCATGAGCCCGAAGAAGATCGGGAAGACGATCGAGAAGACGAGGGTCGGGTCCCACTCGGTCGCCTGAGGGAGGGAGTAGAACCGCACGAAGAACTCGAACCGCCGGATCCCGCGGGGGTTCGACATCAGCGTCGGCGGCTCCTCGTCGGTCGGCACGGTCGTGAGGTGGACCCTCCCGCCCGTCTCGGCGTCGATCACGGCCCGGAGGCGGGCCTTGTCCCGCTTCGGCACCCACGCCTCGAGCGCGAACGCGGACCCGCTCGCGCCGAGCCGTGTCAGCACCTCGGCCTTACGGTTCTCCACCTCGAGCTCCTCGAGGACGGCCGCGACCGTCGGGTACCACTCCTTGGAGATCACCGCCAGTCGGTCGTGGATCTCCCGGCGTCGCTGGGCGATCTCCCCCCGGCGGGCCCGAAGCCGCTCGCGCTCGTCGCGGACCGTTCCGTCAAGTTCGGGGACCGGGACGAGGCGGATCCCCTCGAGGAGGGCGGTCGAGGAGATCGCCTCGCCCGCGCTCGAGCGGCCGATCAGCAGGAACCGCGTCTTCTCCCCGACCGGACCGTTGAGGAACGTCGCGTCGCCGGCCGTGAGCAGCGCTCGGCGGAGTCGGTCGACCGCGTCGGTCGGTCCCTCTCCGTAGTAGGCGTGCACGCTTTTCGAGCGCAAGAGCGCCAGCCGCTCCGGGTAGAAGTCGATATTGTCGAGGAAGGTGGTCGTGTCGTCGACGGCCTTGAGCTCGGTCTGGAGTCGGTCGTCCTCGCGTACGAGCGCGCCGACCTCGGTGTCGATCGACACGCTCGCGGCCAGCGCGAGGGCCTCGTCCAGCGAGCCGAAGTGGCGACGTGCCGGCGTGGGCGAGGGAGGCAGCGCCGCGACGAGCCCTCGGAACCGGAGCGTTTCGTCGCCGATTCGCCGGAGCGTCTCGGAGCCGCGCTCCGGCCCGAGCTCGGCGAGCACCGGTGGCGACAGCGGCTCGACCTGCGCGATGCGAAGGTCGTGGAGGACGGTGAGGATCCTCTCCTGGTCCGACCGCAGGCCGATCAGGCAGACCTTCTCCATCGCGACCGGCCGGAGCCCCATCGTCCCCCGGTCAGTCGCTCTGGAACGAGCCCAGGACCATGGCGACGATCTCCTCGTCGCGACCGGGAGGGCGCTTCCCCTTCTCGACGCGGACCGCGTCCGCCGCCTTCACCCCTTCGCGAAGAACGGCCTCCGCCTCCCGCTCGGAGGAGGCACGGGCGGCCTCGAGGCGGTGCGTTCGTTCCGACTCCAGCTCTGCGGAGACCGCCCTCAGGGTCGCCTCCGCCTCCTCGCGCGTCCGAAGGACGGCCTGCTCGGCATCCTTCCGGGCCTCGCGCAGACGTGCCTCCCACTCTTCCTCGACCGCCTTCACGCGCCGGAGCGCCTCCACGGTCGCGTTGTCGGCAGGGGCTGGGGTCGTCCCCGTCACAGCCCACCGCCCCCGCTCAGCTTCACGGCGAGGACCAGGAACGTGGCGAGGGCCAGGAGCTTCCAGAGCGTGCTCGCGGTCCACACGAGCGCGAACCGCCGGACGGCGGCGTTACGCGGCGGCGACACTCGCGGCCTCCTGCTCCATCTTGCGCTTGACGGTCTTGAGCATGCTGAACGAATCCCGCTCCATCTCGTCGAATCGGAACTTGATGTACCGCACGACCGCGTCCAATCGCGGGACCAGGACGTTCTCGATGGCGCTCGCCCGGCGCTTGGTCTTCTCGATCTCGCGCAGCAGGCGCCTCAGCGCGTTCTCCTTCTCGGCGATCTCCAGGACGACCTCGTAGATCTCCTGGAAGCGGCGGACGGCCTCCTCGACGGACGTCGGGAGGTCGAGGAGCGAGGTCGTCGGGAGGGGCACGAACTCGGCCCCTTCGACCTGGGGCGTGCGCACCCCCATCACGTTCCTCGTCGCGATGGCGATAGCGGGTAGGTCCGGGAGCAGCATCGAGATGTTCTCCAGCCGGGTCGGGCCCTCGATCGTCACGGCCAGTCGTATGGCCTCGTAGCCCCGGGCGATCCGCGCTCGCAGGTCGCCCCGCAGCTGCATCGCCTCCCTCGAGATGCGAAAGAACTCGGCGATCAGCGCCGAGCGCTTCAGCTTGAGGAGGTTGAGGCCGCGCTTGGCGACGACGATCCGCCGCCGCGTTCGCAGCAGCTCGAGCCGGGTGGGGCGGACGTTCTCGATGGCCAATCCCCTACACCTCCTCGAGCTCTAGACGCCGGCCACCGGCGGGTGGGCGCGGAACTGCTGGATGAACTCCGGCCGGAGGCGCTTGAGCTCCGCGTCCGGAAAATCGGAGAGGATATCCCAGGCGATCTTCAGGCTCTCGTCGATCGTGCGATCCTCGTCCGGTCGCTGGGAGACGAATTCGCGCTCGTAGCGGTCGGCAACCCCCAGGTAGAGCCGGTCGACGGAGCTCAAGGCCTCCTCGCCGACGATCGCAGAAAGGGCCCGCTGGTCCTTGCCGGTCGCGTACGCGGCGAACAGCTGGTCGGAGACCCCGCGGTGGTCCTCGCGCGTCCGCCCCTTGCCGATCCCCTGACCCATCAGTCGGGAGAGGCTCGGCAGCACGTCGATCGGCGGATAGATTCCCTTGCGCTGGAGGTCCCGGCTGAGGTAGATCTGGCCCTCGGTGATGTAGCCGGTGAGGTCGGGGATCGGGTGCGTCACATCGTCCGCCGGCATCGTGAGGATCGGGATCTGCGTGATCGAGCCCTTGCGGCCGTGGATCTTGCCGGCCCGCTCGTAGATCGTCGCGAGGTCGGTGTACAGGTAGCCGGGGTAGCCGCGACGCCCCGGCACCTCCTCGCGCGCGGCGGAGATCTCGCGGAGCGCCTCGCAGTAGCTGGTCATGTCGGTGAGCACGACCAGGACGTGGAGATTCTGCTCGTAGGCGAGGTACTCGGCCGCCGTCAGCGCCATCCGCGGGGTGACGACCCTTTCCATCGACGGGTCGCTCGAGAGGTTGAGGAAGGCGACCGTGCGCTCGAGCGCGCCTGTCGCCTCGAACTCCCTGAGGAAGTAGTTCGCCTCCTCGCTCGTGATCCCCATCGCGGCGAAGACGACCGCGAAACCCTCGGAGGAGTCCCTCAGCTTCGCCTGGCGGACGATCTGGGCCGCGACCTGGTTGTGCGGCAACCCGGCCCCCGAGAAGAGCGGGAGCTTCTGGCCGCGCACGAGCGTGTTGTTGACGTCGATTGTCGAGATCCCGGTCTGGATGAACTCGCTCGGCTCCTCCCGGGAGTACGGGTTGATCGCGTTCCCGACGATCTCCTGGCGGGTCGTGCTGACGATCTTCGGGCCTCCGTCGCGAGGTTCTCCCAGGCCCGTGAAGACCCGACCGAGCAGCTCGTTGGAGACGGCGAGGGTCGCGACCTCGCCGAGGAACTTCACGCTCGTCCTCTCGACGTTGAACCCCATCGTCGGGCCGAACACCTGGACGATCGCGAGCCCCTTGCGAGAGTCCAGGACCTGTCCCGGGCGGCGTTCGCCGTTGGGCAGCGTGATCTCGACCATCTCGGCGTAGGCCGCATTGTCAACCTCGCGGACGAAGAGGAGAGGTCCCGTGATGCGATCGATCGTCCGGTAGTCGACCGGCACCTCCGGGAGTTCGGGATCGCTCTTGCCGGGGCGCGCACCCTTCGCGGCCATCAGCTCCCCCCAGCCGTCGTGGCGACGGCCACCGCTTGGTTCAGCTCGACCTCGATCTGGTCGAACTGGGGGCCGAGCTCCGCCTCGGGGATCCACTTCATCCTGGAGAGCTTCGTCCGCACGGGGAGCTTCAGCATCTGCTGAACGGTCGCGCCGCGCTCGACGGCCTCCAGCTCGCGGTCGCCGAAAGCGAGGATCGCGTGAAGCATCCGAAGCTGCTTCTGGATGGAGGTGAACGTGTCGACCGGGTCGTAGGCGCTCTGCTGGAGGAAGTCCTCGCGGAGCATTCGGGCGACATCGAGCGTGACTTTCTCGCGTTCGGGAAGCGCGTCGACCCCGACGAGCTGGACGATCTCCTGCAGCTCGGCCTCCTTCTGGAGCAGCTCGAGAGCCTTCTGGCGGAGCGCGATGAACTCCCCGGAGAGCTCCTCGCGGTACCAGGGAGCGAGGTCCTGGGCGTAGAGCGAATAGCTCTGGAGCCAGTGGATCGACGGGAAGTGACGCCGCGCGGCGAGCGAAGCGTCCAGCGCCCAGAAGACGCGGGCGACCCGCAAGGTGTTCTGGCTCACCGGTTCGGAGGTGTCACCACCGGGTGGCGAGACAGCGCCCACGACCGTGATCGAGCCGCGACGACCCTCGGGCGACAGGGTGACCACGCGCCCCGCCCGCTCGTAGAACTCGGCGATCCGGCGCCCGAGGTACGCGGGGTAGCCTTCCTCACCGGGCATCTCCTCGAGGCGGCCGGAGATCTCTCGCATCGCTTCGGCCCACCGGCTGGTCGAGTCGGCCATCAGCGCGACGTCGTAGCCCATGTCTCGGAAGTACTCGGCGATGGTGATGCCGGTGTAGACGCTCGCCTCGCGGGCGGCGACCGGCATGTTCGAGGTGTTGGCGATCAGCACCGTCCGCTCCATGAGCGGCTTCTTCGATTTCGGGTCGACGAGCTTCGGGAAGGTCGAGAGGACATCCGTCATCTCGTTGCCGCGCTCGCCGCATCCGACATAGACCACCACGTCCGAGTCGGCCCACTTGGCGAGCTGTTGCTGGGTCACCGTCTTGCCGGACCCGAAGGGGCCCGGGATGCACGCGGTTCCTCCCTTCGCGACCGGGAAGAACGAGTCGATCACCCGCTGACCCGTGATGAGCGGAATGTCCGGCGGGAGCTTCTGGGCGACCGGGCGGGGGACGCGGACCACCCACCGGTGGGAGAGATAGAGCGGGGTCGAGGTCGACCCGGAGCGGATGGAGCCGATCGGATCGCGCACCGTGTAGGTGCCGCTCGCGAGCTCCTCCAGCGTCCCACGGACGGCCGGGGGCACGAGGATCTTGTGGACGATGAGGCTCGTCTCCTGGACGGTTCCAAGGATCGTGCCGGGCCCGACCTCGTCGCCGACCTTCGTCGTCGCCTCGAACGGCCAGAGCTTCTTCTCGTCGAGCGGCGGCACGACCGTGCCGCGGGTGATGAAGTCCCCGACGCTCTTCTGGATGACATCGAGCGGTCTCTGGACGCCGTCGTAGATCGAGGTCAGCAGCCCGGGGCCGAGCTCGACGCTCAGCGCGGCGCCGGTGTTCTCCACCGGATCGCCGGGACGAAGGCCGGTCGTATCCTCGTAGACCTGGACGGTCGCGCTCCCGCCGACCAGACGGATGATCTCGCCGACCAGCCCGAGCGAGCCGACTCGAACGACGTCGTACATCCGGGCCTCGTCCAGACCCTCGGCGATGACGACCGGTCCTGATACCCGTCCGACGACCCCTACCACGGCCTTCTACCTAGCTCGCCGGACCCAAGGTGACGCCGAGGACCCGCATGGCGAGCGCGTTGATGCTCTCGGTCTCGTAGCCGCCCGCCGGCGTCGGGACGAAGACGACCAGGGGGCGTAGGGAGGCGTCCGCGTGCGTCCGCTCGGCCTCGGACAGGAGCGGGCGTATCGCTTGGCTCGCAATGACGAGGATGAACCGCTCGTCCGAGATCGCCTTCTGGAATTCCGCGACGCTCGTTTCCGGGGTGACCTCGACGACGTCCCTCAGGCCGATCAGGCGGAAGCCGATCGCCAACTCGCGTTCACCGAGGACGACCGTCCGACCGGGGAACATGGACGCGTCAGGCACGGCTTCGTCGGCGGGATTCCACGGTATTTAAGCGCTTTCCGGCGCGCCTCTCCGACAGCTCCTAGGAGCCTTGCGCGGAACGTCCGTGACGTCTACCCTTGCGGGCGGCACCCAGGTCGGAGGCCATCGCCCGGGCGAGCCGGCGCCACGTCGCCGCGTCCTCGCGGCCGACCTCGCGCGCCCGACGGGCGAGCTGGGACGGAGAGAGCGACCGCGCGGCGCGCTCGACCTGGAGGCCCACGAACTCGAGCGTGGAGCGGCGTCGGCCGCCGGGGATGATCCTGTAGAGGAACTGCGAGTGTCGCTTGGGCCCCGAGAGGTGCGTGTTCGTCCACGAACGAACCCGCGGTCTCAGGCGAACGAGCCGCTTCTTGGTCACCGTGCGCCCGCTCTGCCGCACGGTGTCGGTCAGGACGATCGCGCCGTCGGCGAGCTTCTCGATCCGCCGGCGCCCGTCCTGGCCCATCCGCGCCGGGTCGTCCGGGGCGTAGTCCGTCGCCCAGCGGTAGGCGGCGTCCGCCGACGCCGGTAACTTCACCGAGAACCGATACTCGAAGGTTACGAGCGGCACAAAGCTCCGCGGCCCCCCCTCACTTGTACGTCGAGCGGTGGACGTGCTGCTCGTCGTCGGTGATCAGGATGCATTCGCCCTCGCATTCGAACAGGCACGCCTCGCAGACGATGCACTCGGGCCCGTGGACCGCCAGGGACTTCTCGCCCCGGAACTGGAACTTCGCGGCGACCACCGTGTCGTCCACGACGTCCGGCACCTCCTCGCGGGGTCGCAGCTCGAAGACGTTCGTGGGACAGACGTCGCGGCAGTGCGAGCAGCCGGTGCATTTCGCGATGTCGATGTCGACCTGGACCATCGCCGACCGCCTCCCTCGACACGCGCCCTCCTCATAGCCTTGCATCGGAGGGGCGCGGACGAGGTGAAACGGTACCTCGCCGGGCCGTGACGCCCCATCCCCCCCCCGCCCGTTAACCGCTCGAAGTCGCTCGCGGACGCGAGGCGGTCGTGGGGACCCTTCTTCTCGGCACGAGCGGTTGGGATTACCCGGAGTGGGTCGGAAAGGTCTACCCGGCGCGCGGGGCCTCCGACCGGCTCCGGTACTACGCGAGCCTCTTCCCGGTCGTCGAGGTGAACTCGACGTTCTACCGACTGCCGGCCCCGTCCGTGGCCGCGTCGTGGGCCCGAAGGACACCGGCCCGCTTCCGCTTCGCGGCCAAGTTCCCCAAGACGATCACCCACGAGCTTCGCCTCGAGGGGACCGAGGAGGAGCTCGCCCGGTTCCTCGCGGTCCTCGCGCCGCTGCGGGACTCCGGCAAGTTCGTCGCCGCCCTCCTCCAGCTGCCGCCCTCGCTCCCGTTCGAGCCCGCGAAGGCCCGCGCGTTCTACGCGAGCCTCCCGAAGGACCTGCCGGTCGCGGTCGAGTTCCGCGAGCGCTCCTGGCTCGTCCCGTCGTCCTACGCCCTCCTGCGCGAGTTCGGCCTCGCGAACGTCATCGTCGACGGCCCTCACCTTCCCATCGCCCCCGAGGTGACCGCCTCGTTCGCCTACGTCCGCTGGCACGGTCACGGAACGAGGGTCTGGTACGACTACACCTACTCGGCCGCCGAGCTCGCCGCCTGGGTCCCGAGGATCCACCGGCTTGAGGAGGAGGTCGAGGCCGTCTACGGGTTCTTCAACAACCACTTCCGGGGGGATGCCGCGGTGAACTGCCGTACCCTCTCCGAAGAGCTCGGCGTTCCGCCCCCGCCCTCCCTCGCGCGTCGTACGCTCGACATCTAGGCGCGCACGGGGAACGCGTCGTTCTCGGGTCTGTTTCACCGTCCCCCGCGCGGCCGCTTTAGAACGGACCCGGCGCTCGGGACCGGTGGGATCGCGCGCATGCTCGCCTCGCTCTCCATCGAGCCGGAGCTCCCGGCGGACGTCTTCGAGCCGCTCGGGACCGAGGACGACGCGGAACCCCTAGCCCCGTTCCGGCCGCAGGACCGCGCCCCGTCCCCTCCCCCTTCTCGCGCGTCGCTCTCCACGGCCCGTCGGTCCCGTCGAGGCCGCGCTCGGCCGCTCCTTCCGTCCGAGCCCGCGCTGTTCCCGTGGATCGCGCGCCGGTTCGCACCGGGGGAGGCGACGATCTGGGTCGGTCCCCCGGTCGCCGTCGAGCCGCTCCTCGAGCTCCTCTACGTCGGGAGCGCACGGGCGGGCGGACGGGTCTCGCTCCTCGAAGGGGCGAACCGGTTCCACCCGTACCGCCTCGGGGAGCTCGGGCGGGCGTTCGGGGTCGATGCGCGCGAGACCGTCCGCAGGGTTCGCCTCGCCCGGGCGTTCACCGCCTACCAGATGGTCGCGCTCGTCGACCGGTGGGTGTTCGAGGTGCGCCGCCATCCCCCGACGCTCCTGGTCGGGCACGACCTTCCCGCGCTGTTCACGGACGACGAGATCCCCCGGGACGAGCAGGACGGCCTCCTGCGCCGGATCGCCCACGGCCTCGCCACCCTCCTCCGCAGGGTCGACCTACCGCTCCTCCTCACGCTCGGGCCGGAGGGGACCGCGGGGTTCCCCGGCCTCGTCGACGAGGGGCCCCGCTGGTCGGACTACGTCACGTTCGCCCGCGGGCCGTCGTCGCTCCGCCTCCGTGCGTTGCGGGACGACGCCCGCCTAGCGCTCGTCGCACGTCCTCCCGGCCAGCTCGGGCTCGAGGAGTTCGAACGCGGTCCGTCGGCCGAGGAGGTGGTCGCATGGGACGTACCACCCCGACGTACCGCCAGGCGCTCGAGGAGCGGATGAAGCGCTGGGACGCCTTCGCGCGCCTCCTCACGACGCCCGAGGACCGCGCGGCGTTCGAGCTCGTCCGCACCGGGGCGCGCCGCTACGTCGCCCAGGCCACCTATGTCGGGAGCCCGGACCTGCTCGAAGCGATCCTCCTCTCCGTCCTCACCGACCTCGCCGGGCGGCTCCGAACGGAAGCGCCCGAGCGGGCCGACCGTCGCTGACCGTGGCCGGGGTGGTCCCGGGGCACGACGGCTGGCTGCTCGACATCACCGAGAGCGCGGACGGCCGCTCGGTCGTCCTCTGGGTGAAGGGACGTTCGGGCGGACGGGTCCGCCGCACCGCGGTCGACTACCGCCCCCCGTTCCTCGTCACCGGCCCGTCCGACGAACTGCTCGGGCTCGTCCGTCGTCTCCGTGACGACCCCGCCGTCGCCTCCTGCGAGCTCGGGGTCGGCCGACCGTCGCTCTTCGACCGGCGCCGGCGTGCGCTCGTGCGGGTCGTCCCGAGGGTGAACCCTGGCCGGCGTGCGCTCGCCCGCGCGATCGATGCGAGCAGGGGCTACGCGACGTTCACGCTCTACGATGTCGACCTCGGTCCCCCGCAGCTCTATCACCTCGAGCACGGGCTCTACCCGTTCGCCCCGGTCACCGAGAGCGGGTCCGCCCTGGTCGCGACCGAGCCGCCGGAGGTGATCGACTACCTCCCGCCCCCCCTGCGCGTCGCGCGGCTCGAGGTCCATCTCGCGGGGGAGCGACGGGGCCGGATCCCTCCCCCGGACGGGCGGATCGACGCGGTGCGCGTGGGCGACGTGACGCTCGACGGGCCGGAGGAGGCGGTCCTGCGCGGGCTGGTCGACGAGCTCGCCCGCACGGAGGTGGACGTCCTGCTCACCGACGGCGGGGACGAGTTCGACCTCCCGTGGCTCTACCGGCGGGCCGCGGCGTGCGGCCTCGGGCCGGGGGAGTTCGCACTCGGCCGGGAGCCGACGCCGTTCGCCCCGGCGCGACCGGCCCGGTCGTTCACCTCGTATGGCCGCGTCCTCCACCGCGCCGCATCGTACCCGGTCCACGGCCGGTTCCACGTCGACCGGGCGAACTCGTTCCTGTACCGCGACGCCGAGCTCGCCGGCCTGGTTGACGCCGCCCGCCTCTCCCGCCTCTCCCTCCAGACGATCGCCCGGCAGTCGCCGGGGACCTGCTTCACGGCGATGGAGATGGCCAACGCCCTCGCGCAGGACGTCCACGTTCCCTGGAAGAAGAACCGTCCGGAGGGGTTCCGCACTGGGGAGGCGCTCGTCGCCTCCGACCGCGGGGGGGTGATCCTCCTCCCGCCGGTCGGGGTCCACGACGGCGTCGAGGAGTTCGACTTCGCGAGCCTCTTCCCGCACATCATGGTCCGCAAGAACCTCTCCGCCGAGACGCTCGAGTGCCGCTGCTGCCCGAAAAGCCCGCTCCGGGCCCCGGGACTCGGCTACCGCTCGTGCACGCGGCGCGTCGGTCTCATCCCCCGGACGCTCGAGCCGCTCCTCGCCCGTCGTCTCGCCTACAAGGCGGCGCTCAAGGCCCCGAACCTCGCGCCGGAGGAGGCCCTGCGCTTGCGCCAGCGGGTCAAGATGCTGAAATGGATCCTCGTGACCGCCTTCGGTTACCAGGGCTACCGCAACGCTCGGTTCGGGCGCATCGAGTGCCACGAGGCGATCAACGCCTACGCCCGCGAGCTCCTCGCGACGCTCGTCGCGGACGCCGAGCGGGCCGGCTATCGCGTGGTCCACGGGATCGTCGACTCGCTCTGGCTCCGCCCCCTCGACCCCGAGCGGCCCCCCGACCCTGAGGAGTTCGCGCGGCGGGCGAGCGCGAGGCTCGACCTCCCGCTCGGCTACGAGGGTCGTTACCGCTGGGTCGTCTTCCTCCCGGCGGTGACGCACGGCCTCGGCGTGCCGAACCGCTACTACGGCCTCTACGAGCACGGCGAGTTCAAGCTCCGGGGGATCGGCGGACGGCGGCACGACACCCCGACGTTCCTGCGCCGGTTCGAGCTCGAGGTCCTCGAGCTCTTGCGCGGCGCGACGGACGCTGCCGGGGTCCTCGAGCTCGTCCCCCGGGCGCTCGCCCGCGCCGACGTGTTCGCCGGCTGCCTCGCGGAGGGTGCATGGCCGGTCGACGAGCTCCTGATCGCCCACCGGGTCGGCCAGGCCCCCGAAGCGTTCGTGACGTTCACCGACTCGGTGGCCGCGCTGCGGCAGCTCGCCGCCGCCGGCGCGCTCCGGGGGGCCGGGGAGACCGTGCGGTTCGTCATCCTCGACCGTGCCAGCCGCTCCTGGCACGAGCGGGTCCGGGCGGCGGAGCTCCTGCACGGCGACGAGCGCTACGACGTGAGCGCCTACCTCGAGCTCCTAGCGCGGGAGGCCGAGACGCTCCTCGCCCCGTTCGGGGTCCGTCGTGACGAGCTGCTGTCCCGCTGGGAAGCTCCCCCGAGGCCGGGGCGTTCCCCCTACCACTCCGCGGAGGCCCTCCCGCAGCGTGGGCTGGGCGTGGCGTACGAGGGGTTTTCTGCTCGCCCTCGGTGAACGCCATGTGAGCGCGCGAACGACGGCGCATCGCGGCCGTCGGCGTCCCTTGGCACGTTCGGCCAGGGAGGCGGCGCGCGAGGCCGTGGTGGAGGCCCTGCGTTCTCGGGCGAGGGAGCCGTCTCCGGACGTCCGGCAGGCCGTTGCCTCGGTCCTCGGGGAGATTGGAGGCGCGGCGGCGCTCGCCGAGCTCGCTCCCCTCCTAGCCGACCGGTCCGACCGCGTCCGCCGGGCGGCGGTCCTCGCCCTCGGCCATGCGAGCGGCTCGACGCCCCGCGAGCACGCCAGGATCCGCAGGTTCCTGCGCGACCCGGCCCCGCGGGTCCGAGCGGCCGCCGCGGTCGTGCTCGGACGCCGGCGCGACCGGGCCAGCGTCCCGGCGCTCCTCGCACGGCTCCGGGCTCCCGGGACCTGGGAGAAGCCGTCAGTCGCCGTCGCCCTCGGGAGGATCGGCGACCGCCGAGCGGTCGGCGAGCTCGTCGTGCTCGCGGCCCATCCGGCGCGCTGGCTCCGGGTCTGCGCGCTCCACGCCCTCGGGGAGATCGGGGCGCCGGAGGGCCGGCCGAGCGTCCGGGCCGGTCTCGCCGACCCCGCATGGTCCGTTCGGGGGGCGGCCGCGACGGCCCTCGGCACGGTGGGCACCCCCCGGGACGCCCCCCGGCTCCTGGAGCTGGCAGACGACCCTCACCCCTGGCCCCGCCGGGGGGCGATCTACGCCCTGGGCCGCATGCACTGGCGCGAGGCCGCCGGGAGGATCCGCGCGGCGCTCGACGATCCGGCCCCGGAGGTGCGGGTCGCCGCCTGCTGGGCCCTCGGGGAGCTGGGGGACCGCTCGTCGCGACGGCCTCTCGCCAGGATCCTCTCGATCTGCCCCCTCCCGGCGACCTCGGAGGTCCCTGCCGCTCCGCCGCCCGTCCGCGGCCTCCCGGGCGCCAGCGCCGAGGGGCTCCTGTTCGAGACGGCGGTCGCCGCCCTCGCGCGTCTCGGCGCGGTGCGGCCGGACCTCGAGGTCGACCGGGCGCTCGCCAACGCCGAAAAGCGGCTGCGACCGGACGCGCTCGAGCGGACGATGCACCAGGTGTTTCCCGGGTCGGGGCCGTCCGGACCGCCCCCGACGTTGCGACAGCTGTTCGACGCCGCGCGGTCCGCTCCGGGCCCGGGGGGTAGCCGCCGGTGAGGCTGAGGGAGTTCCGGCGCCGCGACGCCCCGCGGTTCTTCGAGCTCCTGCGGAGCCAGTTCCCGGAGGAGGAGGCGATGTTAGGGATGCGGCCGGAGGGGTTCGAAAAGATCATCGGCCGGCTCTACCGCCTGGACGTGCGGATCCTCCTCGGGCTCCTGCGAGGGTTCCACCGGTCGCCGTTCCACCTCTACGTGATCGAGGAGGGTGGAACGCTCGGTGGGATGACCATGCTCTCGTTTGCGCCACGGGCCGGCTTCCTCAGCACGGTCGTCGTCGCGCCGGAGTTCCGCCGGCGCGGGTTCGCCCGTCAGCTGATCGAGGCCGCGCGCCGGGAGACCGCACGGCGGGGGCGGCCGTACGTCGTGCTGCGGGTCCTCGCGTCCAACGCTCCCGCGCGGGCGCTCTACGCCTCGGCGGGCTACCAACAGCTCGACCAGGAGGCGTTCTTCGTGCACGAGAGCCCGTCGTCGTTCGCCGACCGACCGCCCACCGAGGCGATCCGCCCGTTCGCTCGCTCGGACGCCCGGGCGCTCGCGGAGATTGCGAACCGGGTGAACCCGTCGATCGTGCGCGAGGTCCTTCCGGTCCGCCCGCGCGACCTCTTCGGCGGAGGATGGGCGGACCGCCTCTTCGCCGCGGAGACGGCCGCCTGGGTCGTCGACCGCGGCCACGGCCCCGAGGCCCACCTCGCCGCGACGTCGACCCCGCTCACCGAGGCGGCTCACCTGAGCACGCCGATCGTCGGCGAGTCCGTGGAGCCTCCGCTCGCGGCCGAGCTCGTCCGGACGGCGGGGACCTGGCTCGCCGCGCGCCGGCCGGCGCGCCTCATCGCGAGCATCGCCGACGATCTGCCCCGGGGGCGCCGGGCGCTCGAGGAGGCCGGGTTCCGTGACGCGATGGCGCACTTCACCCTCTACCGGTCCAGCCGCTAGACGGCAGGGGCCGCCCCCCGCGGTCGACGTCTACCTCCTGCCGGCGATCGTGGGCGGGGGGCTCGGCGACGTGGACGAGGTCCTCTGCGCCGGGAGGCATCTCGCGGCCGCGGGGTTCCGCCTTACCCTCTACCGACGGGCCGGCCGGCCCCTCCCTCCGGGCGTCGAGGGGCCATGGGACTGGCCACCGCACCTCCGCGGGACCTCGCTCCGCCCACGAGCCCTGCGCGCGCTCACGGTCTCGCCGGCGTGGGGGATCACGGCCGCGCCTCCGAGGGAAGGGCCGCTCGGCCGTCCGGGCCCCTGGGCGGAGGAGGCGGCCGAGATCGAGCGGGCCTACGGGTCCGAACGGACGGCCCATGTCAGCCTGGAGGAGTTCGCCCGGACGCTCACCCCCCTCGAGGAAAGCGTCGAGCGGCTGCGCGAAGGAGGGGTCCGGTCGCGGGAGATCCCCGCCCGATTGGCCGAGGCGTGCGCCCGCGGGGAGGTCACGGCCTACCGCAGGGCGTTCCGGAGCTTCCGGGCGTTCGACCGTCCCAACGTCCTGGGGGTCTTCGCGACGTTCCGCTACGACCGTCCGTTCGCCAGGGAGTTTCCCGAGGCCGTGCAGACCGGGCCCCTCTGGCCCGGCCGCGCGAGCTCCCCGCCACCGGCCGGGAGCCGGCGAGGATGGGTCTGGTACGCGAGCCCTGCGAGCGCGGAGACGATCGCCCCCGCCGTCGTCGTGGGCTTGCGGAGCTTGGACCTCCCGCCCGCCCTCCTTGTCCGAGCACCGCGGCCTTGGACGGCCGTCCGGTCCGCTCCCCGCCTCACGATCCGGACCGGACCCCTGGAGGCGGCCGCCTGGGAGCGCGCGTTCCGCCGGGCGAGCCTGAGGATCGTCACCGGGAGCCGCTCGCTGCTCGAAGCGCTGGAAGTCGGCGGTCCGTTCCTTTACTTCAACGGGGTCCTGGGAACGGGAGCGGCGCGTCGTCGCCACCGGCCCGAGAAGATCGTCGAGCTCCTCGGGCTCGCACGGGAGGCCCGGTGGCCCTCCGACCTGCTCGAGGACCTGGCGGACTTCTCGAGGGGGCGCCGGGTGGCGCAGGTGGTCGCTCGCGCGGCGAGCGGCCAAGGGGGCTGGAAGCGATTCCCTACGCCGCCGTCCCCTTCGGGGTTCGCCCCCGGGTTCGAGGACGCGGGCGAGGTCCTCGTGCGGTTCGCGCGGAGCCTCGCGGCCACGACAGGACCGGCGAGCGAGCTCGTTGCCGGGTTCCGGGGGCTCTCGCACCGTTAAGCGGAAGACCCATCTCCCCCGTACGATGGCGACCGGCCCTACCAGCCCCCCCGCCGTCGCCCGGACTCTGGTCGGCTCGGCTCTTGCCCTCCGACCCGGCGAGCACCTGGTCGTCCTCAGCTGGAACCACACGCTCCCGTGGGCCTCGGCGGTCGTCGCCGAGGCGCGACGGGTCGGTGCTCGTCCGGTGCTCTTCCTCGAGGACGAGGCCGCGTTCTGGCGAGCCGTTGCCCAGTCCCGGTCGACCTCCGGTTGGACGGCGCTGCCCCGGACCGCGGGCGCGGCGCTCCGGCGGGCCGATGCGCTCCTCTACTTCCCGGGCCCGGCCGACCGGCCCCGGCTCCAGGGCCTTCCGCCGGACCTGCTCGCCCCGCTGCTCGGGCACGACGACCTCTGGCTCGCTCCCCGCTCGCGGACCGGGCCTCGAAGGCTGCGCTGCCTCCTCGGCTATGCGTCGGACGCCTCAGCCGAGTCGTGGGGGATCCCCGGGGCGATGTGGCGGAGCCAGCTGCTGCGAGGGATCTCCGAGGCGGATTACCCGCGGATTACCGAGACCGGCCGGCGGGCCGAGCGGCTCCTCTCGGCGGGCCGCGAGCTCCGCATCACCGGCGATGACGGGACGGACGTCCGGCTGCGGCTGAGGCGTCGCGCCCCGTGGCTCGACGACGGCCGCGTCGACCCCGCCGACCGGCGCCTGGGGCGTCTGGTAGCGACCTCGCCTCCGGGCCTGGTGGTCGTCGCGGTCGACGAGAGGTCGGCGACCGGGACGGCCGTCGCGAACCGGCCCAGCTTCCTGCCGGGAGGCCGCGTCCAGGGCGGACAGTGGGAGATGGAGGGGGGACGCCTGCGCAACTACTGGTACGCCGAGGGCGCGGAGGCGTTCGAATCGGCGTTCGCGGCCGCACCTCGCGGCCGCGAGACCGTGGGGCTGTTCGGCCTCGGCCTCAACCGGACGCTCCCCGGCGGGGTCCCCCATGCCGAGGACGAGGAAGAAGGCACGGTGACGCTCGCGATCGGGGGCAACTCGGTCTACGGCGGAGCGAACCGCTGCCGGTACCTGTCGTGGATCGCCATGGGCGGGGCGACCGTCGCGGTCGATGGGGTGCCGCTCTGTGACCGTGGCCAGCTCCTGTAGGGGGCCGCGTCGTCGGCTGCGGCGAGCGTTCTTCGACCGGGCGACCGTGCGCGTCGCCCGTGGACTCCTGGGGGCCCTCCTGACGGTGCGGGGCGGGTCCCGTCCCCGGACCGTCCGCGTGGTCGAGACGGAGGCCTACGTCGCTGGCGACCCGGCGAACCATGCGTTCCGCGGGCGGACACGGCGCAACCGCTCGATGTTCGGGCCGCCGGGAACGCTCTACGTCTACCGGATCCACCAGGTCGTCTGCGCGAACCTTGTGACCCGGCCCGGGGAGGCGGTGCTCCTGAGGGCCGGGGCTCCCCTCACGGCCGGCCTCCCCAGCACCTCGGGCCCGGGCCGATTGTGCCGCGGTCTCGGGATAGGCCTCGCGGACGACGGGCTGGACGTGACGCTCGGCGAGCGCGTGGTCGTCCGGGCGCCTCCGCGTCGCCCTGGGAGGATCGCCGTCGGACCGCGGGTCGGGATACGGCGCGCGGCCGATCGGGCCTTGCGGTTCGCCGTCCAGGGGGAGCCGGCCGTTTCCCGGCCGAGGCCTCCGTCCTGGGTGGCTACGAGCGCAGCTTCGCCCAGGCGTAGCCCCGGCGCCGCGGCGAGTCGCCGAACCCGCAGGAGGCGCAGACGCCCTTCTGTCGGTGGAACGAGTGCCTCCCGCAGCGGCGGCAGATGATGTGGACGATCTTTCCGCCGCGCTGGGACGGAGTTCCCTTTCCCATCTGACCCTCCCTACGGCGAGATGTAGACGACCGAGTCGCCGCGCACGAGCGTGAGCCCGGCGTGGGGCGTCACGCCGTCCTGCGCGACCTCCTCGGCGGAGGAGAGGACGAGGTTGAGGTGTTGGTCGAACGCGTCCAGCACCCCGCGGAACGAACGGCCTCCCTTGGTCGAGACCAGGACCCGCTTGTGCAGGTTCTGCTCGAGGAGCTCGAGCGGCTTCATCGGGGAGGTCGGGGAGACGGGGTCCCCTTCTTAAGATTGCCGGAACGGTCGAGAGCGAGCCGGATGGCCGGGAGCCGGCTCAGCGCCTCGAGCGCGCGGGCCGCGGCTCCGGACGGGTCGCGGGCCGGGGCCGTGTGCGATGCCGTGCGTCGAATGCGTTCGGCGATCGACCCCGCCGGGGCGGTCGCGCGCACGACGCGCATCCTTCCGGCAAGCGCGCCCCTCCACCACGGGACGAGCAGCGCGGTCTCCACCCTGCCGACGGATTCATGGCGGTCGCGGAACGCGCGGGGATGGCGCGCCGGGTCGCCCGCGGCCCGAGACCGCCGTGTCGTCGCCGCGACGGAGAGGCGGGCCGTGAGGTCGGGGAGGCCGAGCCGCCGTTGCCGTGCGAGCGCTTGGGCGCGGTCCACGACGGTCCGGAACGATGCTGGCGTCGCGAGGCCGAGCACCAGCAGTCCGGCCGTGTAGGTCACCGGGTCCAGGAAGGAGGTGTCCGCGACGACCGACCGTCCCGCCAAGGCGAGGGCCCGGGCCTCGCCGAACCTCCGCGCCTCCTCCTCCAGGAGGCGGAGCTCCAGGGCAAGGAGGCCGTCCTGGGAGGCGAACTTCAGGCTCGGTCGGGGTCGGATACGGTCGAACGCCTCGTCCACCCGGGCCCAGCCGAACCGACGGGCCAGGATTGCCGCTACCGTGCTCTTACCGGAGCCGGAAGGACCGCTCAACGCGACGACGATTGCCCTCACGCGCGCCCCGGAACGGGACCGCCCCGCGGCGAAAAGGGTTCCCCGGTCGGCGGGGCCGCTATACGGGACGCCTGCCTCGCGGCCCACGTGCCCGAGACCGCCGGCCGTCACCGGTTCGCGGCGCGCGTGCTCGACTGGGGTCCTCCGTCCGAGATCGCCCGCGAGCTCGAATCGACCCACAGCGACCCGGAGGGCGTGGGCATCATGACGCGCAAGGCGAGGATCTACCCGGTGCGGCTCGAGGACGTGCCCTTGAAGGCGGCCCCGATCCTCAAGCAGGAGTTCCTGGCCGCGGGCGGGGACGCCGCGCACGCACGGGGGGTTGCCGACCACTCCGTCGCGAGCTCTCCCGCCGTGCTCCTGGCCACGTGGGGACAGTACCAGCGCATCCTGCCCAAGCTGAGGCGCCAGCCGTTCGGCCTCAAGGAGGTCGCGGACGAGGTCGACCGCGCCCTGCGGGCGTACGCGGGGAGAGGGTCGGGGGAGATCGTCGGGGCCCACCGGCCCCTCCCGCTCGGGGCCCGCCCTAGGGTCCTCGGCGTGGTGAACGTCACCCCTGACTCGTTCTCCGACGGCGGGCGCTTCCTCGAGCCGGCGGCGGCCGTGGCCGAGGCGGAACGGCTCGTCGCCGAGGGTGCGGATGCGGTGGATTTCGGAGGGGAGTCGACCCGCCCGGGGGCGACCCCGGTCTCCGCGGAGGCCGAGTGGGGTCGGCTCGAGCCGCTCCTCTCCGTCGTGGCCGGCCGGCTCGGCGTCCCGATCTCAGTCGACACCCGCCACGCCGAGGTCGCGCGGCGGGCCGTGGACGCCGGAGCGGACATGATCAACGACGTCGAGGGCCTCCGCGAGGACGAGATGCGGCGCGTGGTCGCCCGGAGCGGAGCCGCGGCCATCGTGATGCACATGCGCGGGACGCCGGCGACGATGCAGCAGGAGACCTCGTACGACGACCTCCGCCGGGAGGTCTATCGCGCCCTGGCCACCGCGGTCGACCGCGCCGAGCTCGACGGGGTCGCGCCGACCAAGCTCCTCGTCGACCCTGGTCTCGGTTTCGGCAAGACGGCCGAGCAGAGCCTCGAGCTCCTCGCCCATGTCGGGGAGCTGAGGAGCCTCGGCCTCCCGGTCGTGATTGGCGCGTCGCGCAAGTCGTTCCTGGGCTGGGCGACCGGAGAGCGAGAACCGCTCGCGCGGGTCGACGCGGGGGTCGCCGCCGCCGTCTACGCCGCCGAGCACGGCGTCGCCATCGTCCGCACCCACGACGTGGGGGCCACGGTCCGGGCGCTCCGGCTGTGGGAGCGGATCGAGTCGGCCCGCCGGGCGCCTCCGGCGAGCCGAGAGGCGCGGGACGCCGCCGAGCCCGACCTGTAGAGGGCGTGGCCGGCCGGGCGCGCTCAGCGCCTGGCGAAGAGGACCGCGTCCTCGGCGTCGCGCCAGAGGACCTCGACCGGCCCGAAACCGGCCCGTCGGAGCGCGCGGAGATGGAAGGCAAGCGGCACGTTCTCGCGGTGAGGCTTCTGGAAGCCCCGTCGCGCCCGCTCCGGGAACAACGGCCCGAGCTCCGGGTCCCGCTCCGCGGCCTCCCACCACCGGCGCCACGGTCCGCTGCGCGACCACCACTCGGCCGAGAGGCTCGCGCCGCCGAACCGCTGGCGCCGTACCTTCTCGGCGAGGCGGGCGAGGTCGGGGGCGCCCCCCGCGAAAGGGAGACGGTCCCCGTCCAGGAAGATCCCTCCCCGCCTCAGGCGCCGGCCGAGGTCACGGTAGAGTCGTCCGAGCCGCCCCTGGTCGAGCCAGTGCAGCGCCGTCGTGCTCAGCGCCGCGTCGAAGCGCGGGAAGGGGAGGTGCCGGTCCCAGCCCGGGGAGCCGAGGTCCGCCTCGACCCAGCGGAGCCGCCCCCCGAACGTGCCGAGGGCGCCCTGGCCGACCCGTAGCACCACCGGGTCGTAGTCGACCGCGACGCACCGTGCCTGGGGGAACCGGCGCAGGAGACGCGCCGAGAGCGCTCCGGGCCCCGCGCCGAGGTCGAGGGCAGTGAAGCGAGCCGGTAGGGACGCCGCGACCAGCTCGAACATCGCCCGGAACCGTCGCTCCCGGTTGCGGTTGAAGGTCTCCTGATGCTCCTCCCAGCCGCGGAACCAACGTTGCCATCCGGCGCGCGTTCGAGCCACCGCCGCCTCGAGCCGGGCCGAGGGCTTATCCTGACCGACCCTGGGGGGGTGGCGACCCGGCGGCGTCCGCCGGAAGGTCCCGCTCGAGGACGAGCGAGCCGACGTAATCGCACGCCGAGCAGTGGTAGACCTGGCCAAGGATCGACCCTGCGATCAGAACGATCTTCGACGAGCCGCACTTCGGGCAGACGAGGACCGACCTACCCCGGGGTCGACGCGGCATCGTCCTCCTCGTCCTCGTTGTCGTCCTCCGGTTTCGCGTCATCGTCCGGGGGCTCCGCCGATGCTCCCTTCGTCCCGGGGCCCTCCTTCGCGCCCCGGCCGGCCGGCTCCGTCGCCGGCGCGGGGGCGTCCGGCCCTGCCTCGACGGCCGGCTCGAGGACGACCGCGTCCCGCACCGTGTCACCCTCGTCCAGGCGGATGACCCGGACCCCGAGGGTGTTCCGTGACTGCACGCGGATCCCCTTGGTCGCGATGCGGATCGTCACGCCTCCCTGGGTGGTCACGAGGATCTCGGACGCGTCGGTCGTCGGAAGGACCGCGACGACCCCGCCGTTGCGCCCGCCGGTGCGGATCGTGCGGACCCCCTTGGCCCCCCGCTTCGTCTCGCGGTAGTCGTCGGTCGGGCTCCGCTTCCCGTAGCCGGTGGTCGTGATCGACAATAGGGTCGGGAACCTCGCGCTCACCGGAGCCATCGCGACCAGGCGGTCGTCCTTCTCGCCGGAAAGTCGGACCCCGATCACGCCGTAGGTCGCGCGCCCCATGGGGCGTACGTCCGAGACGGGGAAGCGGACGAGCTGGCCGGAGTAGCTCGCCAGCACGATCTCGGTCGCCTCGTCGGTGACGTGGGCGACGTCGACCAGCTCGTCGCCCTCCTCGAGGAGGACCGCCTGGATGCCGTTGGTGCGGATGTTCTGGAACTGCCCGAGCTCGGTGCGCTTCACGAGCCCGCGCCGCGTCGCGAAGAACAGGGATCCTGCGGCGCCCAGGTCTCGGAGCGGCAGGAGCGTGCGGACGCGCTCGCCGTCCTTGAGCCGGGGAAGGAGGTTGATGACCGCCTTCCCCTTGGAGTGGCGGCTCCCCTCGGGGAGCTCGTAGGCCTTGAGCCGGTACACTCGGCCGAGGTTCGTGAAGAAGAGCACGTCGTCGTGCGTCCGGGTCACGAACGTCCGGGTCACGAAGTCCTCCTCCTTCGTCTCCATCTGCACCAGCCCGCGTCCCCCGCGCCGCTGGCGGCGGTACTGCTCCAGCGGGAGGCGCTTGATGTAGCCGTCCCGGGTGACCAGCACCACGACGTCGCTGTCCGGGATCAGGTCCTCCAGGGACCGTTCCGTGAACGCCGGGACGATCCGGGTCCGCCGGGCGTCCCCGAAGCGGGCCTTGATGTCGCGGAGCTCGTCAGCGACCAGCCGGTCGAGCCGCTTCGGCGAGCCCAGGACCTCGCGGAGCTCGCCCGCGAACGCTTCCTTCTCGGTCTTCTCCTTCTCGATGGACTCGCGCTCCAGCGCCGTGAGGCGGGCGAGCCGCATCTCGAGGATCGCCTTCGCCTGCTCGCTCGAGAGCAGGAACCGCCCCATCAGGCCGGCCTCGGCCTGCGAGGTGTCCTTCGACCTCCGGATGAGACGGATCACCTCGTCGATGTGGTCGATCGCGGTGAGGAACCCCTCGAGGAGGTGGAGGCGTTCCTCGGTCTTGCGGAGGTCGAACGTCGACCGCCGTGTGATCGTCGTCCGACGGTGCTCCAGGTGCTGGAGGAGGAGCTCGCGCAGGCCGAGGACCTTCGGGCGCCCGTCGATCAGGCAGAGGTTGATCACCCCGAAGCTCGTCTCCAGCGGCGTGTGCTCGTAGAGCCGGTTGAGGACGATCTCGCCCTCCACGTCCCGCCGGAGCTCGAGCACGACGCTCGTGCCGCTCCGGTCCGACTCGTCCCTGAGGTCGGTGACGCCGTCCAGGCGCTTCGACTTGACGAGGTCGGCGATCAGCTCGAGGAGGCCGGACTTGTTCACCTCGTACGGGATCTCGGTGATGACGATCTCATCCCGTCCGGCCCGCTCGCGGAGCTCGGCGGCCCCGCGCAGGTGGAGCATCCCCCGACCGGTCTCGTACGCCTCCCGTATGCCCTCGGCGGAGAGGTAGCCGCCGGTCGGGAAATCCGGGCCGGGCAGCCGCTCCATCAGCTCGTCGAGCGACGCGTCCGGCTTCTCGAGCAAGAGCAGGAGGGCGTCGACGACCTCCCCGAGGTTGTGCGGCGGCATGTTCGTCGCCATCCCGACCGCGATGCCGGCCGAGCCGTTGACGACGAGGTTGGGGACCTTGGAGGGGAGGACGAGCGGCTCCTTGAGCGACCCGTCGAAGTTGTCGGTCCAGTCGACCGTCTCCTTCTCGATGTCGGCGAGGAGCTCCTCGGCGAGCGCGGAGAGGCGCGCCTCGGTGTAGCGCATCGCCGCGGGCGAGTCGCCGTCGATCGACCCGAAGTTCCCCTGGCCGTCGATCAGCGGATAGCGAAGGCTGAACGGCTGGGCCATCCGCACCAGCGCGTCGTAGACCGCGACGTCCCCGTGGGGGTGGTACTTCCCGAGGACCTCGCCGACCGTCCTTGCGCTCTTGCGGTAGGGCTTGTCGTGTGTCGCTCCGGACTCCCACATCGACCAGAGGATCCGGCGGTGGACCGGTTTGAGCCCGTCCCGCCCGAGGGGCAAGGCCCTCCCGACGATGACGCTCATCGCGTAGTCGAGGTAGGAGCGGTGCATCTCCTGCTCGAGAGGCCGGTCGCGTAGGCGCTCGGTCACCGGTGGGGCAGGCGGGGTCGCCGGGGTCGCCGTCACGGGGTCGCCCCCGGGCTCCGCGACTGGCGGGTCAGCTCGCGGTTCGCCGCCTCGAGGAACCGGTCCCGTGCTCCCGGCGGGATCGTCGCGCCGCTCGCGACCCGGTGGCCGCCGCCCTCGCCCCCGACCTCGGCGGCGGCCACCCGGCAGACGGTCGCGAGGTCGAGGCCGCGCTCGACCTGACGGATGAGCCCGCGGGCGCTGATCTTCGTCGGCCCTTCGCCGCCGTCGGAGAAGACGAACACCGGTAGGTCGCTCGGCAACAGGTAGTTCATCGCCAGGCCGGCCTGCGCCCCGGCGAGCGGGGTGTCGGGGCTCTCGAACCAGCGGAGCGCTTCCATCGAGCGGACCCCCCCGTCCTCGATGCGCCGCAGGCCACGCAACAGGCCGCTTCGCCAGTCCGCCTCGGTCGCGCGGGCCCTTTCGGCCGCCACGGGGTCGCCCAGCGCGTAGGCGACCCCGACGCCGGGAATGCCGGCCCGGCCCGTAGCGTTCTGCAGGTTGGAGATCTCCTCGGCGTCCATTCCGAGGGCGGGGACGAACCAGCGCTCCCCGTCGAGCATGGAGGCGAACTCGGGGAGGACGTTCGCGGCCCGGAGGCGGTCCTGGACGGCCCGCGAGAGCCGCCCCGACTCCTCGGTCGTCAGCTCGGAAGGTCGCCGCCCCGGGTCGACCCCCGCTTCGCGGACGAACCGCTCGGCAGCGTCCTGGCGTCCGGAGATCCCCCGAACGTAGGGGTCGACGCTCTGGGCGAGCGCCTCGCCGACCGATCGACCGAAGAGGGCCAGGCCCCGACGGCGCTCGAGGAGCGAGCGCCGGCGAGCCTCTTCGACCAGGGTGGCGTTCAGCCCGCGGAACCCTCCGACGTGCTGGCGGTCATGGATCGCTCCGGAGAGGCCCCAGGGGGCGTTGTCCCAGTTGGCCGGGTCGAGGAAGACGGTGAACAGCCACGCGAGGCTCGAGGCGGAGAGCTCGTTCATCCCGTCGACCCCCCAGTCGACCGGGTTGACGAACGCCACGTGCTTCGGGAGCGCGGGCGGCTCGGGCGCCCCGGGGTAGCGGTGGTGGTCGAGGACGACCACCGGGTGCGGGTGCTCCGGGTAGAGGTCGAGCCAGGTCGAGCCGGTGTCGGTGACCACGATCGGGCCGGGGGTGCTGCGCGCGAGCGCGGCGAAGCGCTCTCGCTCGACGCCGAACAGCGCGGTGGCCTGGGCCGGATACCCGAGCCTAGAGAACGCCCTCAACAGGGCGGACGCGGCCGCGACGCCGTCGCCGTCATAGTGGTAGACCACCCTCCATCGCCTCGGGTGGCCGAGGACGAGCTCGCGGGCCTTCGCGAACTCCTCGCCGTACCGAGCGCGGGAAACGAACGCCTCGGGACCCGAGGCCATCACTCCACCTGGAGCGCCGCGCCGGCGGCGGAGTACCGCCAGCCCTCCGGGATCCTCCGATGCTGCCGGTAGTACCGGGCCAGACGGCGGATCCGTGATTCCATGAGGGTGAGCCCCCGCCGGTTCGCGAGGTCGGTGGGATGAGCTGCGAGGTGCCGCTGGAGGTGGACGACGCGCTTGAGCAGCGCTTGCAGGTCGTCGGGAACCTCGGGCTTGACGCCGGCTTCGCCGAGAAGCACCCCAAGCCGCTTACCCGTGACCGCGCGGCTCGAGGGGACCCCGAGCCCGTCGCGCAGGGCGAGCCCGATCTGGGCCGCCGAGCGGCCCCCCTTGGCGAGCTGGACCGCCTGGGTCACCACCTCCTCGGAGGACGCCGTGACCCACTCCGGCCGGGTGAGGGGATACGGCCGGTGCGAGCCGGCCCGACCCTTCCGCCCGGAGTGAATGCGTGACATGGCCCCCCAACGACGGGCGCATGCTACTTAACGCTTCGTGGGCGGTGGCCGAATTCCGAGGCCGGCCTCGCGTTCCCCACGGCCCGGCAGGCCGAGCGGCCGCCGGCCCGGTCTAGGGGATCCGGTCGGCCTTCTCGAGCGCCTCGACCAGGAATTGCTTGCCCTGCGACGTGATGCGGTAGCGGGCCCCTACCCCGGTCCGGCCGCGACCTGCGCCCCCCCCAGCCACCTCCACGCGGACGAGGCCGTTGCGCACCAGCAGGCCGAGGGCGAGAGGAAGCTTGACCCGCTGCTCGTCCACCGCCCAGAACCGGCGGAGCGCTCGGGCGAGCTCGGCGAGGTCCAGCGCCTGGTCGCGGTCCCGCCCCTCGTGGATCGATTCGGCCCGGTTGAGCTGCTGCAGGATCGCCACGAACGTCGCCCGAACCGGGTCGGCCGGCCCTCCGTCCGCCATCCCGTGCAACTACGTGGGCCACCCCTACATAATCGGCACGGCGGGGCGGGCGCCGGCCCGGAGGTCGCGCGGGACCCGCCGACCGGGCGTTCCGTGGGGGCGCGGCGTCGCCTCCCCTCCCCACGGAGCTTAAAGGAGGGTTGAGGGCTACGGGCCGCGGCGCGATGGCGTGCTCCTGCCGATCCCCGGGTCGCTGCCCGGTCTGCAACACCGCGGTCCGGGTCCCCCTCACCAACCTCGAGGGTGCCCCCGGCGCGGCAATCCTGGTCGACAAGTTCGCGCGACGCGACTCGTCGTCGTCGCGCGAGGGGCTGCGGCGGCTGATCGAGGGCTGGTCGACGTGCCCGGCGTGCGGGCACACGATCCACGTCGAGCACTCGCGCTCGTGCGTCTCGACGGCCCTGACCGCGCTCGGCGTTCCCGCTACGGACCGCGAGGCGATCCTCGCGCGCATCACCTTCCCGGAAGGCTGAGGTCACCGCCGCGATGCCGGGGAACGACGAGTTCGTCGTCACCCCGTACGAGGTTCGCGGCCGCGTCGACTACGACCGGCTGCGAGAGATCTTCGGCACGCAGGAGCTCACCGCCGAGCTCCTCGCAAGGATCCGCCGCCTTGCCGGGGGCGTCCTCCATCCCCTCCTCGAGCGCGGGATCTACTACACGCACCGGGACCTTGGGGCCCTCTTGGACGCGTTCGAGGGGGGCCGGCCGTTCTTCCTCTATTCGGGGCGAGGGCCGTCCGGTCCGCTCCACACGTCCCACCTCGCCCAGTTCGAGCTCTGCCGCTGGCTTCAGGAGCGCCTTGGCGTCTCGATGTACATCCAGATCACGGACGACGAGAAGTTCTGGTCCCGCTCCGGCCTCACCCGGGAGGAGACGGTCCACTGGGGCTACGAGAACCTCTACGACCTCCTCGCGCTGGGGTTCGACCCGAAGACGACCCGGGTCTTCTTCGACTCGCGATCGATCGCCGCCCTCTACCCGCTCGCGATACGGGTCGCGCGGAAGATCCCCTACTCGAGCGTGAAGGCGGTCTTCGGCCTTGAGCCCTCCACGAATATCGGCTGGATCTTCTACACCGCCCTTCAGACGGTCCCGTGCTTCTGGCCCTCGTGGGCCGAGCGTAGGAGCGTGCCGTGCCTGATCCCGTGCGGGATCGACCAGGACCCCCATTTCCGGCTGACCCGCGACATCGCCGAGAGCCTCGGCTACCCGAAGCCGGCCCTCCTCCACAGCCGGATGGTCCCGGGCCTGCTGGGCGAGGCCGCGATGTCAACGACCGGTGCCTCCCCGGAGAACGCGCTGTTCCTGAACGACCCGCCCAAGGCCGTGGAGCGCAAGGTGCGCAACGCCTTCACGGGAGGGCGGGCGACCGTCGAGGAGCAGCGAAGGTTGGGGGCGACACCGGAGGTCTGCTCGGTGTGGGCGCTCTGGAGGAGCCGGTTCGCCGAGTCGACGGAGGTGTTCTCGCGAGTCACGGAGGACTGCCGCTCGGGGAGGTTGCTCTGCGGGGAGTGCAAGGGACTCCTCCTCGAGCGGGTCCAACGGTTCTACCAGGAGCACGCCGCCGCCCGCGAGAAGGTGAAGGCCTGGGCGGAGTCGACGATCATCACGTCCCCGCCCCCGGGTCTCGAGAGCTAGGCGGTCGTCGCAGGGCTAACCGATCTCGGGCCGTCGCGGCGGGCGCACCGCCTCCGGGCGTGGCGCGCCGGGGGCGGTCGGGGCCGTGCCGGCGGGACCGCCGGCGCTCTCGTCCGCGGCCACGGTGATCAGCCGGAGCATGGGCCGGAACAGCGAGCGTGTCGCCCGCTCCGGGTCAAGCGTGAACGCCCGCTCGTAGGCGGCGATCGCCTCGTCCTCGTCCCCGAGCGCGAGCAGCGACAGGGCGAGGTCGAGCCAGCTCTTCGCCTCGCGAGCGCCCTCCCGCTCTCCGGCCTCCTCGGAATGGTCGTGCGCGGGCGCGACGGGCGCAGGAGGCCGTGCCGGCGCCGACGGGACGTCCCGCGACAGGATGAGCGCCCGCTCGAACGCGGTCGAGGCGGCCGGCTCCTCGCCGGCCTCCGCGAGGGCCACCCCGAGACGGTGCCAGGCGATCACGTCGTCCGGCTCGAGCGCGACCGCCCTGCGGTAGGCGTTGGCCGCGTCACCCCACTCGTCCCGGAGCGCGCGGGCCACCCCGAGGTGGAACCACGCCTCCCCGTTCCGAGGGGCAAGGGCGACCGCCTTCGAGAGCGCGAGCTCCGCCTCCGCCGCCTTCCCCAGGTGGGTCAGAGCAAGCCCGTAGTTCGACCAGGCCTGGGCGTCGTTCGGGTCTTCGCGAACGATGTCGGCAAAGGTGCTGGCCGCGCGGCCGTACTCCTTCTGCAGGAGGTACTGCACCCCAAGGCGGGACTGCTGGGTCATCCCGGCGAGCCCGCACGTGGTTCCTCCCCCAAAAGCCTAGCGCTGGAGGCGCCGAAGGGTGGTCCGCGACCGTTCGTCCCACTTCGCGCCCGCGGAGCGGCCGGCGCGGCCATGGAGGGGGCTACGCGAAGGCTTCACACCCTGCCGTCTCGCTTATATCGCCCGCGAGCGGTAAGGGGCGCGAGGAATCTGCGAGCCGGCCCCGATCGAGCGTCCCTTCGTCCTAGTTTTGCGACGAGCTTCGCACGAACAGCGGTCGCTCTACGACTCCTCGGAAACGAACGCGAAACGCGGACGAGGCGACAAGAGACCATGGTGGACAAACCCCTGACAAAAGTGCGAGACCTGACGCCGAACTCGAAGCAAGTGAACGTGCTCGCGAAGGTGATGAACGTAGGTGAGCCGAAGGAAGTGATGGGAAAGTTCGGCGACCCGAGGAAGGTGTGCGAAGCCGTCGTCGGAGACGACACGGCGACGATCACCCTCTCGCTTTGGAACGAGCAGATCGGGACGATCGCGAAGGACGAGGTGATCCTCGTCGACAACGGCTACGTCTCGCTCGTTCGGGGCCACATGCGCCTGAACGTGGGACGCTACGGCAACCTCTCGAAGTCGACCGAGGCGATGGGTGAGATCAACCAGTCGCTCGACATGAGCCAGCAGGAGTTCGAGAGCGAGCGCCGCTCCTTCGGGGGCGGAGGCTACCGTGACCGCGGCGGCTATGGCGGCGGTGGCCGCTACGGCGGCGGCGGTGGTGGCAGTGGCGGTGGCGGTGGGAGCGGAGGCGGCCAAGGCCGCGAGCGCTCCGACTCGTACAAACGCTACTAGGGCCCTGCCCTAGCGAAGCGCGCGAACCCCTTCCTTCCTTTCCCCTCTACCCGGCGGCGGGCCGGGACCGCCTAAATACGTGGGTCGCTCTCGGCCGGGAACGATGGCCGAGATGGCACGGGAGCTCACGCTGTACATCCAGTCGAAGAAGACGGTGACGACGTTCTTCCGCCCGCCGGCGAAGACGCCCGGGTTCGGGGCGACCACCCAGACGCCCGTGACGGGCGCCCCGACGGGCCAGGGCGAGGTGGAAGGGGGGATCAGCGACGAGGCCCCGCTCTATTTCCTGTCGGACGACCAGTCCCGGGCGCTGGCCCTGACCGAGGAGTTCTCGAAACGCCGAGGCTACCAGCTCAAGGTCGTGGATGTCGAGAAGGCGGGCCGCCTCGAGCGGCTCGTGACCGAGCACCTGCGGGGGGTTCAGACGTTCCCGGTGCTCGTGGCGCCCACCGGTCTTCGGCTGGTCGGCGCCGACCAGTTCACCGAGGAAAGCCTCGCGGCGGTGATGCCGACCGAGCTCCAGGCGATCCGCGCGCTCACCTACATCAAGATCAAGGGCGGGGACATCGACCGTATCCGACGGATGCTCGAGGGGCTCGGCGAGGTCAAGGAGCTCCATTTCCTCACCGGGGACTGGGACATCCTGGTCGTCCTCGAGTTCCCCGCGAAGGTGACCAACAAGCGCCAGATCCTCGACTTCGTGACCGCGAGGATCCGCGGGATACCGGAGGTCCTCGACACGTCGACGCTCGTCCCCGAGTTCTCGGTGACGAAGTTCCCGTAGGAGCTAGCCTCCGCCGCGCCGTCGTCGCGGGACGACGGGAATCCCTCGCGTGGAGGGTCGGCCGCCCGCCTCCCCTCCGGGCTCGGGCGTGCCGTACAGCGCCTCCACCGTAAGGGGGTGCTCCTCGAGCCAGGCGACCCCCTCGACGTAGGCGGAGAGCGTCTCCAGGCTCGTGAACACCGGGATCCCGAGTTCCACCGCACGGCGGCGGAGGACGTAGTCGTCCTCGAGCATCCGCTCGAACTTCTCCTGGGTGAGCGACGCCGGGACGTTGAGGAGGAGGTCGATCTCGCCCCGGTCGAGCGCCTCGGTGACGTTCGGGTGCCGATCGGGCTCGGAGACCTTGTGCAGGATGCGGGCGCCCCGCAGCCCGCGCTCGGAGAGGAACGCGCCGGTGTCCTCCGTCGCGGCCAGGCGCAGCCCGAGGTCGCGGATCCTCCGGGCGACGGGGAGGAGCGCCTCCTTGAGCCGGGGGCCCCCGACCGAGAGGAACGCGCATCCCCGCCGCGGGACGAGCCGCACGCCGGTGGCGACCAGCGCCTTCACGAGCGCGTCCGAGAAGGTCGGGCCGAAGCAGGCGACCTCGCCGGTCGACTGCATCTCCACGCCGAGGAGCGGGTCGGAGCCGGTGAGCTGCAGGAACGAGAACTGCGGCACCTTCACCCCGAGCCGTCCCTCCGGGAGCGGCGCGACCCCGTCGCGCGACAGCGGCCGACCGAGGAGCGCGCGCGCCGCCTCCCGCAGGAGCGGCACTCCCGTGGCCTTGGCCAGGAACGGCAGCGAGCGGCTCGCGCGCAGGTTGAGCTCGATGATGCGGTAGGCGCGGTCCTTGACCAGGAACTGGACGTTGAACGGACCGCGGATCTGGAGCGTCGTCGCGAGCCGGCGGGCGGCGTCCAGGAGGCCGTCCTGGACCTCCTTGGGCGTGTGGCGCGGCGGCAGGCAGAAGATGGCATCCCCGGAGTGCACCCCCGCGTGCTCGACGTGTTCGACGATGCCGGCCACGAGCACGCGCTCGCCGTCGGAGATCGCGTCGAGCTCGACCTCGTCGGCCCCCTCGACGAACTTCGTGATCACGACCGGGTGCTCCGGCGAGACCCGTGCCGCCTCCGAGAGGAACCGGCCGAGGTCGGTCCGCCCGGCGATCACGCGCATCGCCTGTCCGCTGAGGACGTAGGACGGCCGCACGAGGACCGGATAGCCGACCCCCTCCGCGAACGCGCTCGCCTCCTCGACCGTCGTGAACGCCCGCCAGGCGGGCTGGGGGATCTTGAGGCGCTCCAACAGGCCCGCGAACCGTGCCCGGTCCTCGGCCATGTCGATCGAATCGGGGGAGGTCCCCAGGACCCCGATTCCGCACATGGCCAATAGCGGCGTGAGGTTCTGGGCGAGCTGGCTCCCCACGCACGTGACGACCCCCCGGAACCGCTCGAAATCGCAGAGGTCCCGAACGCGCTCGAGCGTGATCTCCTCGAAGTACAGCCGGTCGGACCGGTCGTAGTCGGTCGAGACGGTCTCCGGGTTCGAGTTCAGGAGCGCGACCCCGCCGAGCCCCTCCGCCTTGAGCCCGTCGACGAGGTTCATCGTCGACCAATCGAACTCGACACTCGAGCCGATGCGGTACGGGCCAGCGCCCACGACGAGCACCGAGTCCTCCGGCATCGGGGCGACGTCGTCCGCGTCGGCCCGGTAGGTGAGGTAGAGGTAGTTCGTCCGGGACGGCCATTCCCCGGCGAGCGTGTCGACCATCCGCACGCGCGGCCGGATCCCGTGCTCGAGGCGCTGGCGACGGACCTCCTCCTCGTCCCGACGGGCCACGCGCCCGACCGCCCGGTCGGAGAGCCCCAGCTCCTTGGCGCGCCGAAGCAGGCGCGGGGGCAGCGGGCCCGCCGGGAGGGCCCCGAGGGCGCCGTGCACCTCCTCGATCTCGGCGAGCGCCTCGACGAACCATCGGTCGATGAACGACACGGAGGCGATCGTCTGCGGGTCCACCCCAGCGCGGAGGCCCTCGAGGACGTGGCCGAGGACCGCCGGCGTCGGCTCGGCGAGGTCGGCCAGGATCGCCCCCGGCGAACGGACCTGCTCCGGCGGGAGGAGGTCGGCGCGGGGGTCGACCATCCGGTAGGCTTTCGAGATCGCTTCGGGGAAGGAGGCGCCGATCCCCATCGCCTCCCCGACCGACTTCATCGACGGGCCCAACCGCGGATCGGCCCGGGCGAACTTGTCGAGGTCCCAGCGCGGCAGCTTGACCACGACGTAGTCGAGCGACGGCTCGAAGCAGGCGGTCGTCACGCCCGTCACCCGGTTCTTGAGCTCAGGGAGGGTGTAGCCGAGCGCGAGCTTCGCGGCCACGTAGGCGAGCGGGTAGCCGGTCGCCTTGCTCGCGAGCGCGCTCGAGCGGGAGAGGCGGGCGTTGATCTCGATGGCGTAGTACTCGAGGCTCTTCGGGTCGAGGCAGAACTGGATGTTGCATTCGCCGACGATGCCGCATTCCGCGACGGCCCGGAGCGCCGCCTGCCGAAGCATCTGGTACTCCTGGTCGGTGAGCGTCTGGCTCGGGGCGATGACGATGTTGTCCCCGGTGTGCACGCGCATCCCCAGGACGTTCTCCATGTTGCAGACGGTGAGCGCGTGGCCGCGCGCGTCGCGGACGACCTCGTACTCGATCTGCTTGAACGAGCCGACGTAGCGCTCGAGCAGTACCTGGCCGACCGGGCTCGCGCGGAGTCCCCGACGAACGACCTCGCGCAGCTCGGAGGGGTCACGAGCGACCCCCCCGCCCTTGCCGCCGAGCGTGAAGGCGACCCGCACCATGAGCGGGAAGCCCAGCTCGCCCGCGGCCCGGACCGCCTCGTCGGTGGAGCGCACCGCCCGGCTCGGGAGCGTAGGAACTCGGGCACGGGACATCGCGCGGACGAACTTGGCCCGGTCCTCCGTCGCCCGGATGCCGGCGAGCGGGGTGCCGAGGACCTTCGTCCCGGTTCGGGCAAGGACGCCCAGGTCGCTGAGCTGTATCCCGCAGTTGAGCGCCGTCTGGCCGCCGAACGACAGGAGGAGGCCGTCCGGACGCTCGGCGTCGAGGATCGGCCCGACGAACTCCGGGACCAAGGGCTGGAAGTAGACCTTCCCGCGGCGGGGCGGGTCGGTCTGCAGCGTGGCGATGTTCGGATTGACGACGACCGCGTAGACGTCGTCCTCATCGAGCGCCTTGAGGCACTGGCTGCCGGAGTAGTCGAACTCGCCCGCCTCCCCGATCTTGAGCGCTCCGCTGCCGAGCAGGACGACCTTCTTCGGGAGGTTCGGCGTCATGCGCGCCGCCGGGCCTTGCGGACGAACTCGTCGAAGACGAAGGCGGCCTCTTGCGGACCGGGGTGGCCCTCGGGGTGGCCCTGGAGGGCGAGTAGGCGGCCCCGATCGTCGCGAAGGCCCTCGAGCGTCCCGTCGTCCGGGTTCATCGCCCAGGCGTCGAGCCCGGTGCCGGACAGCGAGACCGGGTCGACCGCGTAGCCGTGGTTCTCGCTGACGATGAGCGCCCGGCCGTCCGTGAAGCAGACGGTCTTGTTTTGCCCCCGGTGGCCGAACTTCAACTTGAACGTCCGCCCCCCACGGGAGAGCGCGATCAGCTGGTGGCCGAGGCAGATCCCGAGCGTCGGGAGCTCGCGGGTCGAGGGCCGGCCGAGCTCCTCGATCGTCGCGGGGAGGGTCGTCGGGTCCCCAGGACCGTTGCTGACGAGCAGGCCGGCGACGCGCCGGCCGTGCCAGCGGGTCGGGACCTCGTGCCCCGGGGGAAGGCGGAGGACGCTCGCGCCCCGGTCGAGCAGGGCGCGGACGATGCTCGCCTTCGCCCCACAGTCCAGGAGCGCGATCAAGGGTCCCCCGCTGCGCTTCAGGAGGCTCGGTCGTCCAGGAGCGACCTGGCCGACCAGGTCCTCGTCAGCGTACGCCGGGGCTCGCGCCACCGCCCGGGCGAGCTCGTCGGACGACGCGGCTCGCTCCCCCGGGGCGACGTCGAGCACTCCCCGAAGGACCCCTCGGCTCCTCAGGTGCTGAGCGAGCCGTCTCGTGTCGATCCCGACGAGCCCGGGGACATCCTCGTCGCGCAGCCATGCGTCCAGCGAGCGGTCCATGGCCCAGTGGTTCGGGCGGGCCATGCCTCGAAGGACGACGCCCCGGGCCTGGAGGCCGTTGCTCTCGAGGAGCGGAAGGCCGTCGGCGTCCTGCGCCCTCCTCCGGGGCGCGCCGTAGTTGCCCACCAGCGGGTAGGTGAAGGTGAGGATCTGCCCGCGGAACGACGGGTCGGTGAGCGACTCGGGGTAACCTACCATCCCGGTCGTGAAGACGACCTCGCCGACACGCCGAGCGGTCGCGCCGAAGCCGTTGCCGTCGAAGCGGCTGCCGTCCTCCAAATAGAGGGTCCCCGCCCGCGAGCGCTCGGGCGCGTCGGACGGCACAGCCTAGGGAACCCGAGGCCGAACTGACGAGGGGCCGTCCATAAGATTTGCCGTCGCCCAGCTGCTCGAGCGTCGTGGCTCCCCGCCCCCCGGGCGCGGTGAGCGTCAAATCCCTCCGGCCGGTGCACGCTAGGTGCCCGGCCTACCACGGCTGCGCGACCGCTACGACCTCGTCATCGTCGGCGGCGGCCACGCAGGACTGCAGGCCGCGACGAAGGCCGGGCTGCTCCACCGCACGGCGGCGATCGTCGATCGCGGCCCGAAGTACTCACGGTCGTACTACGCGCCCAGGATGGACAACATCCCCGGGTTCCCCGAGGGGATCTCCGGCCATCGCCTCCTCGACCAGCAGGTCGCGGCGGTCCGGACCCTCTCCGAACGGGTCGACTACTTCACGCCGGCCTGCGCGGGTTCCGTCGCCCGCGACGGGGACGGCTACGCCGTGTCGTTCGACTGGCTCAAGCAGTCCCTGACCGCGCGCGGCCGCTCGCTCGTGCTCGCGATGGGGGTCGTCGACCGCATGATCGAGGTCGGGGGGAAGATCGACCCCATCTTCCCCTGGGCGAACCAGGGGCTCGTCCACTTCTGCATGGTCTGCGATGGCCACGAGCTCACCGGCAAATCGGTCGGCGTGATCGGGCACGATGTGCTGGCCGCCCGCACGGCCCTCGACCTGTTCGAGTTCGCCCCGAGCTCGGTCGAGATCCTCACCCACGGGGAACCCGCGGAGTTCGGCGCCACGCCGGAGGAACGGCGGGCTCTCTCGGAGGAGCTCGGCCGTCGCGGCGTGGGCGTGGTCGAGGCGGCGATCTCAGGATTCGACGAGATCCGCGAGCACCGCTTCGGGGTGCGGTTCGTCGACGGGACCCACCGGTCCTACGACCGCGGCTTCTCCGCGCTGGGGTGGTACGACCGCCACGACGCCATCCCCCGGTCGCTCGGATGCCGCTTCGACGCGGAAGGGTACGTCCAGGTCGATGAGGACTGCCGGGCGCTATCGGAGACCGACGGTCGGCCGATCCCCGGCCTTTATGTCATCGGCGACCAGAAGAGCGGGTGGAACCAGATCCCGGAAGCGTGGGCGTCGGCGGAGCGAGCCGTGCTCCACGCTTGGGCGGAGTACCTGTAGGCAGGATCAGGCCGAGCCGGCCGACGGGGCGGCCGCGAGGTAACGGGCGAGCTCGACCAGGTCCCGCGCGACCGCGCTCGCCCCGGCCGCGCGGAACCTCTCGGAGGCCGTGTCGAGGTCCAGCTTCTCGCTCGGGTCCGGCAACACGCCGTAGAACCGTACGCGGGCCGCCGTGGCGCATTCGGCATCCAGCATGTGGTCCCCCACGAACAGGGCCCGCTCGACCGGCACACCCATCTCCTGCAGCAGCGCGAGGAGCGCCTCGGGCGAAGGTTTCGCCGGCCCCGGGGAGCTGCGAGAGCGCAGGTAAGAGAAGTAGGAGCCGAGCCCCGTCCGAAGGAGCGCCGCTCGGGCGAACGCCTCAGAGCTCCGGGTGAGGACGCCGAGTCGGAAGCCCCGCCCCCGCAGACCCTGGAGGAGCGCCTCCGCGCCTGGGCGCCGGACGGTCCGGGGGAGCGCCTCGAGCTCGATCGCGTCGACCGCCTTGCGGTACTCGGCCTCGAAGCGCCAGAGCTCGCTGTCCGGCACCTTCGCCGCCTGCATCGCCTCGCGCGCCATCTCGACGATGCGGTGAACGGGTTCGTGGACGGAGAGCTGGCCCGGGACGACCCCGTGCCGCTCGGCGACGCGGACGACCGTGGCGCGGATCCGGCCAAAGTCGTGGTGCGACAGGACCAGAGTCCCGTCCAGGTCGAACGCGACCCCGAGGATCGGCTCCAGGAACTTCGGTTCGGACGACAGGTCGGGCATCGCCGGGGGCCGCCCTGGGACGTTGGCCCCGGGCTCACAATAAGGGTTTGCTTCCTAGGGTGCGCGGCTAGCCGGCCCTCGCCGCCGGACCGTCGCGCGACCGCCGGCCGGAAGAGGTCGGCCGCTCCAGGGTCACGACTGATTCCCGGAGCGCGAACGAACGTCTCTGCCCGCTCCGCCGCGCTCGGGCGACGTCGACCGAGACGATGTCGAACCCGAGGCGCTCGGCGATCCGAGCGAGGATCAGGTCTCCCGGGACGTACGTCCCGGCGAGGAGCGAGTCCCCGACGACCACCACGAACCGTCCGCGCGGGCGCAGCGCGCGACGGACCCGCGCCAGGACCGGCACGAGGTCCGCGAAGTAGCGGTGGACGACGGCGTGCATGTCGTCCCGCCGGTACGTCCCCTTCCGATGGACGTTCTCTCGGATGCGGAGGAGGATCTCCCGGAGCCAGGGATCCGGGGCCTTGTCGATAGGGACGTACTCCGCGGTCTCGGACCGGGGGAGGTTGTCGCAGGCGACCTCCGAGCCCCGGAGGGCCCGCAGGTCGGCGTACGAGCTCGCGTAGCCGAGCCAGGCCAGGTCGACCTTGTAGTTCATCACGTAGTCCATCCCGTTGACGTACGGCGGGCTCGTGACCGCAAGGTCGACCGATTCTGCGGGGAGCTCGAGCGCTCGCGCGTCCGCGAGGTCGACCCGTGCCGGCGGCCCCCAGCGGTCCCGATGGGCCCGGAGGGTGCGCAGATCGTCGGCCATCATCCTCGCGGCCTCGAGGAAGCGCTCCGTGGGTCGGGTCGGGTCGTCGGCGCTCCGCCGCCGGTAGCCGAGGCACGGCGAACGATGGAGCCGGCTCGAGGGGATGAGGATGCGACCGAACGCGAGACGGACCGCGTCCGCCACGGGCCTGCCGCCGCGCGGGAGAGCATCGCGCAGGCGGAGCAGCTCGTCCAAGGCTTTCGGGGAGAACTGGCGACGCGTTTCGCGCAGGAATGGGAGCGCGCCGGCGCGTCGTCCGGCCGCGGCCCGGGCGCTCCTCTCCGCCTGGCGGAGGAGGAGCTCGCCGTCGAGCTCGAACGTGGTCTTCACCCGGGCCGCGAGCACCGCCGGGGCGAGCAGCTCCACGCCGATCGCCCGCCCACCCGCGCGGCGCGTCTCGACCAGCGTCGTCCCGCTCCCCGCGAACGGGTCGAGGACGGTGGCGTGGCGACCCGCCCCGGAGGCGGAGAGCACCCCGCGGACGAATTCGGCGGAGTATCCCTGGACGTAGGGCCACCATCGATGGACCGGGAGGGCCTCGTTAGAGCGGAACGTGATCGGACCGCGGTACTGTCCGATGGCGATGCCGTTCTCCTTCTCGAACCGCTCGTCGAACGCCCTCGGCTCCACGAAGCCGTCCCGGTCGAGGAGAACGGCGTACGAGGCGAGGACCCACAGCCCGCGCCCCAGGCGGTGGACCTCGCCGCCGCGCTCCCACCGCTCCAGCGCTTGCTGCACCCGGGGCGCCGGAACATCCAGGACCGAGGCGAGCTGGCGGTAGGTCGCCCCGATCGCCCCGGTCGCCCCCAGCGCATCGCGCAGCGCCGTCGCCTTCGCAGGGGCGAGCCCCGCTTCGTCGGGAGGCACGGCCGTCACGGGGCTCCCCGGAGCCTTGCCCTGGCGGTCGCCTTCTCCGGCGCTGAGGCGATCTGCTCGAGGCTCGCGCGGACGGAGCGACGGAGCTTGCGCCGTTTCTCCCGCAGGCGTAGGGCCGGGCCCGAATCGGAGAGGTCCTCCGGGACCGTCGAGAGGGCGACGTCTAGGTCGTGGAGCTGGCCGAGCCTCCCCTGCAGACGCCGCCAAGAGGGTGGGGGAGGTCGGTTCGCCGTGGCCCGGGCGGCCATTTCGAACGAGGCGAGGTGCCGCCACTGGCGGATGCGGATCCTGAGCCGGTGAAGCCGCTCGCTGGTCGGGTCCCGCCGAGCCTTGCGATGGGCCTTGCGGACCTTTCCCTGGCGCCGGCGCCGCTCCTCCGCGAGGATCCTGTGGAGCCCCCGGGACGCATCGCCCCTAGGCGCAAGCTCCACGAGCCCCTTGGCCCGATCGAAGAGGCCGGCTTGCCGCTCGGTCCTCAGGAAGGCCCGGAGGAGTTCGCGACCGGTATGCGTGTCCTCGCGGAGCCGGCCCAGGAACTCGTGCCACTGGCGGAGCTCCTCGCCCAGGGCCGTAGCCGGGCCCGCCGGGGTGAGGAGCCCGGTCGTCACGTCCCGGTCCCGGACCCGGCCGACCAGCCGTGCAAGCCGGCGGACCCGGCGCAAGAGCTCCTGCACGCTCCCCTCGTGGGGCGCCGGCACGAGCCGTGTCCACAGCGAAAGGCCGCTCGCCAGGCGCCGCATGTCCCGGTGGATGTCGTGAATCTCCTCGGGAGAGAGGACGGCGTGCGCGATCCCCTGCTCGATCTCCCGGTCGAGCGTCACCACGGTCCGAGCGAGCTCCGACCTCAGGCGAAGCGGGCCGGCGGAGGACGGGCGCGGTCGGGCTGGCCGCGGCATCGAGCCCGGACCGTCCGGTGCTAGTTAGCGGTTCGGTCAAGGGGTCTCAAGGTCCCGGCCGAGCCCAACGCCTTTACACCGGGTCGTCTCACCCACCCGTGCGGCGCACGGGGTCGAGCTCAGCGTACGCGGAAAGCGAGCTGACCCGCGGCGTGCCGTCCTCGGTCGGCGTGATCGACCTGGGGTCGAACACCGCCAGATGCGTCATCTTCGAGCCCTCGCCCGCCGGGACCGCGCGCCCGACCTACGAAACGAAGGAGTCGCCCCGCCTCGGCCTCGGGCTCGGCCCGGACGGCTCGCTCTCCGAGGCCGCGGTGGCGCGCGGGGTCCACACGATCCGCCGGTTCGCGACGACGATGAAGCAGGTCGGCGTCCGCAAGGTAATCGGGGTCGCGACCAGCGCGGTCCGGGACGCTCCGAACGGCCCCGCGTTCGTCCAGGAGGTCGAGCGGGCGACCGCGGTCCGCCTCAAGATCCTGTCCGGGACCGAGGAGGCGCGCTACGCCTACCTGGGGGTCGCGGGCACGCTGGAGCTGTGCAACGACCTCGTCTGTGACCTTGGAGGCGGCTCGCTCCAGCTCGCGGAGGTGCGCGACGGCGCGCTGCGCAATTCCGTCAGCCTCCCCCTCGGAGTGCTGCGCCTCTCCCGACGGTTCCTCGAGCATGACCCCCCTAAGCGGAGGGAGCGCGACGAGCTGCGCGAGCACGTCCGCGCGGCGATCCGTTCCGCGGTCGAGGCCCTCGGTGGGCACCACGACCGCCTCGTCGCCGTCGGGGGGACCGTCCGGGGTCTCGCCCGGGCCTCGATCGAGATCACCGAGTTTCCCGTCCGCCGCGTCCACGGCTACCGCCTCTACGACCGGACGATCGAAGCGATGGACGAGCTGCTCGGCGAGATGCCGGCGAGCAAGCGCAAGGCCGTACCCGGGATCGGCTCGGATAGGGCGGACGTGGTCCTTGCCGGGATCACCGTCTTCCAGGAGCTCGAACGGGCGCTCGGCGTCGATCATCTCCTCGTCTCAGGGGCGGGGATCCGCGAAGGGATCGTGCTGGAGGCGATCCGCGCCAAGCTCCCCGCCTCCGCCGAGACCCTGGTCGACCGCTCGGTCGCGGCCGCGAGCGCGTCGTTCGCCTTCGACTACGAGCGCGGGCGCGAGGTCGCCGAGGTCGCCGACCGGCTCTTCGGCCTCCTCGCCGGTCGCTACGGATGGGGTCGGAGCGAGCGCCTCGCCCTGCGGGTGGCCGCGGAGATGCACGACGCGGGGGTCTCCGTCGACCTGTGGAACCATCCCCAGCACTCCTCCTACCTGATCCGAAACTACCCGATCTGGGGGCTCGACCAGCGCGAGATCCTCCTCGCGTCGATGACCGCCTTCCTCCACGATGGGGACGACCCCCCCTCCGTGTGGAAGAAGCGCTATCTGCCGCTCACCGGGAGCGCGGAGGTGGCGACCGCGGTCCAGCTCGGAGCTATCCTCAACGTAGCGAAGACGGTCGCCGGACCGAGGACCGTGCTCTCGCTGGTCGACGGGGGCAAGACGCTGGCGGTGGCCTTTTCTTCGGGTGCCGAATCCACCCTCCCGACTCGCTGGCAGGAGCGGGTGCGCAAGGCGATGGAACGGGTCTTCGACCTCGAGGTCAGGGTGCGCGATGGCTGAGATCCCGAGCCCCGCGCACGGTTTTCCCGGTCGGCTCCTCATCTTCGAGGGCCTGGACGGGAGCGGCAAGTCGACCCAGGCCGCGCTGATCGCGAAGTGGCTCGCGGCGCAGGGTTATCGCGTGTTCTCGACCGAGTGGAACTCCTCCGAGCTGGTCTCCGGCGTCATCAAGCGGGGGAAGAAGAAGGGCCTCCTCACCCCGACGACGTTCAGTCTCCTCCACGCGACGGACTTCGCCGACCGCTTCGAGCGCAAGATCCTGCCACCGCTGCGCGCCGGCTACCTGGTCGTCTGCGACCGCTACGCCCACACGGCGTTCGTCCGCGACGCCGCGCGCGGCTGCGACCCCGGCTGGGTCCGGACGATCTACTCGTTCGCCCCCAAGCCGGACCTCGCCTTCTACTTCCGCGTCCCGGTCGCGACCACCCTCAAGCGCAAGCTCGCCTCCCGCCAGAAGATCAACTATTACGAGGCCGGCATGGACCTCGGCCTCTCCGACGACGTCGAGGAGAGCTACCGGCGGTTCCAGTCCCGCCTCAAGCGAGAGTACGAGCGGATCGCCGAGGCCGACCACTTCACGGTGATCGACTCCTCCCGCCCGGTCGAGGAGATCCAGCGGACGCTCCGCGACCACGTCCGCCCGCTCCTCGAGGAGTTCCCGACGGGGGAGGCGCTGACCCATGACAGCTAGGACGTACGGGACGCGCCCGCCGGGGATGCCGGACGGGCCGCTGCGCGGTCGCCTGATCGTCGTGGAGGGGGCGGACAGCTCCGGACGGACGACGGAGGTCGCGCTCCTCAAGGAGCGGCTCGAGATCGAGGGCCACGCGGTCGTCGACACCGGCCTGAGACGCTCGGACCTCGTGAGCGCCGAGATCGACCGCGCGAAGCAGGGCCACACGCTCGGGGCGGCGACGATGGCGCTGCTCTACGCCGTCGACTTCGCCGACCAGCTCGAGAACAAGATCGTGCCCGCGCTCGCGGCCGGCTCGACCGTCCTCGCGGACCGCTACATCTACACGCTGATGGCGAGGGCGGTCGCGCGCGGGGCCTCGCGGGCCTGGGCCCAGGAGCTCTACGCCTTCGCGCTGCGTCCGGACCTGATCGTCCTGCTCGAGGCGCGTCCGGAGATCCTCCTCCACCGGGCGATCGCGAAGTACGGGAGCCTCGACTACTGGGAGAGCGGGATGGACCTGTGCCTGTCGCGGGACCTGTTCGAGAGCTTCTTCCTCTACCAGGACCGCCTCTCTGCCGAGTTCGACTGGATGCGGAGGGAGTACGGCTTCGAGGTCGTCGACGCGAACCGCGCCCCGGAGCAGGTCCACGAAGAGGTCCTTCGGCTGGTCGCCCCGCTCTACGGCATCCCGCTGCGCGCGACCCCGGCGGTCCGGCGCGAGCCTAGACGTCCCGCTTCGCGAGCTGCTTCCGCGTGAACAACCAGACGAGGCGTCCGGCCCCCGGCTTCACCCCACCGGGAAAGTCGAGGCACGCGGCCCCGCCCCGGGTCAGGCGCACTACGGAGATCCCGTCCCCGACCAGCGCCATCCCCACGAACTCCGCGAGCGTCGGCTCGTGGCCGACCAGGACGACCTCCTGGCCCGGCCGTACCGACCGGCGTAGCCGGTCGAAGATCGGATCCGGCAGGTTCCCGGGGGCGAGCTCGGGCCAGGTCTCGAGCCGTGGGGCGGACGGGAGCTCCCCCGCGACGATCTCGGCGGTCTTCGCCGCCCTGTCGGCCCCGCTCGTGATGAGGTGGTCGGCCGGGGAGACGATCCGGGCCAGCCCGCGCGCCGCCCGCCGGGTCTGGCTCCGTCCCTTGGTCGTGAGGGGGCGGCGGTCGTCGTTGGGCCAACGGGCCGGGTCCCGAGGCTCGGCAGGGCCGTGGCGGACCACGACCACGCGAACGTTCTTGAGAGGACGGGGAGCGCGATGCACGGGATGCCGAAAAGGACCATCTCCTCTCCTTAGGTAAAACGGCATCGGTCGGGCTGATGCGGCCACCCGGCGGGGGGAGGTCCTCGTCGGCGACCTCCGAGGGCTCCGACGCCGCCGGGGGCGGTCCGACGGGGCATCGGACGGACCGGCCGTCGCTTCGGCCAAACCTCGGACGCCCCCGTCAACCCGCTCCGAACCGTGCCCACGGGCCTTGGCGCCTAGAGCGCTATCCTCCCGGGTTGGCCGAACGCTCGTCGCGCCCCGAGGGAGCGATGTCCGGTCATAGAGCCGGGGCAGGAACCGCGACCGGCGTGGCAGCCATCCCTGACAGGGAGGGGTCCCGCGGCGCGCGGTCCAAGAACGCTTGGGAGATGTCCTGACTGTAGGCAATGGTCCGCCCGATCGCTTCGAACGCACGGGCGACCGCGGCGGCCGTGGCCGGCGACATCGAGCCGTCCCCGACGGCCGGGAGGACCCGCTCGGAGAGCGAGCGTCCGCTCGCGATGAGCGCCTCGCCCATGTCGAGAAGGTCGTTCGCTCGGGACCCGTCTACGCTAAGGAGGACCTCCTCGAGGTGCCCCATCGCTTGTCGGTGGAACTGGCGGAGCTCCCGCACCGGACGGCCGTCGGGCTCCAGGTCGGCGAGGCGGGGGCCGACCTCTCCGAGCGTGACCGCATGGTCCGCGATCCGCTCCAGGCTCCGGGCGACCGTCCAGGCGGCGATCGCGGGTCGGGTCCGTCCGCTCTCCCGGCGCTCGTCCAAGGCGATGGTCCGCTCGAGATACCAGGCCTCCCGGTCGACCTCGTCGTCCCTCCGTGCCCAGGCCCCGTCGTCGCCGAGGGGAAGGTGACCCCAGCTCTCCACCGCGTCCCGATGGAACGCAAGGACCCGCTCACCGAGCTCACGCAGCTGGTCGCTCAATTCCGTCACCTCGCGGCCGGCGGGTTCGGCGAGGGCCATCAACTGCCCCTGGTCGCGGACGATCTGGGGTCGTCGGGTTCTGCGGCAGAACGCCCGCACCACGTCGCGGGTGCCGGAGGAGATTCGGGGCTTCTCGACCACCTCGAACCAGCTCGCCCCTCCGAGGTAGGCCGAGAGCAGGCGGCGAAAGAGATGCTCCGGAGGGTCGTTCCGGTCGACCGCCAGGCGCACGGTCGCCCCCGCGTCGCGCGAGCGCCCAGCCCCTGAGTCACGGTCGGTCCCTCGGCCTCCGAGGAAGGCCACGGCGAGCGGGGCCGGCATACGGCCCGATTCTTGGTTCGACATACGAAGGGCCTAAGGCCCTCTTCAAATATATAGTAATTCCATTTAGAATATATTTATCAATATAGGTCGGGTAGCTCACCCGGCCCGGCGAGGGGAGTCGCGTCCCCCGCGTGCGGTCGAACGACCTCTCAGCCGACGCGGACCCGGACGTCCGTCAGGAGCGGGACCCACATCATCTGCGGAGGGACCTTGTCCATCTGCCAGTAGACGGCGATCACCTCGCCGAGGTGGTGGGCCTGTTCGAACGACGTCTGGTAGAAGGCGTCCTCGAGCGTGTACCGGCCAGGTATCCATGGGACCTTGACCCGCCGGTTGAGCCGGGCCTCCGTGAGACCGTCCATCAGAGTGTCGATCGCTTGCCAAGTCTCGGTCCGGTACCGCCGCAGATCCGAGAACGAACGGACCGCCCCGGCGAGGTGGTTCGTTTTGGCAAAGACCTCCTCCCAGCAGTCTTGGGCGGCGGCGACCAGCCAGACCTCGTGGACGTTCAGGATGTGCACGAGGGTATCCTTGAGGGAGCGGTGGGCGATCTCGTGGTTCGCCACGGCCTTTCGCCAGCCGAGCCGTCGGACCGACCTCTCGAACGACTCGAAGGCTAGCCGGTCGTAGCGAACGAGGCGGCGGATGGAATCTACTCGGGACATCGGGACGCCTCGGTGGACGGCCCGAGAGGTGAACGCGGTATAACGTGAGGGATGGCGCGGCGGACGCCCTCCGTCCCACAGGGCCGGCCTGTCCGGCCGTTCAAGGCCTCGAGATCTTCTTGAGGACGTAGTCGAAGAAGCTGTAGACCGTGCCGTCGGCCGCGGTCCATCGTGCCCGCAGTCTCGTGCGCTTCTCCGCCTTCCGGAGGCGGGAGAGCAGCATGCGGTTGAGCTCCTTCGGGTCCGTTCCGACCACCAGCGTCTCCACGACGAACTCCTCCCCGTTCCGAGACACGGCCCCTCCCGGGAACAGCTCCTCGAGCACCGGTCGAATCGCCGCGGGTCGGTCGCTGCTGACCCGTGCCGAGAGCTGGACGTGCGCCTCGGCCGCCGCCCGGCCTCCCATGTCCTGCTGCCACTCTGCGCCGGTACGAAAGGGCGTCGCTCGTCCTCGGGTCGGGGCCCCGCGGGGCGATGCGGTGGTCGCCGCTCCTGCCTCCATCGCAGGGAGGGCGCAAGGAACGCGCAGCCCGTCTAGCCGGACGTGCCCGGGGCGACCGCCGCGGTCCGGTGCTTGGGGCCTTCGGAGCGGGAAGGCGGCTGGAGCAGCACCACTACCGCGCGGCCCCCGTGACCCGAGCTCCCTCCGACCCGGAGGAACCGTCGCTTGCCGGATTCGAGCGCGGCCGCCACGACCTGCGCCGCGAGCTCAGGATCGCTGCCTATCTCGAGAGCCCACTCGCGGGCCCGCTGACGAACGTCGCGTTCCTGCTCGCCGTCGACCAAGGGGAGCGAGAGCGCCCGCTTCAACGCCAGGATCTCCCCTTGCGTGTCCTCTCGAGCGCAAAGCGAGAGGATCAACGAACGGTCGATGCTGGCGATCCGAGCCCGCAGCTCCTCCAACGCCTCGTCCGCGGCCCTCCTCGGTCTCACGCGAGGCGGACCTACTCAGCGCCCCTTAAGCGAACGACCGTACCGGTACGGTCACCATCTTACAAAGGGTCCGGCTTAGCGTTCCCGATGGAGCTGGTTCTCGCCTCGAACTTCGACGACGCGTTGATCGACGGTCTCGGGGACCTCCCCGTCACGACGCTGTTCGGCAACTTCCCGGTCGGGCTGACCGGTGGGGGGCGGCCCCCCCGCATCCTCCCGGACATCGATCGGGACCGCTTCCGCGACCATGTCGCCGCGGTCCACCGGGCGGGCCGGAAGTTCTACGCGACCCTGAACAGCTCCGACCTCGCCTTGCGGGAGTACTCTAGCGGCTTCGGCCGCGCCTTCCTGCGGGAGGTCGACGACCTTCTGGACCTTGGGGTCGACGGCTTCGTCGTGGCCCTTCCGTTGCTCCTCGAGATGATCCACTCCGCCCACCCCGAGGTCCCGATCACGGTCTCGACGTTCGCGCGAATCCGCACGGTCACCCAGGGGGAGTACTACCTGCGGATGGGGGCGGACACGATCGTCCTCGAGGAGGCGAACCGGGACTTTGCCCTCCTCCGAGGCCTCGTGGGACGTGGGGCCCGGGTCGAGGTGCTCGTGAACCAGACGTGCCTCCAGGGCTGCCCGTTCCGAGCCCATCACCTGAACACGAGCTCTCTCGCCTCCCAGCCGGAGTACCCCTGCCCTACCCTCGAGTACCCGATCGCCGAATGCGGCTGGGAGATGCTCCGGGACCCCAGCCGTCTCGTCTCCTCGATCTTCGTCCGTCCGGAGGACCTCGAGGTCTACGAGGAGGCGGGGGTCCACCGGTTCAAGGTCTCCGGGCGCAACCGGTCCACCGCCTGGCTCTTGCGGTCCGCCCGCGCGTACGCGCGTCGGTCCTACCCTGGGGACCTCCTCGACATCCTGAGCCTGGTCCAGCTGAAGGCGCCCTTGGGCTTCCTCCGGGCGGCCACGAACCGCGAGGGACCGCTTCCCGAGGAGCTGGTCACTCTTCGGAGCGCATTCGCCGGGCTCGAGAAGGTCACGATCGACAACTCCGCGTTCCCCGCCGGCTTCCTGCGGAGGATTGCCGCGACCGACTGCGAACACGCCTCCTGCTCGGAGTGTGGCTACTGCGGCTCGGTCGCCAGGAAGGTCATGCGGATTGACGGCCGCCCCCTGTCGGAGTACGTTCCGCCGGCCGACAGCCGCCTGCCCTCGACGTTCCTGCCCCAGATCGGGTGCGCACCGCTCGCGGGCCGAGGGCACGCCTCGTCTCCGGGCCGCTCGGCGTAGCCGGGGTCGTTGCACCCAGGGGAGGTCCGGGCGCTCGCCCTTTGCCGTCCTTTCCGTAGAAACGGGGTCCGCCGAGCCGTCGACGGTCGCGTGCTCGCGGTGCCAAGGCAGGAGGGACGTGCCGGTCGGAAGGCCGGTGGAGGCGTCGCGCGGCGATGGTGGTCAGCTTCGCGAGGTATCGAGCTCCCTCGCGAGCATCGAGCCCTCGGCCCGCCGGAGAAGCTCGGAGGCCGTGGAGCGGCTGACCGCGAGGGTCCGCGCGAGCTCGCCGAGGCTCGACCGACGCGGGAAGGAGTAGTACCCGAGGCGGTACGCCACCTCGATCGCCGCGGCTTGACGAGGCGTCGGGTTGCGTCGAGGGATGAACCGGCGCATTCCGAGGAGCTGGGAGGCGGGGCTTCCGACCGGGGGTTGCATCCGCCCGACGAGCCGGAGGGCCCGCCGAGTTCCCGGCAACATGACGGTCCAGTGGTCGGATCCTTCGCCGCCGCTCGCCGCGACGAGCTGGCAGGTCAAGCAGGCCGCCCCGACCTCGAAGGCGCGCCGGCAACCCTCGGGCATCGCGGTGACCGCGCGGATGAACCTACGGGTCGGGGAGACTGGGACCACCGTGACCTCTCTCGCGCCGGGCCTTCGACGGAGGTGCCGCTCGACCGCGTCGAGGTCCTCGGCCTTCCCCGTAAGCTCGACGAGTTGGATCATCCGAGAGGTGCGACCTTTCGCGGGCCGGCACAGGTCGAGGCGGACGCGGAGCCTCCACCGCTCGGTGGCCTCCCGAAGCCAGTGGTCAGGCGAGTCCAAAGGGAGGTCGACCTCGACGAGCTGAGGGCCGGAGCGAGGAGGGCCGACAGCCCCGCCGGGGGATTTCGCCCCCGTCCTCCGGTAACGCCGGCGGCTCTTACGCGCCCGACGACGTGGCCCACGTCGGGAGGCCATCGACCAACTGGAGCGGTTGCGACGTGATAACGACCTAGCCCGCCCCCCCCCGAAGCCCTCCCCGCGGGTTACCGTCCGCGGCTTGGGTGGGCCGGGGCGGAATCGAACCGCCGACCTCCGCGTTGTAAGCGCGGCATCTTCACCACTCGACTACCGGCCCGATCGCGGAGGGGTTTCGCCCGTCTTGGCCCTGTCGGCCATGTCGTGGCGGCGGTGGCGGAGGCGCACGGCGAGCCCGTGACGCAGGTCCCCGAGGAGCGGGCCCGGGAGGGCAGCTTCCCCCACCGCGGTGAGAATCCCGTCCTGAAGGAGCCCGACGGAGTCGCCGGTTCGGATGGAAGGATCCGCGCCCAGGACCCCTGGCGCAAAGACGTCCCCTTCGAGCGAGAGGCTCGGCTCCACGTCGACCCGGGCGAGGGTGTCCCCGAGCCGCAGCGCTCCGGCGACCGTGAGGTGGAAGAGGCCCCTCTCCTCCCGGACCGTCGCGAGGTCGTGATGCCCGTCCGTCACCCTCTGGAACCACGGACGGCCTTGGAGGCGGACGGGGGGGGCGAAAAGCCGCTCGGCCGCCGGCCGACCGAACTGGACGCTGGCGACCTCACGAAGCTCCTCGGTGACGAAGGCCAGGGGGCCGCCCGGGACGGCCGGCGAGCCGTCGAGGCAGTGTCGGAGCGTCTCGCGCAGTCGGTCGACCGACGCCGAGGTGGTCGGTCGTCCGTCGACGACCGTGGCCGGGCTCCGGAGACCGGGTGGGAGGGTGTCGAGAAGGAAGCCGTACTCCTCGGGATCGAGATGGGGTACGACGTGCCGGTAGCCTCCGGCAGCTAGGAGGTGATGGACCCCGCGCAGGACGACTTCGCGCTCCTCGGCGCTCCAGTCGCCCGTGACTGGGATGTCGTAGTTCCGGGCCGGTGGGACGTCCTCGAGCTCACGGGGAACGACCCCGATGGGGGAACTGACCGAGACGACGTGGACGCGCCCAGCCCCCGCCAGTCCGTCCCAGGCGCCCGCGAAACGGCGGTGCGACGGCGATCGTCGGTACGGCTTGGTGCGGGAGCACGGTACCAGCACCAGGACCGTCTTGGACGGCGGCGGGCGGTACCGCTCGACGAGCCGGTCGCGGAACCGCCGCATCTCGGGTCGACGGAGCGCCTCTGCGAGGACGTACGCGTGAGTCCCCGCCGCGGTCACCGGGCTCCGGGCCTCGAGCAGGTCGCCAAGGGACCGGTCGGCGTAGCGCAACAGCTCGGCCATCGCGGGCTCGGAAGCGAGACGGGCCTCCACCAGCTCCCGGAGGCCGGCCCGCGCGAGGGCCGCATGGAGCTCGAGCGACGCGCGACGGTAGGCGGCGCGCGCGTGGGCCACGAGGGACCCTGGCGGTGAGGCGGTGCACGCTGGGCAGTCGCACCCTCGGTCACCGTCGGTCGACGGTGCCGGCCTCGGCCCGAGGGCGGGGTCGAGAAGCTCGCCCGAGACGGCCCTCAGCTCCCCCTCTGTGGTGTCGACCACGTCGAACCCGAGGTAAGCCAGCAGGGCCAGACGGTTCGGGAGCGCGACCCGAGGACCCCACAGGAGCGGCTCGGCCCCGACCTCCGTCCGGACGGCGCGGACGGCGTCGAGGAGCGCCTCTCCCTCATTCCAGAGGGCACGTGCGTTCCCAAGAATGAGCAGCTGGGGACGAGTGCCGCGGAGTCCGCGGAGGGCCTGGACCTCCAAGGGGGCGTGGAGCAGGACCACCCCAGGGCCGACGGGAACGACCCCGCTCGCGGGCGGGGAGATCTCCGGGGCGAGGACCGGGACCACGATCTCGAGGCTCTGGATCCCATCGCCGATCACGATCCTGCGCGTGCCGGCGCGAGCCGGCTGGGTGGTGACGCTCGGCCCCTCGCCGGTCTCACCCGGTCCACGGGCCTCGAGCAGCGCCGGCGTGCGAAGACGGATCGGGCCGATCTCGGCCGCCCCCTGAAGGGCCAGCCCCTCCAGCCGCCCGACCGCCCTCATGGCCGAGGTCCTAGCGACGGCCCGTCACGGGCGCGGTTCCGCCTTGACGGGCCGGCGCCCCCGGCCGGGTCCGGAGTTCGCCGGGAAGACCCGCTCCCAGGCCGCGACCAGAACCTCGCGCCGTTCGGCGCCCACATCGGCACGTCCGCGCCGGCCGAAGAGCGGGTCGCGCGCGTCGCGAACACCACGGAGGAACGCGGCAGGGTCCTCGCTGGCGCGTTCGAACCCGAACAGCGTGAGCTCTCGGAGGAAGCTCGAGCGGCCCCTCCAGCCGATCCTCCGACGGACCGCCGGATTGAGATGGCGCTTCGCGAGGCGCCAGACGTCGTTCGCACTGCGGAAGTCCCGGGCGGATAGGCCGATCACGACCTGCGGCATGGGCCTCGCCGGCCGTTGACGGCGGGTCCCTCTTTAGCTCGATGTCGAGCGGGAGATCCCGTCACGGCCACGGCACGAACACGGCGACCGCGACGCCGGCCAGGTAGAGCGCGGCGAAGAGGAAGTGGCGCTGGAACGTCGGCCGCACGTCTTGCACGTTCGACGCGAGCCGTCGGTCGGTGAGGACGACGCCGATCCCGATGGCCACGAGGGCGAGGTAGTACGGCAGACGAAGCCCCTCGGCCAGGCCGAACACGGCGAGAAGGACGAGCGCGCTCCCGTGCAGGGCCGCGACGAGCGCGACGGAGCGCTGGGCCCCTAGGCGCGCCGGGAGGGAATGGAGCCCGAGCTTCCGGTCGCTCGCAAGGTCCCCCAAGCTGTGGACGGTCTCGAAGGCCGTCCCCCAGGCGAAGACCCCTCCGACCGCGAGCAGGGCCGCGAGGGGCAGGCTGGCGTCCAGCGCGACGAACGCGGCCGCTGGCGTGACCGCCTGGACAAGACCGAGGAAGGCGGTCGAAAGCGACGAGACCCGCTTGGTGTAACTGTACCCCAGGACCAGAGCAAGGGCGACCGGGGCGAGCTCGAGGGCGAGGGGGTTGAGGAGCCAGGCGGCGACCAGGACGACCGCCGAGCTCCCCGCGGTCGTGACGAGCGCGAACCTGGGGGAAAGGCGGCCCGTCGGGAGCGCTCGGAGGGCGGTCCTCGGGTTCGCGGCGTCGAGCTCCCGATCGGTCCAGCGGTTGAAGGCATGTCCTGCGTTCCGCGCCGCGACGAAGGCGACGACGACCAAGGCGAACGGCAGGAGCCGAGGGAGCCCCGCGGCGGCCACGAAGACGAAGGCGATGGCGAACGGGACGTTGAGCGCCAGGGTCTGGATCTCCAGGAACCTGCCGAGCTCCCGGAGCCGTCCGGGCCTGGGCGGAGGGCTCACGGGTTCGGGCGCTTCCACAGTCGTTCGAGCGCCGGCTCCGCGTGCACCGCCCGCTCGGCCGCGGCGGCCGCCGCTGGGTCCGAGCGGATCTCCTCGGGCCAAGGGCGAGGGAAACCATCCTCGGGCCGCTTGCGCGTCGCGTCGATCCCGGCCTTTCCCCCGTAGTTCGGGAGAGGGTTGGAGATCGAGAGCTGGTCGACCGGGCCTTCGACCACCTCGAGGTCGCGGGCCGGATCGGCCTGGAGCCCGACCCGGTAGAGGACCTCGGAGAGGTCGTGGACGTCCACGTCGTCGTCGACCACCACGATGTACCTCACGAACATCATCTGGCCAAGCCCCCAAAGGGCGTGCATCACCTTGCGCGGGTGCCCCGGGAACGCCTTGCGGATGGACACGACGGCGACGTTGATGAACAGCCCTTCCCGCGGGAGGTTGACGTCGACGACCTCCGGCAGGACAAGGCGGATCACCGGCAGGAAGATCCGCTCGACGGCCTTCCCCAGGACCGCGTCCTCGGTCGACGGCTTACCGGTGACGGTGCCCAGGTAGACCGGCCGCTCGCGCCGGGTAAGGCGCGTCACGTGGAAGACCGGGAACGGCTCGGGCGCGGAGTAGTATCCGGTGTGATCGCCGAAGGGGCCTTCGACGACCCGCTCGGCCGGATCGACGTAGCCCTCCAGGACGATTTCGGCCGAGGCCGGGACGTCGAGGTCGATGCTGCGGGCCTTCACGAGCTCGACCGGCTCGGAGCGCAGGAGGCCGGCGAACGCGAAGTTCGAGATCCCCTCGGGGACCGGCGCAAGGCCGCTGAACACCGTGGCGGGCTCGGCACCGATCACGGCGGCCACCGGCATCCTCTCGCCGCGCGCCGCCCACTTGCGGAAATTGTTCGCACCGACCCGGTGGATCTGGAAGTGCATCCCGAGCGACGCCGGGCCGTACTGCTGGAGGCGGTAGATCCCCGCGTGGGTGGCACCCGTTTCCGGGTCGCTCGTGATGACGATCGGGAACGTCACCGTGCGGCCTCCGTCCTTGGGCCAGCATTTGAGGATCGGGAGCCGGCCGAGGTCGACGTCGCTCTCCTCGACCTCTTGGCACGGGGCCGAACGAACGCGCTTCGGCGCCAAGGCCCGGACGCTCGCCAAGGCTCCGATCGTTCCCTCGAGGTCCTGTAGGGCCCCTACGATCCCGGCGGGAGGTCGCAAGCGCGTGAGATGCGCGACCCGCTCGGCGACCTCGTCCAGGTCCTGCGCCCCCAGCGCGAGCGCGATCCGCCGCGCTGAGCCCAGGACGTTCGTCGCGACCGGCATCGTCGAGCCGGGGACGTTCTCGAAGAGGAGCGCCGGGCCGTCCGCCCGGTGCACACGCTGGGTCAGCTCCGCGATCTCGAGGTCCCGAGAGAGCGGGGTCTTGACCCGCACGAGGTCGCCGCGCGCCTCCAAGGCTTGGAGGAAGTCGCCGAGGGACCCGAACGCCACGACCGCCGCGGAGCGATGCCCGCTCTTAAGTCGCCCCGGGTCGCGGCCCGCCGAGGGTTCATAACGGAACCTCGCCTCGTCGCGCCGATGCAGGCCGTGACCCTCCGCTTCCGCACCGAGGACCTCGTGCGGCTCGGGGTGATTCCTCCCCGCTTCTTCGAGAGGTTCGAGGAGGTCGAGCTGCTCGAGACCCTGAGGCTCGACGCCGGCTCCCGTCTCGAGCTGCTGCGCGTTCGGTGCAGGGGGCCGCTGAGGTCGGCGGTCGAGCTCGGCCGGGACGCCCGGAAGATACGGGCGCTCTACGGGCTCTCGCGATTCGAGGTCGTGGACATGCGACCGAGAAGCCGGGACTACATCGTCCTCGCGCGACAGCGGAACCCCGAGAGGCTCCGGCAGTGGCTCGCGCTCGCCGGCGGAGGGATCACCCCAGTCGCTCCGTTCCGTCTTTCGGAGGACGAGACGGTCGCCTCGTTCCACGGTGAGGAGACCGCGCTTCGTAGGGTCCTGCGCCGGCTCGATAAGGAGGAGTTCCCCTACCGGCTCGTTCGGACGAGCGCCCGGCCGTCCGTGGCCGAGCGTGACGAAGGGGGCCTCACCCCGCTCCAGGGACGGATGCTCGCGCGAGCCTGGGCGCTCGGCTACTATGCGATCCCGCGGCGCGTGACGTTGACGCGGCTGGCCCGCTCGACCGGCCGTAGCCCCCCAGGTCTAGGGAAGCTCCTCCGTCGCGCGGAAGGCCATCTGGTCGCGCGCTGGCTCACCTCCCAGGGCGCGCCCTCGGAGGGGTACGCTCCGGAGGCGGAGGGAACGCCCTCCCACGAGCCCTAAGAGCGACGAGCGTTCGCGGGGCCATGGCCGAAAGGACCCGGATCGTCGCCGTCGAACTCATCCCCGACGCTCCCGACGCCCGTCTCCCGGCCCGGGCGACGGACGGGTCGGCCTGCTTCGACCTCTCGGCGGCCGCCCCCGCGGTCCTGGTTCGCGGGAGAGTGGAGCTCGTTCGTACCGGCCTCAAGGTCCGCTGCCCGCCCGGGACGTTCCTCGAGGTCCGACCTCGCAGCGGCCTCGCCTCGCGCGGGGTGCTCATGGTGAACGCCCCGGGGACGATCGATTGCGACTACTCCGGCGAGGTCCGTGTTCCGCTCACGTTCCTGTTCGACGGGCGGTACCGCATCGAGGTCGGGGACCGGATTGCTCAGGTCCGGCTGGTCGGGGAGCGCCCCACGTCCTTCCGCAAGGGCAAGGTCGCTCCGGTGGCGACGCGCCAGGGCGGCTTCGGCAGCACCGGCCGCTAGCGATACTCCGAGAGCAGGCGCTGGACGCTCCGAGCGGTCGGCGGCGGGGGCGGGCGACCTCCGGCGGCCTCCTGCTGCACCTTCTCGAGCATCGCATGCATGCGTCGTTCGCGGGCGAACGCCCCGCGGTGAAGTCCCTCGTCCCGAGTTCCCTCCGCGACGAGGACCACGGCATGTCCCGCCCGGGTCCGTCCGGTGCGTCCGCGGCGCTGGATCGTGCGGATGACGTCCGGGATGGGCTCGTAGAACACCACGAGGTCGGTCGCGGGGATGTCCAGCCCCTCCTCGGCGACGGAGGTCGCGACCAGGCAGTTGAGCTCCCCACGCCGGAACCGGTCGAGGGCCGCGACCTGGTCCTTCTGGGAGAGCCCGGGGTCGTCCCCGTGCGCGGCTTGGCCGACGAACCGAGCGGCCCGCACGCCGGGGTCGTGGAGCGCATCCAGTTCGGCGACCAGGTGATCGACCGTGTCGCGGTACTGGGAGAAGATGATCGCCCGGGCCTCGGGCTTCGCCGTAAGCTCGGCGCGCACCCGGGTGACCGCCGTGGCGAGCTTCGGATGCTCCAAGGTGATCTCCAAGAGGCGTCGCCGGACCTCTTGGACGTCAGGGTCGTTCAGGAACGCCCGCTGGGCCGGAGTGACGCGACGTCCGGGGGAGGCGCTCTGGCGGAGGAAGAACTCCCGAAGCGCGTCGACCCCCTGACTCTCGATCAGGTCGAGGGCATGGAGCCCCTTCATCACAACGGCTTGGGCGGTCACGGCCTGCCAGAGGTTGGCCGAGGAGGGCCCGCCGGAGGCCCGCTCGACCGCGATCCTCCGATGGAGCTGTTCGCCCACCGCGAGGACGGTCCGCCGGTTCACCTCTCCTTCGGCCAGCAGACCTAGTCGCGAGAGCGTCTGGGCGGCCCGCCCCAGCGCCGCCCGGAGAAGGATCGCCAGGTGGCGCACCTCCGGCGGGACCGGGACGACGACCGTTTCCACGCCGATCCCGTGCAGGTACGGCGCGACGTCCGGGCTCTGCTCGGTGCGATACTCGAACTGCTCGATGTCGAGGTTCGCCCAGACCTCGCGAATCCGGTCGAGGCTGCCTCCGGGCGACGCCGTCATCGCGAGGACGCGGGCCCCAGGTCCCTCGCGGTTGGCGCGGGCGATCGCGACGTACGGATAGTCGCCTACGGCGCGATGGGCCTCGTCGAACACGATCAGGGAGAACGTCGGGAGCGGGAACCCTGCCGAAACAAGGTCGTTCGCGACGACCTGGGGGGTCGCCACGACCACCTGCGGTGGCCGAAGGAGCTCGACCCTTCGCTCGGGCGCCACCGAGCCGGTGAGGACGAGCGGCGTGGGGGCGAAGAGGGTCCGCTCGGCCTCCTGCGCATGCTGGACGACCAGCGGCCGCGTCGGGGCAAGGAACAGGATGGAGCGGGTCGGCTCCCGCAAGAGGCTCTCGGCCGCGACCCTCAGGGCGATCGCGGTCTTGCCGAGCCCGGTCGGCAGCACCACCAGCGTGTTGTGCTCCACCACCCCGCGGGCGATCGCCGCCTGGTACTCGCGGTCCTCGAGAAGCCCCGGGCGGATGCGGGGATGCTCCACGGTCGTCGGCACCGGGACCCCCCCCTTCCAGCGAGCGGGCCTTAATGAGCGCGCGTCTGCGCGCGACGATGCGCTCGTCGGTCCTCGTGGTCGTTCTCGAGGGGAGTGCCGCCGTGGTCCTCGTCTTCCAAGGGATCGCGCTCTGGTTCGCCCGCGCGATGCCCCGCCTCGACCCGGCTCCGACAGCGGCGAGCGAGGGCCCCAGCCGAAGGTGAGCGTCGTCATCGCCGCGCGGGACGGCGGTCGGCCATCGGGCCTTCGTCAGACCGGGATAGGCGTCGCGCCGGTCGCGCTCTTCTGGGCGCCTCTCGCGCTGCTTCCGGCCGCGCTTGCCCTCCACAATCTTCCGCTCGTCGCGACCGGCGCGATTCTCGCCCTCGCGCTGTTCGGGAAGCACGTGGTCTTCTCCCGGGCGGTCGGGGCCCCCGCGGTCTACGATCCCCTGTTCCCGGCCGCGGCCGCCTTCTATCTCGCAGCAGTGCTCACCTTGCTCGGCCGTACAATCCGGGGACGGTCGCTGACCTGGAAGGGGCGCTCCCATCCCGTGCGGGGCGCTCGCTCCCCGTAGCGGGCGAGATGTTCGGGTCCCCACGGCCGGCGACCGAAGGACCCATCGCCCGAGGTCCCTACCAGCAGCCCTCTGCAAGGACCGTGGCGCCGGCGGAGACGCTAGGCCCCACCGTGGCCCCACCGAGGGTCGTGCCCGGTCCGGCGGTTCGGTGGGGGATCAGGATTTCCCATGGCGGCGCGGATGTTATCCCGCCGACGGTTTCGCCGCTGACATGGCTGCCGGGGAGCCTGCCGACCCCCACCCCACGGCGACCCTAGGGGAACTGACCTTCGACCTCGATGCGGGGGAGCTTCGTCGCAGGGCCGAGGCCCTCCTCGAACGGGCTCAGCGCTCGCTGGACGCTATCGTCGCCGCCGCCGGCCCTCGCACCGTGGCGAGCGTCCTCGAGCCCTTGAACGGGCTCCTTACCGAGGTCTGGGACGTGGGGTCCCACGGATCGTTGATGTTCTCGGTCCACACGCAGGCCGCCACCCGGACCGCCGGTCGAGAGGCCTCGGAAGCGGCGGACCGCTTCGTCCACGGGTTCTGCCTGAACGAGGGCGCCTACGCCGCGTTGAAGGCGCTCGACCTGTCCGGCCAGGACGCCGGGACGCGGTTTGCGGTCGAGAAGCTCCTGCGGGAGATGCGCCGGGAGGGCGTGGAGAAGGACCCCGCGGTCCGAGAGCGGCTGCTCGCGGTGAACCGTCAGATCGACATCGTGGCGAACCGGTTCAGCGAGAACATCGCCAACCTGGAACGCGCCATCGACCTCGACTCCCCGGAGGAGCTGGAGGGTCTACCGCCGGATTTCGTGGCCTCCCACCCCGACGACGAGTCGGGCAAGGTCCGCATCACGACGCGATACCCGGATTTTGGACCCGTGATGGCGTACGCCGACCGGGGCGAGGTGCGGCGCCGTCTCCTCTACGAGTTCGCGAACCGTGCGTATCCGGCCAACACACCGGTGCTGGCGGAGCTTCTCGCCCTGCGTGGCGAGTTCGCCCGCATCCTCGGCTACCCCACCTTCGCGGCCTACGCGACCGAGGACAAGATGGTGCGGGTCCCCGAGGCCGTCCAGAAGCTTCTCGATAGGCTCCACAAGCTGCTCGCGGGGCCCGCACGGGCCGACCTCGACAGGTTCCTTGCCCGCAAGCGGCGCGACGACCCCACGGCGACGAAGCTCGAACCGTGGGAGGCCCAGTTCTACGGCCCGGGCTACTACGACCAGAAGATCCGGTCCGAGGAGTTCGGGGTCGACATGCGATTGCTGAGGTCCTACCTACCTTACGGGCAGGTCCGGGACGGACTGTTTGCCTTGTGCCGGGAGCTCTTCGGGATCGAGTTCTCGAAGGTCGCTGCGGAGGCATGGCATCCGACCGTCGAGGTCTACGACGTCGCGCGGCACCGCGAACCGCTCGGGCGGATCTACCTCGACCTCGCTCCGCGGGAGGGGAAGTTCAACCACGCCGCCTGCTTCACCGTCCGCCACGGGGTGGCGGGCGTCCAGCTGCCGCAGTCGGCCCTGATCTGCAACTTCCTCGATCCCGGGTGCCCGGCCGAGGTCGCGCGGCTCGAGCACGGGGAGGTGATCACGTTCTTCCACGAGTTCGGCCACCTCTTGCACGCCCTCCTGGCCGGCCATCAGCGCTGGGTCTACAACGGCCAGTCCAAGCTCGAATGGGACTTCATCGAGGCGCCCTCCCAGCTCTTCGAGGAGTGGGCCCGCGACCCTGCGACGCTGTCCCGGTTCGCGATGGACCCGGACACGGGCGAGGCCGTTCCGGCCGACCTTCTGGCGAGGTTGAAGGCCTCCGCCTCCCTCGGCCGGGCCTTGATGTGGCTCCGACAGGTGGCGCTGGCCGCGGTCTCCCTCGACCTGCACACGAGAGACCTCCATGGAAAGGACCTCTCCGACGCGACGAGGGCGGCCTATGCTCGGTACGCCCCTGAGCCACTGAGGGGTGACTACCACTTCGAGGCGGCCTTCGGGCACCTGGCAGGCTACTCGGCCTGCTACTACACCTACGCGTGGTCGGCGGTCATCGCGCGCGACCTCCTGAGCCCCTTCTTTGCGCGCGGGACCCTGACGGACCCCGAGACGGCCGACCGCTACGCCCGCGAGATCCTGATGCCCGGAAGCGAGCGCCCTGCGGCCGAGCTCATCCGCGCGTACCTCGGCCGTGAGTTCAGCTTCGACGAGTTCGAGAACTGGGTCACCGAGCCGGCGCGGGTACCTGGCCCGCGACCAGGCCCCACGCCCGCGAACCGGTCGCCGTCGAGGCGGTCCAAGCCACGCTCGGCCAAGAAACGGGGCTAACCCCCTCCGGGGGCTGCACCGGGGCCGGCACCCTCAGGGATGAGCCCTCCCAGGGGGGGGCGCGCCGACGCTCCCGCCATCGTCCTGGCGAACCCCCGAGCCTCGATCCACCGAAAGGCCGCGCCGTAATCGGTGGTGGGAGCCGGACCAATTCCTGGCGACGGCAGCTCCGGCTACGGCGGCGGGGCCGCCGAAGCGTCGACCGGCGCGGCGGGCGCTTCCGTCCGGCGTAGGAGCTCGGCGGGGATCCGGTCGACCAGGTAGACGGTCTTCCCCGCCCGCATGATCACGATCCCCTCTTCCTGCGCGCGCCTTGCGTCCACCTCGAGGATGATCGGTTCCGGGGTCCGGACCTTGCCCGCCGCGACCGCGTCGAGCGCGGTCTTCGAAAGGTGGACCTTCCTACGGTCGGACGGCCGCAGGCCCACCTCGAGGACGATTGCCGCTTCGTCCGCGGTCACCGGGTAGAACAGAATGTCCGGGATATCCTCGGTCGGCAGGTCGAGGTCGATCTCGAGGGTGTGGCCGTACGTCGCGCGGATCCGGTCGTCCCGCACCTCGTAGCGTCCCTTGGCGTCCGTCTCCGCGATGGCGACCAGGTGCTGCGGGCGCAGCCAGCGGTAGACCGGGTGCCGCTGCGCGATGGCGCGCGAGGCCGCGCCGAGCTCGATCCAACCGTGCGGGTCGACACTGAGCCCGTAGCGGTCCGGGAAGTGGCGCAGGATCCCGGTGAGAACTCGCCCGAGGTGGTCGAGCTCACGGTCGTTCAGAAGGAAACGGCCGCTCTGCCCGCACACCGGGCAGTTCTCGGCCCGGAAGTATCCGTGCTGGGCGCATTCCTTCAACATCGGACGCGCGGGCTCGTCAGGCCTTGACCTTGTCCGCCTTCTTTTCGAAGTCGGCGAGCAGGTCGCCGTACAGGTCGGTAAGGTCCTTGAGGACACGCTTGAGGACCTGTTGGGGCTTCTCGCCCCGGGTCCTCAGCTGAAGCGCAGGCCGGTCGAGGAAAGGGTGCCCCAGGAGATAGCGCGCCTCGACGACCTTCTCCTCGCGCTGGAGGGCCTCGACCAGCGGCACCAGGAGCGTCTCTTCGCCCTTCGGAAGCTCGATGCGAAGGAGGTCATGCTCCTTCTCCACGACACGGATCTCCATGTGGCAGGCACCAGGAACGGTCCTCACCTGGACACGGCTCTTAACGGTGGCGGCGCGTGCCATACCGCCCTCGCCACGGCGCCCTCCTCTCCACCGAGCCTTTAACCTCCGGGTCGTGCGCGGTCCGTCGTGACGCGCTGGCTCGTCGTCGGCGGGGGTGCCCGAGAGCACGCTCTCGGCCTTGCCCTCAGCCGAGCGCAGGCGGAGCTTGTCGTCGTGAGTCCCAACGCGAACCCCGGCCTCGAGCGCCTCGCCCGAGCTTCGGCCCGTCTTTCCCTCGACCAGACCGAGGCGATCGTCGAGTTCGCAAGGAAGGAAAGCGTCGACGCGGTGGTTGTCGGTCCGGAGGCCCCTCTCGCGGGAGGGCTCGCGGATGCGCTGCGGAAACGCGAGCTCCCGACGGTCGGCCCTGACCAGGCCGCGGCCCGCCTCGAATCGTCCAAGGTGTTCTGCCGGGAGCTCTTGGCCCGGCACCGTGTCGCCGGCCAGCCGCGGTTCACCGTCCTTTCTTCGGCCGACGCCGTCGACCGCGAGGTGGCCGCCTTCCCGGGTCCGTTTGTCGTCAAGCCGGACGGCCTCACGGCAGGAAAGGGCGTGTGGGTCCAGGGCTCGGACTTCACCGACCCGAAGGAGGGAGCTGCCTACGCCAAGACGCTCCTCGGCCACGGCGGGAAGGCCCTCCTCGAGGAGAAGCTTGCCGGCGAGGAGTTCAGCCTGATGGCGTTCGTCACGGACGACGGCGTGCGACCGATGCCCGCCGTCCAGGATTTCAAGCGGGCCCTCGAAGGGGATCAGGGACCGAACACCGGCGGCATGGGGTCGTACTCCCAGCGGGATCACCTGCTCCCCTTCCTTAGCACGGCCGACCGCGACCAGGCCCTCGCGATCATCGAGGCCACCGTCGCGGCGCTCCGCGCCGAGGGACTGACCTACCGCGGGGTCCTCTACGGCGGGTTCATGCTGACGGCCGAGGGCCCACGGCTCCTCGAGTTCAACGTGCGCTTCGGCGACCCTGAGGGGATCAACGTCCTCGCCCTCTACGAGGAGGGGAACTTCTCCGCCTTCCTCCTCGGGATCGCCTCCGGCCACCTTGACCTAAGCCTCCTCCAGTTCCGGCGTCGGTCGACGGTCGTGCGGTACCTCGTGCCGCCGGGGTACGGTGCTCACCCCTCCGCCGGCGGTCTCCTGGAGTTGGACGAAGGGAAGATCGACGCGGAGGGCGTCCATGTCGTCTACGGCAGTGTCGACGTCGCAGGACCTGGGACGGTCCGCCTGGGCACGAGTCGGGGGATCGCCCTTGTCGGAGAGGCGAGCGCAATCCACGAAGCGGCCGCGAGGGTCGAGAGCGCTCTTCGCCACGTCCGTGGGGAGTACTACGTCCGCCACGACATCGGGACCCAGGCCGATCTTGCCCACCGATGGGAACACGTCCGCCAGCTCCTTCGCCCGGGCTCCCCTCCCTCGCCGTTACCGCTCAGTGTTGCGCCTCCGGAGGCACCGCCGTCGAGCGCGGGCCGTCCGGAGCAGTTAGCCGCCTGAGCGGGGGCCTCGCTCAAGGGTAAAGAGCCCGCGCCTGGTAATCGCGTTCCCATGTTCTGCCCGAAGTGCAAGCGTCTGATGCGACCGGACCGGGCCGCACACGTCTGGCGCTGCTCCGGCTGCGGCCACACCATGCCCCTCGGGCGCGGCGTCGAGGTCGGCCGGTCCACGCCGGAGGTGCGCGAGGTCGGGGTCGTCGAGACCAAGGTCCCCACGCTTCCGAAGGCCGAGGAGACGTGCCCGAAGTGCGGCAACGGCGAGGCCTACTGGGTCCTGCGCCAGACCCGGGGCGCGGACGAACCAGAGACGCGGATCTTCGAATGCACGAAGTGCGGGCACAAGTGGAGGGAGTACCAGTGAGCCCCGACGAGTTCGAGACGGTCGCCCGGGCCTTCACCCCGGACGCGCTCGGACGCGCCCTCCACCTCCGAGGATGGGTCCTCCGGACGCGTTCGTCCGGCGGGATCCTGTTCATCCTGCTGCGGGATCGCACCGGCACGGTGCAGGTGACCGGGCGACGCGACGCCCTCGGCGCCGAGGTCTTCGAGGCGGCGGAGCACGTCCAGGTCGAGGGGTCGGTCGAGGTCGAGGGGACGGTCGCCGAGGACCGACGGGCGCCGGGGGGCCGCGAGGTCCGGGCGACGGCGGTCCGTGTCGTCCATGCCGGCGAGCCGTTCCCGATCTTCACGGACCAGACGGAGGAGTTCCGCCTCGACAAGCGTCACCTGGTCGTGCGCTCCCAAGAGCACGTCGCGACGTTCCGCGTGAAGGCCGAGCTCCTGCGCGCGTTCCGGGAGTTCCTCGACCGCGAGGAGGTGCTCGAGATGACCCCCCCGATCCTCTCCGGCAACGCCGCGGAGGGCGGGGCCGAGGCGTTCCAGATCGATTACTTCGGTCGCCCCGGCTACCTCTCCCAGACGGCCCAGCTCTACCTCGAGGCGCTCATCTTCCCGAACGAGCGCGTGTACGGCCTCACGCCGTCGTTCCGCGCGGAGAAGTCTCGGACCCCCCGCCATCTCACCGAGTTCCTGAACCTCGAGGTCGAGCTCGCTTGGTGCGACCTGGAGGGTCTCCTCGATTTCGAGGAGCGAATGGTCGTCGACGTCGCGCATGCGCTCGCCGAGCGTCGCCCCGTTGAGCTCCGCGCCCTCGGACGTCCGCCGGAGGAGCTTGCCGCCCTCGCGGCGCCGTTCCCCCGCCTCAAGTACGCCGAGGCGATCGAGCGCCTCGCGTCGCAGGGGTTCCCGGTCCGATGGGGCAGCGACCTCGGGACCGCCGAGGAGCGGGCGCTCACGATCGAGGAGCGCGTCCCGCTGTTCATCACGCACTTTCCCAGGGAGTCGAAGGCGTTCTACATGCTCCGCTCGGCGGACGACCCGCGCACGGTCGAGGCCGCGGACCTCCTCGCGCCCGAAGGCTACGGGGAGATCATCGGCGGTTCGTGCCGCGAGACCGACGTGGGTCGGCTGACCGAGCGCCTCGGAGAGACGGGCGCGAGCGTCGCCGAGTACGAGTGGTACCTCGACCTTCGGCGCCACGGGAGCGTCCCGCACGCCGGCTTCGGGCTGGGCGTCGAACGGATGCTCCGCTGGGTCCTTCGGCGCGAGCACATCCGCGAGACCACGCCGTTCCCGAGGACCCCGTCGCGCCACACGCCGTGAGCGTCCTTGCGCCAAGGACGGCCGGTCCGGGCGCGTTGAGCAAGGCTCAAGTGGAACCGAGATTCTAAGCGGTCGCTCGGTCATCGGGAGTCCCAGCGTGGCAACAGGGCAAGGGTCGGACCGGCGAGCCGAGCGTACGCCCCCGGCGTCCGAGAAACCCTTCGCGGAGCTCTCCGTGGAGCGCGTGACGCACCAGGACGTCCCGGCGATCTGCTCGCTCTACAAGAAAGTCTGGGAATCCGAGCCCGGTCTCCCCGGCGACCTCGTGAAGGCCTGGCAGCCGTCACCGCTCGAGTTCACGAGCTGGATGGAGGGGGTCACGTACTTCGCGGCTCGGCGCTCCGGCCACTTGACCGGGGTCGTCGGCTGCGAGCTCCGTCGGGGGGCGTGCCGGCTGGTCCACCTCGCCGTAGATCCCGAGGGCCGACGACAGGGGGTCGGGACCGCCCTCATCAACGCCGCGCTCGACTGGGCGCGTCGCTCGGCCGCCGCGACCGTCTGGTCCAACCCGCTCGCCCGGTTCGAGGCGTGCGGGCACCTCTTCCTGAAGCTCGGGTTCATCGAGTGCGGCACGCTCCACCGTCACGCCGCCGGAGAGGACGTTCGGCTCTTCGAGCACGTGCTCTAGGGCCGGGGGCACTTACCCGCGCTTGGCCGTCCCCGAAGGGGCCGTCGGTAGCGCCAGGCCGGTCGCCTCACGCAGCGCGCGCAACCGGCGGATCCCCTCCTCCGGGTGCCCGAGGACGACCGCTCGAGCGGCGATGGCGAGTTCCCGCGCGTCCGCGTCGCCGGCCGGCCCGGGAGCGCGTTCAGCGACCAGCCGGTCGCCGAACCGGCCGACGTAGTCGGACAACGCCTCCGAGATCCGGGCGACCGCCCGCGAGCGGAGCAGTCGGAGCCGCTGCTTTAGAGGCGCCAGGTGACCGGTCCTCAGTTCGCGCTCGAGCTCGTTCGCGACCTCGGCCGACTCGCCGGCGTCGAAGAAGCCCAGCACCTCGAGGTCCCTCAGGAACGCTAGGAGGCGCTCGAGCTCTCCGCGGGCCTGATCGAGGTGCCGCTCCTTCAGCGTGACCACGCGATCGACCTGCTGGAAGGTCGCGAGGGCCTGCGCGATGTCGCCGAGCTTGGCGGCATGGACGGCATCCTCCACCTGACTGCGTTCGAGCCGGCTGTCGACCGAGTAGGCTTCCAGGCGCCCGATCCGAGAGCTCGTCCGCTCCTCCCACCGATCGAACGCCTCGGCGATCCGCCGCTGCGCGAGCCGCTCGACACCCCGGACCACCTCGGCCCAGGGTTCAGGAGCGCGCGAGCGGCCGGCCACCTCCTCCGCCCACCCCGGCAATCTTGGCAGCTCGACACCGAGCGCCCCCGCCGACTCCGACCATTGGGCGAGGCGGGCCAGCCTCCGGTTGAGGTCAGTGGCGAAGGGGTTCTCCACAGGTCGGCTGTCTCTCTCGGCCACGGGAGGAGCCGTTCCGGCGTCCTGGGGCGCGGTCGGCTCGGCCCGCGCGGGAGGGACCGGGGCATGGCACACCGGGCAGACGAACACCCCCGACGCGAGTGGGGTGCCGCACGTCGCGCAGACCAAGGGAGGGCTTGCCATCGCCGCCTCCCGAGAAGAGGCGCCGCGGGCTTAAGTCGGAGCCACCGCGAGGTCCAGTGTGCTCGAGTTGGGAGCCACGATCTCGTGGGGGGATTCGGGGCACGGGGATCGGAGAGCCGCTTAACTCCCCCGACGATGACATGCGTGGCCCCGCCAAAGGACAAGGTCTCAACCCCGCGATCGTAGATCGACCCCCGCCTCAGAGAATGCGCCGCATCCGGGGAATCAGTACTTTATCGCCATATCCGTAGTATCGGTCGAGAAGACCGGCAGCTATGAACGCCCGATTCTGCATCGCTTGCGGAAAGCCGCTCGCTGCGGACGCACTGTTCTGCGGGGCGTGCGGCAGGCCCGTGGATGAACAGCCAGCTGAGGCTCCCGGTACGCCGAGAACTGGTAGAGATGGGGGTGCGACCGCCTCGGGTGACGAGGCCGTCGGCACGACCCTGGGGAGTGCCTTGCCGTCCGTGCCCCAAGGCCCCCGGCCCGCGGCTTCGGCGGGTCGCTCGGCGACCTCGGGGCTCGGATTAGGTGGCCTCCGCGAGTTCCTGTTGCAACAGGAATCGTCCTCGGACCAATGGAATTACCGGGTTCTCACCAAGGAGGGGAGGTATCTGTTCAGCGTCCGGGGAAGCCTGTTAGAGACCCTTGGGGCAAACCTGTTCGAGCCCATCGGCTCGAGGCCGCTTCCGGCGCCCTCCGGGGATCACAAATGGTTGAGGCCCGTGCCGTCGCTCCTGCTCAGTTGGACCATAACCGACGCCGGGGGAACCCCGTGGGGGAAGATCTCGGGGGAAGTCGGGACCATCCCGGGACGGCTCTCCGGAAACAAGGTCGTGTTCACCGTCACGGGACCCGCCGAGATGCCCCTCCTCTCTGTGAACGCCGAGACGATCAGCTTCGGTCGTCTTTCGGCCACGGCCACGTACCCGGACGGCCGTGCGATGTTCTCGACCCGAGGGAACCTGATGGGCCACGACTTCTCCCTCCTGGATCCCTCGGGCGGCGAGGTGGCGCGAGTCCACAGGGCGTGGGCGTCCTTGCGCAACACCTACAATCTTGAGGTGCTCGGCGAGCTCGATCCGCTCGCCGCCATCGTCTTCGCCATCCTCGTCGAACGCGCCGAACTCGCCTCCCGTGGCGGAGGAACTCCCCATAGGACGGGGCTGTAAAGCCCGCTCAGACCTGTCCTGGGCCCCGTGTCGCGAGCGGGGCTCTCTCGACGCCGAGCGAGATCACCGGCCCCGCAGAGAACCGGACGTTCCGTGAGGTCGTATCGGTCGAACGCCTTCCCTACGACCCGCACTCCTCTCTCACGGAGGAATCCCCGGGGCCCGTCTGCCGGTCGGCTCTCGGATACCCTGGAAGACGGGACAGCGGGATTCGAGCGGGAAGATGCAGGGGGTGAGATTTGAACTCACGAACTCCTACGAGACCAGGACCTCAACCTGGCGCCTTTGACCAAGCTGGGCCACCCCTGCACGACCCGACCCGCGCGTACCCGGCCCGAGCGATAACCCTTTTGCGGATACCATCCCCATCGTCTGCCGGAGGGCTCACGTCCGTGACGGGCCCCTGACGCCACCGATAAAGGCCATGTAGGTCGAGCAGGTGCGGGCGACCCATGGACGACGACACTGCCCCGGGACCGATTGTCTTCATCGGCCTGAAGCCAACGATGACCTACGTCTTCCAGGTCGTAACGCAGCTGAACTCCGGAGCCGGGCCGGTCGTCGTCAAGGCTCGGGGGAACGCGATCGGCAAGGCGGTCGACGTCGCCGAGGTCGTCCGCCACCGTTTCCTCGAGGGCCAGGTCGAGGTCGGGCCGATCTCCATCGAGACCGAGCGCCTGACCAACCGCGAGGGGCGGGAGGCGAACGTTTCCTCGATTTCGATTCCGCTCACCAGGACCGGGCCGCCGGGGCCGGCGGCGAGGATGGAACCCCCGGCTCCCTGAGCCGCCGCACGACCCACGTGCCGGCCCAGAGGTCGCCCACCCGTTGCCGCTCGCTCGTGACCGCGATCGTGGCGATTCCGACCGTCCCGGCCAGGCCGATCCCCGCGAGGACGAAGAGCCCGACGGCGGCGATCGCGAGCGGCCCGGCGGGGAGCCCGATTCCGGCGAGGGCCGCGTTCGAGGCGATCCCGTCCATCGCGATCGCGATCGAGAGACCGAGCCCGATCGAGTAGAGGGTCATGACCGGGAGGAGCGGAGCGTTCCTGACGAAGGAGGCGACGCCCCCGACCGGCCCGAGCGAACGGTCCTTCACCTCGATCCCGAGAAGGGCCTTTCCGACGGTCGCTCCGAACCAGACCTCGGCGAGGGCGAAGTAGACGAGCGCGACCCCGATGAGCCCATAGATCGCCGCATTGAACGGGACGGAGCTGAGCGCCCCGTTCAGGCCGCCCGGAGTGGCAAGGACGATCCCTGCGAAGATCGCGGAGGCGGCCGCGCCGAGCAGGCCGGCGTCGATCGCGAACGCCGCCAGGCGTTCGCCGACCGTCGCGAATCGCGAGCGACCCAACGCCTCCCCGAGCCGGACGAGCGCGCGTGCGGTGGCGTAGGCCCGCCAAGATTCGCGCGGGTCGCTCGTGCCCGACCGTGCAAGGCTCTCGAGGTTCGCGTGATCGCTCACGACCCAGCCGGGGACCGCGAGGCCCTCCCAGGGACGGGAGAGGTCCCGGGGGGTGCTTCCGAGGAGCCGGTGCGCTTGGAGGGCGGACGCGCTGGCGGCGGCCGCGGACGCGCCGACCGAGGGACCGGCCGAGCCGTCCGACGCGAGGGTGAACGCCTCCCGAAGCTGCTGGCTCGGGTTGGGGGGGGATGGCGAGAGGGGAGCGCCGACCGGCGCCATGGTCCGGCCGAGGAGAAAGTGTGTCCCCCAAGCTCCCAGGAGGCCTAGGAAGCCCGAGAGATAGACCAGGTCGAGCGCCCCCGCCCCTCCGACCACGTAGAGACCGGCCGGGCCGGTGCCGTAGAGGGAAGGTTGCCAGAGAACGTCCGCACCGAGCGTGACCCCCCATCCGGCCGCGAAGAACGCCACCGGGAGCGCGAAGCCCTCCTCGCCGGGGAACCACCGTCCCGCGAACAGCGTCGCAACGATGCCCACGAGAATGGGCGGGAAGAGGAAGTAGGGGAACGGCTCGGCGATGCCTACCCCCGGGATCGCCTGCGACCCGGCGAACGTCAGTACGAGCACCCCGCTGGTCAGGGCGAAGATTCCCGCGACGACCCGGCTCCCCGCCTCGGGGTGGCGGAAGGAGAGCATCGCCACGAGCGTCGTGGCCACCGCCGCGACCAGGGCGACCAAGCCGATCTCCGCCCCCCACGCGCCGGTGACTAGCGCGCGGCCGATGCTGGCCAATCGTCCGTGGCCCGCGAGAACGACCACGCCAAGGAGGACCACGGTCTCGGCGACGAGCGGGACGAAGAGTCGGGGGGCCCAGCGGCGGAGGGGCGGAACGACGCGGTCGAGCGAGACGAACGCGATTCCCAGGGGAAACACCGCACCCGCGAAACTGATCGCCAGGACGTCGTTCGAGACCGGCACGATCGGAAGAACGGCGAACGAGGCCAGGATTGCTCCCGGAAGCAGCAGCCAGAACGTCTTCGGACCGAGCCCGACGCTCTTGGCGAATCCGGGGTGACGCCACGCTAGGGCGAACAGCAGCGCCCACGCGATCCCGGGGATGGCCATCGAGACCGCCACGGAGGAGATGTCGAACGCCAGGCCCCACGGAACGACCACGCTCCTCCCCCTCCCGACCGTCGGGGAACCGGACCCGGGTGGCGGCCTAATCTTTTTGTGTCGCCGACGGACGAGACCTGGGAACGCGAGAAGGGTGGACCTTGGAACAGATCGGGGACCGAAGGATTGCGGCTTTGTGCGGTCTGCTGGGGGCTCTGCTGATAGCCCTCGACGGGCTCATCGACGTCGTTCGGAGCGTCCTGTATCTCGCGATCGGCCGCGGCGGCCACGCCTACCTTCCGTTCGACCAGAGCCTGATCTTCCTGGTCATCGGCCTGATCGTCGCCGTGTTCTCGTTCCTTGGCGGGGCGCGCCGCGAGGCGAGAGCGGCCGTCCCAGGGGCCGTGCTGATCGTGATTGCCGTCCTCGGATGGGTGGCCCTGGGCCTCGGATCCGGCCTCCTTTCCATCCTCGGCGCGGTCCTGGTGCTGGTGGGGGGCGTCGTCTTTCTGGCCAGCGGTCGGTGAGGCGAGGCGGCCTTGGGGGGAGGGGGCCAGTTCCCTCTCCTCCACGCTGCCCGAGTGACCTGCGGCCGGTCCAGGCGGGTCCTGTCCGCGCCACCTGCGGCGAAACGGCGGGGCATCCCCGCGGATCCTCTCTAGATTCGTGGGGTCGGTCGGGATCCGGGCCGAGGGTGCCCCGGGCCTGTCGCAGGTCGCTGAAGCCCTCTGCACCCAAGCCTTTTGACGGAGGTTCCGCTCGGCGGACCATGGTCGATTCTCGCGTTGAAAAGGACTCGCTCGGCGAGCGCAAGGTCCCTTCCGAAGCGCTGTGGGGGATCCAGTCGCTCCGCGCCCGGGAGAACTTCCCGGTAAGCGGGCTCGGCACCTCCCGGCACCTGAAGCGGGCCTACGGCCTCCTCAAGCTCGCCTGCGTCCGGGCGAACGTCACGAAAGGCGGGCTCGACGCCGAGCGGGGCCGGGCCCTCGCACAGGCCGCCGAGGAGATGGCGGCCGGACGGTTCGACGACCAGTTCGTCGTCGACGTCTTCCAGGCCGGGGCCGGCACCTCGCTCCACATGAACGTCAACGAGGTCCTGACGAACCGGGCGCTCGAGATTCTCGGAAAGAGCCGGGGCGACTACTCGACGCTCAGCCCGAACGACCACGTCAATCGGGGCCAATCGACCAACGACACGTTCCCTTCGGCCTCGCAGGTGGCGACGCTGTTCGCCCTGTCCGATCTCCGAGCGGCCGTCGGCACGCTCGCCGCGAGTCTCAGGGCGAAGGGGAAGGAGTTCGCGAAGCTGCCCAAGGGGGGCAGGACCCACCTCAAGGACGCGATGCCGGTGACGCTCGGCGCGGAGCTGAACGCCTACGCCGCGGTGCTGGAGAGGGTCCTCGAGGCGCTTCCTCCGGTGGAGCGCGCCCTCTCCGAGCTTCCGCTCGGCGGCAGCGCCGTGGGTTCGGGCGTGAACTCGGTCCCGGGCTTCCGCGCGCTCGCGGTCGAGGAGTACAGCCGTTTGGCCGGCCTTCACCTCCTGGTCGCGCGCGATCCGTTCGAGACGATGCAGAGCCGCTGGCCGCTCGGGTTCGCCTCGGCTTGGCTGAGGACGCTCGCCCTGGAGCTTGTCCGGATCGCGAACGACCTGCGCCTTCTGTCCAGCGGCCCGTCGACCGGCCTCGACGAGATCCGCCTCCCCGAGATCCAGCCCGGCTCCTCGATCATGCCGGCGAAGGTCAATCCTTCCGCGGCCGAGTGCCTCAACATGGTCGCCTACCACGTCCTGGGAGCGGACGCCGCGACCGCCTACGCCGTCCAGGCCGGCCAGCTCGAGCTCAACGTGATGATGCCGCTGGCCGTGTTCGAGGTGCTGTTCTCGGCGGAGATCCTCACCAACTATCTGCCGGTCTTCGCGCGGAGCTGCGTCGACGGCATGCGCGCGAACGCCGAACGGCTGGAGCAGTACCTGCTCGGCTCGAGCGCGCTCGCGACCGTGCTGACCCCGCGTCTAGGGTACCTCAAGGTCGCCGAGCTGCTCCACGAGGCCGAGCGGAGCCACCGATCCGTCCGCGATCTGCTCGTGGAGCGTGGGCTCCTTTCGGCCGAGGACGTCGAGGCGCTCTTGGGGGAGGCGGCGCTCCGCAAGCTCGCCGAACCGGTCCCCTGAGCGTCCTCGCGAGGGTTAAGACCGCCCGTCGTGCTCCCCAGGTCTCGGGCGATGGCATCGGTGGAGCAGACGGCAGTCGCCCTCGGCAACCCGACGAGCGAGGAGTTCCGGCGAGCGGTCGGGGTGCTTGAGAAGGTCGGCCTGACGCAGTACGAGGCCCGCGCCTACATCGCGCTCGTCGCGCGGGGCGTGGGCGACGCGGCCGGGCTGGCCGCCGCAGCGGGGATCCCCCGAACGAGCGCCTACAAGGTCCTCGAGTCGCTCGCGAGCAAGGGCTATGCCCAACCGACCGGGGGCAAACCGATCCTCTTCCGACCGACCCCCCCGCTCGACGTCGCCGAGACGCTGAAGGCGGCCGTCCAGGAGGTGTTCGAGCAGCTCGCTCAGCTGCATCGGGTCGTCGCCGAGCACGGGGAGCCCCAACTGGTCTACCTCCTTTCCGACCGCGAGAAGGTGATCGCGAAGATCGGCGAACTCCTCGATCAGTCGACGAGGACGTTCATCCTCACCACTCCCCAGGTCGCCGACCTCCGCGACGCCCTCGGTAGGAAGATCCAGAGCGCCGTGAAGCGGGGGGTCCAGGTCACGTTCGTCACGGCCGCGCTCCAGCGCCTGCCGGAGGGCGTCGAGCACGTCCCGCGCGAGAACCTTCTCGCGACCGAGGTCCTGGCGGACGGCGAGCACGCCCTCCTCGCGGCGCCGGGCCTTGACGCCTGCGGCTTCACGGACAACCCGATCCTGATCGCCCACCTCAAGCAGTTCCTCGAGGTCGTCCTCGACAAAGGGGCCGAACCCCATTTGGCGTAGATTGCCGGAGGCTCCGAAGGGGATGGCGACGGGCCGACGCCCGCCCGCCGAGAGGGTGCGGGAGCGGCTGCGCGCGGTGGCGGGCGACGCGGCCGCGGAGGCGATGCCGCGCGGCTACCAGCGCCTCGGCAAGGTGCTCCTCCTCCGCCTACCGCCCGCGTTGCTCCCCTACGGTGGCGTCCTCGCGGACGCCTGGCGGGACGAGCTCGGGGTCGAGACCGTCCTGACCCACCGCGGACCGATCGACGGAGAGTTCCGCCGACCCCTCCTGGAACGCCTAGGGGGGACGTCGACCGAGACCGAGGTCGTCGAGCACGGGAGCCGGTGGCGTCTGGACGCCTCGAAGGTGATGTTCGCCGCGGGCAACCGTACCGAGCGCCTCCGGTTCGCGCACCAGGTGCAGGCCGGGGAGCGCGTCGCCGACCTGTTCGCGGGGATCGGCTACTTCACGGTCCCGGCCGCGCGCGCCCAGCCGAAGGCACGGTTCGTCGCGGTCGAGAAGAACCCGACCGCGTTCCACTACCTCGAGGAGAACCTCCGCCTCAACCTCGTGGCGCCCCGGGTACGCGCGATCCTCGGCGACAACCGTGTCGTCCCGCTCGAACCGGCCTCGTTCGACCGGGTCCTCCTCGGATATCTGCCGAGCTCCCTCCCGTGGCTTCCAAGGGCGATCGAGCTCCTCGCCCGCCCCGTCGGCATCCTCCACGTCCACCTCGTGGTCGACGCGAGGGACGCCGGTCGGCGGGGCGAGGACACGGTCGCCGCCGAGCTCGAGCGTTGCGGCGCGACGGGGGCGTCCTCGCTCCGTGCCCGCGAGGTCAAGCCGTACGGGCCCGGGAGGACCCACGTGGTCGTCGACGCGAGGGTGCGGGCGCCCTAGCGCGCGGCGACCGGCCGGCTCGAGAGGGCGCGCATCGCCTCGGGGAACGCGCCCGCGAGCCGCTCGATGTCGGCCGGAGGGTTCGAGAATGAGACCCGGACGAACCGCGAGCCGTGGCCGGGAGAAAGGTAGCTTCCGGCCCGGACGAAGACCCCGTGGTGGCGGAGAAGCTCCTCCTGGACCGCGTCCGGGTTGGCGCCGGTCGCGGCGATGTCCAGGATCGTCATGTTCGCCCGGGACGGTTCGACCGGGACCGTGACGCCGGGGACGCCCCGGCCGATCTCGTGCACGCGACGGCAGTTCTCGTGGGTCGTCCGGACGACACGGCCGATCCAGCTCGGCTTGCTGCGGAGCGCCGCTCGGGCGGCGACCTGCGCGAGGATGTTGACGCCCAGGTCGTTCGTGTTGAACCGTGCGAGGCGCTTCGTGACCTCCGGGACCGCGGAGAACCCGCCGAGACGCAGGCCTGCGAGACCGCAGTTCTTGGAGACCGACCAGACGGTGATCGTCTGCTCGGGCGCGAACTCGGCGGCCAGGGCGTGGCCCTCCGAGAAGTCCCGGTAGGTGACGTCGTTGACGAGGGTGAGGTGGCGGTCGCGGGCGATCTCGGCGATCGCGCGGACCTCCTCGCGCGGGTATCCCGAGCCGAGGGGGTTCAGCGGGTCGATCAAGAGGATCATCTTCGTCCGCGGTCCGACATGCTCGGCGACCAGGTCCGCCGTGAGGCGGTACGGGGGCCGGTAGATGTCGACGCACACCGGGCGGGCCCCGGCGACCTCGATGAACCGGTGGATGATCAGGTAGCTCGGGTCCGAGGCGACGACCTCGTCCCCCGGCCCGAGGAGCGCCCGCATGATCATGTAGAGCGCTTCGGTCCCACCGGCGGTGAGGAACGGCGGCGCGCCCTTCAGGCCGAGGTCCGCCCCGATGAGCTCGAGGAGCTCCGGGTCGCCGGAGCCGAGCGGATAGCCCTCGTACCGCCGCTCGGCGATAGCCTCTTCCAACGCGCCGCGCACGACCTCGGGCGGAACAAGGTGGTTGGTGTTCTGGCTCAGCCAGACGATCTCGCGTCGGTGCGCATGGGCGTAACGGAACGCGTCAAACGGCTCGCTCACGGCCGTCGAGGGGGCTCCGGCCGATTAATTCCTTGCGTCGGGCCCGCTCGACGCCTCGCTCAGGTAGGCGGTGACGACCCCGAACGACATCCGGTACGCCTTCGTGCGCGAAAAGCCCGCCCCCGAGAGCGTCGCGAAGAGCGGCTCGGCCTCGGGGAACGTCCGCAGCGACTCGGGCAGGTAGCTGTACGGACCCTCTCGGTCGAACGCGCGGCCGATCATCGGCACGACCTGGTCGAAGTGCGCGTGGAAGAGCCGACCGACGCTCGCCGAGGCCGGTTCGGAGACCTCGAGGGTCAGCAGCGTGCCCCCCGGCCGGAGGACGCGGCGGAGCTCACGGAACGCGGCGGCCAGGTCGGAAAGGTTGCGGGCGACGAAGGCGCTCGTCGCGACGTCGAACGCCTCGGACCGGAACGGTAGCCGCCCGACGTTCGCGACCGCGTAGGCGACCGGGGCGCGGCGCGCCCACCGACGGGGCCAAGCCCGGGCGCGTCGGACCATCTCGCCGCTGAAGTCGACGCCGACGATCCGGGCCCGGGGAAAGCGGACGCCGAGCAGCCTCGCCAGCGCCCCGGTGCCGCACCCGAAATCGAGCACGTCGTAGACGGGCTCAGGGTGGAACCGCGCGAGCTCCCAGAGCGCCTGGGGTCGCCAAAGGAGGTCTTGGCCGAACGTGGCCACGTGGTTGAACGCGTCGTAGCGGTCGGCGATTGAACCGAACATCCTGCGGACGTCGCGTTCGAAGGTCGGAAGACGACGATTGGGATGGATCGAGCCGTCAGGCGCCGTTGGCCCGCCCGCGTCAGGCGACACGGTCCGTGCGAATCCGCGAGGGGTTTAACGGGACGGGTGGTCCGGCCCCTCGATCGTGGCGGCCAGCTCGCGGGCGCTGCCGGCGAGATCGGCACGGAGTTCGTCCAACCCGTTCGCCCGAGCTTCGGCCAGGAGCGTTCGGGCGCCGGCCCGGTCCCCGCGCACCGAGGCAAGCTGGGCGCGACGGAACAGCATCTCCGCCACCTCGCCCTTCATGCCCATCGCGCGGGCGTCCGAGAGCGCCTCGAGGTACTCCCGCTCCGCGTCATCGAACCGTCGTTCCTTCTCCGCGATGATCCCCCGGATCATGTGGAGCTGCTGACGGGCGAGTCGGTCGCCGGTCGATTGGAGGGTGCGTTCGACCCGGTCGCTCGTCTGGCGCGCCAGGTCGGTCTCCCCCCGCTCCGCGCGCCAGTGGGCAAGGTTGAGCAGGCAGTAGCCCATCCAGACGGGCGAGCGCGATCGCTCGGCCGCGTCGAGCGCTCGGCCGATGTCCCGCATCGCCTCGTCGGTCCGTCCGATGCGATGCTCGAGCACCGCACGGTTCATCAGTACCCGGGCAAGGGAGTTCGGGTCGTCCTCGTGGGCGAAGAGCGCCCCGGCCTTATCGTAGAGCGCAAGGATCTGATCGGCGTACTCGACTCCCCGCGGAAGGAGCGCGTTGGCCACGTCGATCAGGGCATGGCCGTGCTCCTGGGGTGTCCCCTCACGCTCGGCGATGGCGAGCGCAGCACGCTGGTGGTGTTCGGCCAGCTCGAGGTCGGAGCGGCGCCAGTACAGCATCCCGAGGACGCGATGGGCGGCGAAGATGTCGCGCGGGCTGCCGACCAGCTCGAGCCGACCCGCGGCCTCGAGCGCGAGCGGTTCGGCGACCACGAAGTCGCTTCGTTCCACCAGGGCCCAGGCGAGGCCCAGGAGCGCGCGACCGAAGGGAAGGTCGGAGTCGGGCATGCGATTCGCGAGGGTCACCGCCTCGCTCAGGGCCTGCTCGGCGCCCGTAAGGTCGCCCACCTCGTCCATCAGGCGCCCGGCCTCGGTGAGAAGGCGGACCTCGAGCCGCCGGTCCGGGGTCGGGAGGCGGTGGGCGGATTCGAGCGCCTGCCGGACGAGGGTGAGGGCGGTGTCGAAAGCGTAGGCGCTCGCGGCTCGGTCCGCCGCCCGGATCCCGAACTCGATCGCCTTCGGGTCGTCGCGCCCCAGATAGTAGTGGCGCGCGAGCTCGAAGTCGCTCTCGCCCCCCCGGGCCTCGAGCGCCTTCGCCACCTTCCGGTGAAGGATCGCCCGACGCGTCTCCGTCACGCCCGCGTAGAGGCGCAGGCGGAAATCCTCGCTCGCGAACTCGTAGACCTCCCCGCCCCGCTCGCGGAGGATGCCACCGCGGACGAGCCGGTCGACGGCCTCGGAGAGCTGTTCCTCGGGGAGGTCGACCGCCGGCCGCAGCCGGGCGAAGCTGAACTCCCGTCCGAGCACGCTCGCGTAGGTCAGGACCCGTCGGTCGATCTCGTCGAAGGACGCGAACCTTGCGAGCAGCGCCTCGGTGAGACCCTCCGACCTCGTGGCGCGGCCCTCTACCGGCCTCTGAGCCCCGGAGGTGGAGCGAACGAGCAGCTCGGCGAACAGCGGGTGTCCGTCGGTCTCGGCCTGCCAGCGCAGGACGTCCTCGGGCGTCGGGGACACCCCGTCCCTCAGCCACGTCGCGAACTCCGCGAGCTCGGTAGAGGTGAACGACCGGACCTCGATCGCCTTGAACGCCTCGTCCGCCCTCCACCGCGCGAGGGTGGGGCGGGCCCGAGCCGGAACCGCGGGACCCGGGTCGACGCTCGCGACGAACGCGATCCCTCGGGTCGGCCCCTCCCGCGCGAGACCTTCGAGGAAGTCGAGCGAGCCGCTGTCGGCGAGATGGATGTCGTCGATCACGACCGCCAGGGGGCGCTTCTGCGCGAGCTCCTGGAACCGGTCGAGGAACCGCACGCGTGCGCTGTGGAGGACCGAGCCCAGGCCCTCCACGGAGGTGCGGCCCAGGGGCGCGAGGAGACGCTCTAGGTCGTCCTCGGCGTTCCCGGTGGAGTCCCCTGCCTTCGCGGCGGGCCGGGTCGACGGCCGAAGGAGATTGTCGCCCCAGCCCCGGTCGTCGCTCCCTCCCGCGGAGTTGAGGAGCTCCCGCACGAGACGGAACGGCTCCGCCAGCTCGGTCGGGAGCGCTCGGCCGCGCACGGGCACGAATCCCCGCGCCTCCGCCCTCGCGGTCGCCTCCTCCAGGACGACGGTCTTACCGCTGCCCCCACGGCCGACCAGCAGGATCGCCTTGCCCCGGGGGGTGCCGACGTTGTCGAGCGCGAGCTCGACCTCCTCGATCACCTCGGAGCGCCCGAACAGCGGGCGTCGCCGTGGGGCGTCCCGGGCCCTTCCGAAGCTCATGGAGTCGAACCCTCCTCCTTCAGCCGACCGGCGCGTCGGCGTGGGCGCCGCCGTCGGGGGCCTCCACTTTCTTCGGGTCCAGCCGGCTCGCGCCGGTCCGGTGACCGAGCTGCTGCCCGAGCTCGGTGTACGCCCGCTCGAGACGGGGCGATAGCTCGGTGACCTTGAGCTCGGTCGCCCGGTCGAACGCCGTGCGCGCGGCGTCAAGATCATGGGTCTTGAAGCGCAGACGTGCTAGGTAGAGCTGGGCGTCCGCCTCGTCCGCGCTCAGCCCGAGCTTCCGCGCGAGCTCGGCGGCCGACAGGTACGCTTGGGCGGCGTCCTCCCAGCGTCCGCGCTTCTCGGCGATCCGGCCCCGGTTGAGCGTCACCTGCTCCGAGCCGAGCGCGTCCGCGAGCCCCTCGAGCAGGCGGCCGGCCTGGTCGTTGTCCCGTTCGGCCTCCTCGAGCTGGCCGAGCGCGATCCGGAGCTCGACCCCGGACAGGAGCGAGCGTCCGATCGCGCGAGAATCGTGACTCTGCGTGGCCGCCTCCCTTGCCCGCTCGAGCAGTTCGAGCCCCTCGTCCGGGCGGGTCTCGCCGACGGCCGTCCCCAGATGGTGGAGCGCGCGGGCGAGCTCGGCCGAGTTCTTGGCGGTGCGCAACCGCTCGACGGCGCGCTGGTACCACTCGACGGCGACCGGCCGGACCTCGTCGCCGAGGAACGTGAAGGTGTTGCCGAGGTCGATCGACAGCCGTCCGAGCGCCGTCGGGTCGCCTCCCGGGGGAAGCGCCTCGAGCGCCTTCATCGCCTCATCCAAGGCGTCTCGATAGCGACCCCGCTGGAAGGCGACCCTCGCGAGAACCCGATAGGCCTGAGCCTCGCCGTAGGGGTCCGGATCGTCCTGGAAGAGCCGCAGCGCCTCCCTCGCCCCTTCGACCGCCGCGTCCGCTTCCAAGCTCTCCCGCGCCACCTCGGCCCGGGCCAACAGCAGCCGCGCGCGGATGTGAGGTTGCTCGTGCTCGACCGCCTCGAGCGCTTCTCGGTAGTGACGGTCGGCGGCGCGGAAGGCGCCGACGGAGAACGACAGATTGCCGAGGGTTTCGGCGATCTCGGCTCGCTCCCGGGACCGCCCGTTGCCCAGGGAGTTGAGGTCGACCAGTGCCCGCTCGAGATGGTGGATTGCCGCGGCCGGCTCGTGGGCCGTCTGGGCGGTCTCGGCGGCCCGGCGGTTGTAGGCGTACGACTTTGCGACGACCTTCCCAAGGAAATAGTGTCGTCCGAGCTCGGCGACGATCGCGTCGGACGGATCGGCGTTCGCTCGTTCGAGCGCCTCCGCAATCTTTCGGTGGAGGACCCTCAAGCGGCTCTCGGTCATCGACCGATAGACGACCCCCCGGTCCTCCTCCTCGACGAACGTGAAGCGCCCTCCCCCGGCCCGCTCCCTCAAGAGCCCCAGCCCGACGAGCCTCTCCAGGCTCTCGGCCAGCGGTTCCTCCTCCAAGCCCATCGCGACGCGGAGAACATCGAACGGAAACTCGGCACCGATGGCGCTGGCGTAGGCGAGGACCCGGACCAGCTCGGGGGGAAGTGACGAGAGCGGGCTCCTCTGTCTCCGGGACGAGGATGCGCCGGCGTTCGCAGGAAGGGCCATCCGCACCGTTCTATCGCGTTCGAGGGATTAAGCCCTCGCGCAGGGCAGAATGCGGCCGGGAACGCCGTCCCCTCCACCACGCGGGAACCGCTCGGCACCCCCAAGACGTTCGTGGCCCGCCCGCAAGGGTTATCAGACACACCCCGGCTCGGCGGGACTCGATGGCCGCCGAGGGATCCGATCTGGAGGGGCCGACGGAGGCCGGCTCCCTAGGGCCCCTGTCCCTCCCGCGCCGACTCACGTTCTGGGGGTTCGCGAGCCTCGTGGTGGCCGCCGTCGCCTTCTACCTCTGGTGGGGGCTTTCGTGGGGGGTCTGGATCGACAACGGCGTCTACGCCGTGACGGCCACGCTGCTGCTGTTCGGGCTCGCCGGGATGTGGCTGACCCTCCCGAACCCTCCGGCCCCTTCGACCCCGCCCCGGTAGGCGGCGTCCGGGGCCCGCCCCGATCACATCGGTTGGGCGGCGAGCGCCACTTGGACGCCCTCCGTCCGGCCGCACGCGATGCAGCTGGTCGGAGCCTGGACCGGGAACGGGAGGGCCTCCTCCAGGGTGCCTAGCAGCGCCCCGTCGATCGCGTGCTCGACCGCGTGGCCGCACTCCTCTGCCCCGCACCAGCCGACCAGCCGGACGTTCTCCGACCCTCCGAGCTCGGAGAGGGTCAAGGCGGGGGAGATCGATTCCCGGAATCTCTCGTCCGCGCGGCGGGCCAGCTCGCGGTCGAACTCCGCGAGGCGCAGGGCGACTTCCGCGGCGAGCTTGGACCGGTCGAGCGGGCTCTTGCGGCCGAGCCGGTCGACGCTGCTGAGGCGCCCGCTCTCGACCTCGCGAGGCCCTACCTCGAGGCGCAGGGGGACCCCGGCGAGCTCCCACCGGTAGTACTTCGCCCCCGGCCGCTCGTCCCCGTCGTCCAGCACGACCCTATGGCCCGCGCGGCGGAGGACGTCGGCGACCTCGCGCGCGGCCGCCAGGACGGCTGCCGTCGCTGCTCCCGAGAGGACCGGGACGACCACGACCTCGTAGGGCGCGATCTCGCTGGGAAAGACGGCCCCGCGTTGGTCGCCGTGGATCCCGACGATCGCCCCGAGAAGCCGTTCGGAGAGGCCGAACGTCGTCTGGTGGACGTTCCTCTCGGAACCGTCCTGGGCCTCGTATCGGATCCCGTACGGGACGGAGAAGTTGTCGCGATAGTGATGGACGCTCCCGAGCTGCAGGGTGCGTGCGCCCGAGAGCGGGAGGTCGAAGGCGATCGAGTAGTGGGCGCCCGCGAACTTGTCCCACTCCGGCCGGCGCACGGCGAGGTACGGCAGCGCGAACGCCGCGGCCATGCGGCGGAACGAGTCGAGGTTCGAGCGCACCCTCTCGGTGGCGCGGTCCTCATCGGCCTGGCAGGTGTGCTCCTCGAAGAAGTGGATCTCGCGGACCCTGAGAAAAGGGCGGGTCGTCTTCGTCTCGTAACGGAACGTGTTGACGATCTGGTAGACGTTCAGCGGGAGGTCGCGGTGCGACCTCACCCAGAGCGCGAAGATGGGGTACATCGCGGTCTCGCTCGTCGGTCTCAGGACGAGCGGGATGTCGAGCTCGGTCGTCCCCCCTTTGGTGACCCAGAAGACCTGGGCATCGAAACCCTTGATGTGCTCCTTCTCCTTCGCGAACTCGGTCGCGGGGATCAGCGCAGGGAACTCGACCGCCTGCGAGCCCGTCGCCTCGATCTCCCGGACCATGACGCGGTCGAGGTTCCTGCGGGCGCGGAAGCCGTACGCGGTCCAGACGTTCATTCCCTTGATGCCGTAACGCTTGTCCGAGAGGTTCGCCGCCTCCACGACGGCCAGGTACCAGTCGACGAACGCCGCCCGCTTGTCAGGGAGTTCGACCATCGGACGGGGCGGACCGGCCTCGCGGAGTATATGACAGCGGGGTGCCCGTCCCGCGGCCGCTCGGGGCTGCGGCCCGCCGTCCCCCGGGGTGCAGGAACGGGGCGGTCCCCGCGTGCCAGACGAGCCTAGAGATTATCGTGCGGGCCGGCCTTAGGACGAGGGCCATGCGCCTGGTCATCTGTGTCGACCGCGACGACGATCTGGGCCGGAAGGCCCACGTCGACGGGCCGATCGTGGGCCGCTCGGACGTGGTCGACGCGGCGATCCGCCTGGGGACCGCCGACCCCGAGGACTCCGACACGAACGCGCTGTTCGCCGCGGTCGCGCTCACGGACGAGCTGAAGGGCGCGGGGGAGGATTGTGAGGTCTGCGTCCTCACCGGGTCGGCGAAGGTCGGGATCGCCTCCGACCGGCGCGTCGCCGCGCAGTTCGACCAGGTCCTGGACCGCGTCCACGCGAGCTCCGCCTACCTCGTTAGCGACGGGGCGGAGGACGAGTATCTCTTCCCGATCCTCGCTTCGCGCGTCCGCATCGACGGGGTGCGCCGGGTTTACGTGCGCCAGAGCCCGGGCCTCGAGTCGACCTACTACACGCTCGTCCGGGCGCTCAAGGACCCGAAGCTCCGGGCGAAGACGATCCTCCCGTTCGCGCTCGTCCTCCTCATCCTCGGCTTTGCCGCGGCCGGAGGAGTGCTCCTCTGGGGGGTGATCGGCCTCGCCATCGTCCTTGGGGTCTACCTCATCTTCTGGACGTTCGACATCGACGAGGCGCTGATCGACGCCGTGCGGACCGCGTCGGCCGACACCCGCCAGGGCTCCGTCGCGTTCGGCTTCGGTCTGTTCGCCGTCGCGCTCGTCGGCGTCGGGTTCCTGACCGGCTACAACCAGTACGTTGCGGGCGGGGGGGTCTCGCCGTTCGACCGCGTCCTCCTGTTCATCCAGAGCGGTCTCCTCTGGTGGATCCTGGGGGCCCTCGTCTGGGAGACCGGCCGCGCGCTCCGACGCATGTTCGCCCGCGGGCGGTTCCCGCGCTCGTTCGTCGTCGCGACGACCTCGATCGTCGGGGTGGGGCTGGTGAGCTACGGGATCGTCTACCTCGTGCGGTACCTGCAGGGGCTAGCGCCGGTCGCCCAGGTGCCGTTCCTCGCGGGCCTGATCGTGACGGGGCTAGGGCTGGTGATCGGGGCCGGAGTGATCCACCAGCACTTCCGCTCGCTCGCCCGGACGTCGACCCCGCCCACGACGGTCGGCTAACGCTGGGCGAGGACGCGGGCCACGTCCTGGACGGGAACGTCCAGGCCGCATCGCTCCTGGAGCGTGGCCCGGACCGCGTCGGTCCCCGGGGAGAGCGCCTCCGCACGCGCCGCGAGCGTCGCCAGGTCCTCCCAGTAGTTCCACGGGAAGACGACCCAGACCCAGGCGGACTGGGGGATCTCCTCGCCGAAGTACGTCGGGAGGAACTTCGAGTGGGCGATGTGGACGAGGGCGGCGGTCTCGACCGAGCGGGGACCGGAGGCCCTCACGTGATCGCTCGCCAGGCGGAGGCTCTCGCCCGTGTCCGTGATGTCGTCGACGACCAGCACCGCCGCGTCCGCGACGCTCCCGGAGAGCCCCTCGGTGAGCTTCGCCGCCCCATCTTGGGCCGCCGTCACGCCCCAATGCTGGACGCGGAGCGAGACGAGCCGGCGGACCCCCAGTCGGTCGGTCAGCAACCGGGCCGGGATCCACCCTCCCCGCGTCAGGCCGACGATCGTGTCGGGCAGCCTACCGGCGGAGCGGACCTGCCCGGCCACGGTGTCGGCCCATCGGTCGACCTCCGGCCAGGTGGCCCGCCGGCACCTGGGGAGGTCGGCCATCCCGAGAGCGGCCGCCTGTCTACGGGTAGAACCCGCGGGTGCGCATGGCGTCGACGACCCGCTGGATCGCAAGGACGTAGGCGGCGGTGCGGTTGTGGACCTTCCTCTCGACAGCGACCTTGTGCACGTCGGCGTACGACCGGACCATCACGCGCTCGAGGCGCTGGTTGACCTCCTCGAGGGGCCAGAAGAACCCTTGGATGTCCTGCGCCCACTCGAAGTAGCTCACGGTGACCCCGCCAGCGTTCGCGAGGATGTCCGGCAGCACGGTGATCTTCTTCTGGAAGAGCACGGTGTCCGCCTCGGGGAGGGTCGGGCCGTTCGCGGCCTCGGCCACGATCTTCGCCTGGATGCGGTCGGCGTTCTTCCCCGTGATCACGTTCTCGAGGGCGGCGGGGACCAGGATGTCGACCTTGGCCTCCAGGAGCTCCTCGTTGGACATCGACTTCGCGCCGGGGAAGCCGACGACCGAGCCGTGCTTCTGCTTGTACTCCTCGACGGCGTGCGGGTTGAACCCGTCCGCCTTGTAGATCCCGCCCTTCGAGTCCGACGCGGCGACGATGACCGCTCCCTGCTCATCGTGGAGCAGGTTCGCCGCGACGCTTCCTGCGTTCCCGAACCCTTGGACCGCGACCGTCCCGCCCTTCACGCGGACCCCCGCGTCCTTCGCGGCCTCGCGGATGGTATAGGCGCATCCGCGGCCGGTCGCCTCGCCCCGGCCCTCGCTCCCACCGAGCGAGATCGGCTTGCCCGTGACGACGCCCGGGACCGAGTAGCCCTTCTGCATCGAGTAGGTGTCCATGATCCAGCTCATCGTCTGGCTGTCGGTGTAGACGTCCGGCGCCGGGATGTCGATCTCCGGCCCGATGATCAGGCTGATCTCGCTTGCGTAGCGGCGGGTCAGGTGCTCGAGCTCGGTCTTGCTCATCGCCTTCGGGTCGCAGATGACCCCGCCCTTGGCCCCCCCGTACGGGATGTTGACCACGGCGCACTTCCAGGTCATCCAAGCCGCGAGCGCGCGCACCTCGTCCAGCGTGACTTGGGGGTGGTAGCGGATACCGCCCTTGCACGGGCCGCGGGCCATGTTGTACTGGACCCGGTGGCCGGTGTACACCCGCAAGGACCCATCGTCCATCTTCACCGGGAAGTTCACGGTGAGCTCGCGCTTGGGATGCTTGAGCATCTCTCGGAACCCTCCGTCCAGGCCGATGAGGTCGGCCACGATGTCCACCTGTCGCTTCGCCGTCTCGAATGGGTTAGCGGGTGAGCTTGCTTGCGGCATCGCTACCTCGAACCGAAACGCCCAGCGGGGCGGGATTACTTGAACGTGCCGTGGGGCCCGCGAAACCCCTGCGTCCCCTCTCGGCGGGCGTGCGTCAGTGTAGGTCGGTCCTACCTCGACCCTCGTGGGAAAGGGCGCCAGCCGGCCTCGGGCATCGGCTCCGTTCCCCGATCCGTGAGCAGGACCGCCCCGCTCCCCCGGGCGACCGAGCCGATGCGGGTCAACCGCCCCCCGAGCTCCCGGACCGCCCGCGCCGCGACCCTAAGCCGTCCGGGGGGAACCGCCGCGAGGAGCTCGTAGTCTCCGCCGTAGAACGCGGCGGCCCGACGCCGAGCGACCGAACGGATCCTCCGGACCGGAACGGCGAGGGGCAAGGCTCCCTCGACCACGACGACGCGAACGCCGCTGGCCGACGCAAGGAGGCGGGCGCTTTCCGCGATCCCGTCGGAGGTGTCGAGCATCGCATGGGCGTAGCGTGCTAGGACCAGGCCCTCCCGGACCCGGGGTCTCACCTGGAGGAGGCCGGCCACGGCGCGTCGGCGGGGCGTCCCGGTGGCATGGAGGGCGAGCGCCGCCGCGCCTCCGCGACCGACCTCGCCGGTGGTGACGAGCGCATCGCCGGGCCGAGCTCCCATCCGACCGACCAGACGGGAGCGCGGAGCCGCCCCGACGACCGTGCTCACGACCGTGCGCCTCGGACCGGGCTTGGTGTCGCCCCCGAGCACGTGGGCGCCGAACCTCGCGGCTTCGGCCTCGGCCGCGAGGACGAGCCGCTCCGCCCATGCTCGGGGAGAGCCCCGCGGGACGACGAGGGCTAGGAAGACCGCGAGCGGCGTCGCGCCCTTGGCCGCCACGTCGGAGAGGCTGACCGCGCTCGCGGCGCGCCCGACTAGGCGCGGCGGCGACGATCGGAGGAAGTGGGTGCCCTCGACCAGCGCGTCGGTCGAGACGACGGCGACCGACCCGCGCGGGAGCTCGAGGGCCGCCGCGTCGTCCCCGAGCGGCAGGAGACCGCCGGAGCCGGCCGGAAGCGCCCGGGCCAGCCATGCGTGGAACGCCCGCTCGTCCACCGGGCTCGAGGCGGGCCCGCTCGGTCGAGAGGCGGCCGTCACTTGTAGGGGATGAACTCCTTGCCGAGGAGCTCCCGCCCGAGGATGATCCGCATGATGTTGAGGCCGCCCTCCGCCCCCACGAGATAGCTCATCGTCCCGCGGAACGCGAGGTCGAGGCCGGCCTCCTTCGTGTAGCCCGCCGCGCCGAACCACATCATCACCCGCTTGACGCACTCGAAGGCGATCTGCGGGGCGGTGAGCTTGACCGAGGCGACCGCGAGGTTCACCTCCGAGCGGTGGGACGTGTCGCCCTTGAGGGCATACTCGTCGAGCAGCCAGGCGGCGCGACGGCACTGCCACTTCACCGCCTCCACCTGGGTGTAGAGGTCGGCCAGCTCGAACTGGATCCCCTCGAACTTGCCGAGCGGCTGGCCGAAGGCCCGGCGCTCGCGGACGTAGGCGATGCCGGCCTCGAGGGCGCGCTCGGCCGCCCCCACGCACGCCGCGCTGACGAAGGTCCGGGCGACGTTGAACCCTTCCATCGCGTAATCGAACCCGCGGTGCTCCGCACCCATCAGGTACCGTTCCGGGACGGCCGTGTTGGCGTAGGTCAGCCCCCCGGTCGAGATCCCCATCCGGCCCATGTTCTCGAACTTCTGGGTCGAGATCCCCTCGGAGCGCGTCGGCACGTACAAGAAGTCGAATCCCCCGCCGTCGGCCTTCGCGAGCGTGAGGTGACCCCCGCCCAGCCGGCGAGCCTCCTCGACGCCCGAGATGAACGCCTTCTCGCCCCGGAGGACGAAGTGGTCCCCGTCGCGGCGCACCGACGTGTGCATCCCCGCGAGGTCGCTGCCGCCGGTCGGCTCGGTCGACGCGATCCCGAGGAACGCCTTGCCCGCGGTGACCGCGGGGAGGACCTCGCGCTTCGCGGCCTCCGTGCCGTAACGCGCGAAGATGTGCGCCCAGCCCGCCTCGAGGAGGAAAAAGACGGCGGTCGCCATCGACGAGTCCCCACGGCCGATCTCCTCGGCCGCGAGCTCGGTGAGGACCGCGGAGGCGCCCATCCCGCCGTACTCCTCGGGGACGGTCATGGCGAGCAGTCCGAGCTCTGCCATCGCTGCGAGGACCTCGGGAGGGATCGTTCCCGCCGTGTCGATCTGGCGCTCGTGCGTCCTCAGGACACGGTCGCCGAACCGGCGCACCGCCTCTTGGAAAGCCCGCTCCTCGTCCGAGAGCCGAAACTCCATAGGCCGCGGCGGACGGGGGCCCGAGGATTTAGCCTCGTCCAGCCGTGACCGCGCACGGTGCGCGGAGCGCATGGGCCCCTGCGCCGGTCGTACCGCCGGCCGGGTTCCTCATGGGCGTGTCTTCCACGCCACGACTCCCTGACCTCGCGACGATAACCGGCAACCAGCGCGCCCGTCCTCGTTACGCCTCGACCGTCTTCCATCGTTGCCCGCGCACGAGTCCCGGCAAGGCCCCGTGCGACCACACAAGCGGGCTCGTGTTCCTCGGCTCTCAGGTCGAAGAGAAAATCGGCAGGCAATCCCTATATACGGCGAGCGATGGAGAACTCAGGAACGAGTCCGAATGGCAGTCCGGGTCGCTGTCAACGGTTACGGGACCATCGGGAAGCGGGTGGTCGACGCCGTCGCGCGGCAGTCGGATCTGCGGCTCGTCGGGGTCGCGGATGTCCGGCCGAACTACGAGATCCGTACGGCCCGGGCCAAGGGCTACCCGATCTTCCTCGCCGGCACCGGGGGCACCGAGGAGTTCCGGGCAGAGGGCATCGAGGTCGCCGGCCGAATGGACGATTTGATCCGGACATCGGACGTCGTCGTCGACTGCACTCCGGAGGGGGTGGGCCGAGAGAACGCCAAGCTGTACCGGCAGGCCGGGGTCTCGGCGATCTTCCAGGGCGGGGAGAAGGCCGACGTGGCCGACGTCTCCTTTTCCGCCCTCGCTAACTACGAAGCCGCCCGGGGCAAGAAGCAGGTGCGTGTCGTTTCCTGCAATACGACCGGGCTTTCCCGTGCTGCCGCAGTGCTCCTCCCGGCGTTCGGGGTCGAGCACTGGGAAGCGACCCTGGCGAGGCGGGCGGCGGACCCGCGCGAGAGCGGCAAGGGACCGATCGACGGGATCCTCCCCTCGTTCAAGATCCCATCCCACCACGGTCCGGACGTGCGGACGATCTTCCCGGACCTCTCGATCGTCACTACGGCACTGGTCGTTTCCACGACCCTGATGCATGTCCACACCAATCACGTGCGCCTGTCGAGGCCTCCTCCTTCGGTTCGGGAGGTCATCGACCGGTTCCGTGCGTCTCCCCGGTTCCACATCTTCCGGGAAGGGGATCGGGTGGTCGGGACGCCGCAGATTTTGGAGTATGGCCGGGACCGCAGTCCGGGCGGCCGGCCCGATGTGGTGGAGAACGTCCTCTGGGAGCACGGGATCCATCTCATGGGAAAGGACCTGTACTTCTTCCAGGCGATTCACCAGGAATCGATCGTCGTTCCGGAGAACGTCGACGCGATCCGCGCGATGTTCAACCTCGCCGACGGCCCGACGTCGATCGCGATGACCGACCGCGCCCTGGGCATCGACCGGTCGTCTCCTCCGGTGACCGCTCGCCCGTAGGCGACGGGCCCGCCCGCCTTGGGAACGTGGGTGTCGGCCCCCGAATCACCTTCTTATAGGAGGCCTTTCTCGCGCGCCCCGGATGTACTACCTAGACCATCGACGCGATGTCGTGCGCATCCCCCCGGCGCGGCTCGGGCCCGAGCTCGCGGGGGTCCTGGTCGAACTCGCCCAGCAGCAGTTCGAGGGAAAGCTCGTGGACGGCCAGAACCTGGCGGTGACGATCCGCGATGTGAAGCCGGTCGGCGAAGGGCACATCATCCACGGCGACGGCGGGGTCTATCAGGAGGTCGAGTACGAGGCGCTCCTGTTCCGGCCCGAGATCCAGGAGATCGTCGAGGGCTCGGTCGTCGAGATCCGCAAGTTCGGCGCCTTCGTTCGGTTCGGCCCGCTGGACGGGCTCCTGCACGTCTCGCAGATCATGGACGACCGGGTGAACATCGACGAGCACAACCAGCGCCTGGTCGGGGTCGAATCGAAGCGCGACCTCAAGGTGGGCTACAAGGTCCGCGCCCGCGTCGTCTCGCTCTCGCTCTCGGAGATCTCCCCCCGCGACAGCCGCATCGGGCTGACGATGCGCCAGCCCGCGCTGGGCCGGTTCGAGTGGGTCACCGAGGCGCACCGCAAGGCGGACGAGCGGGGCGGCAAGAAGGGGGCGCCGGCGGCTACGACGAAGAAGGGCCCGGCCAAGCCGGCCACGAAGGGTCCGGCCGTCGCGAGCTAGGGGCGGGGCCGATGATCAACCTCCGGGCGTGCAAGAACTGCCGCGCGATCACCGACCAGGCGAAATGCCCCCGCTGCAGCGGCGAGGTTTCACGGGAATGGCAGGGGTACCTGGTCGTGATCGACCCCGAGCGCAGCGAGATCGCGAAGAAGATGGGGATCCATGACGCGGGCCGGTATGCGCTCCGCGTCAAGTAACGGCCGCGTCTGGCTCGTGCCGGACGCCCTGCGGCCGACGCTGGCTGAGAAGTACGGCCCGGTCTATTCGGGCGAGGAGGCCGACCGGCGCATCCGGGCCCTACGGGTCTTCGGAGCCTGCGGCGACCGCGTCGTCGGGCGGGCCCTCGAGCTCGGGCACCCCCCCCTGGTCGGGATCGTCGACTACAAGACACGTCGCCACGAGCCGATCGCCCGTGACGCCTACCGCGTCCTCGGAGCGCGCCGGACGGTCCGCGTCGCGAACCCCGCCGGCCAGCTGACCGAGAGGTTGCGCTCGGCGGTCCGTGAGCTCATCGCCGACGGCGGCGGCCTGCTCGAGGTCGAGGGCGAGGAGGACCTCGGCTCGCTCGCGCTCATCGAGTCGCTCCCTCTCGGAGCGACCGTTATATACGGCATCCCGGCTGAGGGGGTCTCCTTCGTCCTCGTGGACGACGTCGCCAAGGACCACGTTCGGAACCTCGTCGCCCACATGGAACTGAGAAGGACCAACAATGGAGATTAGGATCCTCGAGGAGCGGACGAACCCGCTGCTCAAGCGGCACGAGTTCCGGTTCGAGGTCGCCCACGCGACCGCCGCCACCCCCACGCGGGACAGCGTCCGGACCGAGCTGGCCAAGGCGGTCCACGCGCCGAAGGACCGTGTCGTGATCGAGCGGATGATACCCCGGTTCGGCACGGCCGTGACCCGGGGCGAGGCGAACGTCTACGACTCGGCCGACGCGGCCAAGTCGATCACCCGGGAGCACATCCTCGTCCGCAACGGGCTCAAGGAGAAGGAGGCGAAGGCCGCGGCACCGGCGTCGGTTCCCACCCCGCCGACTGAGGCTCCCAAGGCGGAGGCCCCTGCCGCCGCACCGGAGCCCGCGGCCACCCCCGCCCCTCCCCCCGCGAAGCCGGAGCACGGCGCACCGGCGTCGCATCCCAAGGAGACCCCCGCCCCTCCCCCCGCGAAGCCGGAGCACGCCGCACCGGCGCCGCATCCCAAGGAGACCCCCGCCGGGGAGGCGACCGAGTCCTCCGAGACGCACAAGCGGGCCAAGGCCCACCCCAAGAAGGAGTGAGCCGACGTGGCGAAGGCTAGGGTAGGCCTATACGACGTCACGTCCGAGAATCTGCGGCGGACCCACCTGACGTGCCCGAAGTGCGGCGCCGGCACGTTCCTCGCCGAGCATGCGAACCGGCGCTCGTGCGGCCGGTGCGGCTACTCGGAGTCGAAGTCCGCGCCCGCTGCCAAGGGCAAGTCGCCGAAGGCGTAGGGCTGCCCGCCGCGTTCAATTGCGCCCGTTGCCTGGGACCGGCCGGTCCATGCCGTACGCGAGCGACAGGTCCGCCCGCCTGTACTACGACGATTTGTGCGGCACCTGCCGGTTCATGGCGCGCGCCACGGAGGCGGTGAGCCGCCAGCGCGTCGTCGCGACCCCGCTCGCCGCTCCGGCCGCGGACCGCGATCTCGAGCACCTTCCGCCCGAGGAACGCTACGGGGCCGCCCACCTCGCCCGCGGCGGGGCCCTCCGCACCGGGGAGGCCCTCCTCGAACCGTTGGTCGGCCTGGCCCTAGGACCGACGTGGGAGCGCGTGGTCCGGCGGGTCCCTCCTCTCCAGCGGGCCCTGACGTGGGCGTACGTCCGCCTGGGAGAGCAGGGACGTGGGCACGGCAACGCCGCGTCTGCCCTCGATTAAGGGTCCCGTCCGCGACTCGGCACCCAGGACAATGACGCCGCCTCCGAGGATGCTGCGGGAGCGCGCGACCGGCGGCGGGCGCGAAAGAACTTAAGGGCCCGTGTCGGAAGCGGCACTGCCCCTCATGGGCCCGTAGTATAGCTTGGACATCACGGAGGCCTCCGGAGCCTCAAACCCGGGTTCGAATCCCGGCGGGCCCGCTCCCACCAGCTCTCGCTCCCTCTCGGTCGGACCGGCGGTCCGGTCACGTTGCGGTGGGCCCTCCCCTCGGGAAAGGCCGGGCCGCCGGGCGCGACAACCCTCAAGTAAGGCCGGTCCCGTCACGGCCGGGAGCCCGTGCCCGAACCGGAGGACGTTCCAGAGGTCGACGGCGAACCCCTCGAGGGCGAGCCGGTGCATCTCGCCGACCGGATCGAGCAGGAGCTGGAGCTCCTCGCCCGCAACGTCGACATCCTAGAAAAGCTCGCGAAGAGCCCCCCGATCGGGATCATCCGCCTGAGCGAGGCGCTCGAGCTTCCGATCCACAAGACGCGCTACTCGTTGCATCTTCTCGAGCGCGAAGGGGTGGTACAGCCGAGCGCGGACGGCGCCGTCGTGACGGACCGGGCGGTGGAGTTCTGGAGCTCGCTGAACCGTTCCCTCGACCGCATGACCGAGCTCATCCAGCACCTGAGGTCGAGAGCGGCCGAGCACCAGGGCCGCCCGCCCTCGAGCCGGAAAGGCTATTAGACCGATGCCGGCTCGCGCGAATCGGTGCCGCCGTAGCTCAGCGGCAGAGCGATCGGCTGTTAACCGAAAGGTCAGCGGTTCGAAAGGTCCGCGGCGGCACGCCGCGTGCCCCAAACTCCGCTCGGCGGCGCCTCTCCGTCATCGGTTGCGGGCCCGTAGCTTAGCCCGGCTCAGAGCGCCCGGCTCATAACCGGTCGACCGACGGTTCAAATCCGTCCGGGCCCATCCCGTCAGTGAAAGTGCCCTTTTCCGGGCAACACCCCCCGCCTGCCCCATCCTGCACGACGACCTGGGTCAGCTCAACCGCGACTACGCTTCGAGGCTCCGCTCTACCCACCTCCATCCCGCGGAGCTAGGGCCGGCGCAAGCCGGCCCAACCATTTCCCCCTCCTTTTCCCACTCCTCGCCACCCGCGAGGCCGAGCCAGGCTCGGACGCGGGATGGGTCAAGGGGAGCGGTCGGGTCGCATGATCCGGCCGACTCCCCTGATCGAGACCATGAGCCGCGGTTCATCTGCGCCCGGTGCCGCAGCCCTGTCCGAAGGAACCCGACTCTCCGAATCTCATTCTGCGACGTCTGCGGGCTCACTCAGGGGTTCATCGAGCTCCGTGCCAAGCCGCGGTCGCGGTCGCTCTGGGCCATGCATCCGTTCCCTGCCCCGACCCCTCCCGCGACCGCCCTCCGACCCGTTCCGTCCCGTCCCGGGTCCGGCCCGGTCGTACGACCGTCTCGTCCGTCCCTACCCGCCCCATGCGCCCAGGCCGTGGGACCCCCCGTCCGTCTGAACGGCTGTGGCCACCGCCCCCAACCCGGGTCGAAGCCGAGTCCTCGGACCCGGGTTCCAACCCGGGTTCACGCCGAGGTAGGGTCCTAGATGGAGGCCATCACGGCCGTTCCAACCCGGGTTGACCCCGGGTCTCCCAGGGCCCTCTCCGCGACCGTCGCCCACGGCCCGCAGCGCCGCTGGGAGAAGGTCGGCGAGACCGTTGTCGTCTCCGTTACCATTCCAGTAACTCTACTGCGTTGGGCGCGCGAGACCGACGTCGTCCTCAGCCGGGTCCTGCGGGAGTCGCTCGATCGACTCCGCGGGGGCTCTGACCTTACCAGGATCGAGGCCGAACTGCGGTCGCACAAGGAACAGGTCCGTATCCTCGAGGCCGCGAGAGACCGTATGCTCGAGACCCAGCGCCTCGAGGAAGCGGCTCGGGCGACCGAGCAGGCCCGCCTCAACGCCCTGCGGGTCATCGCAGACGCGTTCTACGCCAACGCGAGGGACGACCCGAGGCAGTTCGGGAAGGTCCACAACCTGAACTGGCTGAAGGCGCGGCTCGCGGACACCCCGCCCCTACGGGGCTCACGTCCCGAGGAGGTACTCGGCCTGATCCTCGCCCTTCACGGGGACTACAGGGCCGAAGCGGGGGCGGCCTGATGCCCGCCTACCTGAACCTCTCCGACCTCTCTCGCCGCGAGCTGGAGAACCTCCTGCTCACGGTCCAGGGCGCCTACCTGAGAACACTTGAAGCCGTCCGCACGCACGCCGAACCCAACTGGAAGGTCCGGCGTGAGGTCGAGCGGATCGCTCAGGAGACGGTCGACCGTCGTCCGTTTGCCCGTGCGTTCGTCCGGTTCACGGAAATTCGCCTGGAGCGGTCCCGGGGGGCCGCCAACGCCGCGTGGTGGGACCGCTGGCAGGAGGTGGCACCCTGATTCCGCGGAGTCTACGGCCGGCGATTCTCCAGGGACACGTACTCCAGGTACTCCCGACCCTACCCGACGAGTCGGTCCACTGCGTTGTCACTTCGCCTCCGTACTGGGGTCTCCGGACCTACGGGACCCCTCCCCAAGTGTGGGGTGGGCGCCCCGGGTGCATCCATGAGTGGGAGACGGCCACGATCCCGTCGGGGAACGGCCAAGCCACTCACCCTGTGGTCGCCAAGACACTCAACGAAGCATCCGCGACACGCTCCCCGCGTCTGTCGACATCCTGCCCCCAGTGTGGGGCGTGGAAGGGCGAACTCGGTCTCGAGCCGACGCCCGACCGCTACGTCGACCACCTTGCCCACGTCTTCGACGCAGTTCACCGCGTCCTTCGTTCGGATGGAACCCTCTGGCTGAACCTCGGGGACACGTACTGCACACACCAGGCAGGCCTGATTGGAACGAAGCGATGGAAGTCGTCTTCTCTCGTCGTTGGTGACCACACGGGCGCCGAACAGGCGGGGTCGATCGACAAGCGGACCCCTGGTCTGAAGGAGAAGGACCTGGTTGGGATCCCGTGGAAGGTCGCCTTTGAGCTCCAGCGGCGGGGTTGGTACCTCCGCGAGGACTGCATCTGGGCGAAGAGGAACCCAATGCCCGAGCCGGTCCGGGACCGCCCGACCCGATCCCACGAGTATGTCTTCCTGTTCTCGAAGTCGCGTCGGTACTTCTATGACGCCGAGGCGGTGAGGGAACCGCTCCAGGGGAGCTCGCTACGACGGCTTCGCCATCACCTCCCGAATCCGAGGGACAACCCGCGGTACAATTCCAAGCACCCGAGGGGCGACTACCGCCGATTCCCGATGCTCGGGAACACCGACCCAGCGGGCCGCAACCTGCGTTCGGTCTGGCAGATCGCTACGCAGCCGTACCCTGGGGCTCACTTCGCAACCTTCCCCGAGGCACTGCCCGAAGTGTGCATTCGGGCCGGCACGTCGGCGGAAGGAGCGTGCGCGGCCTGCGGCACGCCTTGGGTTCACAAGGTCCGTGCGGAGGGAGGGGGCATCGGCCACGACTGGCACCCGAACAAGTCGCTCGCGCTAGGGCGGGGTCAGGGGATTGCCGCACCGGGCATCCACGATGGCACCTACCGCCGCATCGACATGGGGTTCCGCAAGGCGTGCGCCTGCCAGACCCGTGAAATCGTCCCTTGCGTGGTGCTCGACCCCTTCGTCGGGAGTGGGACGACCCTCGCGGTTGCTCGACGTCTACACCGACGGGCGATTGGCATCGACCTGAATCCTTCCTACGCGACGCTCGCGCGGGAACGAATCGCGGCCGCTCTGTCCACGACCTCTCAAGCAGTGGAGGCGATCACGTGACCCGTGTGGCGATCTACGCTCGCGTCTCGACCAAGGAGCAGACGACCGAGACCCAGGTCGCACAGCTCGAGGCGTACTGCCAGTCCCGAGGTTGGGCCGACGTCGCGGTATTCCGGGACGACGGGATCTCAGGGGTTCGAGACAACCGTCCCGAGCTCGACAAACTTCGACAGAGGATGATGGCGGGAGAGTTCAGCGCAATCGTCGTCTCGAAGATGGACCGACTCGGTCGCTCTTTGGGAATGATCCTCCGTCTGTGGGACGAAGCCGACGCCGCAGGAGTTCGCGTTATCGTGATCGACCAAGGCATCGACACGTCAACCCCGACTGGGCGACTCCAACGCAACATGCTCGCCGCGCTGGCGGAGTTCGAGCGTGAACTCATCTTGGAGCGGACGCGGACGGGGGTCGCCCGAGCCCGGGCGCTCGGCAAGAAGTTCGGCGCGCCGAGGAGAATCCACGAATCCGTTGCAAGGGAGGTCCGGACCCGGCGGGAGCGGGGAGAAAGTCTGCGGCTAATCTCCCAGCGCATGAACCTGAAGCTCGGGGGGGTGCGATCTGTCCTGAGGCGTGACCCGATGGTTGCCGGGCCGTCCGATCCGTAGCCCACGGACGGGTCACATCCGAGTCACACTGCGACTCCATCCTGACGGTGGCGCGTACGGCGTACCGTTGCAGGCCGGGTTCAAGTCCTCACCGCAGGAGAAAACTAGCCAGCCCTAGACGCCTCGCATCGCGAATCGACCCCGCGAACTGGTGGCAGTTCGCACGCGCAATGGCCGAGTCGAGACTTCATCCTCAAGTAGTGGCGGGAGACTCTCGCGTTGATGCCTGAGGGGGATGGCCAAGCCGTGGGATCTCCTGCGAAGTCCCGACGGGAGTTCTTCGAGTTCGTCGAGAGGCGCTTGGGAGCTAACCAAGAGCTACTTGAAACGACTGGCAAACCTTCGTTTCATCAGCTGAAGGTATTCTGGTTGGAAGCCAACCTGAAGCACTCGCCCTCCCCACTCCGGGCAGAGGGGTGGCGAGTCTTAGAACCCCGGTTCTTCCTTAGGGAGGACCCCGTTGCGGGCGGACACAACCACCTGTGGCTCGATACGTCCCACGAGCGAATCTGGTACGTCTATACATTTGGGAAGCGTGATGAAGTCGAGTCGATTATTCGGCGAGATCTGTTGGGTCAGCGGGGACTTGATCAAGTCTGGCTCGCGGAACGGTTCCTCGAGTCAGTACGCCACCGAATGGGTTACACCGACCGCGGTTTCCGTTTCTCATTTAGGGGAGCTCTCTACCGCGACAGAGGTGAAGAGGACATGCCTCGCTTCTCGGGTAAGTTTTGGCTTGGAAACGAGGTTTCGCCTGAACAGCATGAGTTCCTACGGTCAGCCGAGCGCACCTTCTCGAAGTCGTCCCTTCGGATGGGACGACTGACTCAACGACCGGACGCCGCGGGTACGGGCGTACTGTTGGAGGTCTACGCGCGTGGCCACATGACGGTCACCACGAGTGAAGATACAGACGAGGTGTTGGGCCTCATCAATCAGGTCGGAACGTCGTACGCCGGCGAGCTGAAGGAGCTTGAGGTGCGCCGTTCGAAGTTCCCAAGGCCGGTCGAGTACAAGTTTGGCATGAAAGTTGATCGTGAGCGGTTCAGGGCGCAAGTCGAATCGGGGGTCGGCCCCACCAAACTCTGGATGCAGAAGTACTCAGAGGAGGATGGACTTGACCGTTATACCGGTGTGGACCTGCACACCAACGAGTTGGTTAACCTGGATCTTGCGGAGAGCTACGGGTACCTCGTGGGTCAGCGGAACGGCTGCATGAATGCCGCACCCCGAATCATGACTCTGTCCGCCGAGTTCCTCAGCGGGAAGACGGACATGTACTACGAGGGGGCTCCCCTCTTTGCCTGACCCGATAAAGAACCTCCTCGAGCGCCGCCTCTCTGTATGGCGGAAGGCATACGCACTGTTTGACTCGGGCAAGGTAGGTGCTGCTGGCGAGTGGGTTGGCCCATTTCTTCAAGCCGGTTATCGCGACGTGGTTCTCGAGCCTGTCTTGGATAACGACACTAACCCAGACATGCTTGCCGTAACAGCGGACTGGAGGGTGGTCCTCGAGGTTTCCTGCTCTCCGAACAAGGAGTTCGGGAATCTTCGATCATATGCCGTCGGCGATCTGACCCCCGCACTCAAGGCGAGGCTCGGTGACCGACCGCGTAAGCCCGGCGCCGAGCCGTTCTTCGTTACTGAAGAAAGTGGGATTCGCTCATTTCCGCCAGAATTGAATGCAGTCAACCTCTACCCCCCGTTTGACAGGCACCTCAAGCGGGTTTACGACCCTGCTCTACTGTCAGCACTGGAATCCTGGAAGGGGTTTCCCGGACCCGTCTCGAGCTACGGACTCAAGGCGTTGCCGGAATCAGGCATTGAGGAAGTTAAGTTCCAGTTGGCAGGAATCCTCAGACAGGTCGTTTTCGATGGCGGCACGGTCACTGCCGAGGCACTGGCCGACAATCTGCTTGGAGAGTTCGCCCCCGTGGTCTCAGGACACAGGAAAAGCGACCTGGTTCGAAACGTTGCGACCCTCCTGGAGCGCGCTTCATCGCAGATTGGCGGCTTGACTTGGGACAGCCGTACTCAGAGTGTCAAGGCTGAGAAGGCCGACTCCCCGCAGACACGGAAGGCCTTCTCGAAACAGGTCGCGGCTTGGCTGAATATCCGGTTCTTGGAGAGCTTCTCCTCTGATCTAGGTGACGACGAAATCGAAGAGGACATTGACGATGGAGTGGCAGGCTAGGTTTGTAGTCCTGATCACATCCGAGCCCGTTTCGTACGCGGGGGCATTGGCGAGGCAAACGTGAGCGTGGTCAACCACTACCGTAGAGAGCGATGGATCGAGCCCCGAGCAACCCGTCCGTGAACAGGGCGCTAGTTTGCTACACCGCCGGGCGAATCTCCTAAGGGAGCCTCGGCGTTCCAGGCGCCAATTTCGAGTATCCGAGCAAGAATGGTTCGAGTGGCCCATCGCAGTTTCTGGACGATCCCGGTGAGGTCAGGGTACGGTTGGGCGTGCAAGAGACGATTCCTAGCTGCGAACCCGTCCTCTATCGCATCCATAAGTCCCTCCCGCGAGCTTCCTAAGAGGTGGGTCGCTCGTCTCGCGATCTTCCCTCCCTTCCCCGACTCACGTGGACTCGACATGCACGCCTCCAGGCAGACACAGAGATCGACAAGCTGGTCCTGGACAACTGCTCGTCCATAGCTCATGTTGAATCGGAGAAGAGAGGTGTCCCACCACCCAGTGGGGTGGTGGAAAGCGACGCGGGCGGAACGATTCCACAACCTCGCCATCTGGTGCAGCTGATCGGCAGAGACTCGATAGGGCATCCTGAAGGGCGAACTCGGCACACGCGGTTGACTTTGGCACATCTTGCCTGGGTACAGCCAGGAAACCGGAGCACCGGTAACTAGCCCGATGTATGGAAACCCCTCCCCGGTTAGCCGGAAGAGTGTCACGACTGAACCAAAAGGTGGACCGGAGAAGATTTCGTAGTGGGGTGTGGGCTCTCCTTCCAGAACGATCTGGGAGGGATAGGGGGCTCGAGACTCCAAGACCCACCCGATGTTCATCATCCTGAGTGCAAACGAATCGAACGTGAGTGCCGGAGCGCCGGTCTGGTAGGACCCGCTCTGTTCAGTAGCTATGACCGATCTCTCATGTTCCGTGAGTTTCCTCAGTTTCATGCCAAGCCCAAAATCAAATGGACCGCCATCTTCGGCGTCGAAATTCTCTAGATATGCACGGTAATCATGCAGGAGAATCGTCTTGCCTGCACATGCCGCCAGGTCTTCCACCGTATCTCGGGCGAACACATCAGGTTCGACTCCAGACTCTTGGTAAGCAAGCCCGAGGCCAATCATCGCGCATGCGATCGATTCGGGAGACTTGACGTCGAATCGTGGCGGGCTTGGGAACACCACACCGTCGGGTGGGCTGACCCAAGGTCTTCGTGGATCGCTTGCGACGAACTGGACGAGCCCGGTGAGTCTCTGAACCTCCGGCAGTCGAACCAGGAGAGGCCATCGATCCACGAACGCGTCCAGGTCCGGCCACTCCTCGGTCACAGAGCCGACCGACCCCGAAATCGTTCCGGAATATCGGTACCCTATCGCGGCTCGCTTCGGGACGAGCGGTCCTGGTGGCATCCTGTTGACCAGCAGGGCTCTTGCGGCAGCAACCGCGGCATCAATAGCAACGTGCAGAGCGGTCGGCTGAGAATCCTCGACCATGGGGTATCTCCGCACTCCACGTTCGGCTCGAGACCAGTGTCTACTCCGCAGAACAGGCTTCCGTATCAGGTGCGTCGACTTGGAGAGGAGTGTGGGTGAGGGTGTGGGCACCTACTCACGACTCGCACGCCTTGGCGGCGTGACCGAACTCTCCCCCGCCGATGGGTCGATTCCGTGCCGATAGAGGCCGTCAGGGTGTGCTCGATGGGCTGAGATCAGCCCCGACGCTCAGTCCACCCTAGGGTCGACCACCCAGTCGTGGGCGCCAGTGACGTTGCGACTCAGAGACGGGACATGAGGGTCGTTGCGGCTGCGGCCCCCGACAGACCTGACGACCAACGCACACCACCGGCCCGCAAAGGTGACGCCCCCATGATCTGAAGGTCTCAGGAACTCTCATCTCCGTTCAGGACTAACCCGCGTCCGCCCTTCTCAAAGATACTGTAGGCGACAGGCGACTAAGTATGCCAGAAGCAACTCGACCAGCGACTTTGGCGAACCTTTTCGGCGGAGCGACGGCAGAACCAGAAGGTACGGTTAGAGTCGAGATTAGCTACGATATCATTCGACAGTTCTCGAAGCAACTCTATACGAATCCTCGGAAGGCCGTCGAAGAGCTTGTCTGCAACAGTTATGACGCAGGCGCCACCGAATGTTTCGTCCGAATCCCACAAGACCACGGTGACCCCCTTGCCATCCTAGACAACGGCGTCGGAATGGACCTTGCGGGGTTGCAAGACCTGTGGCATGTGGCCGTCAGCCCGAAGGCACTGGCCGCCGGAGATCGAGTGGCAAACAATCGCTTCCAAATTGGGAAGTTCGGGGTCGGTAAGCTCGCTGCCTTTGCGCTTGGGGCCCGATTGACACACATCACGTCTCGGAATGGTCAGACCCGCGTAGTCTCAGTTAGCCAAGGTCAACTGCAGGATCGGGCGGGAGGCGTGATTCCCCAATTCGAGGTCCGTAAGCTAGCCGACGCGAGTGCCCGCCCGATTCTGTCGCCATTCATGTCCGGTTTGCCCCTGCCTTGGGAAAAGGGCTGGGGAAGCTGGACACTTGCCATCGTAGAGGAGATTGAGGATTCCAACCTCGCCCGGTCTCTGAAGGTTGGATACCTACGCAAGATGATCAGCCATGCGCTACCTGTCTCGGCGAACTTTCAAACCTTCCTTGACGGAGAACTCGTACCCAAACGGCGCATTGATCCAGCGCACATCGTAGTCCGGTTTGACGTCGTAGACGTTGAGTTCCGGCGCCGACTTTCCGAGGCGTTGAAGTACTACTGGGAGGGCCGATTGTCGGCAGACAATGTATCTCCCGTACCGAGAGACCTGTACGAAGTACGCCTCTGTGAGATGACCGATCCAGAGCACGCGGATCGCACCATCCCTGCCATTGAGGTCCCGAAGCTTGGGAAAGTCTCGGGGTCGGCCATAATGACAGACGAGACTCTAACCACCGACCGATTGGCTGAGCGTGGATACTCGGAGAACGGATTCGCAATCTACGTCCATGGGAAGCAGGTAAACCCGGAGGACGAGCTCTTCGGAGTGACTCAACGTACTCATCAGTACTGGCGTAGGTTCTTGGCGGTCGTGGAGATTCCAGGGTTGGATCATGCGCTCCTTGTCCAGCGGAACTCAGTTTCCGAAAGCTTCGACGAGACTCTAGTGGCCAGGGAGCTACTCCGAGAACTATTCAACGAGGCACGGGCAAAGACTGAGCAAGTTGAGGAGTCCGGGGATTACGTCCCGAAGCGATTTGGTTCAAGGCTTCGAACGCTGGCACCCATCCTTGGTCCCTCTGCTCTCAGAGGGTTGACTCGTGGTGGAATGCCCGAGGGCGGACTCGAGGGTGTCAACGTTGAGTACCGTTCGCTGGGAGAGAGTAGTCCTCCCGTCGCCTATGATGAGTCGACTAACACCATCGCCATAAACGAACAGCACCCCACCATCGTTGCTCTCGATGATCTAGGACCGAGTGCGAAGCAACTTAGGACGGTACTGGGCGAAGTTCTAGCTGGCACCGTGTTGTCGCAGGGCTACCTGAGGGCGCGGTCGGTGGCCGCGGATGTGCTTGCCGATGCGTTCCAGCTCACGTACGACGCGCTGCTCGGTGCGTCGGGGTATCTCAAGGACCCGGTCGAGTCCCACGTTCAAGAGATCGACGAAGCTTCGTTCGAGGGGGGAAAGCGGTTCGAGGACGCCGTAGTCCGAGCCTTCAGGGATCTTCGGTTGTCGGCAACTAGGTATGGCGCTGCAGATGCACCCGATGGAGTCATTGAGATACCCCGGGCTGGTCAGCCCAATCTTAAGATCTCAGTAGAAGCGAAGGGATCGCGAGGAGTGATCACGCACACGGAGCTCTCCAGCGCAACCGTGAATCGGCACCGTGCCGAAGCCGGGTGTACTCACGCAATTGCCATTGCCCGAGAGTTTCAGGCACAGGGGATTGGAGAGGAGGCAAGCGCCCTCGAACGAGAGGCTCGAACGGGACAAGTCCCTCTCCTGAATACTGAAGCAATCGCCCTCATCCTGCGAAAGAATTCTATTCGCCCGTTTACCCACGACAAGCTAGTGACAATCCTCACAACCTGGGTCAGACCAAATGAGGAGGCGGCGTTCATCCAAAGTGTATGGGAAACGCTTCCGGATCCCGGACTCATGAGGGACATTCTTGAGGCCGCATACTCAGCCCAAGATGTCGACGCACGCAACTTCCCTGATCCTGGTATGATTCTTACTGATGCGAGAGTACGGGCCAGGGGTTTGACACGTGAACAGTTGATTCACGTTTTGGAAGCGATCGCGATTACCACTGAGATGCTCGTTATCAGGAATCCAAGCACCCACGAATTCGAGCTCATCGCCCACCCAGATACAATCCTATCGTCAATGCAACGGCCATCGACTGAGGTGTAGGTAGGAGAGAACTGTGGGCTGTTCATGCTCAGGTCTTCGCCATAGGTCCGAAAGCCTATTGGCATTCACCGTCACCCTGGCGGATAGTAGCGGGTTCAACAAACATTGCACCTCCCTTTGGGTGGTCGAACTTACGGCGGACCGAGCGTCGGGTCTGATCCCAGCCAGCCGTTCGCGCACCCGGGGACGGTCGGAGCTCTGAAGGGGGGCCGACTCGGGGGCGGACCCGAAGTCCGCGGATTGGTCCCTTATCTGCGCGTGGAGAGTCTGGAGACCGGTGGGGCGGATGAATCGGCCGCTATCGCTGGGCATCTCCCTGAGTGTCATAGCAACCTTCGCAGCTATCATTCTCCTTTGGTTCCTGCCCTCCCAGAGGGTCCCGACCGTTGTCTCCCTGACTGCGGGCGTTCCGCTGACGCTCTTCACGACATTCATCGTCTATCTCCTCCAATCTCCCGACTTCGCCGCGACGATTCAGCCCAGCGAGACAAAGGGCAAGCTACCGGGTCAACGCCCGGACGTCGCCACCACGCGCTGGGTCCATGTGCTCGTCCGGAATCTGTCGATTGGCTTCCTAGGAGGCGGGACGGCAGCGAACGTCGGGGGCGTGATTTCGTTAACCCGAGGCATGGAGGTCAGGGAGTTTCGGCCGAAGTGGGAAACGAAGCCAAACCCCCTGAGTGTGAACCAGTTCGTCGTTCGGGGCGAGACTGTCATAAACGTGGTCACTGACGAGACCCAAATGGAGGCCGCGAAGCGGGAGACCCTCGAACCAGGCGAGGTCAAGAGCCTCGATATCGCCTTCAAGACCCGGGGAGACGCGGCATGTTACATCTCCATCCCCGAGAACTTCCGTTACCCCGGCCTTCGAAACGAAGCCGCCGCCTATCCTCCCGGTACCTACTCCTTCGACCTCTTTATCGAGTATAAGCGACGCCGAAGGAAGGCCGGAACCTTCTTGTTGCACAACGAGGAGGGCGCAGAGCCAGAGAACCTATGGCTTGAGCTGGCCGAGTCCAGGTCGGTCAAGACCTGAAGTCGAAGGTGAGCTTCCCGCGAACGTCGATCTCAGCTCCCTTCAGATTAACCGGAACCGTTGCCTCGCCGGCTCGAAACGGCACGAGCCCATCGTACGAGGGGGGCAGTACCAATTGTCGCTTTCTTGCACTAGGGGGGATGTCCGCTCGGGGTCGCGGAGTCCTCCGTCCAATCGGTCTTTCCAGTAAGTACCAGCTCTAGAATGTGGGCCCTGCCTGTCTCCGTATAGCCGTATTCCACAATCCCCCCAGCGAATGGAAAGACTCCGTTGGCCAGGCCCCGCAGGAGACGGTGGTCGGTTCGTGCGTTGCGGCGTGGGGATTGGCTTGGCCCCCCTCGAAGGTCGATGTCCACGTAGAATCCGGCCTGCTTGGTCTCTTCGAGGGAATGTAGTAACTTCGAGACGCGCCGGAGGTCTCGCGCGATTCGCCAGAGCTCCTTGTGCTGAGCCTTCCGGTACGTTGCCGCAGGGGGAAGCTTAGTTGCGATTTCGAGTATGCGCGGGAGGAGAAGGTCGACCTCGGTGTCTGTAGGCTCTCTACCTTCGAACTTGAGGAAGAGCATATTGAGCCTTGCACGCACATAGACTCCCGTCACGAGTGCTCCGATCGCCTTTTGTTTCAGCCAGTGAAGCCTGAGATCGCGGTTCTTTAGCCGACCCAGTGGAGCAGGGGTCTCGGGTGCTGTAGAGACGAGCCCTTCGACTACCAGCCGCAAGAAGATCGCCTTTCCGAGCTCTTCGAGCCCAAGGATGAGGATAGACAGGGCTTGGCCGTACCTTCGTGAGGCCGCCAGTTCATCCGACGCCTTGAGGTGCCGTCGCGCCCGGCGGAGTGCGGCCCTGGCCGCCCTGAGCTGGTGGTCGCCGTCCTCTCCCATCGTTCTGCCTGCGCGTGGATTGGAGCATGAACCCATGAGCCCACCCAGCGCTTGCCGGGCCCCCATGCCGAGCCGGCCGTAGGGGAGCCTAGCCCGATAGTTTCCCCGATTCGCGGACTCCGCTACGCTTCGGGGATGGCAGCCAGCTTGGCGTTTTCAGGGTCAGCCGCCTTGGCCGCGCGGAGCCGCTCGTTCCAGACGTCAAGGGCTCCCTGAAGTCGGTAATCTAGCATTCGCGCCGTTGTCGAATGGAGATAGTGGACCTGCCCGTGAATTTCTACTGCGATGCACTCCTTGACCTCGGGGGTGGTCAAGAAGACCGCGATCTGAGGGAAGCTACCGTCACCCGGTGCGATCTCGGGTTCGTGGGTAGGGGTCCGCTCTTCGTCGGGCAAAGGGTCTGCGGCTCCTCCGGTTCCGCCGCTATTCATCGTCCTCGTCGTCGGCCGCTCCGTCGTCGAACGGGTAGAAGTCCCCCTCGGCGAAGTACCCGTGGGCCCCCTCATGCGGCCCCGTGTTTTCGCAGAGCTCGCACCCCGGCCGCGCCTTCCAATCCAGGGGAGGAGCAGGGCTGCCGCCTCCGGAGGGACCGCCACCGCCCGATCCCGCACGAGAGGAGTAGTACGCGGGATTGTTCGGGTTCGCTTGGTTGCTCCGGTTGTCGGCTGAGGCGTGATGAGCAGGGTTGTTCGGGTTCATCGAGTTCGACCGGTTGTTTGCCGCTTGCTTGCCTCCCCCGCTCTTGCCCCCTTTCCCCATCGCCGCCTCGCGCCCCGCCCGACTAAGATGACTTGCGGATATTTACGGGGCGGCGCTCCCGCTCGCGAGTCCGGGACGACTCGCGCCTCCGGGGCTGGCTTCGATTTCCGCAGCGGCTGCTTTCAGCGTGTCCAAAAGCTCCCCCTTATGGGCCGACAAGTCAGCTAGCATCAGTCCTGCTGCATGGGCACGATCCCTCTCTGCCCGCGTAAGGAGGAGACCGTTGTCCGAGAGTCCCTGAATCACCCTCTGCGCCGCCTGGACCGAGCCGTCGAGGATGTCGCCGAGGGTGGGGTTGCGGAGTATCTTGGCAACTGCTGTCTTGAACCCCGTCTCGACCTGCGCCCGTACCCATGGGTCTTGCAAGCAAGACCTGGCTCCGTCGAGGATTCCGAGGAGGAATGGCTGCAGGTCGCCAATCGGGTCCGGCCACTCCTTGGTCAGCAGGTTGTCATAGTCGACCGTCAGTCGCGCCTTGCGGTTATCGACTCCGCTCAGGTCCCGGTGGATTCCGGTCTGGGGCTTTGGGTCGGCAGGCTTGTAGATAAGCCTGAGTCCCTTCCGCATCACTCGGTACAGTTGGGGTGGGTTGAGCCCGGCCACCGCAGCCAACTCCGGGACCGAGAGTCCACGCCCAGTCAGGCCGACTGAGACCATAGGTGCAAAGAGAATCGCTTGGAAAGCGTGGGTATCCTCGTCGGGGTCGAGAGGGAAGATTTCTGCAAAGTTCGCTAGGGCAGATTCAGCGAGGTAGTCGTAGACCTCCTGTCTCACCGGCAGAAGCTCTCTCAGCTCAGCCCCAAATCTGAATCCCGTATCACGCGTAAGCTGCTCAGGGGGAGTATCCTCCAAGAGCCCCGATTCTGCCGCGATCCGGTCTAGCTGGTCGTCAATCCACCCTTCAATCCAAGCCTGGTCGGTCATGTCGCACCGACAGTCCGCTCTCCCCGGGACGGTAGATAACAGAGTCGTTTACGTTCTTTCTCTCGAACCGTGAGGCTCCGAGGGAGGACGCCCCTTCTCTCTCATGTGGAAAACAGTCCTCCGACTCACTCCGAGCCTCCCCGCGACCTCCGTCGCACTCCCCCTGAACGGGTCTTGTTAGCCGTACCACTAGCAGCGCCAACGTCGCCGTGGCCCCAATCCGACGGCTTGTCGGGCAAGGGAGTCCGCGGTGGGCGTCCCTGCTCGCCGCTCCACCGCATGTGAAGCGGTTGTGTACCTGGCCTCGACGAAGTCGAAAGACAACAGAAGGTCCGAGAGTTCGGGGAAGAACGGAAGTGCCCAGCCGGTTTCGAGCGTCTTCTCGCCCGTGAGGTGCCGGACCACCGCGAGGCAGTCCGACCTGACCCTGAGGCGTTCGACCTTGCGTTCCTTGGCGCGGCGGAGGCCGACCAAGACTGCCCTGAGCTCCGCTTCGGGTCCACAACTCACCGGGCCGAGATTGACGCCCTCCGCAAAGACTACCCGAAGGGCGGGATCGTAGAGCACGATCCCGGCTCCACCGACTGAGGGCGAAGCCCCCCACTTGTGCTTCTCTCCCGGTCGAACGGAACCGTCCGTTTCGAGATAGTACTTCGAGTCAGTCATAGGCTGGTCTATGGACCACTCGGTTTCGGAGGTCGAATACCATCCTCCCGCTAACTCCCAACCTCCTCACGGCCTCCCTCGCACTCCTCTTGAAAGGGTCCGGGTCCACGTATCGTTTCGGGCATCCACGATGTTAGCCTTTCGAGCACGACCCCACGGCCCTCGGTGTAGCCGGCTGGGGAGAATTGATGGGGCGGGTTGGGTCACGACCGCGAGCCGTTCTCTTTTCTCTCTCACGCGCGTGCCCGAGTGGTGACCGGCCATTCGTGGTTGGGCCCTCCGGGATCAGACCCTCGCGACACGGTGATGTCCCTTCTCACTCGAGCGCGCTCCCTAAGACAAGAGTACGATGAAGCGCTTCGGACCTTCATACGCCTGGGTCACTGGGCGGAAATCATCGACGCGTTCGCGGACCTCGACGGACTCCCCCAGGACATCTTAGGGGAGTGGGAAAGGACCGCGCAGTACGGGGGCTTCGTCGCGCGATTCGGCTCCCTTTTCGATGAGTGCTCGAACTCGTTGAGCCCTCTCGTAGGATCTCGGGGCAGTCCAGTTGCAACGCGACTGCGATCAGTGGCGGAAGCCGTCCAACTCGAGACCAAACTCCGAAGGCTCATTCAGTGTCTCGAGAGCACATCCACCGAGAACCTTCGATTTCGGACCGAAAGGAGAGCCCAACGACGGGCCCGAAAGCGGTCCCGCGCCCCGCAGGAACCCCCCGGTGTTCACGAGGGGTTCGCCTATGGAGTTCTCGGCGTGATGATCGCGGTCGTAGCGCTCAGCTTGACTGCTGCCATCGCTACGCTCGGCGTATCCGTCGGATTCGAGGTTGGCGGAGTATTCGGCGTGGCTTGTGTTGTAGTCCTCTGGGCTACTCGACGGTGGTGGGTGACTGGGCTGGAACAGGCCTTCTCAAAGAGGCAGCGTTAGGAACAGGTGTTTTGGCTAGGCAAGGTCCCAAGGGGCGGTGACGAAGTGGGCGGGCAAGATATCTCCCTCGGGGTCGATGGCCGGCCATGCCAGGCCCGACCGATGCCATTACCACGTTCCGGGACTTGTCCCTCCCACTGGTCGACGCTTACCCCACGGTCGATCTGAAGAGCTTTGCATTCGTCGGCGAGACAGTCACTTACAATCTTTTCACAAGGCTCGAACTCTCGCCGCGTCCGTTCCTTCCGCGGCGGCCACGGCTGCTCCGGGCTGAGCCTAGATTCCAGATCGTGTCAGAACAGTTGGAATCACGGTCTCTCGGCAGTCTGCTGAATGACCTAGTGGTTCACCGAATCACGGTCGCAGGAAAGACTGTCGAACTCGCGACTCCGTCGAAGAACGCTCCATCTGGTGGTCAACCACCCCCGTTCTGGCATTTCTATCGTGACCGAGCTGACCTGCTGTACTGGGACGGACAGAATCCTACCGGCGAACCGGCTCGGCGCTACAAACTGGAGACCTATGGAGGGGAGGGCGACGCACTCGCGACCCCCGAGGCGATAGCAGCTCTGGACGAAGGGCTTCTGTGCCTCCGGCCCCGATGGCTCGGCCTTCCCGATATGATGAAGCGATTCCTGGGTCTTGAGCCCGCATACAGGATAGCCAATAACACGAACATCTCAGTGGAGCTGCCCCTTCGATGCGACCTTCGCCAGCCTCGGTTCGAGGCCCCGGGCCTTCTATCCGTCCCTATTTCCGCGCCCGCAGCCTTCCCAAGCGGTAGGTTGAGAGTAAACGCGCTTCTTAGGGACGCCAAGGGCGAGAGCTGGACGCGCGAAACGAAGATCACTGGTCCCACAGAAGCCGGCAGGGACGGCATCGGCTTGTTTCACGCTGAGGTCCGGACCACCCGAGGCAGATCGGTAGTTCTGCATCTTCTCCTGAACAACCAAATCGTCGACAAGCAGGCCTATGACCTGTGGGACCCGAGATCGCCCAACCCGCGAATGCGTGCGTTACGCGCTCTCGATCGTGCCCTCCAGCAGCTAGACGAAGTCCTTGCAGACCCGGAAGCGAAGGGGAGAGACGCTGAAACCTTTGAGATTGCCGTCTCGAATCTGATGTCGGCGAGCGGGTTTATCACCCTCAACCCGGGCAGGAAGCACGCGAAGGCCGGCGAGACCGTAGACGTCGTGGCAATTCACCCGTTGGCCCCGGTCGTGTTCTGTATCGAGTGCACTTGGAAGGTCGCTACGCACCAGGGAAAGCTGGGCAAGCTGCACCAGCGCGCGGCAGACTTGGCCAAGGCCCTCCCACACCACTCTGTACGGGCATTACTCTTCAGTTCAAAGACTGAATTCACGAGACCCGAGTCCGAGGAAGCGGCGTCACTGGGGATCACCCTTCTCAATAGGACCCACCTACAGATACTCCGGACCAAGGCGGAGTGGGACCTCGGACCCTCGGACGTTGCCCAATGGCTCAGCGGTGGGAAGTCTGCCAGACTGACCCCGCCCTGAGGCAGGCGGGCCTTGCGCGCTCATCTCGGTCCTCCATCGACTGCGCATCGTTCTTCCACAGGCGAGTAGAAAGTATGGGCGAGCCGATGTCTATCCGTGCCGGCGCTGGACCTCAGTCTGCAAGGCAGCCCAGTAAGAGCCCATGTCCCACCCCGGTCTCGACGTCGCCTTGCCACTCCTTGAGCGGGCATAATCCTGGACCAGATCACAGATGGCGCACCCGTCACACTCCTGTGATCGTGGGTCGAGTTCGAAGTGGCGGTTGACGGCATAGGACTCACGGACGAGCCTAACTGCCGCCTGATGCAGCGTACAGTTCGGCAATGGCTCAGGTCCGAATCCCCGGTCCAATGACCCGGCCGCTGGAGGTCTTCGGCGTTTCAACTCCGCGATAATCGGGAGTCCCTTCTTAGGACCGGTCGCGGCTCTGTCGAGCACGATAATCAGTTCGCGCCCGTCCTCCACCTTCAGGTCATTCTTCCGATGCCGGTAATCGTTCTTCAGCCGATGAGAGAGAACGATGCACGGCGCATGAGAGAAGTTCGCTCCCAGGAGATCGAGTTCCATGATGTGCCCGTCACGGACTCGTTCCTCGACGATTTGGTACTCGTTCCGCATACCAACGTTATCGAGTGAGGGTTCCACATCCCACAATGTCTCGCTGCAGTGAGGGCACGGATGGCGCGGCTCGGACGGTTCGCGCGACCACGCACCGCCGCATCGTACGCACGATTCTTTCAGGGGCACGACCAGCTCACCGATGTGGTTGGCATAAGTGGTGTGTGCAGCGGAAACCCGGGGATTTGTCGCTCCAAGCACGTAGGACCTAAATGTGACCGAGCCGGTGACACGTGGTAGATTCCCACCCCGTTACGACCAACGAATGGGCCCAGGCGGGGAGGGGTCGAAGTGGCCCCTGGGAGCCACCAATCCTCGTCAGAAGTGGCGTCGGTCCCGCCCCTTAGCGCTTGAGCTTAGCTTAGTCTCGGGATCGTTCCGAGAGGCCTTTCCACGGATTCGTCGTATGCGCCTTCGGCTCACTCCCAAGTTCCGAGCGATCCACCGATCGGATTGACCTTCCCGAAGAGTTCGGCGTATCTCTTCCTCAGGAACAGGGCCGCGGGCCTTTTCGTGCCTCTCAAGCTCCTCGGCCTTCCGCAGGGCGAACTCCCGGGCGGCTTGCTCCGCGCGCGCCACGTACTTGGCCCACTCTGGGTTCCCGCGGGGATCGCCCCATCGAAGAGGATTCCAATCACGGTCGAGGTACAATCCTCGGCGGTCGGATCGGGAGTAGCGCGGGGCGAAGTGGCGAACATGTACCCAAGCGGAACCACGTTCCCCCTCCTCTCGGCGCTCGACCGTGATACGATACTTGAGGATCGACTCGCGGAACGCCACGTCCAGAATCATCAGGTCTGGAATCGCGAGCACGGAAACGATGCCCAGCTTGCGCCCAATCAGGGCTGCTTGGACCAGCGCGATCGCCTCCTCGCTCATGAACCCCCGCGAGAGCAGACCCAATGCCGACTCGTCGTAGACCGCGACCTGACCGCGGCCCAACGTCCCGTAGAGGCGCAGCATCTCTCGCGCGCTGAGGGCGACCTGGTCGACCGAGAACTTTGGGTCCATGCGTCTGCCGATCTCTTGGGCAAGTGCGGATTTGCCCGATCCCCGTTCTCCGTCGATAACGATCATGACGTCCCAATCGTCAGCGAGCCGCCGTCGCCACTCGCCCATCCAGTGCTTCCAGACCTCGGCCGCAGTGCGGATCGGCTCGGGCTCGACCGGGTTGTAGACCCGAAGAGCTAGCCCGAGGTCCACTACGGGTTCGTCGGAAGCGTCTCCGCGCTCCTCTCGTGGATCGCCCATACCGACGACCTCAGGAAGTGTCGAGCCACCCCCGCCGCGAGCTGCGACCGCAGCAGGTCGAACTCGGGACCTTCCATCGCTAGGACATCCGCGAAGGCCGGATCGGCGAGCATCACCTCAACGAGGTCCCGGTCCTCTGCTTCCTCGACTGAGACAGGCGGGCCGACCTGTAACATCTCGAGGTCCGCAAGCAGACTCGTCTGGGCGGTCATGATCGCCGTCAGCACCCCGTGCTCACGCGCGATCTTCGGTAGGTCCTTCAGGTGCCGAACCCAACGGGCGTAGTTCACGTTCCGATACTGGTCGAGCGCGGGATGCCCTGCGATCCCACCCTGGGTCACGTCGGTCGTTGACCCGGGGGTGGTGATATCCCGCAAGGCGGCCTCGGCTCTCTCGGCGCGCGCTCGTTCGGCTGCGAGCCGGGTCTCGAGCTCCTTCAGCCGGGGTTCTTCTCGCGTCGTTCGCTTCGTCGTCCCACCTCCTCGTGGCGGTCCTTCCTGCGCGCTCTCTGGGCGCTGGAGACCTCTTGGTCAAGCCTTTGGGACGCCTTCGGTCGGAACGTACCTTGGAACCCTCGCAGGAACGCCTCAAGCCGCGTCCGGGCCTCCTCCCGCGAGATTCGGCCGACGTACCCCCGGAGTAGCTCCAGTTTGATTCGCGTCCGCGCGTGGTCCTCCTCGTTGGTCTCGAGTCCGCGCATCCCGGCCACGAACCGCACGATCTCGCGGGCCTCCCGGGCTGCGAACTTCGCTGACAGGGAGCCGACGACCACGTGTGGGCGGAACCGACGTCGGCTGACCGTCACGGTCCCGATTGAGGTCGAGCCCGTCTCCGGATCGCGCACCGGCTGCTCGACCGTGCGGGTCTCGTCCGTCCACCACTCAAGGTGCGTGTAGGCGCGGCGCGGCTGCCGGGTCGCGTCATACCAGTAGATTCGGTCGATCCGCACGCCCAGGCGGCTCCGGAGGGCCCGGAGCGCGTCCATGCCGAACGGGTGGACCGCCAGCTCCTGTCCGTCCACCCGGACCAGCTCCAGGTCGATTGCGGGCAGCGACTTGCCCCAGAGAACCCACCACGCCTCCCGGACCGTTTCTGGCGCGAGCTTGGGGCCCCCGGGCTCGTCCACGACGGGCATCGCGAAGTACGGGAACCGGCCCGACTCGATCCCGGTCGGTTCGAACCCGATCGCCACCGACCGCACCGAACGATCCCAGAGCCGCGGCAGGTAGGGGAAGAAGGCGAGGCCGATCGCCAACGGATAGAGCAGGGGCGAGACGACTCCGAGGAGCTGGTTCACTGGGACGTACCAACCCAGGAACGCCGCGGTAGGGGCACCGATGACCAGGAGGGGCCACCAGAGCGGCCACCGAGGCACTCCCTTGATGCGAGCGACCAGCGCCTTCGCGACGAACAGCAGGCCCATCACGACCAGGATGGAGAGAAGTGACTCGACGGCGAGCGCGAAGTAGGCGCTCCCGGTCGTCAGCAGGTCCGAAAGAGAGCTCGTGGCGGGGGTCAGATGGGTCAGCTGCCAGGACGCCGTCCCGATCGAGACGACGAGGTCCTTCTGGGAACCTGTCGATGGCAGGTCGACGGTCGCTGCAGTCACCGTTCCTGCTAGTGCGGTCACGCTGAGGTTCGACCATTGGACATCCACGCGGACCGGGATGGTCACCGGTTCGAGGATCGTGGAGTTGCCTCGCGTGATGTTCTCCTCGACCGTCTCGCTGCCCCAGACGAACTGCTCGGTGGTGATCTCGACCGGGACGGGGTAGGGTTCCCCGTTGAGCAGGAAGACCTGGAGCGAAGTGTCGTAGACGAGGTTCCCGTCGGTGAAGTACTGCTGCGAGAACGCGGTCGAGCCCTGGCCGTAGAGGTAGCCCCAGACCCCGGGCGCCACCGTCTTGCCCGGGGCTAGCCCCGGCTGAGCCGCGGCGGTCCCCGGGACCACGGAGGCCAGCAGGACGATCGAGACCGCCAGCAGGGCGGCGGCGAGGGGCGACCGCATCAGCGTCAGCGCCTTCGGGGGTGCTGGTGGGTCACTCGGCCAGCGCGACAGTCTCGGGAACACGGACCGGGGTGGTGTCCGCGGGAATGGCGATGCGCCCGGCCCTCTCGCTCCCGCTTGACCTTCCCTACCGTGGCTCCGTAGATGTAGTCGGCCCGCTGCTTCGAGTACCCCCGGGCGCCGTACTCCCGTTCGAACTGACGGCGTTCCTTCTCGGAGGCGCCCAACCGGTAGAGGTGCTGCTCGGGATCGGCCATGGGTCCCTCACCGATCCTCGAGGTACGCGAACGTCAGGGCGCCGAAGACGAACAGCGCACCCAGGATGAACAAGCCCAGCGACGTCCCGGTCAGCCGCTCCTCCGACAGGTAGAACGCGTAGACACCCGCGCCAGCGAACACCACGCCGAGAGCGAGGACGATGGCGTGGTGCACCTCCAGTGCTCCTCGCGAGTTTCGCTGTCGGAATCGACGCGGTCGAGATCCCGCGGCTCGGCCCAGGAAGAGCGGGGCCGCCACCCCTCGACTGCGACCCCCGCCCGAGGAGGCGAGGCGGTAGAGCACGTAGAGGACGAGTCCCACTACCACGACCGCCACCACGAGCAGGAGAAGCTCGCCGATCGTCGCAAAGATCCCGGTGCAGGGGAGACCGAAGAACCCGAGGAACCCACAGACGACCCCGCCGACGGTTAGGCCGCCGCCGCCCGACGGCGGAGTCGGACAGGCGCTCGAGTTGGCGGAGCAGAGCAGCTGGACCGCAGTGACGTTCACCGTGTAAACGCCGGCCGAGCAGGTCTTCGAGGCTACGCCGTTCTCGGCGCACGAATTCACGAAGATCGCGTTGCCGGCGTGACCGTGGGCTGCCGGTGTGCCGTTGGCTGTTCCGTTCCCATTCAGCTGGAGCAGCACGAGAGATCCGTTGCCGACCCCAACGACTCCCACCATGAGTGGCGCATCGGTCGGAACCTCCCACGTCGAGTTGACCGGGATGGTCACCGGGTTCAGTTGGGGGAAGAGGAGCAACTGCTTGCCGACGTACGACCAGGTCGTGGGCGATGCGAACGATTCCGTATGATCCGAGCTATTCTGGGGCGTACCGTTCGGGATGTAGACATCCCCGACCGCGATGGTCTGCAGATTCCCCCAGAACGTGCAGTTCGCGGTGCAAGGCACCGGACCCTTCTGGTAGGTCGTGGAGTTGAAGAACCGCGCCATGCTCTGCAGCTCGGCGAGGTAGAGGCTCATCGCCTCCGTCGAGTTCAGGTTCGCACACGTGCCCTTGTAGGTCGTTCCGCCGTAGATGCTCGCGTTGTCGATGCAGAGGCCGTCGGGGAGCGCCAAAGCGGGAGGCAGGATCGCGAACTGAGCAGGGATGGCCGACGGATTGGTGTAGCCCAGGTCTCGGAGGTAGGACCAGTACGTTTCCCCGGTCTGAACTGCATTGAACTCGAGCCCTGCCGTTTCGTTGTAGAGGGCCGAGACGTTGGCCGTGCAGACGTACTCGCCCGGATAGCACCCCGCCTGCATGCTCGCGCCGCCGACCGCATCGTAGATGTCCTCGCCGAGCAGCGAGACGGTGAACGCGCACGTCGAGACGGCCGGACAGAACGCCGCGCCCGCAGAGAGCCACGTGTGGTCCTCTTGAGCGTTCGCCTGAAGACTCGTGACGACTGCCGGCCCTCCAGAGACCGAGAACACTGTGTAATTCGCGTCCTCTTGGGAGTCGGAAGAGCAGCCCGCCCACGTGGGGGTGGTCGTGGGCGTCGAAGCCCATCCCGAGAGCGAGAACGGCGAACCCGAGCACGCTCCGCCTCCGACAGTGCCGGGGTAGTAGGCGTTGAGCGCGAACCCTGAGGACGGGACGACGAGGTAGGTGTTCGCTGTCGTGGGTCTCACCCCGAAGGGGACGAACGTCGCCGGGATGGTGCCGCCGTTCAGGAACTTGAGCGGGTGGCCGTTCGCCTGGGCGAACTGGATCCACAGCTGGACGACCGAGTCGAGCTCGGCGAGCGCGGTGTAAGCGATGGTCCCGAGCTGGGAGGCGATGGTCGAGACGTTCAGGTCGAGGTAGGGGTTGAACGTGCTGTTGCCGATCTGCTGCTCCGCCGCTACGTCGGCGAGACGTCCCCAGAAGTAGTTGGTCGCCGGAAGGATCGCGTTGACCGCAGCGACCTCACCGAGGACCAGTCGGATCTCGTTGAAGGCCTCCGCGTCCGCGACCTGGAACGACTCGGTGTTGGTCGCGTGGTTGAACGACTGCCCAAGGGCGTCTCCGAGGGCTCCGGCCGCCGCCCCCGCCACGCACCCGATGCCGGCACCCGGGAGGGCTCCAATCCCAGCCGCCGCGGCGCCTATCAAGCCCCCGACAACGGCGCCCGCGACGCACCCCCCGACGGCGGCTCCGAGGAGCTGACCCCAGTCGAACGCGGGGGCAACCGTGAACGCGGCCAAGTCGGCCGACCAGACGTCACCGGTGGACGAGTTCGGATTTGCGTTCACCTCGAGGAATCGCTCGACCGTCGCGAGCGGGAGAGACTGCACCCGCTGCGCGTCGGCCGGGTGGCCCCCAGCGAGCAGGCTCGATCGGAGCTGAGCGGCCAGCGAGGGATCGGAGGCAACGGTCGGCGTCGCACTGACGTCTGGGCTCGCAGCCGGACCGTGGTTCGAGCCACTCGCTGTTCCGAACGCGCTCGGCAGCGGCGACAAGAACAACGCGGCCAGAACCACTACCGCGAGTACCGTCGCGGCCCCGGTGATCGTCTCGTGTCTCGCACCCTTGTGGACCCTCGTTGCGTTCATCTCTGGGAGGGTGCGCGGGCGAGCTGCACTCGGTGCCACTGGCCCGCCCGCGAAACCCACCTGAGAGTGGAGGCGTCCGGTATTTGGGTAAATCGTAAACGATAGTTACGACAGCAACGGAACACCTCCCGCTCGGCCAACGCAGCAACTCACTGTCAGACGCAACGGGTCCGATTGTCCGGCACCGGCGAGGCCGGACGGGATCTTCCAAGGAACCGTTTCAGGAACCCCGGGCGGGGTTGATAGGTGCCCGAGCGGAGTTGGGTGGTCCCAGAAGGGAGGTCCACGATGAATCGCTTCGACAGGGAGTACTGGGATGGTGCCCGAGAGATGGCCCTGATGTTCTACGAGTCGATCAAGGGAAGGAAGGACGTCCCGGACGACCTCAAGAAGCTCGCTGAGACCGCTCTACGTGAGACCGGCGAGCGTAGGAACCGCGACTTCCGAGAAGCGATCGGCGTCTCCACTCCCATACCCCGGGCCCTCCCGGCAAGGTAGCGGAACCGGCTCGAGGCAGTTCGAGTCGACTTGATCTGATGCCTTACAAGGTCCGGCTGGGGAGATTGCTTGTGTGCTTCGGAGCACCAGGGACGTCTGTTACCCCCCGCCGAGCATTGCTGATCCAGGCATAGGCTCGCATGCGAACTCTCACGCGCCGATTCCAAAACACTCGGGTTCGGAGAGGGTCCAGCATGGCCCCTTGGGGAGAGAACATAGAAGGCGCTTATGAGGCAAAGGCATCTCCGCTCAGACGTTGAGGCGAGGAGGATGCTAAGGGAGGTCCGTCGAGACCGGCTCCCCCGAAACCTTCGACAAAGGGAGATTGACTCGACCATCGTCAGCCTTCAAGGGTCCGTCGCGGTTTCGCTGAGCGGGCGTATCTTCGCGTCTCGAGTGGTTGAGCTTCCCATCGATCAGGAAGTACTGCGAGACAGGCTTGATGGGAAAGCGCGCTACATAGCGGCCTCGAATCCGTGGACCACGGTTGCCTTCACAGAGGCCGTTGCCCGCGGGGTGATCAGAACGCTTCTCCACGCGGCAGCCCGACGCTGCGGCTCAACGGCTATGGCGAAGCGGTTGATCTCCGTCGACTCTGGCGCGGAGCGCAATACTGAAACGCCCTTCCAGGCGATATCCCCTATCGGAACCTGGGACCGCAATCTGATTCCTGAAGGGGATTACCCCGGCGAATTTGCGAGCACCTTTGAAACGGCTGAGATACTGTCCGCCGTTGGCTATGCTCGCTCACGGGGGAATTGGGAGTTTCTTACTCCGACCCCGGACGGAGTCTCCCGCAGTGTGAACCTCAGGTTCACCAACCAGCTGGGCTCGTTCGCGACCCCGTACTCTATAGCTCAGCTCATGGCCAGCGGATTGGCAGCCCCCCCCTCCGTCACTGACACGGGCTCTCACAACACAGCAAGGATCTGCGACCCGGCGTGCGGAGCCGGGGTCCTTCTCTTGGCTGCTGGGGAGGAGCTCCTCTCTCGCGAGGCCCGGCAGGCCGGTTCAGAAGGGTGGACTCCAGATGATTCAAAGAAAGGACGCGAAACGATTGCGCGGGTCTCGCTCTACGGTGCTGACACCGACCGGGAGAGTGTGTCGCTGTGCCAGCTCACGATAGGTACCTGGGGGGGAATCGAGCCGGAATCGGTTGATGAACTACCAATCGTGTTGGGGGACAGTCTCCAAGAAGGAAGCGGCGGACGGCAACTAGCGCTTGACGGAGCTTCGGGTCCACTTGATCAATCCCAATACGGGGCGTCGGCACCTGTCAGGTGGCACCAAATTGTACGGGGCCGGTCGACAGCGGGGGCCTTCGACGGATTCGATGCGGTCATCATGAACCCGCCGTACGGTCGCCTCAAAACGCACTCAACGGATTACACAAACGGCGAAAACAGGTCTTCCCTGACATTACCCGCGATTAAGGAATTACATGCCAAGGAACGGGAGAGCCTCGCACAGACTGTCCGACGCTTCCGAAGGTCTCCTTCATTCGCAAACAGCACGCTTGGTGAACTTGATTGGTATCGTCTCTTCCTAGAGCGCGCGATCGGTCTTCTGAGGACCGGCGGCTCCCTTTCAGCCATCGTCCCTGCCTCTTTCCTCTCGGATAGGAACTCCACCCTTCTTCGGCGAGTCTACCTAGAATCGTTCGATGTCAGGAAGATCGTCCACTTTGTGGAAACAGCCAACCTATTCCCAACGGTGGGACAACCAACGTGCATCATACTCGCAACCAAAGGGAACAGGAGTCACGAGATCCAGTTAATCCCGAACTGCCGCGATGTTCTTGACGTGGCCCACGCTGGAGCCCGGATTCCGGTCCGGGGCATTGAGGGTCTCAGCGATACTCTAGCTATCCCTGCTCTCGAGAAGGAGGGTTGGACAGTCCTGAACCAGCTTCGGAGTGTTCCGAGGATCCGCGACGATGAACGCATCCGAAACCTCCGAGGCGAGCTGGAGCTAACCCTACACAAACGATTCGTGCGCGAATCTGGTCGCTATGCCCCCTTGGTTCGAGGGGACTCCATCGAGCGTTTCCGCTCGAGATCGAGGGCCGAAACTCGCAAAGCATCTCTGGTTGACGTGACCCATTTCTTGCCATTCCTCGGCGGATCCGAGAAGGTCTATCATCACAAGCTCCCCCGACTTGCTGGCCGCCAATGCGCTTACCTCGAGAAGAGGCGCCGACTCTCCTTTGCGCTCGTACCGCCGGGCTCCGTCGTTGCGAACTCTTGTAACTACCTCATGGTTCCAGCCGACGAAGCCTTCCCGCTACCGGCGCTCCTAGGGCTCATGAATTCTACGCTCTACGATTGGAGAATCCGCATAACGGGTGCCACAAACCATGTCAACAACTACGAAGTCGGCAACCTACCTGCGCCTTTTCGTGGAAGAGGCACAACGCTCCGCCGGATCGGCAGGCTGGCTCAGGAACTGCAGGTGATTTACTCAAGGATGCCGTTCGGGGAATCCAAGGAACCCACCGTGCCTGAGGAGGACGCGCTAGACGTCGAGGTATTCCAGCTCTTCGGGATTGACGCCGAACAGGCAAGGCACGTTGTCATGCAAGAGGGGGACTCCGTTGAAAGGGCCTGTCGGATCAGGGAACTCATGCGCCGCTGAGAGCAACATGACCTTTAACGGAAGTCTCCGTCAACCGGCGTCCTTGTGGAATCACGTAACTGCTAATCTATCTGCCAGGGATCGTCAGATGATTGGCTTCGTTCCGCCGGGAGGAAACTGGACGAACATCCCAGCGAACTTCCCTTCAGAACGACTGAAGCAGATCCGTCGTATGACGGCAGAGCGAGGTGGTGTCGTCCGCACGACGTACTACGGTCGGCTTGCTTGGGACAAGCCCGCGTACACTGTATCCACATACTTCAGTCGAGTCGGAAACGGTTGCTTTATCCACCCATCACAGCAACGCCTGATCAGTCTGCGTGAGGGTGCTAGGCTCCAGTCCTTCCCAGATTCGTTCCGATTCCTGGGAAGTCGCACTTCGCAATACAAGCAGATTGGAAACGCAGTCCCCCCATTCCTTGCCCTGGCTGTAGCGAAGACGCTTCACAACGGTCGGGGGGTTGCACTCTTCGCAGGTGCGGGAGGGATGTCGCTCGGTTTTCACTGGGCCGGCACCGAGTCAGTCGTCGCAAACGACATCGACGCTAATGCGCTTGCGACCTACAGACATAATTTTCCCGCGGCTTGTGCGGTCCCCGGTAGCATAGACGAGCCCCAGGTGAAGGAACGGGTCCTCGTCGAAGCGCAGCGATTCAATCATATCGACGTGGTCTACGGAGGTCCGCCTTGTCAAGGGTTCTCCATGGCAGGCTGGCATCGAGAGGAGGACCCAAGGAATCGACTCTTCGAACACTTTGTGGAGGTGATTGAAGAGCTGAGGCCTAGCTGCTTTGTCATGGAGAATGTCCAAGGGTTGACCTGGATGAAGGCCGGAAAGGTCCTCCAGCAGGTGCTCCGCCGATTCAGGCGAACGGGGTACGCCGTGACCTTCTACGTCTTACGAGCTGAGGAGTTTGGCGTGCCTCAGCGACGGCGCAGGGTGTTCATCGCCGGGGCACTCGAGAGGCCGCCGTCAATCCCTACGAAGCTTCTGGGTGACCACGCACTCACAATCGGCCCGGTCTTCACAGTCCGGGAGGCCATCGCGGACCTTCCCGCGCTCGAGGTTGGAGGAGGGAGGGATGAGGTGCCGTATCCTGATTCGAATGCCGAGTCAGAATACCAACGCTGGGCGCGCGGGCTCATCGGTGCGGCCGATCTCTTTGACTCTCGTGTTCCTGACTGGGTGCAAGCGAAAGACGACGACACCACGCGCAAGATCCCCACAGCGAGTAGTCAATAGTCCGCCCTCCTTCCCAGCATCACCCGGGGGGCAGGGGGACCTTGCGGAAGTGTCCCAACCCATCGTGCGAATCAAACCGTCAGGGCTCGGCGCCCCGCATCATCCGCTGGGGGCATTACGGCAAACCCGGAAAGCAACGGTTCCGGTGCATGTACTGCGGTGTTACGCTCAGCGAAACGGTGAACGGTCGCGGTTACAGGTCACGACTTTCCGAAGAAAAGATTGCCAGGGTTACCGCCCTCCTTTCCAAGGGCGTGAGCTACCGAACGATTGCACGTCTTGAAAGCGTAGACAAGAACACCATAATGAACCTACGGCGACACACTCTTCCCGGGTCAAGACGGTAATGAGCCTCCCGGACCGACGAAGATCTCGCTAAAACGGCGGATAACGCGATGTGAGCATCCTTAGGCCGGCTGCCAACGACTTTCGCACCCGTTCATCGCAAGGCAACCGATAGTCGTTCCGGAGTAACGCCACCATTCCTCCCTCACGGACGTCCTCGGGCTTGGAGGGGTCAAATGCAGCTGCCCAAGCCGCATCGAGGGCCGGGTCTCCGCATGCATCAAGTTCAGGGCGAATCTGACGAACAATCTCATCCTCAAGTTCAAGGAGCGTTCGCTCGGGGACCTCCAACCTACGTGGCGCTTCCTCGTCGAAGTACTCCTCCAAGGCATCCAATGATCTTCGGATGATTGTCCCCGGCTGATTGTGTCTGAGCTTCGTGTCCTTTGGAATCTTGCGATAGCCGGAAAACTCGAGCGTAGACGGCCTCGGCTCTATCAGCTCAACACGATAGGTTGAAGGCTCAAGATTGAGCAGCGTTACGAGAAACCTAACCTTTCCTTCATTCAGGAGCCTGCGAAGGACCCGGAGGTAGACGTCCTCGACTACCCTTAGGAAGTCGCTAAACAGCTTTGCCTCAGCGTCAGTGGATACCTTGAGCTTGTTGTAGTCCCAGTAGTCACGCACCTGCCAGCTTGCCACAGACTCCCCATTGGATTCCTCCCATGCGACCAGTGCTCTGACGTCCCGTAACGACATACGACGATTCTTCGCAGATTGGTGCCGTTTACAGAGGGGAATGAACCACGGCAGATGTTTGAATCCGCAGGAAAGGGGGCCGACGTGGTCGGGGCTGACCTTCCGTAACTTCGCCCCACAGATGGCGCATACACCTGCCCCCGCGATGTTGTAGACCGTGTTTGCCAACTCCCAGTCCCCTTCTACCCACCACTCGAAGACGCGTCTATCCTGGTTGTACCGCGCCATTCTCTCAGGGTGCCGGGCTGGGTCCTTCTCCCTGCGGCAGAAAACGCAGTAATCGTGGAGGCCATCGAAACGGTCTGGCGGGTCTCCCATGTAGCCCGGGCTCAACAGGGGTGATGAGATCTCCCGCGTGTTGTCGAAGACCTTGGGTGACCGCCCAACCCTCTTCACTACGTCTGCCCGCTCAGGAAAGAGAGCCCAAAACTCATCCTGAAGTCGCTCTGAGTCGGGAGCCCGTGAGATTCCATCCAGAATGGAGGCGACTCCGTCGAGGTAATTCACTTGAGGGAACCCACGTATTCCGCGGAGGCGCTTAACGAGGATTCTATTCGCGTAGTAATAACCAATTTTCCTGTCCTGTCCGCAGTGCAAACACGGTCTCACGCCCGTGGGATGAATGCGGCGAGCCGCAATCGTAAATCTACCCTGTTCGTCGCCGGTTCCTGGGATCCCAAGCCTGTCAGCGGTTGCGGTCCACCACTTTCGCCTAGGTTCGTAGAAAGTGTTGAAGCTGGTCGCCTTACCTGAGCTAACCTGCCATTGGATCCGACCGTTGAACCTTGCGCCGGGCATCCCCGCGTAGTTCGCGTGACCAACGATCATCTCCTTGTAAGCCAAGTATCGGGGGTCATGTTCGAAGACCCCACGGCCGTGAGCAGGTCTGGGCGCCACGTGTACTGTACTTCGAAGGCGAGCCAAGAGCTAGTGTCTGACCCGGGTGTTGGTGAACCGTACCGGTCGAGTACCGACCGGAGTGCGAGAATGTTGGGGGTTTCCCTCGATAACCAGGCAGTTGGGACACAAGTCCGGCGGCACATCCCAGCAGGATGAGTCGGCTCTGGCAATCGAGACCATGGGAGACCATCTGACGACGTAACTCCGGGGGCAGGCACGATTGGCGGACTGCCGCCATCAAGCTGCCGCGCGAAGTCGCTTGATCCTGTTCAAACGGCCTCTCCGTGCCAGTTCAATAGCCGGCTGGGGACATCTACCCCTCTGGAGTTTAGGTCCTGTCTTCTAGGCGACTCCCTTCAGACCCGATGCAAGCTACATGCTCGAGGGCGCTCGCTGGCGTGCCATCACGAGAATCGCATCCACTGTAGTTTGCATCTCTAGCGCAGTTCGGGAATCCCTTGTGGGAGCCACCTGCCATTGTCCACGAGGGAAGTTCACTCGTAGAGGAGTACTGGCCACCGACGCGCACGGCCGATTCAAGGGGGGTAGGATAACCAACGCTCGGTGTCGTCATACAGGTGCCAGAGTCGTCGAGCATGGGCATCCTGAACTGCTCTCACCACGTGAACTTCCAGCCCCATGCCGCCGAGCGACGAAAGGAGTTGAATCTGTGCTTGCGAGGGATTGTCGTGGTGCGCCACCCCCTCTGACCCGGACCTACTCGACTTGACCTCGGCAAGAACCAGTCGCCCGGCACAGCTGAGGAAGTAATCTGGCCATCCATTCGTCACGGCGGCTCCCTGGGAAACGATGCTCAATCCCGAACGTTCGATCTCCGATGCGGCTTCCGCGTTCGAAATCCCATCGAGGATTGTCACAAATCTCCCTTGGGACTCGAACCGGTTCATCACGTCGCGTTGCCAGCTTGAGGGCTTGTCAGCGCCGTCTTTTGCCTCGAAGAAGAAGGGCCGCCCATTTGGAGCAAGCGCGAGGATGTCAGGAGCCCCCCGATGCACCGGGGAGTAATGCTGTCTCGTTGCCCAAGTCTCGAACGCATCCTGCCCAGAGGCACCTTCGGCGGTGTAATCCTTCCCTTCGATAGGAGGCCGACGTACCGGCATTGCGTGTCGTGAGTCGATGATGCTAACGAGTGCTTCCGCATCCGACACCATCATCCCAGTTAGCCCGTTCCTGATGGATTCGCGCGGCTTTCTCAAGAGGACCCTTGAGAGATGTCGGTCCGCAAGCTTACGGAGCGTCCTCGTGGGTACAAGGAGCGGTGCGGCGAGCATGCGATCTGACCTGATACCTAGGCTGCCATCATCGTCTACTATGGAGCCGTATCCCCAGATGCCCCTGAGATAACGTGGTTGACCTGTCTGAATGAACACCACGCGGTCTCCTCCTGAATACCGGCCTCCATCCGATAGCGAGTCCCATCGTTCGGGCTGGGGAGTCGGATGTCCCTGCCCGTTCGTGAAACAGTATGGTCGTAGTCGAAGTGAGTCCCTTGCAAAGGACTGGTGAGGAAAGAGGAAGTACCCGTTATCGGCGTTGGCGTTGGCGAGATACCAGTTGGCCATAGGATGTTACGACCGCAGCTGCGCATTCCGGCAAGGCCGAATGCTCGGCAGAGGGGTTGTTTCCTTCAACACGTCGACTTCACCCACAGATGAGCCGAGGAATCTGCTCAGTCTCTCTTGGCCTGATGACAGACTGGAACCCAATCCCCTGCCCGGCTCGTTTGGGGGTGCGGTGGTGCTACTGGCAGGCATCGAACAGGTACTCGGCGACCGCAAACGGTGGACCAGCCGCCCCGATGGATTGGAGGATGTTAGCTCGGAGTCTACGGTTGGCTGCCGAATCTGGGGAGTAGGCAATCTCGTCGATGAGCTTCGGCAGCGGACAGGGAAAGCCCGCGTCCTCGACGTGCTCACGCGATAGCGAAGAGAGTACGGTCCGGCCTTCCTTGTCAGCCAAGTACCTCAAGATACGTCTTCCGAAATTCTGGTAACCGACGAACGAATAAACGTCACAACCGAGGCCGTACGCGTCGCGCACGTACTCCAGGTCCCATAGGACGACACAGTGAGGCAACAAAAAGTGGAGCGACTTGCCGATCATCGTTGGGGGCCATCCTTGCTCGAAGGCGCTTCCCGCCAGATAGAGAATGGTCTGTAAATCTTGGGGAGAGAGCTCGGCCAGCCTTTTCCGCTGGAGCGAGTCTATGAGCCGGCAGTTACGTCCCACCCAGGCAGTGAACGGAGCCTCTATCGTCGTCCGTCCGCCACCCTTCCACCTAAGTGCCTTCCACCGGGAGAGAGTGTCGAGCACATGCGAAACCTTTGCTTGGGCCGGTTGTTCGGCGTTACTCACCAGCCACAGATACGAATCCTCCAAACCCTGAGTGACCGACGTTCGATCCCATTTGTGGGAGGACCTTCCCGTGTCCAAGAGTTGACGACTGCTGAACACAGCGTTATCCACCACCGGCAAGCCGGCGAGCCTAGTTAAGCGCAAAGAAACAGGCACAGGTCACTGGCAAGCAGATCTGCCGGGCTCGTGAAACGTTCGCGGGCCAGCCGCTGTCACCTACGGCCCCCTCTTCCTGGCGGAAACTCAAGCATGAGTCAGCTGGGGTGCAGGACCGCGTGCAGCTACTGCCCCGCCGCGGTCTGGCGCGGTATGTACCCCGGGCGTTCATCCCTCAGTCGTGTCAACCTGCGGACGACGTCCGTACGGCGAATTGGATCCAGCTGGCGCACGCCTGGCCATGAGACTGGGACGTACGCAGTCCTTGCCGGGGAAGTGCCATGGGGCCCACGATATCCGAACAGCTCGAACGCTTTCCACTTCAGAAGAGAACGGATCGGCTCCCATTCAGTGAACGACTCAAGGGCCTTTGGGACGGCAGTAAGATTTGCGAGGTTCGTGAAGTGCTGTGGATCGTGAGTTGAGTCCTCGTACAGGTGGCAGACCACCCCGTGTTTAATCGATCGAGGAGAGCTTCCTCCGGTCGAGACTTCGCACGCCTTCCAGAAGGCGAAGGCGGCCGGTTCGTTTCGCCAGACTGCCAGCCCATCCAGACCTACCGACCGGAATTTCTCCTTTGGGCGGAGTCGCCGTGTCCTCGGAAAAACAACTTGAACCTCGCGGTAGACCTCTGGGTCCACCCAGATCGAACTTCTGGCTAACCAGTCGGAGATGATTCGTACTCCATCCTGACCGGCTGACTCCTGCCACTCGCGATCCAGGTCTATAGCATCCTTACGTTTCGCCATCGAAGAAGCTGAGCAGGTCATGAGTGGTCGACGTGTCTTTAGGTTGGCCCGCCATCGAATTGTACCTGGAATCCCCCAGCTGCGGCAGAGATGGCAGATTGTGGTGCGGTCCGGAGTCCATAGCGAACCCACGAAGTTGCTTAGCCCGCACCTGACACTTCGAGTTCGCGAGGTCCCCCGACGCCGAAAACAAGAAGCATGACAACGACGTGAACGGACCGGCGGGCTTAGGCGAACGAACTCGAAGGGAACCTCATGGCTAGCCTCGAGTAGTCGGGTTGCGTCTAGAATGAAGGTCTCGCGCGTTTCCCCGGCGAATAATGAGATTCGCCGCATTGTGCTCCAATACTTTTATGACCGGAACAAGAATGCAACAAGTGCCAGAGGGAAGAAGGGCTCCGCTGTCAAGATTAGCGATGTCAAGAGGGAACTGAAAGCCGCGCAGGGCTTGACTCAACAGGAAGTCCAGAGCAACTTGACCTATCTCATAAGTCAAGGCTGGGTCGAAGAGGATGCTGTCGAGAAGTCATTCACAGCGCCCGGCGGGACAGTGATCCCTGCAACCACGAGCTTCTACAAGATTACGGCAGCCGGGATTGACAAAATCGAAGGTCCGGGAGAGTTCACACTCGCCAAGTTTCACGGAATTAGAATTGAGGCGACTGGCCAGAACATCATCACCGTCGGCGACGGGAATCAAGTCAACGCGAGGTTTGCTCCGTTAGGAGAGTCTTTGGCCGAGCTGCGCGAGGCCGTTATCCGGTCCGACGCACCAGAAGGCGACAAGATGGCGGTTGTAGCGGACATCGAAACTATCCAGTCGCAGCTGGCTAAGCTGGAACCAACCAAAAGCATCATCAGGTCGGCTTGGGAAGCAGTGAAGGCAGCTGCGGCCGTTAGTGGCTTTGGGGTTCTGGTGGCCAAGGTTGCTGGCCTGATCGGGACGTTCCTCTGACTGTAAACCTCGTTGTGAAGGCGAGTCGGATCCGGGTGTAGTTGTGTGACCCGGCCCGCTCGGAGGCCGGCCCTTCCGATCGCGCCTCGGGTCACTTCCTCGCCGACGGCCCACCGAGCGGATGGTCCTTCTTCCACCGGTCGATCTTCTCCAGCACGGCCTCGCGGACGAAGTCTCCCAATCGGTTGTAGTGGTCATCGGCGTCGATGACCCGTACGAGGTCCTCGTAGTACCCTCGTTCGATCCGACCGGCGACCGACACCTTCGGCAGGACCCTCTTCTTCGGTTTGGGAAGGGGAGGGGTGGGCGTCACTAGAGTAACGTCAGTGCGCGAAGGAGCCATATACTTTGTGCCATTTCGTTACGTTCGATACGAAAGGTGCGGTCGATGCGCGCGAAGGGGGTCGGCGAGGTCGTCACGTCACGGAGCGTAAGGTCGGGTGCCCGGGTCACCCTCGACTCCGCCAAGGAGGCCGTGCGCGTCCAGCGGGAGACCTGGAAGCAGCTGGCGGCGCTTCGCCGACCCCTCACAGACTCGGAAGGAAACCTGGTCGCCTTCGAGTCGTTCGACCGCGTGGTTCGAAGGCTGATCGCGGAGAGGAAGGCAGACGCCGCGCCTCACGGGACGGCTCGGGAGGCTCTGCCGTGAGCGCGGCGGCTCTTGGCGAGTCGGCCTATCACGGCCTTACGCCGGCCCGGGCGCTTGAGCCGGCCGACATCGAAAGCGGCTCCTGTGCCATCTGTGGCCATGCCGAGGAAGCTCACGAACTGCTCCTGACCTCGACGATCTCCTGGGTCATCTGCCACGAGCCAACCGACCAGGGGGAGTGCTTCCGTGTCCGCCACGCTCGTGGGATCGCGTTCGGAGCTTGTCGGAGGGATCCAGCGTGAGGTGTAGACAACCAACTGGGAGGCGCAACGTGACGGCACAATCAGTGGAAGACGTTCCATCCTTCCGAACCGCAGCCCAGCTCAGAGACGAGGAACGCCGACTCAAGGCAAAGGCGCGAGGATCGTCGATCGAGGGGCCGGCGCCGCCGTCTCTATCGAACGTTCACGACCTAGTGGTATCGCCTGTCATCGGGATTGAGCAGGCGAAGCAGATCTGGAACACCTTCCTCGAGTTCCGCGACACCATCCTGGGCGACCCCGCCTGCTACGACGAGATCGAGGGTGTCCGCGAGATGAACCGGACGGGGGCGACTCGCCTCGCCGTACCCTTCGGCCTTTCTATCGAGGACCGGGGCATCGACGAGGGACGCGTCGAGCTTGCGGATGAGGGGGCATGGGACTACCGGTTCCGAGTACGGGTTCGGGTCAGCAAGGGCGGCCGCTTCGTCGACGGCGTGGGCTCCTGTCGCCTCTCGGAGATCAGCGAGAAGGCCGGCGACATCTCGCGCCGCGAACACTACGCGTTGACCAAGGCGTGGACCCGCGCGACGAAGCGGGCCATCGCCGACATCCTCGGCGGAACCGAGGCGGAGCATCCGTCCTCCGGGGACGCCGAGCTCGTTGTCGAGGTCTCCAAGTAGATGTTCGAGCCTCCCGCTCCCTCGGAGGTACTTCCCCTGCCCGAAACGGCAAGGGGATGGAAGGAACAGGTAGAGCGGTATGTCGAGAAGCGGAGCCGAGAGAGTCTGTCCCGCAGGTACGCCGTCCTCGAAACGCGGCGAATCCTCGTGGGTATCGGGGGGGCGCTGAACAGCGCTGGGTTGGCATGTCTCCCTGCGCGCCTGGGCGACGCCCAGCTGGACCACCTGCTGAACGTCGTCTGGCGACCCTCGTTGGACGGGGCCCGGGGCTTGGCCTCAAAGACGCGGCGGTACTACACCTGCGTCTTGAACGGGTTCCTGAAGGACTCCGGCAACCTCGCTCTGGAGCGAAGGAAGCTGAAGTTTCCCAAGGGGTCGGTGCGGCCCAAGAAGGCCCTTACCGAGGAGGAGTCCGGGCGACTTCTCCGGGTCGCCTCAGCGATGGGCATCGTTCCCCACGCGGTCGTCGCCCTCGAGATGACCATGGGCCTGCGCCGCTGCGAGGTCCTTCGAGTGTCCCTGGACGACTTGGAGGATGGCGAGCTGCTGGTCCACGGCAAGGGTCGCGGAGGAGAGAAGCTTCGGAGGGTCCCATACCACCCCGAGGTCCAACGGATCCTTCCCGAGCTACTTGCCCACCGAACCCAGGTGCTCCAGGGTTACCGCGGGCCAGACGATGGCAGGGTGTTCGTCCACCGCACGGAGAGGGGCGTTCGGGTCTGGAGCCGCAGCTGGGTCGACTCCCGGGTGCTGGAACCAGCGTTCTCCGAAACGGGAATCCGCTGGGCCTGGAACCTCAATCACTGCCTGCGCCGCACGTTCGGCCGAACGATGTGGAAGAACGGGGTCCCCCTCGAGGTCGTCAGCCTGCTGATGGGCCACGAGGACATCCGGCAGACCCGAGGCTACCTCGCGATCGACCAGGCGGACATGGCTTCCGCCATGTCGGTCCTCGGACGCGCGATTCCACCGCTCGCAGTGGCAGGAGCCTGATCGAGCCATGCGGCCGGAAAAGGGCACTTTCTCCTATCGAGGCGGGCAAGAATCCGTCCGGGCCCACTCCGCCGCTCTCGGAGGGGCGGGCCGTCGGTCAGGGCCGGCTGCGGCGGCGCACGAAGAGCGGCCGGAAGGGGGTTCAAGGGCCTCGCCGGCCGCTGTCGAGAGGATCGCGGACCACGTCGTACGACTCGGGATCGGCGATGGCGCATGATCCATCGGCTAGCGGCGGCACCCGCTCGCCGGCCCTTCCCCACGACCCGAGACCGGGGCGCACGCCGGCGAGCTCCGATTCGAACGCTCACAAGGGCAGCAAGAGCGGTGGGCGGCGGGATCCATCTCGACCCCGCGCGAGGTGACGCGCCCCGTCGACGCCCGGAACGTCCGCTGGGTCGGGGAGAAAGAGAAGGAAAAGGTTGGAAGGCGCGGTGACTAACCGCACCCACACCCGCCGGAGCCGCAACCGCACCCGCCGCCCTCGGCATCCGTCGGGGGTGCCGGGACGTTCGGGGCGGTAATCTTGAACCCGGAGGCGTTCAGGTCCTGGACGTAGTCGATCGTGGCGCCCTGGAGAAGCTCGGCGCTCATGTCGTCGACCACGATCGAGAAGCCATCGACCGGGACCACCTTGTCGCCGTTGCGGGGCCGGTCGAAGGCCATGCCGAACGAGGGGCCTCCACTACCCGCGCCGCATCCGCACCCGCCACCGGCGGAACCGCAGCCGCAGCCCCCGCCACCTCCGCCGGTCTGGAGGTAGACGCGCACGGCGGTCCCGGGCTTCTGATCCTTGATCAGCTCCCGGACCTGCTCCTTGGCTTCCTGGGTCACACTGAGTTGGATTCCACCGTTTTCGCTCATGCTTGGGGCCCTCCTCTCCGACCCCTGCTGCTCCACCATGCCCCTAGTATAAAGCCCCAATTCCCGTCGATCATGCGGAGAACGACTTTCCGCACGAGCAGGTCGCCTTCGCGTTGGGGTTGACGATCTTGAAGCCGGACTGCTCCAGGCCGAGCAGGAAGTCGACCTTCAGTCCGTCCAGGAGCGGGGCGCTCGCGCGGTCGACGACCACCGTGAGCCCGCCCTCGTGGAAGGCCACCTCGTCGCCGGTCTCCTGGTGGTCGAACGACATGCCGTAGGTCAGCCCCGAGCAGCCGCCACCCTGGACGTATAACCGCAGGGCCGCGCCCGGTTTCTGCTGTCGGTCCATGATCTTGAGGACCTGGTCGCGCGCCGCCGGGGTCACTTCGATCGAGACCATCGTTGCCTTCGGGCTCAACAGGTCCGGAAGGGGGTAAAAGCGGTAGCTTACCCGGGGGCCAGCCCGCGCCCGCGTACGAAGGTCGTTATCTACCGCCCGGGAGTCTGCAGGTCATGTGCCGGCTCTTGGGCCTTCTCACGGGCCAGGACGACGACGCGGAGACCTGGCTCGTGCGGTCGGAACGTTCGCTCCTGGCCCAGTCGCACGCCTCGCCGGAGACGGCCCAGCGGGACGGCTGGGGGATCGCCTGGTATACCGAGGGCGGCCGGACGCACGTCGAGAAAGGGCCCCGGGGGGCGTTCGAGCCGTCCGAGCAGGAGCGGTTCCTCGCCGCCGCCAGGGCGAGCTCACCTCCTCTGGTCATGGGCCACCTCCGGCACGCGAGCAACCCGCTGGGCCTCCCGCCGGAACAGCTCCTCGGGACGGAGAACTCGCAGCCGTTCGACACCCACACCAGACTCTTCGCCCACAACGGGGCGATCCCGTTCCCCCGCGAGACGCGTCCGCTCCTGGGGGTCCACGAGCGTGAGATCCGGGGGGTCAACGACAGCGAGGTCCTCTTCTGGCTCCTCATGCGCAACACCGACGAGACGAACGACCCCCTTCGCGGCTACGTCCAGAGCGTCGAGGACCTGGTCCGCGTCTGGCAGGGCCTGGGGCGGCCCAAGGTCGCCGCGTTCAGCGGCCTCAACCTCCTGTACACGCCGAACCCGCGGGAGCTCTGGGCGTTCTGCCTGTGGACCGGGGACCACGGCCATGCCCTCCTCGACCCGTCGCGCCGGTACTACGAGATGACCTACCGCGCCGGCCCCCGCCGCCTCCTGGTCGGGAGCGAGCCGTTCGACGGGGACCGCTCGGGCTGGGTCCCGATGCCGAGCGGCAGCTACGTGCACGGCGTCCGCGAGGGCAGCAGCGTCGAGGTCACCCACGGCACGATCCCGCTCCCCGCGGGGCTCGCGGTCGGGCCGGCCCCCACGTAGGCCCCGAGCGGATGGTCGCGGCTCGCCGGTCGCCGAGCGAGATGGTCTCGGGACCGGACCTCGGCGGAGGGTATCTCCACCAGCTCTCGTTCGACCGGCTCGAGGGGGCGACGACGTTCACCCACCACGCCCAGGAGGGTGGTCAGGATGCAGGAGGCCCCCCGCTCGGAGTGCTCGACGCGCTGGGCTTCGCGCATCCGCCGTCGCCGTGCATGTTCGGCGGCCCGCGGTGCTGGCACCGCCGCTACCTGCTCCCGGCCACCGCTGCCCCGAAGGTGCGTTTCGCCTACCAGCGATACCGCCTCGTTCTCGAGCCGATGCTGAGGCAGGTCCACGGGCTCGCCCCCGTCCCCTTCGAGGCGGCGCTGGCCGAGCTCCTGGACAGGGTCGCCGGCCCGCTCCGGGACGAGGGGATCGAATGGTACGTCGCGGGTTCGGGGGCGGTGCGGCTCGCCGGGGGCACGACCGCGCCCCACGACATCGACCTCGGGACGACGCGGGCCGGCGTCGACCGGCTGGGCGAGCTGCTCGCCGAGTACATGATCGAGCCGGTGGCGCCTACGGACCGGCCCGGGGAGCGCCTGGTCGTCGGGGGCCGAGCGTTCGTCGGAAGCCCGCGCGCCGGCGCGCGCGTGGAGTGGGCGGTCCCGCTCGACGGCGAGGAACCCCCCCCGTGGGAGGAGCTCGTGGGCGTCGCCGGGGTCACTCGGACGATCGAGGCACCCTTCGGCGGGCGAGCGGTCCCGATCAGCCGGCCGGAGTACGCTCTCGTCCGCGCCGCGACGCGGGGGCGCGCGCCGGCGATCGACGCCGCGCTCGCGGCGATCACCCGTGTCGGGGTCGACCGGGAGCTTCTCTCCGTCCTCCTCGACCGCTCCCAGATCCCGGAGGCGGCGCGCGGAGCGCTCCGGGACCGCGTTCTCGGCTAGCTTTCGGGATCCTGCCGCCCGAGGGTTCCCGTCGAGCCCTAGCTTCATAGCCCATCGCCACGGACGCCCGCGGCGATGCTCGCCCCCCCGATCGCCGCGCCCCTCGAGCACCTGACCCCGCACGACCTGGTCGCCTACTTCCGGTGCCCGCACGAGATGGAGCTCGAGAAGTCGCGCAAGGCGAAGGTCACGACGGGCCTCCTGGGCCCCGTCCGCACCCCCGAGGACGTCGTGCCGCTCCGCCACTCCCCACTGATCTCCCCTCCCCTGGGCACGGTCCGGGTCAACCCGGGACGCCTCGCGTTCGGTCCGGGCGACCGCCTCGTCTACCGCGATGACGGGGAGGACGACCTGCCGGTGCTGTTCCCCCCCGAACAGGTCTGCCTCGATCCGAGGTTCCGCATCGGGGCCGAGAACCTGGTCGACCCCACGCTCGGCCTTGCGGGACGCCCGGACCTGGTCGTGGCGCTCGGGGAGCGCGACCTCGTCCCGCTCGAGTACAAGGCCACGCACCTGTTCATCGGCTACCACGAGGCGCATGGCCGCCTGTTCGACACGGTGCAGGCGATCGCCCAATGCCAGCTGGTCGAATCCGCGTTCGGCAGGAAACCCCCCTACGGGATCGTCCTCTACGGAGACGCCGCCGGGGACGGGCAGAACGAGGGCTGGGTCGAGGTCCCGTACGGGAACGCCGAGAAGGCCTGGCTGCACTACGCGCTCGTACAGGTCCGCTCGGACGCCGTCCGAGCGCCGGTGCCGGCCGAGCGGAACTGCGGGGGCTGCGAGCCGAACGCGGAGGGCCTGTGCCGCTACGCCGCCAGCCGGTACGAGGGACCCCACCACCGGGCCTGGGCGGCGGGGCTGCGCCGGTAGGGCAGCCCGGCCCCGGGCTCGCGGGCCCGGCACTTGTCCGGTCGGCTTTGCCCGAAAACGAGGGCGCGCACAGAAACAAGGTCCCGTGCACAAAGACTCGCCGCAAGGCGAGGAAAGCTCAGGAAATGCGTACCTCTGACGGAACGACCGCTTCTGTTGTGAGGCGGGGAGGGGGAGCCGGTCAACGCAGGCCAGGGGTCTAGACCTGGTTAGAGAGGGGCAGTTGCGGCGCAAGTACTGAATTGCGATACGATTAAGTCAAGTCGTTAACTACCCACCGCCATGGGAGTTCCGGTCGAACCGGTAACACGGGTCAAAATCTGTGAGATCTCCTCAGCCGGCGGCAAACAGTTCTGCATTCCGCTTCCGGAAGACATAATCAAAGGTCTCTATGGCACGGGCTTTCCCGCGAACGCTCCCGCGTACGTGAACCTACAACTCGAGCCTAGTACCGCCACATCGGGACCGTTGCTACACGTCTATGTGGGCAAGGGCACGGGAACAAACGTCGAATTGATCTTACATCCCGATTCCCTTGGCGCCGCGTCTGGCCGTCGGCCCCTCATTCCCATTCCGAATGAAAAGATGTTCAAGGCTCTCCGCCTCAGCCCTGCCTCCTCCTTCGACCTGCACGTCAATCCTGGGGTGTACGAGATCTTCGGAGGCACGGAGCACGAGGACCGGCCACCGTCGCTCCTCGTGATACCAATCCCTGCCTAGGGTCCTGTCACATGTCGTGGCTTCCCGGTGCGCGACGGGTCGGCAGGCCGCGAGGATCCAGCTCACGAATCCCGGCCGAGCTACCGTCTCCTGCTCGGGCTCCTCAACCCAGAAGCCCCTGACGCCGCACAGGAACCCCAGAACAGAAACTAGTCCTCGGGCAAACCCGGGCCGGTCGAAAGGCCTTAATAGCCAGGTCCCCTAAAGACCGAAGCCGCGCCACGGCGCTGCTGTTCGGTCGGCACATGCACCCGCAGAGGCCGGGGCCTCTCCGGGGAAGGGCGAGGGTCCCTTCGCCGTGCCGGCAAGGGACCGATGACGCCGATCACACGCGT
>Ga0326728_10000471_pt1 | contig 157549 bp, 118 predicted proteins | sample MB3enrmetagenome_FD_207602 | JGI IMG/M metagenome (GOLD analysis project Ga0326728, IMG submission 207602) | Lab enriched peat soil microbial communities from McLean, Ithaca, NY, United States - MB31MN | ecosystem: Environmental > Terrestrial > Soil > Wetlands > Peat | place: USA: New York... | reverse complement strand
AGACCGACGCCCGCGTCCTCAAACAGGAGGCATGGGGAATACCTCAACTTCTCGAACCGCCCGGTGCGGACCCGCATGCCGGGTGGTGTGGCAGGGGAGAGCGGTCACTCGCTCCCCCTATGCCGATGTTCGGCTTCCGTCGATCAGAACGAGAACGTGGCCTGAAGGAAGATGCGCCGCGCCGCTGAGCCTGAGGAGAAGATCCCGCCGGCCAGGCTGGTGGATTTGCCAAACTGGCTGCCCGGTTCGTACAGTCCCGTGCTGCTGTTCAGCGTGGGAATCACGCTTCCCACAGGGGTTCCATAGTCGATGTTATTGAACAGGTTCAGAGCCTGAGCGCTGAAGGTCAGCGAGTACTTGCGGCCGGTGGTGTTGCCGCCGCCCATTCCACCGGGACCGCCGCGGCCACCACCACCACCACCACCGCCAAATCCGCCAGGCCCAAATCCGCCGCGACCGCCTCCGCCAGGGCCGCCGCCCGGAGGAGGACCGCCCGGCGGCGGGCCGCCCGCTGCGCTTTGGTCAACTGCCGCAAGCTTGGGACCCAGCCCGAAAGCGCGGCTGACACGCAGATTCACTGCTACTGCTGCTGGGCCGGTGCCCAGATTGACCGGGATCGGCGTATAGCTCTCGCCTGGGACTGCTGGCTCCGTGTTTAGACAGCCAAACTGGGTTTGCGCGTAGCCCGCATGGGGACTTGTGCAGAATGACCTGTCTGCAAGCGACGGCCGGTCGTTGAAGTAGTTGTCGCCGGTCAGGTCGTTGGTGGTCACAATGTTGAAGGGTCTGCCCGACTGCGCAATCAGGAATGGGTTGAAGCGAATCGCCCACGGCCCCTGGTAGTTGGCCATCAGAAAGACCATGTTGCGCGAGGCCCAACTGGCGCGGCCGTAATCCTGCTTCAGGTTGTAGGAGTTCGAGGCCGTTCCGTTGTCGGTGTTGACCGCCGTCAGGTTATAGAAGCCCATCACGTTGAAGTTGGTTGAGAAACGTGCGTTGACGTTCACAATCAGCTGGTTCTGCTTGAAGACGGCCTCGGGGTAATACTGATTCACGATGCCTTCGTTTGGATTGGGCCGAGCCGGGGATGTAACCGGGGCTGCGGGGCTGGTCGCGTACGCGTTCGCGTCGCGCGTGGCCAACTGGTGCACGCCAAACGAATGCAGGTAGGTGGCCGTGACGGTGGTGGTCTTGGTCAACTGACGCTCCAGGCTGGTTCCAAGCTGCTCGGTATAAGGCGAGTGGTAGGCGGGCGCTATCTGGACAACGGTGCTGGTGCTGTTAGTTCCCGTGGCGCAGTTGCCGGCTGTTTTGTTCAGGGCGGTGGGGTTGAAGCAAGTGGGGTTGGCAATGGTTGTCTGCGTCTGGCTATTGGCGCCGCCGCTGAAGCGCTCGGCAGACAGTTCATCGCCGAGCGAGAAGCGGTCATAAAAGAGGCCCATGCCGCCACGCAGCACGGTCTTGGCCTGCTTGGCGTCCTTGTGGCCGTCAAGCGCGTAGGCGAATGCGACGCGCGGAGCCCAGTCGTCGTGATCCGAGATGTGATTCTGCGACTCCCAGCGCATACCGCCGGAGAGCGTCAGATTCTTGTTGGCCTTCCAGTCGTCCTGAAAGAACAGTGCAGCGTCAAAGACGTTGGCCAGAGCTGCTTTGGGACCGGCGGTATAGGTCAGTTTTGTGGGCGCATTGCTGGAGCCGCACATGATCGTCCCATTGGGGGAGGGGTTCGCTGGGCAGGCGACGCCGTTGAACAGGTTGAGTGCACCCACATAATCCGCAATGGTGTTGAAAGTGAAGCTGCCGTTGAAATTAGCATCCGTGGAGTTGGCGTCACGGTTGTCCCGCAGGCGCATTCCGAACTTGATGGCCTGCGCGCCTACCGACATGGTGGTCAGGTTCTGCAATTCCAGATGATTCGTATGGTCGTTCGATACCTGGCCAGATGCGCCGCCGCCTGTAAAGGTTCCCGGAACCGAGACCAGTGGGTCTGTGCTCTCCGGCGTCGTGGAAGAGTTGTCGCGGAGATACTGGAAGCGAGTCTCATTGACAATACGTTCGTTGATGACCCACGAATCGCTCAATTGGAGAGTGTGTTCTGTTGAAACGGTATCGGTAGAGAGTGAGGGCAACGACGTCGAGCCGATATTGCCGCTCTGGCTGTTCCGGTAGAACTGATAGCGCGCTGTGAGCGTGTTCTTCTGCCCCAGTTGCAGATCGATGCGCGGAGCGATATTGGTCCGCGTCTGAGGGCTGAAGAGTCCGCCTGCGAGGGAGCCGACGGTATAGGCGCTTGTTGTCGGATCGAAGACGGGTGCGTTCTGCAAACTGTAGATGCTGTCGTTCTGGTTGTTGCGCTGTTCTGCGCTGACGAAGAACGATGCCCACTTGGAGAGCGACCCGTTCATGGTTCCGTTGAACTGGATGCTGTGATACGAGGGCATGACCTTGGTGAACGGGTTGCCGGTGTTGAAGGCGTCGTCGTTGCCTTGCCCGAAGAACTGTCCGTGCAGCTTGTCTGTGCCGGGCTTGGTGAGAATCTCGATGCGACCGTATCCCAACTTATCGAATTCGGCGGAAAACGGATTCTGGTTGATGCGAATCTCGCGAATTGCCGACTTGGGCGGCAGTTGTCCGCCGCTGAACCCGTCAATATAAATCTGGCCACCATTCGGTCCTGCCGAGGGTCCGGCCAGAGCTGTCAGTTCGCTTGATAGCTCATCCGGATCGTCAGACAGCGCGTCCAGGTCCTTGCCCTTGATAACGATGGCGCTGGCGTTGCCGCCTGCTTCCACGTTAACCGTGGGCGACTCGTCAGTGACAGTCACGCTCTGCTGTTCGGCCTCTACGGCCATGGCAATGTCCACGCGCATCACTTGGCTGGCCGCGAGTTGAACGGGCTGTGAAGCAAAGTCCGCGAAGCCTGAATAGGAGGCATGCACAACGTAACTGCCGGGTGCGAGACCGCTCACTTCATAGTGTCCATTGGCGTCGGCAGTCGCCGTGGTCACGGGTTTCCCCGCCGGTGTCGCGATGGTGATCGTTGCACCCGGAATCCGCGCGCCCGTCGGGTCTGCGATGTGCCCGCGCAAGGTGGCTGTTGTTGCTGGAACCGCCAGCGCGGCAGGCACTTGCGACTGCGCCGTGGCCACACTGGCCGCGCACAATATCAAAATCAAAGCAATCAAAAAATAGCTGTAGCAATGCAATCTTGAATACACTTGTTCCTCGTTTGTTTCCGCTGGTTGTGTAAGTGCTTACTGAGCAACCTCGGGCGTGTTCGCGCCCACGCTCCAGTTGGCGAGCAGATCGCGGCTGGCGGCTGGCGCCTCGAGCAGCGGCTCAACGCCCGCCAGCAAAGTGATCGCCGTGACTTCTGCTGTTTCCTCGGTGGATACCAACATCACTGCTTCGCCCTTTTTCAGGTCGCCGAATTGAATGGTTGGGGCGCGATTCAGCATCTGCTGCGGGTCGCCTCCGCCTTGTCCACCCCATTGCCCTGCTTGGCCACCGCTACCGGCCCATTGGCCTTCGCCTTGTCCACTACCGACGCTCCACTGGCTCACGCCTCCGGCTTGACCAGTACCGCTCCCATTCCATTGCCCTGCACCGCCGCGCTGGGGAGCTGCTCCGGCGGCAGTGGGTGGCTGCGCATTTCCGCCCCCAGCTCCCGCTCCGCTGCCCGTCGCGCCTTTCAGCCGCGCCGCCAGCATCTGCGCCATGCGATCCGGCAATCGCCGCATCTGAGCATCCGCCGTGATATGGATGGTGACCAGCTTCTTCGTTGCAAGATCCTTGACCACCAGCGTCGAGCCTTCTGGATCCAGCGAGGCAACTGTTCCGGAGATATTGCGGAAGCTGCCCGAGATCACTTCCTCTGCTGTAATCTCGGTTCCGTCCGCATTCTTTGTGCCGCGCGCCCGCAACTGGTCGCCTGTGTGAATCGCTTCGATCGGCGCCGGAAGCGCCGCGTCAAAGCGCACCGAAGCCGGCGCGTAGCGTTTCAGCATCGTCGCCTTTGTGGTGTGCACGGTGATCGTCTTCGCCGTGGCCCCCGAGCCGCTGGTCAAAAGAATCACGCCCGAATCGGCATTGGTGCTCTTCACCAGCCCGCCCACTCCGCGCCGCTGCCAGTCCTCGCGGTCCTTCTGCTGCTTAAGCGCCACGTCCGCCTGTTTGACGGCCACAATCTGCAACGCTTCTGAAGCGCCAGCAGGCGCGTTAGGATCGAGCTTGACCAGCGCGCGGTCCCCAATCGCCAGGTCGCTGAACTGGATTGTATCCGCTGCGTTCAGATCCTTTTCGCCTGGGGCGATGCGCTTGATCGGCGCTCCAGCAGGTACCACCACCTGGCGCTCACCGTCCGCATCGGTCTTCACCGTGAGCGTGTTGCCGCTGATAGCGGTGATGGTGCCCACAAACCGGGAAGGCGCTTGCGCACCGGCCAGGGCCGTTGCAGCCAGCAGGGCCATGTACACGGCCCCACGGGCAGTCGCGAACAATGAACGAATCTTTATCTTGCAAGTCATAAGGGAACTCTCCACGGGATCGAGTCTTCTGATTATTCGCGGTGCGAAACCTTGTCTCTGTTTCGGTAGACGAGCAATCACGCCAAAAGGTTGAGAGATCTATTCCATCGTGTGGCCGTTGGCTGAGAAGACTCGCGATTACGCCCAATTGGTTGTCCGGTTTTTACGGCTGAAAAAGCTCCTGGCAAGCCCGCCAGCCTACTTCGCCAGTTCCGCCGTCTCCAGAAAAGAAAAGCTGCCTGATGGCGTAGGAACCACATGCGTCAGCCGCCGGTTATGGACCACGACCGTGTCCCTGTACCAGAGATTGATGGCCGGCAGATCGTGCGCCAGAATCTGCTGAGCTTCCACATAATCGGCACGCCGCCGAGCCGTGTCTGCGCTCTCTGATGCGTCGTCCAACAGCGCATCCAGCCGCGGGCTCGAGTAGTGGCTGCGGTTGGCGCCTTTGGGAGAGAAATTCACAGTTGAAAATGCGTAGCTGAAAATATCGGGCTGTTCGTTGCCGCCGATCCAGCGCAGCGAATACATCTGAAACGCCCCGCGCGTCACGTCGGAGTAGAACGTGGCAAACTCATAGCTGCGCAGGTCGAGCGCAATCCCGACACTGGCCAGTTGCTGTTGCAGCACCGCCGCCAGCAGGCGCACATCCTCCACGTTGCTGGTCTTCATGGTCAGGTGAAAGCGCACGCCGTCGCTCCCCCTGGCGTGGCCGGCTTCATCCAGCAGCCGCGCTGCCTGCGCCGGATCGTAGTCGTAGCGTGCCACATCGCCGGTAAAGGCCCAGTGGCTTGTGGGCAGCAGACTCTCGGCGAGCTGCGCTCGGCCCCGCAGCAGCGTTTGGACGATCAGCTTGCGGTCTATGGCGCAGGCAATCGCCTGCCGCACTCGTGCGTCTTTCAAGAGCGGATCGCGCAGGTTGAAGCCAATGTACTGAATCTGCGTTCCGGGAGTGTCCTCCACCTGGAGGTTTGGCTGTGAAGCTAACGCTGCCAGCGAATCCATGGGCAGGGAATTGACGGCCACATCGCCCGAGCCTCTTTCCATCTCCAGCGACTCGGTGATCGCGTCCGGCACGACGCGAAAGCGCACCCGCTCGATCTTCGGCGCCACGGTCCAACTGAGCGGATTTCGCCCGACCACCACATCCTGATCGATCTGCTGGCTCACAAAGCGAAACGGCCCCGTGCCCACCGGATGCTGCCAAAAGTCGCGCCCGCTGCCCTCCGGAACAATGCCGAATGCGCCCGTCGAAAGATTGGTCAGCAGAAAATTGTCCGCGTGCTTCAGATGGAAGACCACGGTCAGGGCGTCGCGAGCTTCGACCGTATCCACCGAGGCATAGGCCGCGGCTTTGGGAGAGATAACCTGGCCCGTGCGGATCGAGTTCACTGTCCAGGCCACATCGCGTGCTGTCAGCGAGCGGCCGTCATGAAAGCGCACGCCCTGGCGCAGATGAAAGACCAGCGTCAACGGGTCCGTTTGCTCCCAGCTTTCTGCCAGCGCCGGTGTGAAATGAAAGCTCGCATCCCGCGCCACCAGCCCGTCAAACAGCAGTTCGTCGATGTGTTCCGACTGTCCGTCCGTCCCGACGCGCGGATCGAGGTTCGCCGGGCTGCTCTCGATCAGAAACACAACCGTTCGCGGATCCCGAGGCGTCGACCGGCAGCCAGCCAACGCCACGAGGCAAGCCAGTGCAAGCAATCCACATTGGGCTCTCCGAATAAGCTGAGTGCCCCATCCTTTCCGCGTCTTTTTGCGGGAAGGGCGAGAAACAAGAAACTCCCGGACGTCGTGATTCACCGGCACAGCCAGCCTAAACATACGTCACCTGCCCCAGAATCGCCGGCCGCGCCGCGCCGGTCGCCCTGGGCACATTTCCCGGTAGGTGATGCCACGTCTGCCAAGCCAACAGCGCAAAGGCCGCAGCTTCCTTGGCCTCCGCCGGCAGGCCAAACTCCTCGCTCGCGGCCAAGTCGCACCCCAGCGGCCCTAACCGTTGCGCCAGCATCGCCATCAGCGTCGCATTGCGCGCCCCGCCGCCAGAGACAATGTAGTCCACAGCAGAGCCTTTCATCCCGCGCCGGGCAAACATCTTGTAGCTCCGCGCAATCGTCTCTGCCGTCAGTGCTGTTGCTGTCGCCAGCGCATCTTCGGGCTTCTCGCTGTACCGCCGGCAAACCGCCAGAAACTTAGCCGCGTACTCGCGCCCAAACTGCTCGCGCCCTGCCGTGCGAGGCGGTTTAAGCGTGAAGTAAGGATTGCGTAGCGCGTTCGCCAGCACCGGCGCCAGCACCGAGCCCCGCGCCGCAAAACTTCCGTTGCGGTCAAACTTTTTGTTGAAAAACTCCTGCGCCAGCCAATCGATCACCATGTTCCCGGGGCCGGTGTCGAAGGCCACCACCGAATCGGCCGCTGCTCCTGCCGGAATGGCGGTCAGGTTGGCGATGCCGCCGATGTTCTGCAGCACGCGCCCGCGCTTCCGGTCGGCAAACAGCACATAGTCCAGCAGCGGCACCAGCGGCGCTCCCTGCCCCCCGGCCAGCATATCCGCCGGGCGAAAGTTCGAGACGACGGGAACCCCGGCTATGGCGGCAATCACCGCTGCCTCGCCAAGCTGCCAGGTGCAGCCGAATCGCCTGCCAGCATAGCCTTCCTCCCGCGGCTGATGGTAGAGCGTCTGTCCGTGGCAGCCAATCAAGTCGAGCTTTACAGCGTGCTTTTCAATCGTCGCGCTGACCGCCTCGGCATAGGCCATTCCCAGCCGCCAGTTCAGCCGCGCCAGCTCCGCGGTAGAGGTCGCAGCCGCGTTCATCGCCGACAGCACCGCGCGACGCAGCGGAGTCGGAAACGCGAACCCCTCGTGCGCCACTAGTGTGACTGCGGGCCGCAACTTCCCCGGCGCAATCCGCACCACTGCCACATCGATTCCATCGGCCGAGGTACCGCTCATGATCCCGGCCACCGTCATCGTCTTCACGCTCATGCGGGCTGCCTTTCCTGGGTCTTCAGGACCGCCTCCTTGAAACGCACGATCCGCCCGCGGAGCGCGTCGAATTGCCTGGCCGTCAGTGCCGCCGGAACCCCATCCGCAAACAGCTTCGCCCTTCGCCGTGCCGTTTTCTCTGCGCGGCCAATCATCAACCTGGAAAACGCCGCCGACCGCTCTCCCTCGGCAATCAGCGCCTCGTAAGCGCGCAGAATCAGCTCCGGGCTTTGGCAGATCTCCAGCAGATCCATCCCCGCGCGAACTGCCGCAACCGCGGCCTCCTCCATGGGCATGAACTTCAGAATTCCGCCCATCTCCATATCGTCAGAGAAGACAATGCCCTTGTAGCCGATTCGCTTGCGCAGAACCGTCTCAATCCAATATTGCGAAACACTAGCCGGTTGATCCCCGCCCGGCGTATCGGGATAGGCTGCGTGGTTCACCATCACCATCGGCAACTCATTGCGCAGTTCGCGATAGGGAACCAAGTCCTCGCGCTCCAACTCGCGTATGCCGCGCCGAATCACTGGCGTGTCGAGATGCGAATCGAGCGTCCCGCTGCCCAGTCCGGGAAAGTGCTTGCCGCAGCCCACCACACCCCGCTCCGCGAGTCCAGCCAGAAAATTACGCGCATAGTTTGTGACTTCCTCTGGCGTCGTCCCTACCGCACGCGTGCCCATCACCTCTGCCGAATCGGGCTGAGCCAAATCCAGCACCGGCGCCAGCGTCGTGTTGAATCCGAAGGCCTTCACGCTCCGCGCAATCAGTTCCCCCTGCTCGCGCGCCAGCCCGTGCTTGCCTGTCCGTCGCGCTGCTTCCGCCACGGCCTGAGCGGAAGGCATTGGCGCCAGCGCGTCCCGCAGCCGGTCCACCGTTCCGCCTTCCACATCAACACAGCGAAAGCTGTCTGTAGCGCACAAGGCAGTAGCCTCAGCCAGCAGCGCCGACGTTTGCCGGGCATCCGCAATGTTGCGCCGAAAGAGAATCACCCCCGCTGGCCGCACCAGCCGCAGCCACGCGCGTTCAAGGCCGGTCAGCTCCGTGCCTCCCAGCCCCACAACCAGCAAGTTTCCCGCAGCCTGGCGCAGACTCATCTTCATTGCCGCAATCCTGTTCTCCGCTCCTGGTCCCTATTCCCTGGCTTCTTTCAACTCCTGCTGCAGTTCCTCCAGCAGATTCAGCGCCTGCAGCGGCGTCAGCGAATTCACATCCGTCGCCTCGACCCGGTCCACAATCCGTTGCGACAGCGGCGTAAAAATCGTCAATTGTACCGGCTCGGGGGCTGTCTCCACCTGCACGCTCTGCCGCTCCTGCTTCTCATGCTGCCGCAGCACGTGCTTGGCCCGCTCGATGACGGCCGCAGGCAACCCCGCCAGCCGCGCCACCTCAATGCCATAACTCTTGCTTGCCGCTCCAGGCTCAATGTTGTGCAGAAACACGATCCCGCCCGACGCCTCTTTCACGCCCACACGCAGATTTCTCACGCGTGGCAGCTTCTCAGCCAGCATCGTCAGCTCGTGGTAGTGCGTGGCAAAAAGCGTTCGTGCTCCGGTCTCGGCATGAAGATACTCCACCGTCGCCCATGCCAGCGAAAGCCCGTCGAAGGTCGCTGTCCCGCGTCCCATTTCGTCGAGCAGAATCAGCGATCTGTTCGTCGCCGTATTCAGAATCGTTGCCGTCTCCGTCATCTCCACCATGAATGTCGAGCGGCCCCGCGCCACGTTGTCGCTGGCTCCGATGCGCGTATAAATCCGGTCCACAAGCCCAAATCGCAGACTCTCGGCCGGGACAAAGCTGCCCATTTGTGCCAGAAGCACAAGCATCGCCGCCTGGCGAAGATACGTGCTCTTACCGCCCATGTTCGGGCCGGTGATCAGCAGCAAACTAGGCCCATCTCCCGCGGCATTCAGGTAAATGTCATTGGCAATGAACCGTCCCTCGCGCGTCTCCTCCATCCATTGCTCAATCACCGGATGGCGGCCCGCAACAGCTTCGATCACCGGCTCGTCCACAAGCCGCGGCCGCACATACTTCCGTCCCGCCGCCAGGTGCGCAAAGTTCGCCAGCAGGTCCGCCTCCGCCACCACAGCGGACGTTCGCTTGATCCGCCCAGCCGCCTCCAGCACCGAGGTTCGCAATTCGGCAAATAGCCGTTTCTCAATCTCGATGGACCGCTCGTGCGCCGTTAGAATCTTGCGTTCGTACTCCTTCAGTTCCGGCGTCGTAAACCGCTCAGCGTTGACCAGCGTTTGTTTGCGCTCATAGTCGGCCGGGGCCAGGGCCATGTTGGCCTTGGTGATCTCGATGTAATAGCCGAAAACCGAGTTATACCTTACCTTCAGCGAACCAATCCCCGTCCGTTCGCGCTCCCGCTCCTCGATGGCTGCAATCTGCTGCCGGCCTGTTGTCGAAATCGTCCGCAACTCGTCCAGTTCAGCGTCCACGCCCGCCGCAATCGCTCCGCCATCCGCCAGCGTCAGCGGGGGCTCCTCAACCAGCGTCGTTGAAATCCGCGCCGTCACGTCAACCAGCGTATCCAGCCGCTCTACCAATTCGCGCCATCGCGGCGCCAGCATCGCATCGAGCGCCCTCTTCAACCCCGGCAACCGGCTCAGACTCGCTGCCAGCGCCCGCACGTCACGCGGCCCCGCCGAGTCCAGCGAGAGCCGCGCCAACAACCGCTCCAAGTCCAAAAGCCCTGTGAACGCCCGCCGAATCTCCTCGCGCTTTACCAGGTCCCCGTGCGCTTCTCCCACCGCCTCGTAACGAGCTTCCAGCCCCTCGGCATCCACCAGCGGACGCAGAATTGTTGCCCGCAAAAGCCGCTTGCCCATCGGCGTCTGGCAGGCATCCAGGGTGTGGAAGAGCGTTGCCCGGTTGTCCTGTCCCGCAAAGAGCGGTTCCACCAGTTCAAGATTCCTCACTGTCACCTGGTCCAGCTCCAACGCCGTCGAGTGCTCGTCGAACCGGAGGCTGTCAATGTGCAGAGCTTCGTTCTTCTGCGTCGTCCGCACGTAGTGCAGCACCGCCCCGGCCGCAATCGCCGCAGCAGGGTGCCCGGTGAGCCCAAAGCCTTCCAGCGACCTCACATTCAGTTGACGTTCCACCAGCGGAACGGCAAACTCCCGTGTCCAGACCCAGTCAGGAACCCGCGTCCGCGCCGGAATCCGCTCCAACTGCGCCGGCAACTCCGCGCTCGTGGCGGCCAGAACCTCGCTCGACCCCGCCTTCACAATTTCGTCCACAGCCTGCTGCCGTGCCGCCGCCCCCAAATATTCCGCCGTCCGGAACTCCCCGGTGGAAACATCCAGAAGCGCAACAGCGCAGATCGTCCCGGCATGGCAATCCGGAGCTTTGGCCCCTGAGGTATGCTTTTTCCCAACCTCGCCAGATTCGCTCCCAAACTCGAAATACGCCGCCAGAAAGTTGTTCTGTTCCTGCCCCAGCCCGGCATCCAGAGCCGTTCCCGGCGACAGAACCCGCGTCACCTCCCGCCGGACAATCTTTTTTGTGAGCTTGGGGTCCTCCATCTGGTCGCAGAGGGCGATACGGTAGCCCATGCGCAGCAGGCGCGTCAGGTAGCTCTCGACCGCGTGGTAAGGAACCCCGCACATCGGCTGGTTGCGCTCCCGGTCCCGCGCCGTCAGCGTCAGTTGCAGTTCCCGGCTCACCGTCACTGCGTCGTCGTAGAAAAGCTCGTAGAAATCCCCCATGCGGAAGAACAGCAGCGCATCAGGATTTTCTTTCTTGGCTGCCGTCCACTGCCGCATGAACGGCGTTAGTTCGCTGGAATTCTTGTCCAAAGGAGAGGACTGCGGAGCACCGGGTTGTTTGTCTTCCTTGATCACGTTGGCTTTAAGAGTATCGCGGCAGGACGGAAGCAGGGTAGCCTGAGGCGGAAAGCCGGGCAGATGCGCCTAAATCATGGACGTGCACTTCGGTAACGCCTCTCCATTTCTGCCTGGGTGGGCAAAAGATTACAATCTCAGCAGGCGAACAACCTGTTGCATCCAGCACCCGGAGCTTGGAGATTCTGTTGAGGTTGGATCTTTCAACTCTGATGGGGCCGATGGACTAGGTTTTGCCGAATTGTACTTGCAAGATATTGATCCTAAACAAGTAGGAGCAGATGGAAACGCTTCCCCCCAACTTTCCCCATGCTGATGGGACTGACGCGACTGTTGTAGACCTGAACCAGCCGGCTCTCGCCCCAACTCCCCTGCCGTCCCGCAAAAACGGCGGTATTGGACTGTGGTTGCGCGACTTGCTGGTTTCCGCAGCTGCCTCGGTGTTCATCATCACCTTCCTCTACCAGCCGGTACGCGTGGAGGGCACAAGCATGTTGCCGCGGCTGGAGGACCAGGACCGGCTCTTCATCAACAAGTTCGTCTATCGCATCTCGGCCATCGAACGTGGCGACGTGGTGGTCTTTCACTATCCACGCGACCCGCAGAAAAGCTACATCAAGCGCGTAATCGCCCTGCCGGGAGACCGGCTCTGGATCGATCATGGCGTGCTGTGGCTCAACGGCAAGCCGCAGTTCGAGCAATATGTCCCCCAGGAGTACCGCGACAGCCGTTCCTTCGCGGAGATCGTCGTTCCCGAGGACTGCTACTTCATGATGGGCGACCACCGGTCCATCTCTTCGGATAGCCGCGAATTCGGCCCCGTCGAGCGCTCGCTCATCTACGGAAAAGCCGTATTTGTTTACTGGCCGGCGCGTGACGCGGGAGTGGTACGGTAGGGACGGCGAAATCTGCCGCGAATTCCGTCGGCACAATCCTCTCCAAGCTGCTAAAATCAGTAGAATCCACTCTTCGGAGAGGCGATGCAATCGATTCTAGCGCTCGAAGACGGGCGCATCTTCCGTGGCCACGGCTATGGCGCACCTGGTGAATGCCAGGGCGAAGTCGTTTTCAATACTTCCCTTACCGGCTACCAGGAAATCGCTACCGATCCCTCGTATGCCGGCCAGATAGTCGTTCTCACCAACCCCCAGATCGGCAACTACGGCACCAACCAGGCGGATAATGAGTCGGCAAGGCCCTATATCGAGGGCCTGATCGTTCGCGAGTTCTCCCCCATCGGCTCCAATTGGCGCTCTGAGCAGGTCACGGACGAGTACATGGAGCGCTATTCCGTTCCCGTGCTGGCCGAGATCGACACCCGAGCCTTGGTGCGTCACCTGCGCACCTACGGCGTCATGCGCGGCGTGATTTCGACGGCCGAGAGCAATCCCGACGTGTTGGTCCAGAAGGCCCGCAGCATTCGCAAGATGGACGGAACCGATCTGGCGCGCGTCGTCTCGACCAAGTCGATCTATACCTTCGACTCCGCCGACAGTCGCAACCAGACCGGCGATCCCCTCCTCGCCAGTGCTCTCGTTCAGGACGGGGATGCGCGGAAGCTTCACGTAGTGGCTTACGATTTCGGCATCAAGCTAAACATTCTAAGAATGCTGGTGCGCGAGGGATGCCGTGTGACGGTGGTTCCGGCCGAGACCAGTGCCGAGGATGTCTTCGAACTGAAGCCCGACGGTGTCTTCCTCTCCAACGGTCCCGGCGACCCCGAGCCGGTCGATTATGCTGTTCGCGCCATCCGCAAATTTCTGGGCCGCGTGCCGGTCTTCGGGATTTGCCTGGGCCATCAGCTTACCGGCCTGGCCCTCGGCGGGCGCACCTACAAACTCAAGTTCGGCCACCACGGCGGCAATCACCCGGTGAAGAACCTCAATACCGGCAAGGTCGAAATCACCGCCCACAACCACAACTTTGCAGTCGATCCCGACTCGATCAACGCAAACGAAGTGGAGCTGACGCATGTGGACCTGAACGACCAGACGCTGGAAGGCCTGCGCCACAAGACGCTGCCGCTGTTCAGCGTCCAGTACCACCCGGAAGCCGCTCCCGGTCCGCACGACTCGAATTATCTTTTCCACGACTTCCGCAAGCTGATGGAGGAGTGGAAGGGATGAGGCGCTTACTCCCAGTCCTGGCGTTGTTGGCAGGGCTGGGGAGTTCTATTTCCTTCGCTCAGGCTGTTCAACCAAAGGATCCTTTTCTCGGGTACATGGCCTGGGTTAAACGTGGATCGTCGGAGCCATCGCTGCGCCGGTTTGCGACGGAGTGCAGTGTAGACATCTCTCGGATTCAACCTCGGTATGCGATCGGAGCAGGAAGTTCGCTTGATCCGGTCAAGAGCCTTGCCCAGGGGTTAGGACAACTTGAGACGGATTTTTATTCGACGGCGGAGATTTGGCGCTCGGGAGAACGAGTGCTCGTCGAGACTTGGGCGAATAGTGACGATGTTGGTTCAGAAGTTCGTTACTACAAATGCTACCTAAATGGCGAGTTGGTACAGGCCGAGGTAATTAATTGGAACGTTCCGGTTGATAAGGGTGACCCGAAAGCATGGGGTTATTCTCAGCGGTGGGAGCGAGCCAGTAATGGGGAACCAGCAAGGACTAAAGCCGAGTTCGTCGACGGAGGGGAACGGTCCATCCCCAAACCAAAACTGGACGCGGACGGTGAAAAGAGCCTGCTGTGGATTCCTTTCCTAGGCTCACTCGACGATCTGAAACTGCCACCATCCACGTTGCGGTGAGTTGATGAACGGTAAATTTTGAAAGGGCACGACTTTAGTCGTGCCGCAAGGATGGGAATAGAAGCTGGGCTTTAGCCCCTGAGGGATGGTTGTGAAACCCGCACGCGAACACGCAACGAACAACGCGCAGACGTACTTCGTCACGTCCGACACGTGGGAACGGCGCGCGCTCTTTCAAGCGGAATCGTGGGCGAGGCTCTTTCTCAAAACGCTTGTATCGCATCGCGGAGAGGACTATCTGCTGCACGAGTTTGTACTGATGCCGGATCATTTCCATTTGTTGATGACGCCCTCGACTTCTCTGGAACATGCGGTCCAGTTGATCAAGGGCGGTTTCTCTTATCGGGTGAAGAAGGAAATCGGATCGAATGCAGAGGTATGGCAAAGAGGTTTTTCTGATCACAGAATTCGCGATGTCGAGGACTACGACAAACATCTTCACTACATTCATCTGAATCCGGTCAAGAGACATTTGTGCGAACGGCCGGAAGAATACCGGTACTCTTCGGCTTACCCTGGATGGAAACTGGACCCCATCCCTCAGGGGCTAAAGCCCCAGGATGTTTTTGGACAGGTTTGCGGCACGGCTAAAGCCGTGCCCTTTCAAAGCACCGAAGAACCGGTGCTCATGCCCCTCAATTCTGGTGGCTTGGAGGCGCGGGCTGAAGCCGTGCCCTTTCAATGCAGCGAAGAACCAGGGCGAGAGCCCAACGACTTTGGTGTCGTCGATGTACGGGCTAAAGCTTGTACCCTTCCGCGCGAGGGCAACGATAAGTCCTCGGCAAAGCTAAAGCCCCAAGAAATTTTGGAGACGGCTTGCGGCACGGCTGATGCTGCGCCCTTTCAAAGCAACGACGAACCAGGGGGCACGCCCCAAATCATTGAATGAACGCATAGGGGACGGCTGAAGCCGCACCCTTTCAAAGCAACGACGAACCAGGGGGCACGCCCCAAATCATTGAATGAACGCATAGGGGACGGCTGAAGCCGCACCCTTTCAAAGCAACGACAAGGCACACATTCAACAGCTTCCGAATCAGCATAAGTAAGGAATACAGAGCAGACCATGCCACGCAGAAATGACATTCAGAAGATCTTGGTGATCGGCTCGGGGCCGATTGTGATTGGCCAATCGGCGGAGTTCGATTACTCCGGCACGCAGGCCTGCAAGGCGCTCAAGCAGGAGGGCTATGAGGTGGTGCTGGTAAACTCCAACCCGGCCACCATCATGACCGATCCGGAGCTGGCCGACCGTACTTACATCGAGCCGCTCACCCGCGAATACGTTGAGGAGATCATCCGCATCGAGGCGGAGATGCTGGCCTCCAAGCCCGAGTCCGGCAAGTTCGCTCTGCTGCCCACCGTGGGAGGGCAGACGGCGCTCAACCTTGCCGTCGATCTGGCCGATGCCGGGATTCTCGATCACTACAACGTCGAGATGATCGGCGCCAAGCTCGAAGCCATCAAAAAGGCCGAAGACCGTTTGCTCTTCAAGGACGCCATGCTGCGCATTGGCCTCGATGTTTCCAAATCGGCTCTGGTCAACAATCTGCGCGACGGCCTGGAGTTTGCCTCGAAGCTAGGCTTTCCGGTGCTGATTCGCCCCAGCTTCACGCTGGGAGGAACCGGCGGCGGCATCGCCTACAACCGCGAAGAACTGATGGAGATTTTGGCCCGCGGCCTGGACCTCTCGCCCGTGCATGAGTGCCTCATTGAAGAGAGCGTGCTGGGCTGGAAGGAGTTTGAGCTTGAGGTGATGCGCGACCTCGCGGATAACGTCATCATCATCTGCTCCATTGAGAATTTCGATCCGATGGGCGTGCATACCGGCGACTCGATCACCGTGGCCCCGGCGCAGACGCTTACCGATCGCGAGTACCAGAAGATGCGCGACGCGGCCATCGCCGTGATGCGCGAGATCGGCGTCGAGACCGGCGGCTCCAACGTGCAGTTTGCCGTCAATCCCGTCGACGGCCGCATGACGGTCATCGAGATGAACCCGCGCGTCTCACGCTCCTCGGCGTTGGCCTCCAAGGCCACCGGCTTCCCCATCGCCAAGATCGCCGCCAAGCTGGCCGTGGGCTACACGCTAGACGAGATTCCCAACGACATCACGCGCAAGACGCCGGCCTGCTTCGAGCCGACCATCGATTACGTTGTCGTCAAGATTCCCAAGTGGCAATTCGAGAAGTTTCCCGGCTCCGACGATACTTTGGGGCCGCAGATGAAGTCGGTGGGCGAAGTAATGGCCATCGGCCGCACCTTCAAGGAAGCGCTGATGAAGGCTTGGCGCGCTCTCGAAACCGGCAAGAAGACCGGCGCGGAGATTCTGGAGCCGCGGCGGCTGACCCAGATGCTTGTGACGCCTTGCCCCGAGCGGCTGGGCTATATCCGGTACGCCTTCGAGCGAGGTCTCAGCGTGCGTGAGGTGGCGCGTCTCACGGGAATGGATCCATGGTTTCTGCATCAGGTTCGCGACGTCACGCTGGCCCAGAGCGCGATTGCCCAAACCACGCCGGATGCAATTGGCACGGACGAACTGCGTCACCTCAAGCGCCTTGGCCTGAGCGACGAGCGCATCGCCACCGAGTGGAAGCTCTTGGGCCATGCCGGAACGCAGCAGGTGAGGGAACTGCGCGAAGCGAAGGGCATCAAGCCGGTCTTCAAGCTGGTGGACACCTGCGCGGCCGAGTTCGAGTCCATGACGCCCTACCTCTACTCGACCTACGACGAAGAGGATGAGGCTCCGCCGACGAAAACGCCGAAGGTCATCATTCTCGGTTCGGGGCCAAATCGCATCGGTCAGGGCATCGAGTTCGATTACTGCTGTTGCCACGCGGCCTTTGCTCTCAAGGACGACGGCTACGAGACCATCATGGTCAACTGCAACCCGGAGACCGTCTCCACCGACTACGACACCAGCGACCGGCTCTACTTTGAGCCGCTGGTGCTGGAAGACGTGCTGGCCATTTACAACCACGAGGCGCAATCGGGCGCCAAGATCGGCATGATCGTCCAGTTCGGCGGGCAGACCCCCCTCAACCTGGCCCAGCGGCTGCGCGCCGCCGGCGTGCCCATCATCGGCACCTCGCCGGAGTCGATTGATCTGGCCGAAGACCGCAAGCGCTTTGGCAAGCTGCTCGACGAATTGAAAATTCCCCAGCCTGCGGGCGGCACCGCGACCAGTGTTGAAGAAGCGCTGGCCGTCGGCGAACGCATTGGCTACCCGGTGCTGGTCAGGCCCAGTTATGTGCTAGGCGGCCGCGCCATGGTGATCGCTTACGACGCCGAGGCGGTGGCCCAATACATGAAGCAAGCAGTTGAGTATTCCCAGGAGCGTCCCGTGCTGGTCGATCACTTCCTGGAGAACGCCATCGAAGTGGACGTCGATGCGCTCTGCGACTCCGAGGATGTGATCATCGCCGGCATCATGCAGCACATCGAAGAGGCCGGCATCCACTCCGGCGACTCCTCCTGTGTGCTGCCAGCCGTGGGCATCCGCGAAGAGACGCTGGAGGTGCTCCGCACCTATACCCGCAAGCTCGCCCTGGCGCTCAACGTAATCGGGCTGGTCAACCTGCAATTCGCCATCCAGCGCGACGCCGAGGGCCAGGATCACGTATACGTGATCGAAGTGAACCCCCGTGCCTCGCGCACCGTGCCCTACGTCTCGAAGGCAACCGGAATTCCGTTGGCCAAAGTAGCGTCGCGGCTGATGACCGGCCGCAAGCTGCGCGAGTTGCTGCCTGCCCAGCTTGCCAGTGGCAAGGACCTGGAAACCGGCACATGTTACTACGTGAAGTCGCCGGTCTTTCCGTGGAATAAATTTGCAGGCGTTGATACGGTCCTAGGCCCGGAGATGCGCTCCACCGGCGAGGTGATGGGCGTGGCCGCAACCTTTGGCGAGGCCTTTGCCAAGGCGCAGCTTTCCGCGGGACAGGTTCTGCCCACCGGCGGCACGGTCTTCTTCAGCGTTAACGACCACGACAAGGAATCAGCCGTCGAGCTGGCCCGCCGCTACATCAACCTGGGCTTCAAGATAGTGGCCACCGAGGGCACAGCCAACGTGCTTGAGAAGTCCGGCCTCTCGGTCGAGCGCGTCTTCAAGGTTAAGGAAGGCCGGCCCAACGTCGTGGACCTCATCAAGGGAGACCGCATTCAGCTCATCATCAACACCCCGCGCGGCCAGGACACATTCTTCGACGAGAAGGCCATTCGCCGGGCGGCGGTGCTGGCGCGCATTCCCACCATCACCACCATCGCCGCAGCCCAGGCCGCTGTCGAAGGCATCAATGCCATGCAGAGCCGCCGCACCACGGTTTACGACTTGCAACAACTTCATGCCGTAACCTGCGGCTAAGAAGTTGCTTCAATGCTCTGCGCCGAGTGGGCTGTAGCGGTTCTTCCATTGCTGTACTACGGAATAATATTGCCGAGTGGCTTTTTCCTCAAGAAAAAGCCACCTACTGCTCTAACTATGCTTCATGCGGCGCAGTTTCAGGCCCTGCGCCTGAGCCTCTACAATGAGGCTATGCTGCTTGAAGGCATCTTCGCCGCAATTCCCACGCCGTTTTATTCCGATGAGCGGGTCTACTTTCGCAAGCTCGAAGCTAACATGGCTCGCTACTCCCGCAGCCTTCTTTCAGGGATGCTGGTTCTGGGTTCCACGGGCGAAGCGGCAATGCTCGACGACTCCGAGTCGCGCGACGTGTTGCGCGCAGCAGCCGAGGCCACAGCGCCGGAAAAGGTGCTCATTGCAGGTGTTGCGCACGAGAGCGTGAAGGCCACGCTTGCTTTGGCTGAGACGGCAGCCGCGTTTCGCTACGACGCCGTTCTGGTCCGCACTCCCACCTACTATGCCAGCCAAATGTCGTCGGCGGCCGTGCTCCATTACTTCCGCAGTGTGGCCGACCGGTCGCCGCTGCCGGTTCTTCTCTACAACATTCCCCAGTGCGCGCCGTATAACATTCCCATCGAACTGGCAGGCGAACTGGCGCAACACCCCAATATCATCGGCATCAAGGAATCCAGCGGCAGAGTCGAGCGGATTCGCTCCTTGGTCGAGTCCACGCAAGCAGCGCCTCGGCGAACTGTGACCGTCACACCCATCTTCGAGGCGGCTACCGCGCGCATGTTGGAGCCACGAGTCGAGACAGTGGCTTCATTTGTCTCCGCTGGCGACCTGGCCAGTGGCGTGGCCCTCGCCGCAACTCCGCCAGCTCTGCCCATCAAGACCCGAACCAGAGAGGTCGGCTTTCAGGTGCTCTGCGGCTCCTCCGGAACGCTGCTTGAATCTCTTGAGTCTGGCGCATCTGGAGCCATTCTGGCCCTCGCAGCCTGCGCTCCGCAGGCCTGCCAGGAGGTTTATCTTGCCTGGAAGGACCACGACCGGCAGCTTGCGCAAGAGAAGCAGGGGCGCATCCTGGCCGTGAGTCAGCGTATTGTCGGCCAGTTGGGCATTTCGGGCGTCAAGTATGCCTGCGACTTCAACGGCTATTACGGTGGCCGCAGCCGCGCGCCGCTGCTTCCCGTCACTGCCGCTGAACGGGCTGAGATTGAAAGGCTGTTGGCTGAAATTCGCAACTAGAAATGCCGGCGATTAAGCCGTCCTTTCCCGCGGAGAATCCGAAAGCTGCTCACCCCAAAAAACGCGATGTTCTGGTCACAACGGCCAGTCGGGCATACCGTCCCGCATAGCAGTACGATGGCCCTAAAGGTGAGGTCCATCACATCTCGGCGACTGTTTGCCAACTAGCATTGCAAGCATGAACGTTGAGACCCTAATTCTGATAGCGCCATGTTCGCTTCTGTTGGGCGCCGCGCTGCAGATTCTCGTAGCGCGGTTTTTTTCAGCCCGGACAAAGGGGGTTCTGGCCTTTCTCAGCTGTCTGCCGGCTGTGCTTGCCGTGGCCGCAACGGTGCGATCTGTCCAGGCAGGGCAGGCAATCGATCTTAACGTGCTCCACTGGGACGGACCGCTGGCCCTCGTCTTCCACGTGGACGCGCTCAGCATCCTCTTCGCACTGATGGGGACAGGCTTGGGCGCCTTCGTGCTCCTGTATTCCATCGGATACATGGCGCACGACAAGGCCGCTACCCGCTTCTACGCCTCGATGCTGGTCTTCATCGGCGGCTTCGTCGGATTGGTCTTCAGCGCCAACCTTTTCTTCTTTTATCTCTGCTGGGAACTGGTCGGATTGTGCTCCTTTAGCCTGGTCGGTTTTTGGTACACCAACCGCGAGGCCGTCGCCGGCGCGCGCAAGGTGCTGCTGATGACCCACATAGCGGGGTACGGCCTGCTGGCGGCTATCCTGGTCGTCTACCATCGCACGGGCAGCGCGCTGTGGACCGATCCCGAGGTCGCGCACGCATTTACCGGCGGGGTCTTTGTGCTGATGCTGGTGGCTCTGGTGGCCAAGTCAGTGCAGGTGCCTCTGCACACCTGGATTCCCGAGGCCATGGCCGCTCCTACCCCGGTCAGCGCCCTGCTGCACGCCGCCTGCTACGTCAAGGCCGGCGTCTATCTCGCCTGCCGTATGCATAGCTTTGGCGCATGGCCGCAGAGCGACGGCTTCGCCTGGGGCAACGCATCTCTCGTCTGGATCGGCACGGTGACCATGGCCGTGGGCGTGATGTACGCCATGGTGCAGACCGACCTGAAGCGGATGTTGGCCTTCTCCACCGTGAGCCAGATTGGCTACATGATGATGGGCATCGGCATCGGCACACCTCTGGCGATTGCCGCCGGCCTGCTCCATTGCCTCAACCACGGATTCTTCAAGGGCGGACTCTTCCTTACTGCCGGTTCGGTCCAGCACGCCACCGGCACCCGCGACATGAATCAACTCGGCGGCCTGGCACAGAAGATGCCGCAGACGACCCTCTCCTGGCTGATCGGCGCGGGCAGCATGGCGGGGGTTCCGCTGATGAGCGGTTTCGCCAGCAAGTGGATGCTCTACGCGGCGGCGTTGCAGGCTGGATGGGCTGTGCCGGCGATGGTCGCATGGGCGGTCAGCCTGGGCACGGTCTTCCTCTGCGCGAAGGCCACCAGCGCCGTTTTCCTCGGTCCGTTGACTGAGAAGACCCGCGACGCCCACGAATCCTCGCCGACGATGGTCTGGGGCATGGGCTTCATGGCTGCGGGCAGCATCATCCTCGGCATCGCACCGCAATTGGCAGTCAACTACCTTCTCAATCCAATTCTGGGCGCGCTGCAACTCAGTACTGTGCAGGTGACGTGGTTTGGCCTGTCGTCCGATGCAGGCAGTTTCTCCACCGGCGGTGGCCTGGTTCTGGCTCTTGTTTCGCTTATCCTGGGCGGCGCGATCTATGCCATCGCCTACGCGGCGCGGCCTGCAACAGCTGGCGGCGCGGCACTGGCCGGCGCCGGTGGCGGAATCTTTACCGGCGGCGAACCGCTGTCGTCGGAGGACAGGCTCACAGCCGGTGATTTCTCCTCGATCTTCCTTCAGAACTGGCATGAGTTCTTCCGCTGGTCCAATGTGGACCGCGTCTACCTGGGTGTCTGGAGCGGATTGCAAACTGCCTCGCGCGGCCTGAGCGTGGTTGTTTCTTGGATGGAGCGTTACGCACTGCCGCTGGTAGTGGCTTTGGCCGCAGCGGTCTTCGCGCTCATCCATTTCGCAGGCCTCATCGCTCCAGCGGAAGTGGGCATTTTTTCGACTGTTTCGATTTCTCCGCTCCTAACCACGGCGATTGCAATCGCAGCGCTCGGCCTTTTGTTTGCATCCTTTGTCGCTGGCTCCAAGGGGCGGATTCCACTTTGGCCCTGTATTACGGTGGTGAGCCTCTTAAGTATCGTCGGATTGCTTGCAGACGACTTTCCGACACTGCGCTTGGTACTACTTGAAGCCGCGGCCTTCCTGACCGTCGTCCTTGTTTGGCTCTCCGCGAAAAGCAAGCAAGCGAAATACACTTATCTGACTGTTGTGCTTGTTTCAGCCATCTGCGCCATTGGCAGCGAGGTCTTATCTGGCGACATTGCCGTTACATTGCTGGTAACCGGCATCGTAGTCAAACTCGCGGCCATTCCAATGCTCTTCTGGCTCCTCTCGTTGGCTGACGAACTACCGGCTCTAGTACTAGGCCTCATCATCTCGGTTGTCGATATGGCGGCCTTCGGCGAGTTCTTTATTAGCGCTCAGAAGACACAGATATTCTTCGTGCATCAGCCACTGCTGGTATGGATCGCTGCTCTGACCAGTTTCAGCGCGGCACTTCTTATGCTCTCGCAAAAGAGCTTGAAACGCCTGCTGGTGCTTTCGACAATCGAGGACGCCGGTTTCCTGTTGCTCGGGGTCGGTTATTACTCGGTGTTGGGATTAGAAGGTGCCATCGTTGCCGCAATGACTCATTCGTTGGCAAAGTCTCTTCTCTTCATCTGCCTTGCCGGCCCCGAGGCCGACGGTGCACTCGAAGGCGAGCAAAAAGGCCTGGCTGCGCGCTACCCGGTCGCCGCCTTTGGCTTCCTCTTCGGAATGCTCGCCATGCTGGGCATTCCGCCAACGATGGGCTTCATCGGCCGCTGGAGATTGTACGAGACGGCTGAACAAATCGGCTGGCCGCTGGCGTCTGTTTTCATCCTCTCGTCCATCTTCGCGCTGATCGCCTATGTGCTGGCTCTGACCCGGATATGGTGGGGTCCACCGAATGAGCCGCATCCGCCTTCAACGCATCCGCATCCAATAGCAGGTTCGCAAAAGAGGGAGCCGTTTGTTCTGCAGACCGTGATCGTTTCTCTGGTCGTGTTCTTGCTGGTTGGCGGAATTTGGCCGGATGCGCTGCAACTGCTGCTTGGGGGGAGACCATGAAGCTCTGGAATCGATTGATGTGCTACTGCCGGCGCCGTAGCCCATGGCTCTTTCATATGAACTCGGGCAGTTGCAACGGTTGCGACATTGAACTGGTAGCCAGCCTCACGCCGCGTTACGACGCCGAGCAGTTGGGCGTGCGGCTGGAAGGCAGCCCGCGCCACGCCGACATCCTCTGCGTAACGGGGCCTGTCACCCACAACGCCGTGCAGGCCATCAAGACTGTCTACGGTCAGGTCTACGGCCCCAAGGCGGTCGTGGCCATTGGCTCCTGCCCGGCGTCGACCAATGTCTTTATTGACAGCCGGACGCTGGATGGGCCGCTCGACCGGCATATTCCGGTGGATGTATTCGTTCCCGGATGTCCTCCTCGTCCTGACGCCATCGTTCTGGGCGTCGCCAAGGCCGCGGAGATCCTAGCTGCGCGAGGCAATAAGCCGCCCGCTGAGTCTGTCATGGTTCCTATCGCCGAGTCGACCTGCTGCGCGTGCGCAGACGCTACCGAAACGAAAAGTGAAGAGGTGCAGCCGTGAATCTGATTGCAGACCTGACTACTGCCCTGGTGCGCCTGCTCATCTTTCCCGGCCTTCTCTTTGCCGTGCCCGCCGCGTGGTTCTTCCTCTGGGTGGAACGCAAAGCGGTGGCGCGGATGCAGGGCCGGATCGGACCTCCCTTCATGCAGCCGTTCTACGACTTCATCAAGCTGCTGGGCAAAACTTCGCCTGCTCGCAGCGGCGTGGGCGGCCTGTTGATGAAGGCCTGGCCGCTGATTGCGGTCTCGGCAGCGGCGGGCGCAGTTGGCCTGTTGCCCGTGCTGCCCGCTTCAGGAGGCTTCGAGGGCGACCTCATCCTGCTGCTGGCACTGCTGGAAGTGCCTTCCATGTGCATCATCGCCGCCGGATTCTCTTCGCGCTCCATCTTCGGCGAGATCGGCTCGGCGCGCGAGGCCGTCCTCAGCGTCTCCTATAACGTGGTCTTTCTTCTGGCCATCGTTTCCATCGCCGCCTCGCAGCACACCTTCCGCCTGGAAACGCTGGCGCAGTTGCCGCCTTCGTTCCTCCGTTACCTCGGCATCGCGGCGCTTTTGGTTTGCCTGCCCGCCAAACTGCACCTCAATCCCTTTTCGCTGCCCAACGCGGAGCAGGAGATCTACTCCGGCCCGATGACCGAGTACGCCGGCCCCGAACTGGCCATGTGGGAGCTGTCCCATGGGTTGGAGTGGGTTGCGGCAACCGGGTTGGTGGCCACGCTGGTTGCTCCGGCGGTAACCCTCTGGTGGCTCGGCGCCATCCTCTTCGTGGTGCTCTCCTTTGCCATCGTATTGCTTCTGTCTGTGGTCGCGGCCGCCACGGCGCGCCTGCAGATCGATACAACGGTCCGCTTTTACTGGCAATGCACGCTTATCTTCGCGGTCCTGGCCGTTGCGTCCGCGCTTTTCATGAGGCTTAGATCGTGAACATTCTTGTCATGTTGTGGAAGAACTTGTGGGGCGGGTCGCGGACGCTGCTCTTTCCTGAGCGCCCCAAGGTGAACGAACATTACCGCGGCCTGGTGCGCTTCAATCCCGAGCTATGTTCTGGCTGCGCAATCTGCCGTTTTCGCTGTACTGCCCGCGCCATTGAGTTTAAAGCCGGAAAAGGAGAGTTCACCTGGAGCTACGATCCAGGCCAGTGCACCTTCTGCGGGCGCTGCGTGGAGGGCTGCAAAGCGAATGCACTCAGCCAGGACTCTGAATGTCCGCCGATTTATCTGACCGCTGGCGAGTTGAAAACTTCTTACACCCTTGCCCGCAAGCCGCCTGCTCCCAAACCGGCCGCGGCAGTTCCGCCGGCCGCCGCCGGGCAAGCGGCCAAGCCAGAACCTGGAGGCGCACAATGACCAGCACCATGACTCTGCTTGAGAGTATTCCGGAAAAACTTGGGACCACGGAGCCCTGGGTTGAAAAGGGCGGCGTGCATTGGCTCACGCCCGGCGCAAAGAGCGTGCGCCAACTGGCCGCGGCGATGAACGAACTTCATGCCCGCTTCATCACCATCACCGCATATCAGTTGCCCAAAGACGAGGGCCTTCGCCTGGAGTACCATTGGGACCTCGATGGCCAGTTGCTGGGTTTTCCCTTCCAACTCACCGGCAATTCCATCGAAAGCATCTTCGACCTGTGCGAGGCTGCGGACTGGATTGAACGCGAGATTCATGAGGAATACTCATTGGACTTTCAGGGCCGCGAATACGAGCCGCTGCTGCTGCGCCAGGGAGAGACATCGGGCGTGAACCTGCGCGAGGAGAAAAAATGAGCTACAAGATTCCCATGGGCCCCTATCACCCCGGGCTGGAAGAACCCTACAAGCTGGATATGATCTGCGAAGGCGAAACCGTTCAGGACGCCAAGCTGCATATCGGGTTCAACTTTCGCGGCATCGAGCACCTGGCCGAGACGCGCAACTACATCCAGGTCATCGCGCTGATGGAGCGGGTCTGCGGCATCTGCTCCAACATACACACGCTGACCCTCTGCTCGGCGATGGAGCGGCTCACCGGCCTGACGCCGCCCCCCCGTGCCCAATACATCCGCGTCATCATGGCGGAACTCGAACGCCTGCACTCGCATGTGCTCTGGGCAGGCATCGCGGCCAAGCTCATGGGCTTCAAGACCATGTTCATGACATGCTTCGAGATTCGCGAAAAGGTGATGGACGTGCTCGCGTCCATCAGCGGCAATCGTGTCAATTACGCGATGAACCGCATCGGCGGGGTCAATCGCGACATTCCCGACCCGCAGGCGATTCTCAAGATGGTTGAGGCGCTGGAACTGGAAATGGCGCACACTGTCATCCCCATCTTCACCACCAGTTCCACGGCGCGCTCGCGCTGTGCGGGCGTCGGTGTGCTGACTACGGAGAAAGCCATCTCGCTGGGCGTTGTTGGGCCGGTGGCGCGCGCTTCCGGCGTCCCCCAGGATCTTCGCCGCGCAGCGCCCTATGCGGCCTACGCGGAGATGGAGTTCGACGTGCCGGTCCAGCCCGACGGCGACGTGCGCGCACGTCTGCTGGTGCGAGCCCTGGAGATCATGGAGAGCTGCAAGATCCTCCGCCAGGCGCTGGCCAAGCTGCCTCCGGGCGAGATCCACACTGAAGGCGAAAAGTTTGCCTTCACCACCGGAACGGGCACCGCGCGTGTTGAAGCGCCACGCGGAGAAGTCTTGTACAGCGTCTCCTGGAAAGAGGGTTCCAGAAACCCTGCCAGAGTGCATGTGCGTACGCCTACCTTTGCCGTCATGCCGGCCATCCGCTGGATGGTGCAAGGTGCCAGGCTGGCCGACACGCCCCTGATCCAGGCATCCATCGATCCTTGCTACTCCTGCACGGACAGGTAAAGCGCCGATTCCCGTTGTTAAGATCGGGCGCCCATCCTTCCGCGTTTTTAGCGGAAGGATGGGAAGCCACGCCCTCAGTCTTGACAGCTCGACTCTTCCTGACATGTAATGAAATTGCTGGTTGTGGTGAAGGAGTTCACCCTTAACCGCTGTCCCTTCCCGTAGGCCGGACAGATGATGACTCCTGACAGGGGTATCCTGTTGCGGAGTCGTATCCCGGCGCGATCCCCGAGTTCATTTTTTTAGGAGCATGAGTCCATGGCCAACGCCTGGGTTCTGTCGGCCCTTTGGGTCGGTCTCGCACTTGTCGCAACGTTACTTGCCATCTGGTTTCGCGTCGCCACGGCGCTCTCTGAGATCATTGTCGGCACCGTCGCACAGCTCGTCATTGGCGCCTTTCTCGGTTCGGGCGGACTGCTGGGCAGTACGCAATGGATCGCCTACCTGGCCGGAACCGGGGCCATCGTACTCACCTTTCTCGCCGGTGCGGAACTCGAACCGGCAATCTTCAAAACCAAGTGGCGGGAAGCGCTGTTGGTGGGCATGGCGGGCTTCTTCGGTCCATTCCTGGGCTGCACCCTGGTTGGGCACTACGTTCTCGGCTGGAGCATGCGCTCCAGTTGGCTCTGCGGCGTGGCGCTGTCCACAACCTCGGTTGCCGTGGTCTACGCGGTCATGCTGGAGCTTGGTTTCAACGTCACCGACTACGGGAAATCGATCCTCGCCGCCTGTTTCATCAACGACCTGGGCACCGTGATTGCTCTGGGCTTGATCTTCTCGCCCTTCACGGTGAAGACTCTCATCTTTGTCGGTGCCTGCGTCGTACTTTTTGTGCTTCTGCCCTCATTCACACGCTGGTTCTTCAAGAAATACGGCGGTCGCGTCTCCGAACTGGAGACGAAGTACATACTATTTCTCCTCTTCGGGCTGGGCGGTCTGGCGGCGTGGGCAGGCAGCGAGGCAGTGCTTCCGGCTTACATGATCGGCTCGGTACTGGCAGGAACGGTGGGCAAAGATCACGCGCTCGTTCGCCGTCTGCGAACGCTCACCTTCGGCCTTCTCACTCCGTTCTACTTTATTCGCGCCGGTTCGTTTGTCTCGGTTCCCGCGCTGATCGCCGCTCCGGCCACATTGCTGATTCTGTTCCTGGCAAAAATGGCCACCAAGACAGCCTTCGTTTTTCCCGCGGTGCGCGTGCACAATCACAACGGAAATGCCGGTACTTACTACACGCTCATGATGTCTACGGGGCTGACCTTCGGAACGATCTCTGCGCTCTTCGGTCTCAATCACCAGATCATCACCCAGGCACAATACTCCTTTTTGGTAGGCACCGTGATTGCCAGCGCCGTGGTGCCCACGCTGATCGCTAACACCTTCTTCCTTCCCAAGCATCTGCTGCCTCACAAGCATCTCGACGAAAAGCCGCTGACGCCAGTGCATGGTCCCGAGACAGTTGGAGAAGAGGCTTAGCCCAATGAAGCCAGCGGCGCCCTGAAATCTGCACGGTGAAACGCTGTAATCTGGATATGGAGAGAGAAGGCATTGCAGAAATACTTGCTCATCGCCGCCGGCGGCGCGCTTGGTTCCATCGCCCGCTACTGGGTCGGCTCCACGATCGCCGGACGCATGGGAACGCGCTTTCCCTACGGCACCTTCGTCATCAATATCACCGCCTGCGTCATCATTGGTTTCTCGCTCACCTACCTGGGAAAGCGGGCGGGGTTGAGCCCCGCCTGGCGATACCTCATTCCGGTCGGCTTCATTGGCGCTTACAGCACATTTTCCACCTATGAGTGGGAGACGCTTTCCACCCTGCGCGCGGGAGCTTTTGCTCTTGCGGCTCTCTATGCGGTTGGCAGCCTCATCCTGGGTCTTGCCGCCGTCTGGTGCGGTGCACTGCTGGCCGAGGCCATCTCTTAAACGCCGGCCGTCGCTGCCCGGCGCAGGGGCGCGGTACTTTGCGGTAGAATCCTGATTTCGTTGAGGGAGACTGAATGTTGCAGCCTGGAAAAGCAGTCAAAGTCACCATCTACCTGAGCGATGGAGCCACCCACCACGGGGTTCCGCTCTACTCCAGCATTCTCGACTTCCTCTTCTATCGCGGGGTAGCCGGCGCAACCGTGACCAAAGGCATCGCCGGGTTCGGCGCCGATCATCACATGCACTCCGCGCATCTTGTGGAAATCTCCGACCGCCTGCCCATCAAGATCGAGTTCATCGAAACCCGCGAGAAGGTGGATGCTATCCTCGGCAAACTGGAAGAGTTGGCCGGCAGCGGACTCATCGAAATACAGGAGACCACGGTGGCCAAGCCAGCCCAGGTTTCCAAGCCTCCGAAGCCGCTCTCCCCCGCCCACCTGAGGATCGAAGGCAAGGCGCAGATGATGCGCATCTTCGTCAGCGAAGAAGACCGCTGGAAGTCGAAGCCCCTCCACGAGGCCCTGGTGGAGGCATTGCGCGCCAACGACATTGCCGGCGTCACGGTTTATCGCGGCATCCTCGGGTATGGCGCGCACCGCAGGCTTCACAAAGACAAGCCTCTGCTCGCCTCACACCACGGCTCCATCATGCTCTCCGCTGTCGATACGGCTGAGAAGCTGCGCGCTTTCCTGCCCCTCGTAGACCAGATGGTCGCCGAGGGCCTGGTGGTCTTCTCCGACGTGGACATCGTCAAGTACGCATATCGCGCGCTCGATCCGGAAAAAGAAGAGACGCCGCCTGCGCCCGCAACCGCTCAGGAATAAGGGAGATAAGCCCCGTGAAAGAAGAATTCACAGCTCGCATGTTGCGCATCCATTTTGGCGAGAACGACCGCTGGCAGGGCAAGCCCTTGCATGAGGCTATCCTGGCCAAATGCATGGAGTTGGGCATCGCGCAGGCGGTCGTTTTTCGCGGCATCGAGGGCTACGGCTCGGCCAGCCGGATTCGCCATGCCAGCCATTGGCCGCACAGCAAGGATGCTCCCATTCAGATGAGCATCATCGACACGGAAGCGCAGATCGGCAAGCTGACCCCCTCTCTCGACGCCATGGTCGAGGAGGGACTGGTTGCCATGTCCACCGTAGAGGTGGTTCGCTACTCGCGCACGCCAGAGACAGTTGCAGAAAAGCCGTAGGCTTTTCCGTTATAGCGGTTCTCCCATTGCTGTACACCGAATCCCATGCCTTCGAGTGGCTTCTCCCCAAGAAAAAGCCACCTTGCAGGATGCTGGTAAGGGTATGTGAATGGGAGAACCGCTCTAGCGAGCCGACGTGAACGGCGAAGCCGGCAATCCCTCGCCGTTGAACAGGTTGCACAGCGGGCTGTTGGCCCAGCCATAGCGCACTGTTACCGGCTCGGGCACCGAGGGACTTGTGACTACCACTGTCGCGCCCTCGATCTGTGCCGTCGCCGGCGAAAACTTCCCATCTTTGCCCGCAACCTCAAACCCGGTTAAGGCGCCGCCCTTGGCCGTCAGCCCTTTGGCATGATCGAACCAGACCCGAATCGCATTATCCTCCGTGGTTGCCTGGCGGAAGAGCGGCCCTGAGTATTCGATGGCCTCGCCGTAGCTGAGGGCGCGCGCCGCACGGGCCAGCCGCATGCCCACATCCACCTTGTCGGTGGGGTGCACATTGTCTGGGGCGCCGATGTCGATGGTGACTGCCATGGCCGTATTGCGCAGTTCCAGGGTTTTCAACTGTCCGTCGCGCACGGCGGCCCAGTCCTCGACCGGTGACGATGTGAAGTTGGCGATTTGCACATAAAGGAATGGGAAATCGCCCTCGCCCCACTGGCTGCGCCAGTCCTCGATCATGGCGCGAAAAAGGCGGTGATAGAGGGATGGTTCTCTTTCGACGATGCTATTGCTTTCGCCCTGATACCAGATCACCCCGCGAATGGGAAACGGCGTAAGTGGCGCGATCATCCCGTTCCACAGCAGGCCCGGCGCCCACATGGCCAACTGCGGATGCCACGGGAACTGCGGCTCCGGCTTGCCTTGCGCCTTGGCTTCTTCTATCTGTTTTTGGTGGTCCTTGTCTTCAAGCAGCGCGTCGGATTCCCGGTCGGTCATTCTGCCCCGCGAGACGAACACCGGTGCCAGGGAGGCGTCTTCGCCCAGCACCCGCAGCCGCGTCCACGATTCAACCATCGTGCCGCCCCAGGTCGAGTCGATAACGCCTACGGGCACTTTTTCCCGCCGTTCGATCTCGCGGGCAAAGTACCAGGCCACGGCGGAGAAATCTTTCGCCGTCTCCGGCGACGATGCAGTCCATCCCTCGGTGTCGACGTCGTCCTGCGCATACTCTGAGGCGCGGCGCTTCACCGTCAGCAGGCGGATGTGCTGGTTGGCCGCATGGGGCAGATCCTCCTCGGCTGTGGCTGCCCTGCGCATCTCGAATTCCATGTTCGATTGTCCCGAGGCCACCCAAACATCGCCCACCAGCACATCGTCCAGCGTGATGGTCTGGCCGGGGGCGGCATGGCTGCCCTCCGGCGCTGGCGCCCCTTGCACCGTCATCTGAAACGGGCCGCCGGCAGCGCCGGGTTGGAGGTAAACGCTCCATCGGCCCAGTTGCCCTGCCTTTGTCGTTCGAACTTCGCCGCGAAAAATCACGCGCACGTCTTCTCCCGGCGTCGCCATTCCCCAAACGTGTACAGGCAGATCTCGCTGGACCACCATATGGCTGGCAAGAATTCTGGGCAGAGTCACTTGCGCGCACACGGTCGCGCCGGGCAGCAGGGCAAGCAGAAGCAGATTTCGCAGTTTCAAGATAAACCTCAAGGAAAACCAGGGTGCCGGAAGATCCTTCCCCTTTGATTGCGGTGAAGGTCTCCGGAATGTGAACTTACCAGAGTAAACGATCTCTCTCCACAACGTGTACACGCCTGTTTTGCACAGAGTTGGTAGCAACTTTTTTCCGCGAACAGTGTCAGAATGTGCAAAAGAGTTCACAGGTCCGGAGAAATCTTCCGGCCGGGGCTCTCCAGGCTTGTAGACCCGGCTTTGTACAAATCGATTTCAAGAAGGGTGCAATCTCTCGTACGGAATGGCGGAAGACCGAGAAATGTTCAAAATCCTGACCAAGGAAGGACCAATGGTCTCGATGCGAAAAGTGTGTATAACTGTATGTGCTTTCATAGCGTTGGCGTTTTCGGCTTTGTTCCCCGCGCCGTGCCGTGCGCAGGCGGCCTTGCTTGTGGAAGAGCCCTATGGCTTCTTTGGCGCCATCAACCCGACAGGGCACAACGCAATCTACTTTGAGCGTATCTGCGCTGAAACCCCCGTCCATTTGCGCCATTGCCGATCCGGCGAGTTGGGCAGCGTCATCGCCCGCTACCAGGGCATCGACGGATACGACTGGGTTGCGATGCCGCTGCTGCCATACCTCTATTCGGTCGAGAACACCTCCGAGGTTCCCGCGCGCGTAAACCGCGAAACCGTCAACCGATTGCGTGACCGCTATCGCGAAGCCCATCTGCTCAGCCTGGGGGAAGGCCTCTACTCCGGCGGCCTGGTGCGAGGCGGCTGGACCCAGTTGGTGGGCGTCTCCTACGAGCGGCGCATCTACGCCTTCCGTTTTGAGACAAGTGAAGAACAGGATGACGAGTTCATTGCGCGCATGAACGATAGCCGGAATCGCACGCAATTCAACCTCCTGTTCAACAACTGCTCGGATTTTGCGCGTCTCGCCCTCAATTCGTACTTTCCTCGCAGCTTTCACCGCGCCATCTTTCCGGACGTGGGCATGACCACTCCCAAGCAACTCGCCTATGAACTGGAGCGCTACGCCCGCAAGCATCCTGAGATGCGCCTGATGGTCTTCGAGATTCCGCAGATCCCCGGCTATCGCCGCCTGAGCCGCTCGAACAAAAGCATCGCCGAGTCGCTGACCACAACCGCCTACGCCATTCCCATCGCGGTGTTGAATCCGTACGTTGCCGGGGTGCTATACGTGGATTACTTTGTGCGCGGCCGTTTCCATCCCATCCCCAGGCACCCGCAGATGCTGTCGCCTGATAATCTGCTGGCATTGACAGCGCCGGCTCAAGCCGTGCAGAATCCCGACAGCGCAGGTGTGCAGGCCCCCAGCGCCGCTGCCGGCGGCTCCGCGGAAACAACCGCAAGCGCGGCAGACAACTCCGGCCTGACAGAAATCAAGGTCGCGCATGAGTAAGTCTTCACAACAGGATTTCAAGAACCACGGGCGGCTCGACCCGCTGGTCCACTTTGTGCTGTCTTCCATTCTGCTTGCCAATCTGGTCTTCGCCGTCTTTCATCTCATTCGCCATTGGAACCAGGCTCCTATCGCATCTTCATGGTTCGTGGTGCTGTCGATCGCGGTGTTCATCCCCTTCATCAAGTTGCGCGCCTATCCGCTCAAGGTGCAGGACCGCGTCATCCGGCTCGAGGAGCGGCTGCGCTTGCAGGCGCTGGCTCCCGCCGAGTGGCACTCGCAGATATATCGCCTCACGGAAGACCAGTTGATCGGCCTGCGTTTCGCTGCCGATGACGAGGTCGTCGATCTGGCCAAGCAGGCTTTGGAAGGCAACCTGACCCGCAAGCAGATCAAGGAGCGCATCCAGAGCTGGCGCCCCGATTACTGGCGAGTCTGAGGAGCTTCCCGATTGCCGCTGCCGATCGATCCACCAGCGCGGCAATCTTCACCATGGGAATCGAGAGCGCGTGACCGGGCAGCCTGATACCCGTGTGGGGGAAACTGTCCGTCACGCCTTCACTAATTCGTGTGTCTGTACTCCGGAAACGCCAATTTCCCAGCAGAGCAGGGCAAAGAGGGCGATTGCCAGGCAGGCATCAAACCACTGGCCTGAAACCGGCAAGAATATGCGGCAAAAGAACAGCAGCACATTGGCCGCCAAGAGCCTGTGCCTCCAGGTGTGAAGACCCGTTTCCGCCAGCGAATTCCATACCAGAAACAAGGGAAGCAGCAGCAGTGTCATATCGTGAAGAAATCCGTGATAGGCGACAAGCTCTGTCACTGTGACCGCCAAGGCGAATTGGAGATGCCTTCCCCGTACCGTCGCTTCTTTGCCCTGCGGCGCCCAGGCCGCCGCCAGTAGCAATACGGCGGATGCGGCTCCCACCAGCAACACGAAGGCGTGATGCGAAAGATGTGTCCCGAAGGACGCATACATCAGACCGCGCAAGTTGGGCATCATTTCAGTGCGCGATTTGGCATCGTCAAAACCGGTGGCAAACCTTCCCACAAACCCCGGATAGGCCGTGCAGGCCCGCCAACCCACCGTCATGATCGAAAGAGCCGCCAGGCCGAGGCAGGTTTCGAAGAAACCCGCGAGAATGCGCCAACGCTTCTCGGAGGTGACCGCGAGAACGGCAATCATGACAAGAGCAAGCTGCGGTTTGTAGGTGGTCAGGGCCAGCGCCGACCCGGCAATCCAGGCCCTGTCGCGGGCCAGGCTGACGAAGCAGACAGTAAAGAGCAGCAGCGAGAGAATCGAGTCCTGGCCTTGGCATTCGGCCGAGAGAAGCGGCAGGAAGATCCCCAATCCGAGAACTGCCAGAGCAATGTGGGTGTTGAGGCTTGGGAGGTGGGGGCGAAGCAGAAGCAGAACAAAATAGCCAGGAAGCAGATTGCACGCCCACCAGATCCAGCACGCGGTCACATACGGGAAGCTGGCAAGCGGCGCCAGAAGCACCGTCTCAAACGGGGCGTGATTGTATGGCAGAAAGCCAGCGGAGTGCGTGCGCACGGTAAAGGCGCCTTCGACCCGCTGCTGAGTTGCAAGGTCGTAGAGATTGCTGCTGTTCCCCGAAGCCACAATCTTTCCGCCTGTGTAAAAAGCCGAAAAATCGGTGAGGCCCATGGCAATCTGATCCCGTAACATCCAGGCCACGTTGAACTGAAGCAGAAGGCTTGCGATGACTGCCAAGCCGATCAGAATGCGCCGCAGGCTGAAGATGCGCGAAAGAGCAAGATTCGAAGGCAATGGACTGGCGGTCACCATTGAAAGCGGCGATAAGCCGTGCGAGCAGTGTAGCAGAAGCGTCAGCAACCGCTCGGTGACCCCGTGGCAGGATCAGGAAAGTACAGGGTCGTGCGCCGCCATCCAATCACGCCAGATCGAGCAACCTCTTATCCCTCCTCTGCCTCGCGCAGCTTGGCGATGACCGTGAAGTCTTCGAGCGTGGTGGTATCGCCCTTGATCTCGCCGTGGGTGGCCAGTTCGCGGAGCAGCCGGCGCATAATCTTGCCGCTGCGGGTTTTGGGCAGGGCCTCCGTAAAGCGGATGTCGTCGGGTCGGGCGAGGGAGCCGATCTCCTTCGAGACCCACTCGCGGAGCTCGTCTTTCAACTGCTCGCTGGGCTGATTGCCGCTCTCCAGCGAGACGAAGGCTGAGATGGCCTGTCCCTTGAGCTCGTCGGGACGGCCCACGACGGCGGCTTCGGCCACCTTGGGATGCGCCACCAGGGCCGACTCCACCTCCATGGTGCCCAGCCGATGCCCGCTTACGTTGATTACGTCATCCACGCGGCCCATGAGCCAGAAATAGCCATCGGCGTCCTTGCGAGCGCCGTCGCCCGTAAAGTAGCAGCCCGGCACGTCGCTCCAATAGGTCTTCTGGTAACGCTCGGGGTCGCCATAGACGGTGCGGGCCATCGACGGCCAGGGTTTGCGGATGACCAGCAGGCCGCCGTGCCCGGCTGGCACCGGTTCGCCCTCCTTGTTGACCACCTCCGGCTGGATGCCGAAAAAGGGCCGCGTGGCGGAACCAGGCTTGGCAGGCACGGCGCCGGGGATCGGCGCGATCATAATGGCGCCAGTCTCGGTTTGCCACCAGGTATCGACGATGGGGCAGCGGTTGTGGCCGATCTTTTCGCGATACCACATCCAGGCTTCGGGGTTGATCGGTTCTCCAACCGTCCCCAGCAACCGCAGCGAGTCCAGCTTGTGCTTCTCCACGTGTTGGTCGCCCCACTTGATAAAGGCGCGGATGGCCGTGGGCGCAGTGTAGAAAATGGTGACCCGGTGGTCGTCGACAATCCTCCAAAATCTGGAGAAGTCGGGCCAGTTCGGAGCGCCCTCGTACATCAGCACGGTCGCGCCGTTTTGCAGAGGGCCGTACACCACATAGGAATGTCCGGTGACCCAGCCGATATCGGCCGTGCACCAGTAGATGTCCTCCTCGCGGAGGTCGAAGACGTACTTCGAGGTGATGTAGGTCTGAACGGCATACCCGCCAGTGGTGTGGACCAGTCCCTTGGGCTTGCCCGTGGTGCCGGAGGTGTAGAGGATGTAGAGCGGGTCCTCGGAGTCCTGCTCTTCCGCGGGACAGTCGGGAGCTGCGCAGGCCATCAGATCGTGCCACCAGTGGTCGCGGCCCTCGATCATCTTCACCGGCGAACCGGTGCGGCGGAAGACGACCACGTGCTTCACTGTGTGGCAGGCGTTCATGGCCTCATCGACCGTGCGCTTGAGCTGGATCTCGTTGCCGCGGCGGTAGCTCCCGTCCTGGGTCAGGATAGCGACGCAGGCTGAGTCGTTCACCCGGTCGGCGATGGCGTTGGCGGCAAATCCGCCAAAAATCACGGAATGGACGGTGCCGATCCGCGCGCAGGCCAGCAGGGCAATGGCCAGCTCCGGGCTCATGCCCATGTAGACGGCTACCCGGTCGCCCTTCCGTATGCCCAGAGCCTTCAGAGCGTTGGCAAACCTCTGCACCTCGGCATGCAGCTCGGCATAGGTAAGCCGGCGCACTTCTCCCGGCTCGCCCTCCCAAATCAGCGCGGTCTTGTCGCGCCTGGCACCCAGCGCATGGCGATCCACACAGTTGTAGCATAAGTTTAACTTTCCACCCACAAACCATTGAGCTGAAGGGAGATTCCATTCCAGAACCTTGCCCCACGGCTTGAACCAGTGCAGCTCCTGGGCGATGCCGGCCCAGAAGGCCTCTGGATCTTTGATGGACTGCTTGTAAAGCGTCTCGTACTGCTCCAGGCTGTGGATAGCTGCCTTAGCGCTGAACTCCGGCGGCGGCGGAAAGACGCGGTCCTCGCGCAGTGTAGAGTCGATGTCCTGACTCGAAACGGCAGAGCCAGAGCCGGCAAGAGCGGAAACAGGCAGGGAAGACATGACAGTGTCCTTACGGGGAAGAGTGATCGAACCGGTACACGGCGCACCGCAGAATGCAGACTCCGCGAAGGCTCCACGTGGGAGACACTTTACCGGGACCGGGGCACAATCGGCAAGTGGGCCGGAAGCTCGCCAAGGCTGGCGCGCACATGAGTTCAGCGGATCGTGGATGCAAACGCTCCACTTCCGCTTTCATCCATCTTCTGTCCGGCCATCGATTCGCGCAGCGCCGTATGCAATCCCGCCGCACCGGTCAGTTCACCTCAGACCATCCCTCAGGCGTACCGCTTTTGGTGCCATATCCACGCAGTGCGGATGATTTCATCCAATTGCGTGTACTTCGGCTTCCAGCCGAGTTCGCGAATGGCTTTCTCGGAGCTTGCAACCAGCACCGCGGGGTCGCCGGCGCGTCGGGGGCAAACCTCGGCCGGAATTGGGTGGCCAGTCACGCGGCGCGCCGATTCGATGACCTCGCGCACGCTGAACCCCTGTCCATTGCCCAGGTTGAAGATCAGGCGGCTCGCGGCGGCTGGGGCGGTTTCAAGGGCGCTGAGGGCAAGCAGGTGTGCATCGGCCAGGTCGGAGACGTGGATGTAGTCGCGAATGCACGTGCCGTCCGGGGTTGGATAGTCCTCGCCGAAAATCTTGATGGATTTGCGGCGTTCCAATGCAACATCAAGCACCAGCGGAATCAGGTGGGATTCCGGCTCGTGGGCCTCTCCGCGAGTGATGCCGCCGGGTCCTTCGGGGGCGCCAGCCACGTTGAAGTAGCGCAACGAAGCGCTGTGCAGTCCGTGGATGCGGTTGAACCAGCCAAGCATATGCTCGACCAGCAGCTTGGACTCGCCGTAGGCATTGGTCGGAAGAAGGCGGGCATCTTCTTTTATTGGAACCACTTCCGGCTCTCCATAGACGGCGGCTGTGGAACTGAAGACTAGCCTCCGGGGACCATGGGCCAGAATCGCCTCAAGCAGGCTGAGCGTGCAGGCAGTGTTGTTGCGGAAGAAGATCTCGGGCCGCACCATGGACTCGCCAGCCTCGATCAGGGCGGCAAAGTGGAGGACTCCATCGAAGGGAACTCCCTGGTCTTTGGCCGAGATGAAAATGTTTTCAAGGGCGGGCCGGTCTGCCAACTCTCCCTCGACGAATTCCACGCCTGAAGGCACCAGTTCGCGCCTGCCGTGGCTCAGGTTGTCGAAAACGGTGACCTTATGCCCATTTTCTGCCAGCAATCCTGCGACTGTACCGCCTATATACCCCGCACCGCCCGTAACCAGGATCTTCACAAAAAAACTGTCCTTTCTCAAAGACTTTGGTATACCCTAAAGTCTAATACAAGGGTGTGGCGCAGCCGTCTTGGCGCCATCATTCAGACCGTCGGAAAGACGGCGCGTAGTGCCCACTTTTCTGAGCGCCCGTGCCGGAGCGGAGCATGGCAGTTTCGGACGCCATCGTGTGCATTCCGGGTAGAGCGTGTCCCTCTCGAAAGCGAGGGCGTGTAATTTTGTTCAATGCCTTGGACGTGAATCGGAGCATTTGTATGTCCAAGGTCCAAGCGGCTGACAATCTGTATTGCGCCGAGACTAGCAAAGTAGTATACGGCCGCAATTGCAACAGCTTTGCCGAACGACCCGCGACTGGTATGAAGAGAAACCTCTATTCTACCCATATCCGATATACGCAAAGGCAGTTTGAATCCGGCTTGGCAGCCGGACGCGACGGGGCCGGAAATTTCCAGTTACAATTCTGCCGGGCAGATCGAACCGGAATGGAGTTGGCGCTTGTCCAGCAGTTGTGGGAGAAAGTAGCGATTGCGCGCCGGTCTGCCGATGTATATAAAGAGTCGTGCAAGATTTCCGCGGAAGATCGACGCTCTCAATGCGCCGATGCAGAGCGATTCATCGCTTCTGCCGATCTCCGCACCACTGATACGAAAATGCGCTGCACGAATGGGCGCGAGCGAGGACTGAAATCATGCCGGTGAAACCTTATCCAGGACGGGCCACTTTCGGATTGCTCCCCGAGCCTGAGCGGAGCCCCGGCTCGTTTATCACCAGTGCCGTGATTAACGGGCTGATTCTGGCCCTGATGCTTTACATTGGAGCGACGGCCAAGAAGGCGATCGATCAGCACAGGTATGAAGAGACGCTGTTGATCCTCCCCACTAAGCAGCCTCCTCCTCCGCCGAAGGTAAAGATGCCTCCGCCGCCCCCGCCGGAGGATATGCCAAAGGTTCCGGAATTGAAGTTTGAGGCGCCCAAGATCAATATGCCCAAGCCGGAGCCCAAGCCGGACCTGAAACCAATCCAGATGGAAGCCAAGCTGTCGGCGCCGGTCATCAAAGCCGCCAATCCCACGGTGATCCTTGCGCCGCAGCCCAAGTCTGCGCTCGCTCCGGCTGCAATGCCGGCCCAGGACAACCACCTCAAGCCCTCTACGGCCCCGGTGCATTTCGGCCAGACCTTCGGTGTCATCCCGAATCCCAACGCCAAAGGGCCGGCGACCGTGGCGGCCATCGGCAACGAGTATGGCAATATGAGGGGGCCGGCGGTTGCGCCCCATGGAGTGCCCGGTTCGACCGGTATTGGCGATGGAACCAAGTTCGGCAACAACGGCGGCAGGCCTGGCGGCAGGGTGGCCTCTGCTGGCATCCCCAGCACCGCGCATTTCGCACCGTCGGGCAACGTGGGCAAGGTGGCTTCGGCCGGCATTCCCAAGGCGCCTACCGCCTCTGCGGAAGGTCCCAGAATGGTCGTCGAACCGATATCGACGAGCTTGGAGGTTATCTCCAAGCCGCAAGTGCAATACACTAGCGAGGCAAGGCAGCTCAAGGTGCAGGGCGACGTAATCCTGAGGGTCACTTTCACGGCCAATGGCCAGGTGGTGGTGCAGGGCATCGTCCACGGGCTGGGACATGGCCTGGATGAAGAGGCGCGGCGGGTCGCGCGGCAGATTCGTTTCCGTCCTGCCACGCGCAACGGTCAGGCGGTGGACATGACAACCAACATCACGATTACGTTTCAGTTGGCGTAACATCGGGAATGCACGCAAAAACAATGGCCGCGCCAAACCGCGGGATGGCGAAACGGTACAAGCGGCCTGCAGAAGATTTGAAAGAACTCAGCTTAGGAGCCTGATATGACGTTTCGGAAGATCTCCCTTACCTTCCTGCTTATCGCCCTGAATGTGTCCTGCGCGTACGCAAAGAAGGAACCCAAGTACTCGCAGGCGCACCAGCTCACACCGGAGCAGGCTGCGCTGGTGGAAAGAGCCATAGGTCGCGAGAAGGTGCTGATCAAGAACATTCAGCAGCGCACGCCCCTGGTGGAGACCTACATCCAGAACACAAAAGCCGACATCAAGCTCTACCAAGTGCCGGTCTCAGACGAGTACATGTTGAGCCGCATCGACTTCGGCAAGGGGTTCTTCGATAAGACCTACGACCCCAGGACCGCGTCCAAGCATGGCTTCTTCAAGGGGTCAATGGCCTCCATTACCGGTCTGAGCAAGGCGTTGAAGCTGGACTCTCATTATGTTTACAGCCCGCTGGGGTTCACCGAGATGATGTTCCTGGATCCCAAAAGCTTCGACACTCAGCACTATGTCTTCAGCTATATCCGGCGGGAGTTTCTGGGATCGGTGCGCACCTGGGTCTATGACGTGCATCCTAAAGTTTCCGGCATGGGCCGGTTTTTTGGACGCATCTGGATCGAGGACGTGGACGGCAATATCGTCCGCTTCAATGGCACGTTTACGTCGCCCCACTCCGAGGATGACTCGCGCCTCTACTTCCACTTCGACAGTTGGCGGATGAACGTCCAGCCGGGAATCTGGCTGCCGGTGGCTGTTTACGTGGAAGAAACTCACCGCTTTGAAGGCGAGAAATCGACCGGACTGAAGGCCCAGACGCACTTCTGGGGCTACTCACTCAAGCTTCCCACCAGGGAGAGCGAGAACGTGAGCGTGAAGGTGGACGACGCTGTAGACAAGAGCGACGACTCGCAGGACGTAGGTCCGTTGCAGGCCTCCCGTGCTTGGGTCACGCAAGCTGAAAACAACGTGATCGACCGGCTGGTGGAAGCCGGCCTGGTGGCGCCGCTAACTCCAGGCGGCTATGAAAACACCGTGCTGGACCAGATCGTCATCAACCTGCAAGTGCCCAACAACCTGGCTTTTACCGACCAGGTGCATACCCGCATTCTGCTGTCGACCACCGTGGAAGCCACCACCGTCGGCAACACCATTTTGATCAGCAAGGGGCTCATCGACAGCCTGCCCAGCGAGGAAGCGATTGCTTCCGTGGTGGCCATGGAACTGGCTCACATTGTGATGGGTCATCACATAGACACCCGCTACGCCTTCAACGACCGGCTCCTGTTTCCGGACGAGGCGACCTTCCAGCGCATAGACATGTACCACTCCGACCACGACAACGCGGAGGCTGCCAAGCGCGCCATGGAGTACCTGCAGAACTCCATGTACAAAGACAAACTGCCCTCGGCGGGCCTCTACTATGCACAGTTGGTAGACCGCGGAAAGGTTCTGAAGTCGCTGAACACCCCCAAGCTCGGCGATTCGCTGCTCAAGCCTGATGGAACCCCGTGGATGGCGGATTTGCAGAGAATGGCGCCCAAGCTGAACTGGGATGATCTCACTCAACGGCCAGCCTTGCCTTTGGGCAGTTGGCTCAAGACCGATCCCTGGGACGACAAGGTACATCAGCTCAACGCAAAGATCTACGCCTACATGAACCCACGCGACAAGATGCCGCTGGAAGTGGCGCCGATCTTTTACAAGCTGCAACGGTATGATGCATCGCGGCTTCTGCCGCCCGTGCCTCCTGCCACCGCTCCCACTCCCGCTTCCGCGCCTGCGGCCGACCCGACAGCCCAGCCGCCCGCTCCTGCGGCTCCGCCCGCGGATGCCCCCGCTGCTGCGCCGCCCACAGCTCCGCCCGCCTCCGGTGACGCGCCCCAACCGCTTTCTGGCACTTCAAACCCGCCAGCGCTGTAGCCATCGATCGGAACTCAGGGCCCCGGATGCGTCATGCGGCGCATCCGGGGTAGGGTATTTTGCAATCTATTCGATTGAGTTCACTTCCCCCATATCGAACTCTTCCCTGGACTGGACCTGTAATTCTCTCTATGAAACGACTTGGCGTTTTTTTGCTTTCTATCCTGTTTGCTGCCGGAGCAATTGTTGCCCGTGCGCAATCGGCTCCCACGGCCACTGCGCGGCAATTTTCCATTACCGCCGGCGGTATGGCTTCCATCTTTCAGCCTGATTTCGCGGGTCAATGGAAGTACGTGTGTGCATCGGGCTGCGCACCTCAGGACACCACCACCTCAGGCCTCTACTATCCTGTCGAGCAAGCCAGCAGCCAGCCGCTCTTCGGCGCAGGCGCCTATGTGGATATAAGACTGACCCGCTGGGTACAGCTTGAGGCCGAAGGCCGTTGGCAGCGCTTCAACCAGTTCTCAAACATATATCAGGACAACTATCTCGTCGGTCCCAGGGTTCCCGTCTATCATTTTGGGCGGTCGACCTTGTACGCCAAAGCGCTGATCGGCGCATCGAAGATGAACTTCGACACCTTCGGCGACCACGGCAAGTTCACAGATCTCGCCTTCGGGGGCGGTATGGACGTAAAGATGACCAAGCGCCTCAGCTTCCGCGTTGTCGATGCCGAGTACCAGTACTATCCCCTTTGGGGCAATTCCACGCTGTCGCCTTACGGGGCTAGTATGGGCATCGGCTACAAGATCTTCTGAGGCGTCTTACGTGGCTGAATTTGTGACGTATACAAGCAATGGCCACTCCATCGGAGTGGCCATTGCTTGTATACGCAAATTGCGTTGGCAGTTACGCCGGCGAAGGCGAGCCTTCGGGATAGCTCGGCCCGCCCCGGCTCTCGGGCTTCAGCACTTGCTGCGTGCCCCCGCCCGTATCGCTGGGAGAGGCCAGAATGGAACGCAGTGGAGGAAGTTCCTTACCCTCGATGAGCATCTCCACCTCTTCTGCGTCGATGGTCTCGCGTTCCAGCAGGGCTGCGGCGATGCGGTGCATGGCGTCGGCGTTGGTTTCAACGATGTTATGCGCCGACTGATAAGCCTCGTCGATTAGGCGGCGCACCTCTAAATCGATCTGCCGCGCCGTCTCTTCGCTGAAGTCCCTGTGTTGGGCAATCTCGCGCCCCAGGAAGATCTGCTCCTCCTTCTTGCCGAAGGTGAGCGGTCCCAGGCGGCTCATGCCGTATTCGCAGACCATGCGCCGGGCCAGATCAGTAGCGCTTTCAATGTCGCTGCCGGCTCCGGTAGACATCTGGTTGAGGAATATCTCCTCGGCCACGCGTCCGCCGTAGGAGATGGCCAAATTAGCTTCCAGGTATTCCCGCGTGTAATTGTGCCGGTCGCCGGGCAGGAAGATGGTGACGCCCAAAGCCATGCCGCGGGGGATGATCGTGACCTTGTGAATGGGGTCGGAGTGCTCGTGCTTGAACGACACCAGCGCGTGGCCTGCCTCGTGATAGGCAGTCACCCGCTTTTCTTCCTCGGTAAGCAGCATGGACTTGCGTTCAGCGCCCATGAGCACCTTGTCCTTGGCCACTTCGCAGTCGTACATGACCACCTGTTTGCGGTTCATCCGCGCTGCGCTCAACGCGGCCTCATTGACCATGTTGGCCAAGTCGGCTCCGCTGAAGCCCGGTGTTCCGCGGGCCAGAACGTTCAGGTTCACGTCGTCGGCGATGGGAACCTTTTTCACGTGTACGCGCAGAATCTCTTCGCGGCCCCGCACGTCGGGCAGTCCCACCACCACGCGGCGGTCGAAGCGGCCGGGGCGCAGCAGCGCCGGATCGAGCACGTCAGGGCGGTTCGTCGCCGCTACCAGGATCACGCCGTCGTTCGATTCAAAGCCGTCCATCTCCACCAGCAACTGGTTGAGCGTTTGCTCGCGCTCGTCGTGTCCGCCTCCCAAGCCTGCGCCGCGATGGCGGCCCACCGCGTCAATCTCGTCAATGAAAATAATGCAAGGCGCGTTCTTCTTGCCCTGCTCGAACAGATCGCGGACCCTGCTTGCTCCCACTCCTACGAACATCTCGACAAAGTCGGAGCCGGAGATCGAGAAGAAGGGGACATTCGCCTCGCCAGCCACAGCCCTGGCCAGCAGCGTCTTACCGGTTCCCGGAGGTCCCACCAGCAGAACGCCCTTGGGAATACGCCCGCCCAGCTTCTGGAACTTCGCCGGCTCGCGCAGGTACTCAATGATCTCCTTCAACTCTTCCTTGGCCTCATCCACGCCGGCCACATCCTTGAAGGTGATCTTCTTCTGCTGCATCGAGAGCAGGCGCGCCCGGCTCTTGCCGAACGACATCGCCTTGTTGCCTCCCGACTGCATCTGCCGCATCATGAAGAACCAGAAACCGATCAGCAGAAGGAACGGAGCCCCATTGATCAGGATGGGCAGCAGCATGTTGTTCTGCTGTTCCTTCTTTGAGAAGTGGGTCTGCGAGGGATCGCAGGCTAGAAACGCAGCCTCAAGAGGCTCGTAGTGTTCCCCGACATGGGTGTGGAACTGTTCTTTGGGCGTGGCCTTCAAATGACCGTGCAGCTCCGTACCCTGGACCTCGGCGTCGAGCACAAGATTCTGCTTCACCTTGTTGTACAGGTCAGAGTACGGAACCTCCGCCTCCTTGCCCGTGCCGTTGCTCTTCGACACCATGCCCCAGAGAACCACGAGGCAGGCGAGGATGCAGACCCAGAATATGAGCGTCTTTACGGTAGAATTCACCAGGAACCCTCTCCTCCGGTGTTGAAGAAACCGCCAAGCGGCTCTCCAGCACCACCAACACTACCCTTTAGACGCCGGTACATCTCTCAAAGTCACAGAAAGTACACAACACCCTTGCGGCAGACACACCATCCCTGCCACTCGGAAGAGCAGTAACTAAATTGTACTCTCAAGGTTGTGAAACTTGTAGCAATCCGCGGGCCGGTTCATGGCAGCATCCGGCCGGTCAACCGTTCGCAGAAGGCCCCAATCGGGAAGGTCCGCCTAGGGCGTCTTCAAGACTATTTGTCACGATGCGAATTCCAGGCGCCGGCTCCAGTTCGACTCCCTTCATCCAGATGATTTGCCCATTGAGTTCGAGAACCGGCCAGAGCGCCCGGCTGGAGCCTGTAACCTTCAGACGCTCCAGCACTTCTTTCGCCTTGCGCGGGCCTGAGGAGTAGCGCAGCCTGACCCGGTCGCCCGGCTTCCAGTTGCGTACTGTGCCTGTTTGCCTCTCATACGCCCCGCCGGGCGCGGAAACCTCGATCTGCAACCGCAGCCCGAAGGCTTGAGCCGTTACCTCGCCTGGAATCGTCACACTGTACTCGGGTGCAGCTTCCGCTGCCAGGTTCCGCGTTACCGCCAGCCGCAACTCGCGGGGCGTTCGTTCGGCCGTAAGACACTGGGCCAACTGGAGCTTTTGCCCGGCGCGGCCAGCGAGGGCCAGAGTGCGCAGCGCCTCGGTAGAAGGAAAATCCACTGCGGCGCCCAACTGTTCCGCGCCGTAGCGCAACAGTCTCCGTTGAAGGGCAGGGGGGAGCGCGGCCAGCCGGGTAACATCGATCGACAGTGATGGGGCCAGTCCATCCCCGCCAGTTCGTCCGCCGCCACGCACGGCCCGGCCAGGCAGCAGCAACTGCGGGGCCACGCGGGCCAGTTCAGTCTCCCACCAGGCCTCTTCATCGCGGGCCAGCGCGGCCATTTGCGTCAGGTGCTCGCGCAGCCGCGGGTTCCAGCCCTCCAGCAGCGGCAGCAGCTCGTGCCGTATGCGGTTGCGCGTAAAGGTGAGGTGACGGTTGGAGGAGTCCTCGCGCCAGCCCTGGCCCAGTGTTTTGAGGTAAGCCTCCACCTGAGTCCGCGTCGTTCCCAGCAGTGGACGCAGAATGCGGCCCTCGGGAAACTCGACTACGGGATGAATCCCGCTCAAACCTTCCGTCCAGGCGCCGCGCAAAAATTTGGCCAGCACGGTCTCCGCCTGATCGTCGCGGGTGTGGGCCGTCGCCACAGCGTCCACCTCGCCCGAGGCCATCAGTTGCCGGAACCAGCCGTAACGCAGGCGTCGTGCAGCCTCCTCAATGGTTTCGGCGGACTTTCCTGCATCGATGGATGCGCCTGCTTCAGCCGCTGTGTCCACGCGCGCCTCATGAAAAGGCAAACCCAGCTCGGCTGCCAGCGCGCGCGCAAAGGCCAGATCGCCGTCGGCCTCCTCGCCGCGCAGGCCGTGATGCAGATGCGCGGCGTGCAACACCAGGCCCAGTTGTTTGCTCCGCTCCGCCAAAGCGCGTGTCAGGGCCACGGAGTCAGCCCCGCCCGAGAGACCAACGGCCAGGCGCAAACCCGGTTTGAGCAGCGTGGTGTCGATCGGCAGCGTCGTTGGCGGCATTGGGCGCATCCCAAAATGATAAGGTGTCGGCGCGGTCTCATGCGTCGAAGTGCCCAGAGCCGCATCCTCGCTGTTACCTGAGCGGAGCGCAGCGAAGTCGAAGGACCTGCGCCTTGTATTTTTGTCGCTAGGGTTGGAAATCGGGAACCTCAACTGTTCTTTCATGCAAAAGTCTGCTCATCAAATGCCCTGCCGTTGTATACTCCACCCGGTATGCAAGTATTTGCGATTCTTCCCGCGGCAGGGCTGGGTACCCGGATGGCCGGTCCGCAGCCCAAACAGTTTCTCGCCCTCGATGGAGTTCCCATCCTGATTCATTCGCTGCGCGCCTTTGCTTCAGTGGCGCGGGTGACGGCAATCTACGTTGCCGTGCGCAAGCCGGAGATGGAGCGCGTCCAGGCGCAGATTGCCGAGTACTGCTTTGCCGGCCAGGCCCGCGTGGTCGAAGGCGGCGACAATCGCCAGGAATCGGTTTCGCACGCCTTGGCCGCCCTCGCCGCCGAGCCCGACGACATTGTTCTGGTCCATGACGCCGTGCGCCCACTGATTGACGCGGCTACTATCGAACGGACCATTGACGCGGTCATTGAGCACGGAGCAGCCATTGTGGGGATGCCGGCCGTGGATACCATCAAGCAGGTTGAGCGCACCGCGCACGGGGCGCTGATTACCTCCACCATTCCGCGCGAGTTCGTGGTGCTGGCGCAGACCCCGCAAGGCTTTCGCTATGGGCTGTTGCAGCGGGCCTTTGCTGAAGCTATGGAGGACGGTTTTGTCGGTACCGACGAGGCATCGGTGGTGGAGCGCGCCGGCCTTCCGGTCGCCGTTGTGCCCGGTTCTCAGGTTAATCTGAAGATCACCAAGCCCGGCGACCTGGAGTTGGCCGAGTTTTACATGCGCCAGCGCGCCCGCTGATTTCGGCTAGGCATTGAGTATGCGATCGCCACCGGTACAGGATTCTCAAGGACAGGCACGGTAACCATGGAAACGCGGATCGGATTTGGCTATGACTCGCACGTCTTCAAGGCAGGCGTGCCGTTGCGTATCGGCGGACTTTTGCTGGACCACCCGGAAGGCTTGGCCGGCCACTCCGACGGAGACGCGCTACTGCACGCCGTCACAGATGCGTTGCTGGGCGCCGTGGCCGCCGGCGACATCGGCAGCTTCTTCCCGCCCGGCGACCCTCGCTGGAAAGACGCCGATTCGGCCATCTTTCTCAATCTTGCCATGGAAACGTTGCAACACGCCGGCTACCGCATCGTGAACATCGACACCACGCTGATTCTGGCCGCGCCCAAGATCGCCCCCATCTCTGGCGAGATGCGTGCCCGCGTTGCCGACCTGCTGGGTCTCGGGATCGATCAGGTCAGCATCAAGGCCAAGACTCCCGAGGGCCTGAACCTCGATCATGTTGCCCAGTGCCACGCCGTCGCCCTCATTGAGCGCGTCATTGAACCGGAAGATCTCAAGAGCATGAGCGCCGTCATTGAAAGCCAGCGCCAGTTGGAAGACGTCGTCGAAGATCTCCTCGCCAGCGTCCACGGCGTGCCCAAGAAGCGCGATATGCCTGTCTACGACACTGAGGACATCACATAGGGCAGGGAACCGGAAGCTGAACAGGGCAGTTGGGCCTTCCTGGATGCGGGGATTGCTGCGCTAATTCGTTTTTGGTTGCGAATTCCGCTTTTTGGCCTTACCTTGGCTGAGAGTTCCCATCACGCGTCTGGAGTGTTCTCTATGCACTGTGTTGCCTTTCTGCTTCAAAATCAGCCCGATCCCGAGGCCATTCGGCAAGTGGCCGCTGTCATGATGACTGTGATTCCAATCATCATCATCGTGGGCCTGGCCATCGTCATGGTCCCCTTCTGGTTCATCTGCAAGAAGGCCGGATTTTCTCCCTGGCTTACATTGCTGAACGTCGTCCCTTTCGGCGGCATCATCCTCTGGTACGTGCTGGCCTTCTCTGAGTGGAAGGTCGTACCCGCGCCCCAGCCTGCATGGATGCCTCAACCGCCGTATCCCCCTCAACCGCCCTATCCGCCCCAGGCTTGAGCTGCTTTGCACCTGCCCGAAGAGGGAGAGAATGTTAGCATCGTGAATGGAAAGATATATTCACAATGCCTGATTCGGCTCCCTCTTCAGCTACCACTCCCCGCGTTCGTTTTGCGCCTTCGCCCACCGGCTTCCTGCACGTGGGTAGCGCCCGCACATTTATCTTCAATTGGCTCTATGCCCGCCATAATCACGGGACCATGGTCTTGCGTTTGGACGACACCGATGTCGAGCGCAACACCGAGGCCAGCGTTCAGTCCATCTTCGAGGGGCTGCGCTGGCTGGGCCTCGATTGGGACGAAGAGTACAAGCAATCCGAGCGCCTCGCCCTCCATCGCCAGCAGGCCGAAGCCATCTTCGCCAGGGGCCTTGCCTATCGCGACTTCACCCCCGCCCACTCCGGCGACGACAACCAGTCCTCCGCGCAGGGCGCCTGGCTCTTCAACCCCGGCATGCGCGAATTGTCCAGGGAAGAGTCCGACCGCCGCGCCACCGCCGGTGAGCCCTTTGCCCTTCGCTATCGCGTCCCTCGCGGCCAGGACCGCACCCTGCGCTTTGTCGATAGTGTTTATGGCGAGCAGTCCAAGCTGGCCGACGAGGTGGAAGACTTCGCCCTGTTGCGGTCAGACGGTTTCCCCACCTACCACCTCGCCTCCTGCGCCGACGACGCCGATCTCCGCATCAGCCACATCATCCGCGGCCAGGATCACCTCACCAACACTTTCAAGCACCTGCTCATCTTCGAGGCTCTAGGCGTCCAGCCGCCCCAATTCGCCCATTTGCCTCTGCTCGTCGCGCCCGATGGCGCCAAGCTCTCCAAGCGCAAGCACGGCCCCGTCGTAAGCGTGACAACATACCGCGATGCCGGCTTCCTGCCCCAGGCCTTCATCAACTTCCTCTGCCTCCTCGGCTGGTCGCCCAAAAATGATCGTGAATTCATGCCGCTCGACGAGATCCGCTCGGCCTTCACCCTCGAAGCCGTCAACCGTTCCAACGCTGTCGTGAACTTCACGGAAGAAGATCCTTTTGACCCCAAGGCAGTCTGGCTCAACGCCGAGCACATCCGCGCCTTGCCTGTTGACGAACTCAGCCCACTGCTCCAGCCCTTCTTTGAGCAGGTCGGCCTCGATGCCCCGCCGGAAAAACTCCTCGCCGTCACCCCGCTCATCCGCGAGCGCATCAAGTTCCTGCGCGAGGCCGTCTCTGCCGCCGATTTCTTCTTCCTCCCCGAGCTAGCCCCCTACGACCTCGCCGAACTGATTCCGTCGAAGGGCGGCGATGCGGCCATGGCCCTGCGCATCCTTGAGCACACCCAAGAGGTTCTTGCCCAAACAGACTTCACACACGAAGCCCTTGAACGGGCCCTCCGCGAAGCCGCCAAGTCCCTCGGTCTCAAAGCCGGTCCAATGTTTCAGCCCATCCGCGTAGCCGTTTGCGGACGCAAAAACGCCCCGCCTCTCTTTGAAACCATGGCCGTGCTCGGCCGCAATCTCTGCCTGACCCGCCTCCGCCAGGCCGAAGCCAGCCTGCAATCGCTCGACTGAGCCAAGGCCCGCCTCCGACTACCCCTCAATGACTGGGTCTCCCAGGTCTCGCTTTTGAGACCTGGGAGACCACGAGCCTCGATGGGCCGCTTCTCGCTCACGGAAGCGGTCCAGCTGCTTGGGGTTGATCGAGAAGACGGCGAAACCGTGCTCCAGCAAGGTTTCCACGACGGCGCCGCGCGGAATCTCGATGCCCGCGGCCAACGCCTGGGGCGAAGCCAGCGTTTGCTGCCGCAGCCAGTCGGCCAACTCGGCCAAACTGCTGCTGCTGTGTTCGATCCATCTCTCCTCGACAACACTGCCTTGTCGATTCATCAGGCAAACACGGTGGCGCTCCGAACCCCAGTAGATGCCGACAAAATACTGAAAGTCGTTGCTCAGGGTGGGACCTCCTCTGTTGTGCTCTCGACCCGCCGCGTCGAACATCAACCCCTGTACTGGCGCTCCGTTGCCGGGCGCGGACTCCCTACGAGATCTTCGCCACGGACTACCACGCCAGGGCACAGGTCCACCCCAGGTGCTCGCTTGGCGCAGGGGTAGTTAGGCACTCCTGGCGGGCGGCCGAGTCCCTACTGCTTAACACAGATCAGTAGGCGTTTTCAAAGGTACAGGGAGTGTACAGACCGGTCACATGCCTGACAGACTAGACCAGGGGCAAGGGAACAGGAATGACCCGCTCTATGGACTGCTTCCAGTTTGCGGCAGAGGAGGGTTAATTTCTGCAACCAACGGCAGAGGGGGCCGGTTCGTGCATTCAGATCCCAACGGCGCATCCCACCCGGACTCGCCATTTCTGTCTCTTTGCCGCCCCGAACCCAGGCCGCTGCTTCGTATAATTGTCGTCATGAAAGCAATTGCGACGGTTATTGTTTTGTGTGCCAGCCTTCTCGTCCACGCCCAGACCCCGGCTCCCAAGAGCGCTTCCGCCCAAAGCTCTGCAGCCAAGACCAGCGCTGCCCACGCCGCCGCAGCCGGCCCTCGTGCGTCCCTGCTCAACCCGGCTTCGCTCACAGCCAAGGCGCCCGCGGTCTTCAAGGCAAAGTTCACCACCACCGAGGGCGACTTCGTCGTCGAAGTTCATCGTGACTGGGCGCCTCACGGCGCGGACCGCTTTTACAACCTGGTGCGCAACGGCTACTTCACCAACGCGGCCTTCTTTCGCGTCGTCAAGGGCTTTGTGGTGCAGTTCGGGCTCAGCGCCAACCCCGCCGTCAACAAGGTCTGGCACACGGCCACAATCCAGGACGATCCCGTTGTTCAGAGCAACAAGCGCGGAAGCCTTGTCTTCGCCACCGCCGGCCCTAACACCCGCACCACCCAGCTCTTCATCAACTATGTTGACAACGCCCGCCTCGACGGCATGGGCTTCGCCCCCTTCGGCACGGTCGTCGAAGGCATGGACGTGGTGGACAAGATCTTTCCTGGCTACCGCGAATCCCCTCGCCAGGACCTGATCGCCGACCAGGGCGACGCTTACCTGAAGGCCAATTTTCCCATGATGGACAAGATCAAGCTGGCTCGGATTCTTCCCGCCGTTCCGCCCGCAACGCACGCCCCAGCGGGCACCAAATCAGTGGCCAAGCCATCCCCCAAGCCCGCCGCTCAACCCGCTCAGCACTAGACTGTAAAACTGTTGATCACCCATCGACCGGCTGGTCGATGGGTGATCAATGTTTGTAGAAGGCCACTTCTGCGAGAGAGTGTCGCCGAGCGGCTTGAGTTCCCGAGAAGCACAATGACTCCCCGCAACAGAAGAACGCTTGTTTCGACCCTTGCCTGAATTGGATATATCGACGTGTGCCTTGCCGGATTCCGTGCCAGTTGAGGACTTTTTGTGGCGACTTGAGCGTTACGGGGTTTATTTACCTTCGGTTGCGACTTGAGCTTGATAGGCGCATTGGTCTGTTATCGACAAATGACACCTGCAGCGCTAAGCAATAAACTTGTCCACTTGCTGTGTACTATGCGTTGGTTGATTTTCATGGTCTCCCACGCCTAGCCAGAAATAAGCGAAGGCTGGGGCACCCGGCGGCATTCCCGTCTAGCAGGAACGACTCATCCGACGCCCTCGCAAATATCCGGAACTTGCCAGCGTTGGTCTGCGTATGGACCCGCAGGAGAAGAAAACCTTGAAATTACGCAGTCTTGTTTCAATCGTCATGCTGAGTGTTTGTGCTTTGGCACTCGGACAGTCTTCTGCCAAGCCCGTTGCCAGTTCCGATGCGCAGAAGTCCTTCGACCTGATGAAGACTCTAGCGGGGAATTGGAAAGGTCCGATAACGACGGACAATCCCGCCTGGGGCACGGACCAGCAGATGCCCCTTTCCATCCGGGTTGCATCAAGTGGAAACGCGTTGATTCATGAGTTGAGCACGCCTGGTCCAGAGGTCACCGTTTTCTATCTAGACAGCGATCGCCTCACGTTGATGCACTACTGCGATTTCGGCAACAGGCCGCATTTGGTGGCTCGGCCCTCAGCGGATGGGAAGACGGTGGAGTTCGATCTGGTGGATGCCCCCGGCAGCAACCAAGTGGGGCATGTGAGCCACGCCGTATTCACCTTCATCGACGCGAATCATCACCTTGAAGACTGGACGTTCACGCTGGCAGACGGCACGCTTGTACACGGCCATCTGGATTTCAAGCGAGTGCAGTAGCGTCTCAATCACGGATCGGCCGGGGGGTGGGTTGATGCCTCTGATCGAAGCATAAGGGTGAGATGGCTGCGCCTGTGGGCGTAGTGAGATACGAAAGGTTTGAACTTGTGTGAATCTGCCCAGTAATTCCCGCCTCATTCAGTTCCGGCAAGTAGGTAAGCGTTCGCTCATCCGTCTTGGCGTGATTCTCGGTTGACTGTAACAGCCCCCAGCGCTCAAAGAAGAATCTCCCCAGTTCCTGTAAATATCCTCCGGCTCTGCCGGAGGATATTTACAGCCGTGCCCTGATACAAGACAGGTTTTTCCGTAGCCTATGAAGCCCGGAGCATTTTTTTGCGACTTTACGGCACGACTGAGGCCGTGTCCTTTCAAAGCGGGACTTGTTCAGCGGTTCCCATTGCAGCCGAAGTTGCCATCGTGTCTCAAGATGCTCGGGATGATAGCTTATTGTTGGGTCACGGAGAAAGCCACGATGCACATTGTCTTTGCCGCTTCGGAGTGCGTCCCGTTTGCCAAGACCGGCGGGCTGGCGGACGTGGTGGGGGCGCTGGGGCCGGAGCTGGCGAAGCTGGGCCACCAGGTCACCGTCTACCTGCCGCTCTACGCGCGGGTGCGGCGGCAGCTTCCCGGCGAACTCAAGTACGCGGTGCGGTCAATCACCATTCCCTTTGAGTACTACAACCGCTTTGTGGGCATTGTGGACGGCGGCAAGCAGGCCGGAGTGCAGTTCTACTTTGTGGATTGCCCGGAGATGTTTGACCGGCCGGAGCTGTATGGGACGGGCGGGAGCGACTACCCGGACAACGCCGAGCGCTTTGCTCTCTACTGCCGCGCGGTGCTGGAGGCAACCAAGCAACTGGGCGTGCCGGAGGTCTTTCATGTGCACGACTGGCAGGCGGCGTTGATTCCCGTCTACCTGCGCACCGTGTACGTCGCCGACCCGGTGCTGAGCCGCGCCAGCGTGGTGCTGACCATTCACAATGCCGCTTACCAGGGCGCGTTTCCGCCGGTGACCACTGAGCGGCTGCTCTTTCCCTGGGACGTTTTCACCATGGACAAGGTGGAGCAGTTCGACAGGTTCAACTTCCTCAAGGGCGGGCTGGTGTACTCCGACATTCTGACCACGGTGAGCCGCAAGTATGCCGAGGAGGTTCAGACGCCGGAGTTCGGCGAGAAACTGGACGGAGTGCTGCGCGGGCGCGCGGCTGACATGCGCGGCATTCTGAATGGCGTGGACTACACCAAATGGAACCCGGCCACGGACCGGAACCTGGCGGCGAATTACTCGCCGGAGAACCTGGCCGGCAAACAGCAGTGCCGCGCCGATCTTCTTGGTACGTTTGGATTGGACAAGGTGCCGGACTCCACTCCGGTCATCGGCATTGTCTCGCGCTTTGCCACGCAGAAAGGCTTCGACCTGGTGGAGCAGATCGCCGGCAAATTGTCGGAGCTGGATGTGGCCGTGGTTGCACTGGGCACGGGCGAGCCGGTCTATGAAAGGTTCTTCCGCGCTTGGGCCTTCTGGAACAAGGCGAACGTAGCCGTGCGGATCGGCTACGACGACCCGCTGGCCCACAAGATCGAGGCCGGTTGCGACATTTTTCTCATGCCTTCTCGCTACGAACCTTGCGGGCTGAACCAGATCTATTCGCTTAAATACGGCACCGTGCCCGTGGTGCGCGCCACCGGCGGACTGGACGACACCATCGAGGAGTGGAATCCGGAGCAGGGAACCGGGACCGGCTTCAAATTTCAGGGCTTGAGCGCCGAGGGCCTCCTGGCGGCCATTGGCCGGGCACTGGCCGCGTTCGAGAACAAGAAAGGCTGGAAGCGCCTGATGCAAAACGGCATGGCGCGGAGCTACAGTTGGGAGCAGCCGGCGCGGGAGTATGCGGCGGTGTATGAGGAAGTGGCAAGCAGACGCCGGTAAAGAGGACTAAAGTGAAGGTGGAGAGACCGGCAAGACCTTGGGTCCTCAAACCGCACTGGTCTTGCATGGTCGCGTCCAAAGCTTCCTGAAAATCAAAACACACAGAAACGGAAAGAGCGGGGTAGAGAGTTGCCCGATACCATCGATTGGCCTAAGTTGACGCCGCAGCCGCGCCGCAGTCACCGCAAGCTGTTTTTCCTCATTGCCGTGGTCGCCATCATCGTCCTCTTCGGACGGACTGCGCTTTCCTACTGGGTTGACCTGCTGTGGTTCAGGTCGCTCGGTTACGAGGACGTGTTCTGGAAGGCGCGCGGCCTGCAATGGGGCATCTTTGCGGCCTTTTTTGTGGTCACGTTTCTCATTTTGTATGGAGTTTTTTCCGCTCTCAAGCACGCCCATCTCGAAGATTTGCCCACGGATCACACACTCTTCGTGGGCGGCCAGCCGGTAAAGCTGTCTCTCAAGCCCGTGCTCAGCATTGTTTCCATCGGCGGCTCGCTGGTGATTGCGCTCTTTACCGGCGGAGCGATGGCCGCCGACTGGCAAACCCTTGCTCTCTGGTGGTACGCGCCGCAGGGCGCAGGCGGCGTGACCGATCCGATATTCGGCCGGCCGCTCGGCTTTTATCTCTTCACCCTTCCGGCCTGGCAACTGCTTGCAGGCTGGCTGCTGACGCTCAGTGTAATTGCCTGCGTGCTTGCAGTCGTGTTTCTGCTTGTCTCCGGCAGTTCGCGCGCGCTCAGCGGCAGCCGCGCCAGTCTTGGAGAATTGCCCTGGCGCGGACTTTCCATTACGGCAGCGTTCTTGTTGCTTATCGTGGCAATGCGGGTGTATATCGGCCGCTTCGAGCAGTTGTTCGAACACCATACGATCTTCGACGGCGTCAGCTTTACAGGCGCACATGTGACGCTTACCGGCTTGCTTGTGGTGTGCGTGGCGTTGGTGCTGGGAGCGCTGATTGCCGCGGCCGGCGGCATCTTTGCGCCGCGCGGCCGCTGGCTGGTGGCGGCTGTTGTTCCCGCTGTGGTCTGCTACGGCGCGGTTGCGGTTGTGGGCTGGTATGTGAGCAGTTTTCTCGTCAAGCCCAACGAACTGGTTCGCGAGCAGCCTTACATTACTCACAACATCGAGATGACGCGGCAGGCATATGGCCTGGACCGCTTTCAGCAGCGTGAGTTTCCCGCCGAGACAACCGTCGATGCAACCGATCCGGCCAACAATCAGCCGACACTCCAGAATATTCGCCTGTGGGACTGGCACGCGCTCCAGGATACGCTGCGCCAGATCCAGGAGATTCGCACCTACTACGACTTTCCCGACATCGACATCGATCGCTACCAGATCGATGGCTCGATGCGTCAGGTGATGCTGGCCGCGCGCGAGCTGAATGTCGAAAAACTGCCCGAGAGCAGCCGCAACTGGATCAACGAAAAGCTGATCTACACGCACGGCTACGGCATCACGATGAACCCGGTGAATGGATTCACGTCCGAAGGCCTGCCCACGCTGCTGATGAGTAATATGCCTGTGCAGAGCACCACGTCCAGCCTGAATATGACGCGCCCCGAGATTTATTTTGGCGAGCAGACCACGACCGATGTGTATGTGAAAACGCGGCAGCAGGAGTTCAACTATCCTCAGGGCGACACCAACAACCTCACCTCCTACCAGGGCACCGGCGGCATCGAGCTGGGCGGTTTCCTGCGCCGTGCGTTGATCGCCTTTGACCGCGGCGACCTGGCCAAGCTGCCCTTCAGCGACGATGTAAACGCCCAGAGCCGCCTGCTGATGCGGCGCAGCGTGCGTGATCGAGTCGCGGCCCTGGCGCCGTTCCTCACCTTCGATCAGGACCCGTATATCGTGTTGGGCGACGATGGCCGGTTGCTATGGATTCTCGACGCCTTCACGCAGTCGGACAGTTATCCTTACGCGACGCATTACACGGTGGATGGCCAGTCCATCAACTACATGCGCAACAGCGTCAAGGTGGTTGTCGACGCCTACAACGGAACCACCACATTCTATGTCTTCGATAATCAGGACCCGATCCTTGCGGCGTATCGCGGCATCTTCCCGAGCCTCTTCAAGGATGCGGCGGCTATGCCGGCCGGATTGCGCAAGCACGTCCGCTATCCCGAACTAATGCTCAAGTTACAGGCGGAAGTCTACGGCTTGTACCACATGACCAATCCTGAAGTCTTCTATAACCGCGAAGACCAGTGGACCGTCGCCACGGAAGTGGGCATGGGCAATAGCGGCGAGCAGCAGACGCAGGCGATGCAGCCGAATTTCGTGCTGATGAAGCTGCCGGGCGAGAGCGGCGTCGAGTTTGTCGAGATTTTGCCCTTCACGCCCGTCAATCGCAACAATCTGATTGGCTGGATTGCCGGACGCAGCGACGGCGAGCACTACGGAACCTCGGTGGTCTACGACTTTCCCAAGACCAGGCTGGTCGATGGTCCATTACAGATTGAGGCGCGCATTGATCAAAATGCGCAGCTATCGGGCCAGTTGAGTTTGTGGAATCAGCAAGGCTCGCATGTGCGGCGCGGAACGCTGCTGGTCATTCCGTCCGGGCGCGCGCTGCTTTATGCGGAGCCGATCTACCTGCAAGCGGACCGCAGCCCGATGCCGGAGTTACGGCTGGTGGTGCTGGCGCTTCAGGACAAGCTCGCCTACGGTCCAACCTTCGAGTCTGCGTTGTCGTCGCTCTTCGGCGGAAGCGTCTCTTCGCTGAGCGCATCCGAGTCTTCAACCGCGCAGACCGCGGCGGCAGGGTCGTCCGCGCCAACGGTTCCCACGCTTCAACCGAAACAAGACCTGAATGCGTTGATTGCGGAGGCAGGCAAGGACTTTGACGATTACCAGCGCCTGACTGCGGGCGGCAAACTAGCCGAAGCCGGGCAGAAGCTGGAAGCGTTGAAGCAAGTGATTGGGAAGTTGAATGCTCAGGCGAAATAAGGTTCCAGTGGTTTAGGTTCGAGGTTCCCAGGTCCCAAAAGCGGGACCTGGGGCACCCGGCACCATCCCGTCCTCAAGAACAAGACCGCGCCAACTCCGCCAGGATCTCGGTGACTGCTACCTTGGCTGCCTGGGCTGTCACCTCGGAGAGTTCCATCGAGATAGGTTGTTGCGGATCGATGGCGATGGCGTAGAGCACCACGCCGGGGCCACCGCCCTGGATGTAGAAAACATCCAGCAGATCCTTGACGCCGATGTCGTGTGCGGTGAGCGTGGGCGGATAGTCGCGCGAGAAGCGCGGCGTGGTGCGTGTGACGGTGCCCGGCGGGTTGCCATCGGCGGCTGCGTCGATGAGAATGATGCGGCCGGCGCTCTGCAGCGCTTCGAGCAGAGTGAATCCGCCCGTGCCGCCGTCCAGGCACTCTACGCCGGCTGGAAGCGTGTGTTTTTCCAGTGCCCGCACAACGGCTACGCCCACGCCTTCGTCGCCCATCAGGACGTTCCCCAGCCCCAGCACCAGTGTTTTCTTCCCGTTATCTGTCACTCTTCTCCCGCTCGAACTTCCATCCGCCGATGATCGAGGATACCGTGCCGCGTCCCTCGATGTAGTCGTGATAGAAGGCAAGATACACGTGAACGATGACAAACGTGACAAAGAACCACAGGAATGTGTGGTGCCAGAAGCGCACGCCGAATTCTCCGCCCATCAGCGGCACAATCCATGTAAACATGCGCGGCAGCCAGGAGTTGCTCATGCTGGAGTAGAGCGCGAAGCCGGTGATGGTCTGCGCCACAAATGCCAGGAAGGTGAAGAAGTAAATCAGGCCGGCCAGCGCGTTGTGCCCGGTGGAGATCGGCCCGTGCAGCTTGGACTCCAGCACGTCGGCTCTGATGACGTCGACAATCTCCTGCCGCTGCGACTTCCTGAACGGGAAGAAAGCGGTCCATCGGGCGTACTTGTTGCCGGTGAATCCCCAGTAGAGCCGCGCCAGGAAGTTGAACACGTAAACGAATGCGGCCACAAAGTGGATGAACCGCACCCAGCCGAACCAGAACTGCTGGTAGGCCTCAGCCGCATAGAATGCGCGGATGGGCGCGCCGATCAGGTAGCCGGTGATGCACAGCGCCACCAGGGCGATTGCGTTGATCCAGTGGTAAGAGCGCACCGGCAGTTCCCAGACATAGATGCGCCGATACTCGACTGGATGTTCTGCCGGCGACACGCTGCCTGCGGCAATGTTTGGTGTACTCATGGCATCACTCGAAGGAAATCTGGTGAAGGTGCCGGCCCTGCGGATCATACAAATGCACGGCGCAGGCCAGGCACGGGTCAAAGGAATGGATGGTGCGGATAATCTCCACCGGCTCGTCCATCTTGGCCACCGGCGTGCCGATCAGCGCCTGTTCAAAGGACGACCGCTGCTGTTTGGCATCGCGCGGCGACCCGTTCCAGGTGGTCGGCACCACAAGTTGATAGTTTTCGATGGCGCCGTCGTGAATCTTGATCCAGTGCGCCAGCGCGCCGCGAGGAGCCTCGGTCAGGCCAACCCCCTCGGCATCCGCGGGCCAGCTCTTCGGTTCCCAGCGCTCGCCGTTGAATGTGGAGACCTCGTTGATCTTCACGCGGTCCATCAACTGGCCGAAGAACTCCTTGAGCCAGATCATCGCCAGCGCCGCATCCAGTCCGCGCGCTGCCGTGCGGCCCAGCGTGGAGAAGAGCGCGCCCACAGGCACGTTGAGCTTACCGAGTGTGTCCTTCACCAGTTCCTGCACGTCCGTGCGGCCGGAGGCATAAGCGACCAGCAGGCGCGCCAGCGGTCCCACCTCCATCGCGTTGTCTTTCCAGCGCGGAGTCTTCAGGAACGAATACTTCTCGAAGCCAGCCAGCGTTTCAAAGGGCGGCTTAGGGCCGGTGTAGTTCAATTTCGTCTCGCCTGCCCAGGGATGAATGCCGGCCGAGTCTCCGCCTTCGTAGCTGTACCAGGAGTGCGCGATGTATTCCTTGATCTCCTGTGAATCTGTTGCGTTGACCGGATAGACGTGGCTCAGGTCGCGATTGAGCACCACGCCGCGGGGATACTTGAACGCCTCCGGCTTGCCGTAACCCTGGGTGGGAAACTCGCCATAACTGAGATAGTTCGTCAACCCGCCGCCCCAGCCTGCCCAGTCCTTGTAGAAAGAGGCAACAGCCAGCAGGTCGGGGATGTAGACCTGATTGATGAACTCATCCGCCTGGCTGATAAGGCGGGAGACAAGGTTGATCCTTTCGGAGTTGATCGCAGCCACTTCATTCATATTGATGGAGCAGGGAACGCCGCCTACCAGGTAATTCGGGTGCGGGTTCTTTCCGCCGAAGACGGTGTGGATTTTAACGATTTCCTTCTGCCATTCCAGTGCGTCCAGGTAGTGAGCCACCGCGATCAGATTCACCTCCGGCGGCAGCTTGTAGGCCGGGTGGCCCCAATAGCCGTTGGCAAAGATCCCCAGCCCACTGGCTGCAAAGGCCTTGATCTTGTCCTGGACTTCGGAGAAATACGCGGGCGTGTTCTTATCCCAATTGGAGAATGATCCCGCCAACTCCGCGGCCTTCTTCGGGTCGGCCTTCAACGCGTTGACAATGTCCACCCAGTCCAGCGCATGCAGGTGATAGAAATGGATCACGTGATCCTGCACATACTGTGTGGCCATCATGATGTTGCGGATCAGTTCGGCGGTCGGGGGAATCGTGATTCCAAGCGCGTTTTCCACGGCACGCACGCTGGTGAGCGCATGTACGGTGGTGCACACGCCGCAGACGCGCTCGGTGATGGCCCAGGCGTCGCGAGGATCGCGGCCGACAAGAATCTTCTCCAGGCCGCGCACCATGGTGCCTGAGCTGAATGCGTCGGTGATTTTGCCATTCTCCACCACCGCCTCAATGCGCAGGTGGCCTTCAATGCGAGTAACCGGATCGACAACTACGCGTGTCATAGGCTCTCACGACTCCTTTTGATCTTCTGCGTGGACTTCCGCGATCACGCTCCTTTTGCGAATGTTGGTGACCACCGCGTGCGCCGCTACTCCGGCCAGCGTGGCCACTCCCACCACCGTGCCGATCGTGTCCGCCGTGCTCTCGACACCGAAGCCGGGGAACGAGGCCAAATGCTGGTAGAAGGGGCCGTTATCCCAGAAGCCTGCCTCGCTGCAACCTATGCATCCGTGGCCGGACTGGATGGGATAGCTTGTGCCCTCGTTCCACTTGGTCACTGAACAGGCGTTATAGGTCACCGGGCCGCGGCAGCCCATCTTGTACAGGCAATACCCCTTGCGCGCGTTCTCGTCGTCCCACGACTCCACAAACAAGCCGGCGTCGTAGTTGGGCCGCCGGTAGCAGGTATCGTGGACGCGGCGGCCATAGAATTCTTTTGGACGGCCCTGGCTGTCGAGCGCGGGCACCTGACCCTGCACCAGCAAGTGTGTGACCACGCCCATCATCACGTCGGCGATGGGCGGGCAGCCGGGCACATTGACTACCGGTTTGTCCACCAGCTTGTAGATCGGCGTAGCACCGGTTGGATTGGGCCTGGCCGCCTGCACGCAGCCGTTCGAGGCGCAACTGCCCCACGCCACCACCGCGGCCGCATCCTTGGCGACGGTCTGCAAGATCGATTCCGCCGTCTTGCCGCCAATCATGCAGTAGACGCCGTCCTCCTTCGTAGGCACCGCGCCTTCCACCAGCACAATGTATTTGCCCTTGTTCTTTTCGATCGTGTCGGTCAGGCACTTCTCTGCCTGGAAGCCGGAGGCTGCCATCAGCGTCTCGGTGTAGTTCAAGCTCAGCACGTCGAGCAGCACGTCCAGCACAATGGGGTGCGAAGCACGGATGAACGACTCGCTGCAGCAGGTGCACTCCTGGAAGTGCAGCCACACCACAGCCGGTTTTTCTTTCTTCTCGAAGGCCGAGACAATCTGGGCAACGCCGGTTTGACCCAGCCCGGCCACCATTGCGGCCGCGGCGCAGAATTGCAGAAAATCCCTGCGGCTGTAGCCCTTCTGCTGCATCGATTGGTAAATTGATTGACCCATGCCCACCTCGCTCAACGTGCAGGAACCGGAGAACCCATGGTGGCGAAGGAATGTCTTAGGGAAGCCGCCTACGGCTCGCCGTGATAAATGGGAAGGTAATCAGGGGAAATAACAGTACGCTGTGAGCTACATCACACTTGAACGGGCAGTATTCTCCTTGAAAAAGGCTGGGTAGAGTCAAGAGTCATGTCACGCGACTTCTCCTCGGGCGGTGCATTCGATCTGTCTGTTTGCGCGGTTTGCGCCCGGCGCCTCTTGAAGGGCTATGCTGGCGCTTATCCGTTGTCCCTTGGGACATGACAGCGAATCCCACCTTCTTTGCTCGCGAAGCAAAAGCAGGTCCTTCGTCCCGCTGTGCTCAGAATGGCGGCGACGATGGATAACTGTGGAGTTTGTGTTTTTCTGGCGTTTTCTATAACCTTATCCACGATCTCACTCGGAACGATATTCTTCATGCGTAAATCAAGAGAAGTACAACTGACCCTTCTTGCTGCTGTCGCGTTGTCGATGACTGCCTGCCGCGACGAGCGTCGCGATTGCGTCGATAGTCAAAATCATCTTCTTCCCGAAGCCAGTTGCCAGGCAGGGACGGGGGGCGCTCACTACGTGTATGGGGGATCGAGCGGGGGCCATGTCGGCGATTCCGTAGTCGGCGCCAGCAGCGTTTCGCGCGGCGGCTTTGGCGGCATCGGCGGCGGCGACGGCGGAGCGGGGGGAGAGTAATGCGCCGATTGACTGGAACTCCGCGCAACGATTGGCAGACACGCGTCGAGCGTGTAGGCCTGACTTACCACACACTGGAAGACGGCACTCCTTACTGGGACGAGAGCGCTTACTGGGAGTTCACAGCCGGCGAGATCGACCGTCTGGAAGCGGCTACGGCCGAGGTCCAGCGGCTGGCTCTCGCCGCTGGAGACGCGATTCTCGACCAGGATCGTCTGGCCCAGATGGGCATTCCCTCAGCCGCTGGTCCTGCGATCCGTGCTGCATGGAACAGTGAGCCGCCAGCGCTCTACGGACGGCTTGACCTGGCCTATGACGGGACCACAATCAAGCTTCTCGAATACAACGCCGATACGCCAACCGGTCTGGTGGAGGCTGCGGTGGCGCAGTGGTATTGGCTTCAGGAATGCTATCCGGACGCCGATCAGTTCAACTCACTGCATGAGAAGCTGGTGGCCAAGTGGAAGGACCTCAAGGACTACATATCGAGCCCTGTTTACTTTGCGGATGGCGGTAGCGAAGAGGACCGGATGACGGTCACCTATCTGCGCGATACGGCGGAGCAAGGCGGCCTGCACACACGCCACATCGCCATGCATGATATAGGGTGGGACGCGAAACACTCGCGTTTTGTCGATCTCGACAACCATGCGATGAGCACGCTCTTCAAACTCTATCCATGGGAATGGCTGCTGAATGAGCCGTTTGGCCCGGATGCGCTCTCCACGCTGCCGCCCGCCGCGGCTTTGCAGGAATGGGGGCCGAGGAAGGATCGCCGCCTGTGGGGTTCGATGCAATGGATTGAACCCATCTGGAAGATGCTCTGGTCGAACAAGGCGTTGCTGGCGATTCTCTGGGAGCTGAACCCCGGCCATGAGCTACTGCTGCCAGCCTATCTGGACGGGCCGCGGGAGCTGACCAGCTACGTCCGCAAGCCGCTTCTGGGGCGCGAAGGATCCGGTATTGCCGTGGTCCGCGAGGGCGTTGCAGCAGAGGGCGCGCTGGCTGGCGAGAACGCGCAAGGCTACGTCTATCAGGCAATTGCTCCAATGGCTACAGCCGGCGGCAAGACGGCAGTCTTTGGTTCATGGCTGGTGGACGGCGAACCGGCTGGCATGGGAATCCGGGAATCGACCGGGCTGGTGACCAACAACACAAGCTGCTTTGTTCCGCATCTTTTCCGTTAAAGCTAATCAGCGAGCCGTTCCAGATTCACCCGCGGGGAATCTCCAGTGCTCCGGTGAGGCTGGAGACTTTCTCGACTCCGTGGCTGCGGCACCAGGATTCCAGGCTGTGGGCCAGGCGTTCGGTGGCGCGGGGGTCGGCGTAGCTGGCCGTGCCCACCTGCACGGCGGTGGCTCCGGCAAGCAGGAACTCGACTGCATCCTCGGCGGTGACGATGCCGCCCATGCCCAGGATGGGGATGTTGACGGCCTTGGCGGTCTCATAGACCATGCGCAGGGCGATAGGCTTGATGGCCGGGCCGGAGAGGCCGCCGGTGATGTTGGTCAGGCGCGGGCGGCGCGTCTCGGCGTCGATGGACATGGCCAGGAAAGTGTTGGTCAGGCTGACCGCATCGGCGCCTGCATCGGCGGCGATATTTGCCATGTGTGCGATCGAGGTCACGTTGGGCGAGAGCTTGACGATCAGCGGCCGGGTGGATGCTTTTTTAGCGCGGGCGACCAGGTATTCGAGCGAGCCGGGGTCGGAGCCGAAGGCCATGCCCCCGGCGTGGACGTTGGGACAGGAGACGTTCAGTTCATAGGCCGCAATGCCTTGGGCCTGGTTGAGCCGCTCGATGACCGCGATGTACTCGCCCACCGTGTAGCCGAAGACGTTGACGATGACTTTGCAGCGGGGATAGCGGCTGAGCGGCGGCAGCTTCCGGCTGATGTAGTCATCGACGCCGACGTTCTGCAACCCGATGGCGTTCAACATGCCGGCAGCGGTCTGCACGATGCGCGGCGCTGCGTGACCGGCGATCGGCTCCAGGGAGATGCCCTTGGTGACGAAGCCGCCGATCTCCTCCAGCGCAACGATCTCTTCAAACTCGATGCCGTAGCCAAATGTGCCGCTGGCGGCGATGACCGGGTTGGCCAGTTCGAGGCCTGCCAGCGAAACTTTCATGTCGGGTTTCACGCGCGGCGGTCTTCCTTCACGATGGAATACTCTACTGTTCGCTATGATACCCGTCCGGCGCGAACGGCGTACCGTGAATCGCCGATGACCAAAAGAATAGGGGCGGCTTCGTTGAAGCCGCCCCTCTGGTTCCTCAATGGTCAAACGATCATGCGTTGACCGGCTCAGCGGCCTTCACCTTGACGGGGGTGAGCCAGCCAAAGCGGTCTGGCTTGAGGCCGTTGGCGATGCCGAAGAACTCATCGGCGATCTTCTTCGTGATCTCGCCGGGTTTGCCGTCGGCGACGACGATGCGGTCGATGGAGCGGATGGGCTGAACTTCGGCTGCCGTGCCGGTGAAGAAGACCTCGTCTGCAATATAGAGCACTTCGCGGGGCAGGGGCTGCTCGGTGACCGTGAGACCCAGATGGCGGGCGATGGTGAGCACGCTGTCGCGGGTGATGCCGGAGAGAGCCGAGTTGGCCAGTGGCGGCGTGTAGAGCACACCATTGCGGACGATGAAGATGTTTTCGCCGGAACCCTCACTGACCAGGCCGTTCACGTCCAGTCCGATGCCCTCCTGATAGCCGTTGACCTCGGCCTCCATGTGGATGAGCTGGGAGTTCATATAGTTGCCGGCTGCCTTGGCCAGTGCGGGCATGGTGTTGGGCGCCAGCCGATTCCAACTGGAGACGCACACGTCCGCGCCTCCATGGCCGGCGATGTATTTGCCCCAGGGGAAGTTGGCGATGTAGACCTCGATGGGCGAACCCTTGGGGCTGACGCCGATCTCACCATATCCGCGGAGCGCGATGGGCCGGATGTAGCAGGGAGAAATGCCATTGGCTTCAATCAGGTCCACCACGCCGCCGCACAGCTCTTCCAGCGTGAAGGGCATCTCCATGCGGTAGATCTTGGCCGAGTCCAGCAGCCGCTGCATATGTTCCGGAAGTCTGAAGATAGCCGAGCCTTGCGGCTGGCCGTAGCAGCGGATTCCCTCAAAGACGCTGGAGCCGTAATGGACCACGTGGCTCATTACGTGGATGTTGGCCTGCTCCCAGGGAATGAGATTGCCGTTGTGCCAGATCTTGGATGTGGTTTGGAAAGGCATGATGGTTGGAATGCTCCTTGGTCGCGCCCGGCGCGTCCCCAACAGGTTAGCGCGATTGAGGCGGACCTGTCACGGAAGGTCAGGCGTTGTGAAACGATAGGTTCCCGCCGTGCTACTCCCCTTGGTCGCTGATCTGCGCCAGACTTATGATTCCAGGTTAAGTGTCTTTCGTAATATGTTCATTTAAAAACAGTTATCACAGATGAGAGAAGTTGAGGCTGATTTCAGACTGAGACTGGATCGGCTTCCTTTTCTGGTTGGAGTGTGGCAGAGGATTCTTGAAGAGCCCATCCGGCGATCAGCAGACTGGGCGCGAGTGCTGGCGCGGCGTTGCCGAGGCTGGCGAGGGTCGTGTAGTGGACCTCCTGGTCGGGCTGCGCGGCGCGCGAGACGACGGCGCAGGGGAAGCTGGCAGGAAGGCCTTCGCCGAGCCATTGCTGCGCAAGCGACCGAAGGTCACGGCCCGGCATGTAGACCACGCGGGTCGCGTCATCCAGTGGAGGCGTCAGCGCGTGATTCTGAGACTGCGCGCGATGGCCGGTGGAAAAGATCACGCTCGATGCGCTATTGCGGCTTGTGAGCGGGCTTCCGATGGCTGCGGCCGCTGCAAAGGCGGCAGAAATGCCGGGGACAATCTCAAAGGGTACGCCGGATTCTGTGAGCGCAGCCATCTCCTCGGCGGCGCGGCTGAAGATGAGCGGATCGCCGCTCTTGAGGCGGACGATTGGGCGAATTGAGTTGCCATGCGCCCGCGCGCGCTCCACCATCAGCACATTGATCTCTTCCTGTGTAATGCTCTTCACGCCGCAGCGCTTGCCCACGTTGACGATCTCGGCATCGGGCGGAGCCAGGCGAAGAATCGCCTGCGAAACAAGGTCGTCGTGAAGGATGAGACTGGCCGACTGAATAAGGCGCAATGCCTTGACGGTGAGCAGATCGGGGTCACCCGGACCGGCTCCCACCAGATAGACCGTTTCGCTTGATTGGGCATCTTCGCTTGCGAGCGGCGCGAAGGCCATTTGGCGCGACGGGCAAGAAGCAGAGTTGCAGATTTGGCGCTGGGCCAACCGATGCAGCAGGGCTTTACGCGCTTCGCCGGGAGGATGCGCGGCAAGAACTTCGCGGCGCAACCTTCCAAGGTCTTCAAGCCAGGGGCCGAGTTCTTCGGGAAGCTGTTCGTCGATCTCGCGGCGCAACCGTTGCGCGAAGGCTGGGCTCTTCCCGGCGGTCGAAATGGCGATCTGCAACGCGCCGCGGCTGACAACCGAACCGAAATAGAAGTCGCAGTGGGGAGGGTCATCCACGCTGTTGGCCAGGATGCCGCGCTCGACAGCTCCCCGATAGACTTGGGCGTTGACCTGGGCGGAATCAGTGGCGGCGATAACCAGGAAGTTTCCATCAAGGTCGGAGATGTCGAAGGAGCGCTGAGTCCATTCGAGCCTGCCGTCTTTGGCGAGTTGCCGCACTTCAGGCTTTGCAATGGGAGCGACAACGCGGAGCCGCAACCCCGTCTTGAGCAGGCTGGCGATCTTTTCCAGGGCGGTAGCTCCCGCGCCAACGATAAGGCCGCTGCGACCGTCGAGTTTGAGAAAAACCGGCAAAAGGCTCATGGCTTGATCCTCAATCGGCGATGCCGTGGGGAACTGGTCCGGTGGGCAGGTCGCGTTCGGCCGGAGCGAGAATTTCGCCCGCCAGATCAGCGCGCAACTCATCGTTGGTGTGGCGCAGGAACCAGGCGCGCAGGTTCTCGTTGGGTTGGCGGCTGGCCAGGTAGTGGCGCAGCAGGCGTTCGATCGCTTCTGGCACCAGCGGCGCGGGGCAGCGATAGCCCACCGGGCGCGCGATCGCCGCGTGCTGGCCTACCGCTCCGCCGAGGCAGAAGTAATAGGCGTCGATGAGTTTGCCCTCGTGCTTGATCTTCTTGCCCTCGATGCCGATATCGGCGATCCAGTGCTGTCCGCAGCTATTCGGGCAGCCGGTGACGTTCAGCCTGAGCTGCTGATCGAATTCGGGGAGCCGCTCTTCGAGCTCATCCACCAGCCAGCGGGTAAAGCCTTTGGTCTCCGTGATGGCCAGCTTGCAGAACTCCGTGCCCGTGCAGGCTACGGCCCCGCGCCAGAACGAGGAGCCATCCACCTGGAGCCCTATCTTTCCCAACTCCAGCGCAAGTTCCGCTGTCTTCTGGTTGGGAATGTCGATGAAGAGCAGGTTCTGCGAGACGGTGGTGCGCAGCGCGCCCGAGCCGAAGCGCTCGGCAAGGTCGGCGGCGGCTTGCAACTGTTCGCCGGTCATGCGGCCACGCAGGACTGAGGCGCCAACATAGCTCAGGCCTGCCTGCCGCTGCGGATGAATGCCCACATGGTCTCGGAAGATGTCGTCGGGAACCTGCTCGGGAACGCCAGGCAGCAGCTTGAAGTCGAGCCGCGACTGGAGTTCGGCGAGGAAGCTTTCCGGCGTCCAGCCTTCTTTGAGAAAGAGGTATTTGAGGCGAGCCTCGTTGCGGTTTTCGCGCAGGCCCTGCTGCGCGCGGAAGATCTCCGCCACAGCGCGCACCACGCGCACCGCCTGATCGGGAAGGACGAAGGCATCCAGGCGAACGGCAAGATGCGGTTCCTTGGAGAGCCCGCCGCCCACACGCAGGGAGTAGCCGATCTGGCCGTTGTGCTCAGTCGCCGTGAGGCCTACGTCGTTGATCTCCGGGTGCGAACACCAGGAGGGGCAGCCGGTGACGCAGACCTTGAATTTGCGCGGCAGGTTATAAAACTCTGGGTTTCCCTTGAGCAGTTGCGAGATCTCGTCGGCCAGCGGAGAAGCGTCAATCAGCTCATCGGCGGCCACGCCGGCCAGCGGACAACCAGTCACATTGCGCACCACATCGCCGCAGGTCCCCTTGGGCGAGAGCCCGATCGAGTCCAGCACATCCACGATTTCCGGAAGCGACTCGATGGTGAGCCAGTGGAGCTGAATGGCCTGGCGAACGGTGATGTCGGCGAGGTTGCGAGCATATTTGCGCGTCAGTCCGCCGATGACGCGAAGCTGACTGGCGGAGACGATGCCGTTGGGAATGCCGATGCGCATCATAAAAAAATCAGAAACCACGCCCTCGCCGCCCTTGCCTCCGGTGGCGCCCACTCCGTCGCCTTGCGTATAGACGCCCCACCACTTGAAGTAGAGACCGGCCCAGTCAGGCAAGACGCTGGCGCGGCCCTGCCGAGCAAAGGAGCGTACCTCGTCGAAGGCCTCCCACGGGTTCTTTTCGCGCTTGAGGCGCTCAGCTTTTTGGGCCTTTGTCTCTTTCTCCTGAACTGCTTGAGTCATTTTTCCTCTTCGTCGAAGACAGAAATCCCGCGACAGCTACGGCTGTATCGCGGGCAATTGGGGAACTGTGGATTTCGATCTGAACTTTAAACCCAGGTCACCTGGCCGCGAGAAGCAGCAAACAACAGCGACAGCAGAGTTGACCTTGCATAAAAGGATGGTAGGGGCGGGCCATGCGGAAGTCAAGCTGTTCGCAAAAGGTCTTTTCGCTTCAATGTTGGGTCGTTCGGCCAGAGTCCGGCGCGGCCATCGGCATAGAAGCCAGCTTAAGAATCTTCCTGCTGACAAGGATCCGGAAGTTTGCTAAGGAAGTAGTGGGTTCAATTCGCAAGATTCCCGGTCCAGCATCCTCCCGCTTCATCCTTCGATTCTCACCCTTCATCCGCTTTTCCAACCCCTCGTCCGGAAGCGCGCGCGCACCTGGCCTGGGTCCGTCTACCTTCCAGAATGTGCAAGAAACATGGAAGGGGAACAGCCATGGAAGAAATCGTCAACGTCGAAGGAGTTAGCCGAAGATTTGCTCTGGACAATTTTCCAACTCACCACCCGGCCCACAGTTTTGTCAGCGCGCTCTCGGACGCCAGCCTGCGCGTTACGGCGGGCGAGTTTCTGGCGATTGCCGGGCCCAGCGGAAGCGGCAAGACCACTCTTCTGAACCTGATTGGCTGCATCGATCAGCCCACCACGGGCCGCATCCTTGTTGACGGAGTCGATACCTCCAAGCTGAAACCCGGCGGCATGACGACGCTGCGCCGCGAAAAGATCGGATTCGTCTTTCAGACCTTCAACCTTATTCCCGTCTTCACCGCTGCTGAAAACGTCGAGTATCCGCTGCTGATCCAGGGCGTGAGCAGCCGCGAGCGCCGTCAGCGGGTGGCAGAAGCGCTTGAAGGTGTTGGCCTTTCCGCACGCGCCCAGCAACGCCCCGATCTGCTCTCCGGCGGCGAGCGACAGCGGGTAGCGGTGGCCCGAGCCATCGTGCATCGTCCCGCCCTGGTGCTGGCCGATGAGCCAACCGCCAACCTCGATACGCACAACGCCACCCAACTTATCGACCTGATGCATGGCCTTAATCGCCGGTTGGGCCTTACCTTTATCTTCTCCACGCACGATGCGCGCTTGCTCGAACACACTGAGCGCATCGTCCGCCTCTGCGACGGCCAGGTAGCTTCAGATAATTCCATCCAAGGAGGCAGCCGTGGGTAAGTTTCTGCTTCTCGCCTTTCGCAACATCTTTCGCAACCGCCGCCGCACGTTGATGACGCTGATGATGGTCGGCGGGGGCGTGGCCGGACTTCTGTTGGCTGGCGGTTACTTCGCGTTCATGACGCACGGCCTCCGCGAAAGCACCATCAATGACGGCCTCGGCCACTTGCAGATATTCACCGCCGACCACTTCAACCGCGACGAAGTCCGCGTTCTCGATACGGGTATCGACAACTGGCGCCAGGTGGCCGCAACCGTCAGCACCGGCGGCCACGTGCGCGGTGTCGCTCCGCGCATCGAGTTTTATGGCATGGTCTCCAACGGCGAGAAATCCTCGGTCTTCATGGGAAGCGCCGTAGATCCGAACGCAGAAAAAAGCCTGGGATTCGTCTCCCGCGTTGTCTCGGGACACGATCTCGACGCCAAGCCATCGGGCGAAGTCGAGGCGCTGATCGGCGTTGGTTTGGCCAAGTCGATGAACGTCAATGTCGGCGACGGGCTGACGCTGCTGGCCATGACCTCCGACGGCGCTCTCAACGGAATTGATGTTCAGATCGCGGGCATTGTCAATTCGGGCGTGGCTGAAATGGACGCACGATCTCTCCGGATTACGCTTGCCTCTGCGCAGCGCCTGCTGCAAAGCGATCGCGTTACCAATCTTGTCGTTGGTCTGGACGCAACCGATAACACCGACCGGGTTGCGGCCGAACTCGCTCCGCGGTTGCGCGGCCTGTCCCAGCAACTGGTCCTCAAGAAATGGATCGACTTGGCCACCTACTACAAACAGGTGAACACGATGTTCAACGGCATCTTCCTCTTCATGGGCGTGATTGTCTTCTTTATGGTTCTCATGTCCAGCGTGAACACGCTGCTGATGAGCATGTTCGAGCGCACGCGCGAGATCGGAACCATGCTGGCCATGGGCACGCCGCGCATCTGGATCGTGGCGCTTTTCATGCTTGAGGCTACGCTGCTCGGCGTGATGGGCGCTATTGTTGGAGTCGTGGGAGGCAATCTTATCGGCGTGCTTTTGAACGCATCCGGGCTGCACATGCCGCCGCCGCCTGGATACACCGTTAACATTCCGTTCCGCGTTCTCCATGTGCCCGCACAGATGATCGGCTCTTCGTTGCTGGTTATCGTCTCGCTGGCGCTTGCATCCATCGTCCCTGCGATCCGCGCATCCCGGCTGCAAATTTCGGAGGCACTGTCCCATGTCTAAGATCAACTGGATACTGCGCACATTCCTGGCCGCCTTCTTCGTAGGCTTTCTGCTCGCTTGCGCGCTCGTTTGCCGAGCCGCAACACCTGCAACTCCCGACGCCGAAGCGCTGCTCAAGCGTTCCGACGCGTACCGAAACGGATGGCCTTCCTATGTGCTGCGGGTCAAGATTACGCACTACGAGTCCGGCAAAGCGGACGAAGATAAGCTCTATGAGGTCTCGCAGAAGGGAACGGAGAAGACTTATGTCGAGTCTCTAAGTCCTCGCGAGAAGGGCCAGCACCTGCTCATGCTGGGCGACGACATGTGGGTCTATCTTCCCGACACCAGCCGTCCGGTTCGCATCACCCCGCTCGAACGTCTCAACGGCGACGCATCCAACGGCGACGTGGCTCGCACGAACTTTGCCGTCGATTACTCGGCCGTCTATCTGCGCAGCGAGAAGGTTGGCGCCGAAGAATGTTATGTCCTGGATCTCACAGCAAAACGCAAAGGCTCAACCTATCAGCGCATCCTCTATTGGTTGCGAGTGGAAGATGTGCGCCCGGTAAAAGCAGAATTCTATCTTACCTCCGGCAAACACATCAAATCCGCCACATTCGACGAGTACGAGCAGGTCGGAGGAAGGCCCCAACTTCGCCGCTGGACGCTCTACGACGAAATTCGCCATAACTCTCACAGCGTACTCGAATACTCCGGCATCGCCCCCCGCGATCTGCCCGATAAGCTCTTCTACCAGGGAAGGACAGATCGATTCTAATGCTCATGAAACTGCGCTCCGCACTTCCGTTTGCTCTCGTGCTTTGTATGGGACAGCTCACAGCATTGGCGCAGGAAGACCCGCAGCCGGAACCACGCCGCGATTTTCGCTTCTCATTTTCCGCTATCAACGATGCCACGTTTTATAGCAACCTTCAGCCTCCGCTGCCGGCGTCGGCGAAGATGATGAAAGATCCTTCTGTCACCCTGTTTCAGAATCAGACGCTTCTTGAGCCATCTTTCACTCTTCGCTACAAGTCTCGCTGGAGTCTCGCATCGAGCGTGGTGGGCCTTGCCGAAACATTTCGTGGCCTCTCTTCCGCGGACTTCGATTTGTTGCCGGGCAACGCCGCTGCCGCTGCTGCCCTCGGCGCCGCACTTGAGCCGTACACTGGCACACATGCTCAGCTTCGCGTCAAAGAGACTTATGCAGGTCTCTCCGCCGGTGACTTTGACTTCATGCTAGGCAGAAGAATCGTACGCTGGGGAACCGGCTATGCATTCAGTCCCGCCGGCGTGCTCGATCCGCCGCGCGTACCGACCAACCCAACCGACCGCCTGAACATCAACGAAGGACGCGACATGATCAAGGCCGATTGGGTTCGCGGTCCGCACGCTCTTTCGCTTGTCTGGTCCACGGCCACGCTCGCCTCAGCGCGGGCAAACCTGCACGACACCACCGCTTTCCGGTATAACATTCTGGTGCATGGATTCGACACTTCGCTGATCGCTGGCGACGACCGCGGTGGAGATGCCTTTGGCGGTCTCACCTTTACCCGCGTCTTCGGCCAAGCCTGGGAACTGCACGGCGAGGGCGCATGGCGCGAGCAAGGCGCAATTCTGATGGGCGCAAAATATACCACCCAAAGCGGTATTTCCTTTATCGGAGAGTTCTACACTCCACCCAATATCCCGTACTATCGAGATATGTCCATCTCACCTTCAGCCAGCCGCCAGCACTATGCATTTCTGTATGCAGGCAAGTCGCGGCTGCGTGAGTTGCCTGGCTGGAAGCAATGGGATTTGTCAGCCTCAATGGTCGAAAATCTGAACGACCGGAGTTATACCGCCATCTTCGATGCCACGCGGCGGTTTGGCAGTCATTTTTCTTCATATCTGCACATGGAAGTTCCGGTAGGCAGCAAAACATCGGATTACGGCGCGACTCCTTACGCCGCAGCCAACTCAGTGGGGATTCGTTTTCAGCTATGATGCAAGAGACCGAAAAGCTCAAATTCAGTTTCTCTGAAATGTGTGGCAACCCCCGCGCGTATGCCGCTCACTTCCTGAGGGCGATTTCGATTGCGACGGGAAGCGCGCTGCTGATAGTCCTGCTCCTTCTTTCCCTGGGGATGCTTCGCCTATCGGAGATTGGCGGCAGGCTGCTGATTGCGTTTACTTATTGCGCTCTGATCGCGTTTCCCTCCATCGTGCTTGTTACCAGGGTATCTGTTCGCTACACGGATCGATTTCCACGCCTGATCGTTCTGATACAGGCGGCGGTTCTGGTATGCACCGCCGTTGCCGGCAGTTCTGCGGCAGTGCTCATCTTTCGGATCGTTGGACTTGTACCGCACAACCTGTATTGGAGCAATCTCCTGGGAGTTCTTCCTTTCAGTATCATGATCTCGCTCATGTTTGGCCTGAGCATTTCCACTTTCGAGACCATGCGCTACAAACTGCAAGAAGCCAAACTCGAAGTCCGTACAAAGCAGGTGGAGCAGGAGCGCGCTTACAAACTGCTGGCGGAGGCTCAACTCTCCTCGCTCGAATCCCGCATTCATCCGCACTTTCTTTTCAATACCCTCAATTCCATTGCGGCGCTCATTCCCAAGAACCCGCAGTTAGCTGAAGATACAGTTGGTAAACTCGCCTCGCTTCTCCGATTTTCGTTGAACGCGAACCACAGCGGCCTCGTGCCGCTCAGCCAGGAACTCAAGATTGTTCGCGATTATCTTGAAATCGAGAAGACGCGCTTCGGTTCGCGCCTGCGTTATAGTATTGCGATCCCCGAAGTTCTTCTGGACGTTAAAGTGCCTCCGCTGGCGCTCCAGTCGCTAGTGGAGAACTCCGTGAAACACGTCGTCTCTCAGTGCAGCCAGGGCGCTACGATTCAGATCTCCGGGACGATAGATAACGGCATTATTCGTCTTGAAGTCCTCGACGACGGCCCAGGCTTCATGCTTGATGCCATCACCCCCGAGCACGGTCTTGGCAATCTCATCGCGCGTCTCGATATTCTGTTTGGCGCCGGCGGCCGGCTTGAAGTAACGCGGGAGAACGCAAAGACAGCCGTCCGATTGTTCTTCCCGCCTAATGGCCAGGCATAATGGAGACGCCGATGGAGACAGCCATGCTTCGCGCCTATCTCGTCGATGATGAAGCGCTCGCCATCGAGCGCCTGGAACGCTTGCTTGCGAATGCGGGCGGCCTCCGCATCGCCGGCAGCGCCACCGATGCGGCGCTGGCCCTAGATTTCCTGAATAGCGAGGCAGGTAAAACTGTCGATGTGCTTTTTCTCGATATTCAGATGCCCGGCATGAACGGCTTCGAATTGCTTTCCCGGCTCGGCAAGCAACCGTTCGTCATCTTCACTACGGCGTACGACGAATATGCGCTCAAGGCCTTTGAGGTCAACTCCATCGATTACCTGATGAAGCCCATCGAGCCCGAGCAGTTGGCGCGCGCGCTCAAGAAGCTCGACCGGGTTCGCCCATCGGCCAAGCAGGATTGGCAGCGGAATCCGGAACTGCCTGTGCTTCTCAAGGAACTGGCCGCATCGCTTCGCGGAGAGCGAGCCAGCTATCCGCGCCGCATCGCCTCGCGCGTGGGTGAACGCATCGCGTTTCTGGACCTCGATGCCGTAACTCATTTTCTGGCCCGCGACAAACTCACTTACGCTCTCGTGAACGGGCGCCAGCACTGTGTTGATCAGACGATCGCTGAACTTGAGAAGCGGCTCGACCCAGCGAAGTTTCTGCGCGTCCATCGATCCGCGCTTGTGAATGTGGACTGGATTTACGAGGTCAATTCATGGTTTGCCGGCAAGGTCGTCCTCTCTCTCAAAGATGCGCAGCGCACGCAGATTCCCGTCGCGCGCGATCGCGTCCATGCCCTTAAATCGCATTTGGGAATCTAGGAAAGCAGCATTGAGAGTTTGACTGCCGGGCCATCCGGATTCTTCAGAGCGGCTGCGCATGCGCTGAAACACTGCGGGGACCGACTTGGCGGTCCCCGCAGTGTGCTGGAGACAATTCTCTGTTACGGGCAGACTCCTGCGCTGCCCGCGTTGTAGATGCCCTGAACCTGCGCGGCGCTCAAGGCGGCGTTGTAAACCTGAACCTCGTCCATCAGGCCGATGAAGGGCCAGTTGGCGCTGACCGATTGCCCGATGGCGAACCAGGTTCCTGAGTAAGAGACTGTGCCGTTCCAGATTGCCTCACCCGATTGTCCCAAATACGGCTGCAGTACACCGTTGAAGTAGAACTGATCGGGTTGATTTGCTGAAGAGACAGTTGTAACCAAAACCCACTGATTCAGCGGTAGTTGAGATGTGGTATAGGCAGAGTACCAGGAACTCCCATTTCCGATGTCAAGATCTAGGCTGCCCGGAGGCCGTCCGTTTCCGTTGTTACTGCCTCCAAAGATATAGAGGCCAACGCCGGCATACGAAGAGTTCTCGCTTCCTACGATGGTGTAATACGATCCGTTCGCCGGATAACTCGTCATGTACACCCATGCCGACAAGGTGATGTTGTTCTGAATCTGCAGATCCGCCGGGACAGGTTCGCCGATGAGCACATATTGGTTGCTTCCGTTGAAGCTGAAGGCGTCGTTGACTTCGCCCACTGCAAAGCCTGCGCCGTTCTCCAGCGTGCCGTTGTTGTTGCCCATGTGGTCGGTGGCGTCATCGTCCCCCTTCCACCAGGAGACCAGGCTGCTCGCCGGCAGCGACGATTGCGGATAGCAGGCGTTCGGCGGAGTCACTGTGGCCGAGCAGGAGGCGTTGCTGCCTCCATTCTGGCCCTTGCAGGTCCAGTTGAAGGTGCCGCTGGCATTGCTTTGCCCTGAAGCTGTGCCGGCCGAGCAGAGGTTGGCCGTTGGAGGAGCTGAGAACGAGCCGCTGTTGGCCGAGCCGCAGGCACCGTTGACCACGGTTGCCGGTCCGGTGGTGAAGGTTGTTTCATCGCCGTATTGGTAGTTCGGGTTTCCGGCGATGTCGACGAGGTACCAGTTGTTGGGCCAGTAGACAAGATCGTAGATGGTTGCCCCAGCCAGCGGCGTCGTTGGAGTGAGGGTCACCGTCTTGTAATCCGCCGAGATGCTGAGCGTCGTTGGAATCGTGGTCTGCGTATTGTGGGTGCGCAGATAGATCTGGCTGGAGCTGATAAGAACCGGGTCCATCGCATAACTGAACGTTACCGAGATGGTCGGATTGTTATCGGTGGTGGTTGTTCCGTTGGTTGGGGTTGCGGTAGTGGCGGTCGGGTTGGTGTAGTCGTAGCTCGATCCTGTGGTGAATGTACTGGTCGTCGGAGTCATCGGATTGCCGTTCAAGTCCGTGACGCCCGTGAGGTTGTAGGTGTACTGCGTGTTTGGCAACAAGGCCCAGGGCAGGTCAACCACCGCAATCGTATTGCCCCACTCCGGCACAACGCCAATCGGCAGCGGGCTGCCTCCGTTCGGCGTCAAGGTGATGTTGGCCAGCGACTCCGAGGCGACCGGCTCGTTGAAGAGGAACCCGAGCACGGAAGTCCATGGGCCGCCTATATTGTTCAGCGGAATATTGGTGAAGCCGTTAGGCGGGTTGGTCTGGAGCAGCACAGGTCCGGCGTTGCTGGGGCCGTTACCGGTGTAGAAGTACACCCAGTTGTTGTTCTGGCTGTTGCCGGTCAGGTCGATGGCGTTATTGCATTGGTAATTGTACTCGGAGTTGGCGAGCAGCGGCGACGCCGGCGTCATGGTCACCGACATCAGGTTCGAGGCGAAGGTGTATGTGACAGGGATGCTCGTGTTGGTCACATAACTGTACACGTACGTGCCGCCTGGTGTGATGCTGCTCGGATCCATCGGTTCCGTGTAGCTGCAGGTGAAGGAAGCGTTGGTGGCTACTCCAGTCTGGTTATAACCGAAGTCCATGGTAACGGACGGGTGAGTGTAGTCGGGCGCGGCCGCGGTGGTGAACTGCGCGGTGGGTTCGTTGAAGCTGTTGCCCGCGTAATCCAGCAGTCCGCTGACGCTGACCTTCATCTGGGTCGATGGCGGCAATGGATTCTCCGGCGAGAAGTTGGCGCCGACAAGATCGTTGCTGCTGTAGTTGTACGACCATGAACCGGGAATTGGATTCCCTCCGGTGGTGATGGCCACGTTGGTCGAATTGATCGTTGTTCTGTCCGCGGGCTTGGAGAACTGCAGGCGGATGTAGGCATTGGTGCCCACATTCACCGTGCTGTTGGGCGGCCCGATGGTGACTGTGCCGGAGGTGGTATCGGTACTGGTGGTGGTCGTGAAGTAATCAGCCCAGCAATCGCTCTGAGCCGCAACCCCGTTGGTGCCCTTGACGGAAGTATTGGTGCAGAAGCCGTACCATGTGGAGGCAGTCCACGGTGTGTTGGGCGTTATGCGAACGACGTTGGGCGAGGGCAGCGAGAGGGTGAACGGCGTTGCCGGCCCACTGTTGATATAGACGTTGCCGCTCAACGTGGTTGCGTCGATGGGCTGGCTGTACTCGATGTCGACTTCGCCGTTGGTCGGCATAAGGGTTGTGCCCATGCCGGGGCTGACCGCGATCACCTGCGGCTGGGCGGTGGCGGGATTCGGAGCGGCGGCCGCGGTATAGAAGTAGCCGCTGGTGCCATTGAAGGGATTGCCGTACACATCCAGCACGCTCCCGGAGAGGAACCACTGAACCGTCGCGCTGTTCGGGAACGGAACGGTGGGCGTGAACTGGATCTCCCAGTTGCTCGCCGTTGCCTGCACGTTTCCTGCGTAGACCTGGCCGTTCACGGCGACGGTCAACTGGCCCGGCAGCGTGGAAGGATTGACCTGGCGGTTCATGTAAAGGGTCAACAACGAATCGGTCGGTACACCGGATGTATTCCCCGGATTGGAGGATTGAACGCTGCCGTTGCCGGTGGCAGGATCGGTTGTCGTCGTGAAGCTGCTGACAAAGTTGTTTTGCAATCCATTGCCCGACATGTCGGTGACGCCGCCGGTGGGGATTGCAATGGTGTAGGTCGTGCCGTTATACAGGGCTCCGACGTTGAAGGTCATGGTGCGACCGTCCGCCGACATGGTGACGCTGCCGTTGGTTTGCAAGCTCTGGCCGGCAAAGAGTTGCGTATTGTAGCCGCCCGTGCTGCCGGGACTGACCGACTTGTTGAAGGTGACCGACACCGCCTGATCCCGGCCCACATTGGTGGCGCCGCTTGCAGGACTGACTGAGACTACCTGCAAATACGTGGTATCCGGCGTTGCTGTGGACATGATGAAGTACACCAGTTGCTGCGCATAGCAATTGCCGTTCTGGAAGACCTCACCCAGAATATCCGTAGGTCCGCCGCACTCGCCCACGTAAATCGACGCTCCGGCCGGATACGGACTGGCTGGAGTGAAGACGACCGTATTGCTGCCGACGGGCACCACACCGCACGTCCCGCCGACCGCGTACGTTCCGGCCAGGCCGAGGTTGCTGTTCCAGCCGTTCATGACCTTCAGGGTGCTGCTGTTGACCGTCTTCGGGTCAAGAATCTGGCTGAACGTCATGCATATCTGCTGCAGGTTGTTGGTGACCGTCGAGCCCCAGGTGATATTCGAACTTGTGAACGAGAGCCCGCCCGTGGAGGTGGTGCTGCCGGTGGTGAACGTGGTGGTGGAGGGCACCACCAGGTTGCCATTCTGATCCGTAAAGCCGCTGACCTTCACCGTGTAGGTCGTGGCTGGCAACAAGGCCGCGGTTGGAACGAAGGTGAATGTCTGGCGGTCCGTGGTGAGAGAGAAATTCAGAGTCCCGGCCACAGGAGTGTTCGAGGCGTCCAGCAACTGGACCGAAGTCGAACTCACGCTGGTGAAATCGACAACCGTGCTGACCGAGACAATGACTTCGGCGTTCAGTGGAATGCCCGTGGAGCCATTTACAGGGCTGACGCTGACCGTCGGGCCTGTGGTGACAGCGCCGCCGCTCGTCCAGAAGTAGTTCGTGCCATAGTTGCCGTTGTTACCGTCCTCATCCTGATAGTTGCAGCATGCCCTGAAGTAGTACTCGGTGTTGGGCAGCAGCGGAATCTGCGGCGTCATCGTCACTTCGGTTGCGTTTGGCGACAGCGCGATTGTGGTTGGAATCCACTGACCGGTGTCGTTGAGGTACATCTGGAAGGTGCTGCTGTTCACCGTGATCGGGTTAAGCGGCTTGTTGAAGCCCAGTTTCATCACCGTGTTGGTCCCAACCGTGGTGTTGTTCATCGGACTGCCATAGAGCCACGATGGGCTGCTGATGTCGTAGGTAGCCCCCGTTTGGAAGCTGTTGGTCACGGTGGCGACTGCGTTGCCGGCAGGATCCCTTACGCCTGCAATCGTCATCAGGTAGCTGGTATTCGGCTCGAGCGGCGCCGACGGGATAAGTTGCAGAATCGTATTGGCCGCGCTCAGTGACGGCGAAGTGGTCACGGTGCCGCCGCCTCCCGACAGGGTGACGCCGGTGAGGAAGTTGGGATCGATGGGCCCGCTGAACTGCGCTTCAATAACAGCATTGGTGCCCAGGCCGGTAGCCCCGGTCAACGGATTGAAGTTGATTACCGTGGGAGCGGTCGAAGAGCTGCCAAACTCGGCATAGAAGTACGTTCCGTAGCCCTGTACCTGATTGCCCGCCAGGTCCGTGCCGCCGTTGATTGCGAGGTAGTATTGGCGTCCCGCTGCCAGCGGAGAATTTGGCGCCAGATAGGCTACCGTCTGGGTCGCGTTCCAGGTGAGTGTGGTGGGAATGCAACCGATGCCGTCGCCCGACAGTTGATCGGAAATATAGAAGTTTCCGCAGTTGCCCGGCTGGCCGTTGGTGAACGTGGTCGCGTCCATCGACTCGCTGAACTGCACTGTGATCGCCGAGTTGGTTGGGATGCTCTCACTGCTGGAGACGCTGGTCCACTGGACGGTGGGCGCCGTGGTATCGGGCAGCGCCCCGGTCTGGAACGAGGAACTGAAGGTGACCGGATTGCCAATCGTATCGAGGACGCCATTCAAGCTCATCGTAAGGTTGGTGTTGGCCGGCAGCGGTGCGTTCGGCACGAACTCCACCCTCGTGTCGCCCGAGTTGAACCAGAAGCCTCCCGCCAGCGGCGTGCCGGCGTTCGTCACCTGGAATGTGTTGTTGTTGACGCTTACCGGATCGATGGCCTTGCTGAAGATCACGCCCGGTGTCACGTTGACGCCCACGCCGCTGGCCCCGTTGTAAGGCACCGCGCTGGTGACCGTCGGGAGAGTCGTGTCGGCTGTGGTGCCTGTGTACTCCCACCAGCTATTGGAAGCAGCGGGCACGCTGGTTGTGCTCTGCAAACCGCTGTTGATTTCCACATAGATGTAATGGTTGGCCGGCAGGGAACTGGTCGGCACCATACGCACCTCATTGGGCTGCGGTTGCGAGTATGTAACGGCCGGGTTCAGGCCGGTGCTCGAATCGTACAGGTAAATGTTGCTGGCGGTAACCGTGGCCGCATTCAACGGCGTGTTGAACTGGAGATCGAAGATCGTGTTGATCGGCACCGGGTTGGTGTAGGCCTGCGGTGACGCCACTTGCACGGCTGGCGTAAGGGTGCTGGTGCTGGCGGCGACATAGAAGTAGCCGCTGGCGCCGTTGAAGTTTGTGTTGTAAGTGGTATCGGTCAGGTTCCCTGTCGTCCACCACTGGATGAGCGCTCCCGGCGTCCACGGAACACTGGGAGTGAACACCAGGGTGTATCCGCCATCCTGCACGTTCACTGTTCCGGGGACGGCCACGTTGTTCTGCGCCACCTCAAAGCCGGCGTTGGCGCTGCTGGCGTTGATGGGCAGGTTGGTGTAGAGAACGATAGGCAGGTTGGCATTCACTCCGCTTGCGCCGTTGCCGGGCCGCTCGCTGATCACCGAGCCGTTGGTGTTCGAATCGTAGTAGTTGGTTGTGAACTGGCTGGTGAAGTTGGTCAGCGCATTGCCGGACCAATCCGTCAGGCCGCTGTGCAGTATCGCGGTCATGGTAGCGCTGGAAGGCATTGTGCCGCAGTTGAACGCGATCGTGGCGTTGTCCTGAGACCGGCTGTAGCTGGTGCACCATGGACTCTGCGAATCCCCGTTGAACAGGCCGAAGTCGCTGGAGTTGATCGAGTTTGGTGAAACGGAGCGATTGAATGTGGCCACTACTGGGGCATTCAGTCCGACATTGGTTGCGTTGGCCGCCGGCGTGAACGCCATCACCTTGAACGCCGCGGAGGGCGCTATGACTGTGCCGCCGGTGGTGAAGTAGGTGAGTTGGGTGTAGTTGCTGCCGTTGGATGCGCTGTCTCCGGCCATATCGTAGGGTCCATTGACTGCGCCGACCCAGATGGTCGAGTTGACCGGGAACGGGCTGTCGGGCGTGAAGATCACCTGGGTGCCGTTCACCTGATAACTTCCCGATATCTGGTTGTAGCTGTTCCAGTTAATCATCACCGGCAGGGTGTTGTTGTTGACCGTTGCCGGATCGAGAGCGTTGTTGAAGTTGAGCGTGATGGTCGTGTTGGTGACCTGGCCGCTGGCGGCGTACGCGGGAATGGCGCTTTGCAGCGTCAGGCCGCCGGTGAAGCTGGCTCCGCAGGTCTGAATGCTGCCCTGCAGGCGGAAGGCTTCATCGTTGTTGTCGGTTGAGCCCCACCCGAGCGCCAGTGTATTCGACCCCAGAACCAGATCCGACTGGGGAATTGAAACATTCAGAGGCGTCAGGCCGTAAATCGCGCTGATATTGCCGGTGATTGGATTTCCATTGATGGCCAGCATTCCGTTGTCATCCACTCCCATGGCTCCCACGAGGCACAGGTTGGATGGCACACTGGCGCCGGTAATGTTGAAGGTCGTGTAATACAGGCCAAACGTGTTGCCGGTAACGCTGTTCGGATTGATGTTGATCCAGTCCGAGCTTGGTCCGTTCACTGGCCATCCGCCATAGAAGCCGGCGTCGCCTGTTCCTACGGTCTGAAGCGGCTGCGCTGCTCCTAGCGACGGTGAGCCGAAGGTGCTCTCCGACGGAGTGGTTGTGATTCCCGTCGTGTATACCACCCAGTTTGCATCGGCGGTGTTGTTGGTGGTGATGAGCTGGCCGGAGGCATTGAAGCCCGTTGAAACGTTGAGAGGCGCAATGGAAGTTGCGGTCGTGAAGGTGCTGCCGGAGAATGTGACCGCATTTCCAACGATGTCCGTGACACTGTTGACACTCACACTGTACGAGGTGGCGGGAGCAAGCTCTGTCGTTGGCACAAAAGTCAACGTCACCAGGTCGCTGGACAGAGTCGTTGTGCCGGCAACCGAAGGCGTCAGTTGGATGGCATTGCTGACCGTGTTGGGATCGACCGGCGAACTGAAGTGCACCACGACCTGCGCGTTCAGCGGAATGCCAATGGCTCCGGGGGCAGGCGAGATGGAGGCTACCTGAGGCGCAACCAGATCGGATCCATTGCCTGTGGTGAAATAGGTGTCGATACCGTACAGGTAGTTGCCGTCCATGTCATAGTTGCCCCATGACATGTGGATGCGGTAGTAGGTGTCGGGCAACAGTTGGTAGGCCGGGGTGAAGGTTGCGCTCAGGCCATTCGGAGCAACAGTGACCGTGCCGTTGATGTACTTGCCGCTGTCGGCGTTGTACATCAGCAGCGTGCTGGTGTTTACGTCAAGCGGGTTGATCGGCTTGGAGAAGGTCACCATCGGCGCAATGTTGGTGCCGACGTTGGTCTGGCCGCTCACGATGTCGCTTCCCGTGTAGTTGGACGCGGTGTCCGCGCCGCTGCCAGTGATAAAGGTGAACGATCCGGGAGTTACCGCGTTGCCGGCCGTATCGGCCAGAGGCGTGCCCCAGCTCACGGTATAGGAAGTGTTCGCCGCCAGGGGCGTTGTGGGCGTGAAGGTCAGGATATTGCCCGGTCCTGCCCAGCCAGTTCCACAGCAATATGGATTGGCATTCCAACTGATGGTCCCGGCAACATTCCCGCCAGTCGAGCTGACGGTCACTCCGGTTTGGGTCTCCTGATTCATGGCCGTGCTGAACTCGATTTGAATGGGCACATTGGTACCTACCCCAGTTGTGCCATTCAGCGGATTGGTCGCAACCACCGTGGGAGCGGTGGTATTGGCGCTGAACTCGGTGTACAGGTATTGATCGAACCCGCCGAACGAGTTGCCTGCAGCCGTGGCGTCCTTGATGCCGCTCGTCATTTCCAGATAGTAGGTGGAGTTGACAGCCAGCAGCGCATTGGGAGTGATGGTGAGTACACGGCCCGTGGCATCCACGCTGAGGCTCACCGGTATCTGCACCCAGCCGCCTGGGTTGCTGGTCAGGTACAGTACGACCGTGCCGCTTGTGCCGCTGTTGGTGAAAGTGGTCCTGTTCATCGGCTGGCTGAAGACCGCGATGAAGTTGCTGTTGATGGGCACGGCGCCGCCAGCAGCCACTCCAGGGCTCAGGGAGATCAGTGAAGGCGCCGGTATCACCGCTGCCTGCACGGTGAAGCCGCCGGGAACTGGTATCCCCACGGCGCCCGTAGTCACGGTTACGTCCGCCGGGCCGAGAGGAGCGGCCGGGCCGATACTGATTGACACGGTTACGCTGGTTGCGGTGGCGGAGACCACCGGTCCGGGCGTGCCAGCCGGTGCGCCGCCCACACTGATCAAGGAGCTGGCGGTGCCGATAGTGACCGTCGATGCCGCGGTCCAGTTCGTGTACTGTCCGGTAATCGTGACGGTCAGGTTAGTGGCTCCCGGATTGCCAAAGTTGGGAGAAATCTGAGTAATGGCCGGTGTGCCGGCGGTCACGTTGAAGCCGCCGGACAGTGTAAGCGGCGTGCCGTTGGCCGTGACCGTGATGTCGCGGCTGCCCACTGTGGCGTTGGAGGCTACGGTGATGTTGGCGGTCAACTGCGTAAGTGTGACGTTGGAGATAAAGTTCACAGTGATGCCGGAACCGAAGCTCACCGTCAGGAAGCCTGCCTGGAAGGTGGTGAACTCGCCCGTGATGACAATGTTGGCCGTGGTGCCAGCCTGGGCAAAGTTCTGGTTCGCGGAGACCAGTTGAGGTATGCCGGCCAGCACGCTGAAGCCGCCGGTGATGGTGGCCGTCTCCGATCCCGTCACGACAGAGACGGTACGCGAGGCAATCGTGGCCGTCGGACTGATGTTGATGACGGCGACGGCGTGGGTCGCATCGCTTGCCGTTGTCGAGACAACCGCGATGCCGGAGCCGAAGTTGGCCACGCTGCACGGCGAGCAGCCCGCGGCGGTGTTGAAGTGCGTGAACTGCCCGGTGAGAGTGACGCTCAGGTTGTTCGCGCCCTGATTGCCAGTCGGCGGGTTGACCGCACTCAGATACGGACTTCCGACAGTGACGGTGAAGGCGCCCAACTGGGTGGCCACCTCTCCGCCCGTGGTCAGCGAGACATTGTACGCACCCAGCGTTGTGGTGTTCGGAATTGAGATGGTGGCGGTGGCGTGGGTTAGATCCGTGATGGTCAGCCCGGTGACGTTGATGCCTCCGCCGAAGCTGGCTGTAGTCGGCGTCGGGCCGCTGCTGGTCCAGTGAGTCTGGCTGCCGACGATGGCCACGCTGAAATTGCTGGCGCCCTGCGGGCCGCTGGCAGGAGCCAGGGCGGCTACAATCGCAGCCGGTCCCACGGTGACGGTAAAGGCGTTGTTGAGGGAAACAATCTCAGTTCCCGTAGTGACTGAGACATTGCGAGTGCCCAGAGTCGTCGTAGGTTGCACGGTGATGTTGGCTTGCAACGATGTCGCGCTCAGCGCTGTCACGGAGTTGACGGTAATGCCGGAGCCGAAGTTGGCCACGCTGCAATTGGGCGTGCATCCCGTAGTGGCAAAGTGCGTGTACTGTCCGGTGAGGGTGACGGTCCCTGTCCAGCCTTGAACCGCGCTGGAGGCGACCACAGCCAGTAACTCCGGCTGGGTCTGGGTGATGGTGAAGACATTGGTGCCCGTGGCAACTTCGCCGAGGGTCGTCGCCGTCACCGAAATCTGGCCTGCCGGCGCAGAGGCGTTCACGGTGATGTTCGCGCTGATCGTATTTGGTGAAGTTACGCTCCAACTGTTGATCAGGACGTCGGGGAAGCTGAGTGTGGTGGTTCCCTGGAGCCAGTGGGTGTTGGTTCCGGTGATGGTCACGCTGGGCAGATTTGCGCCTTGTCCGCCGGTTGAAGGCGAAACGCTATTGATCACCGCCGGTCCGGGGCTGACGTAGACGGCATTGTTCAAGCCCAATATCTGCGAGCCGGTGGTGACCGTCAGATTGCGCCAGCCGACGCTGGTTGTTGGCTCCACGTACCCGTCCACTGTCATCGATGTGGGTCCGGTCACGTTGACGTTGGTCAAATCGATTCCAGGTCCGTAGGAAACCGTGGGCGGATTTGCGGCCGTCCACTGGGTTGCCTGGCTCAGAATCGTGAAGACGGCGCTGCCTTGCTGCGGCTCCGAACCAGGTCCGGAGGAGAGCAGCAACGGCGTGCCCGCCTGCACGACAAAGCCGTTGTTCAGGGTGGCTACTTCTCCAAGTGTTGTCGCGTTTACCCAAGTCGGACCCAGCGGAGCGAGTGCCGGCAGGGCAAGCGTGAGGGTGGCATCCGTGTTGCTGTTGACGGTCTTGCTGGTTACTACGATGCCGGCACCAAACTGGAACGTTGTTGACCCGTTCCAGTGCGTGTTCTGCCCGGTCACTTCCACGGTGATCGTAGTGCCCTGCAAGGCGGTGTTGGGCGTGACGGCCGAGATCAGCGCCAGGCTGGGTGTTACCGAGAAGCCAGCGCCGCCAACCACCTGTTGTCCGGCTGGCGCATCGGTCGTGGTCGATACCACGCTGCGGCCGCCCGTTGTGGCCAGTTGATCGATGCTGATGCTCTGGGTCGCAATGGTGGGTCCCAGAATCGTCGGCGGCCCGTTGACCGTGATGCCGGGGCCGAAGCTGAACGTCGTGGTGTTATCGAAGTCCGTGAATTGACCGATGATGTTGACGATCAGGTTCTGCGAGCCTTCCATCCCCGAGCCTGGATCGACGACGCTCAGCGTGGGCTGGGCCACAACCACGCTGAAGCCAGCCGTATCCACCTCTGTACTGGGATTGTTGGTGGTGCCCGTCGTGGTGAGGGTAAGATCACTGAACGAAGCAGTCGCCGTTGGGCTGATGGTGACCGTGGCATAAGCCGAGGTTTCACTGGTTACCTGGAAGCAGTCCACCGTGACAGCGGCGTTGAAGCCCGTGATGGTTGTACCCGACTGGCTGCATGCTTCACCAGCACCAGGGTTCCACTGCGTGTTCGCGCCGGAGAAGTTGATGGTGAGCGTCTGGCCGGGAATTCCGGAGGAAGGATTCTCGTACCAGATATATGGAGTCGGCGGCGGAGGAGGCGCCTGCACCAGGAAGTTCCCGGTCAGCACCTGTGTTCCGGCCGGCAGCCCGGTGGTCGTCACCTGGACGGTGCGATAGCCAAGCTGTGCCGCGGGGTCAATGTTGATCAAGGCTTCGAGGTGAGTCGTGTCATCCACCTGGAACGACCCAGCCACAATCGTGATGCCAGGGCCAAAGTTCACCGTCGTGCTTCCTGCGGCCCACAGGGTGTAGAGGCCGTGGACGGTCACCTTCAGCGAGTTGGTGCCAGGCTGCGCGCTGTTGGGGTAGAGATAGGTGATTACCGGAACGCCGCCGGTCACCACGAATGCGCCGCTATCAGTGAGAGACTCGCCATTTGTGACCATGTAAATGGAGCGAGCCCCAGGATTGGCGGTGGGAGAGATGCTCAAATCGACCGTGGCGCTGGTGGGGCTGTTGATGACCACGGAGTTGATGGTGATGTCGTATCCTCCACCGGCGATATAGAACTGGGTGAAGTTCTGCGCCCAGTGCGTGAATTCGCCGGTGATGTTGACGATCACTTCCTGGCCTTCATTGCCGGTCGCCGGAGAAACGTTGCTGATGATGGCTGGACCGGGAATGATCGAGAACACATTTGCCGTGACGATCTCGCTGCCGGTTCCCGTGGTTGCTCCAGGCGCGCACCCAACGAAATTCGCAGTCGGGGGTTGCAGGGCGCACGAGAGCCCAGGCGTGGTCACTGTCACCGAACGGCCGCCCGTGTAGGACAGTGGATCGATGGTGATGGTTGCATCCACCTCGGTGGTGGAGATGGGCGTGATCGACTGCACGGTGATGCCCGCGCCGAAGGTGGCCGTGCTTGAGGCGTCGAAGTGGGTGTACTGGCCAAGCAGGCGGATGACGAGAGGTGGCTGTCCGGAGAGCGGCGCGCCTTGCTCGGCCTGGTTGGGTATGGCCTCATTGAGCGTGCCTACGCCTGGACTGACCGTGAATGAGTACTGCTGCGACGCAACCTGGCCGTAGGTGGTCACAGTGACAGTCTTGAAGCCGGGCGTTGCCGAGGTTGAAACCGCTACAGGCACCGTGAGGCTGGTGGGGCTGTTCACCGTGATCTCGCCGACCGCAAAGTTGGAGTCGCCAAAACTGACCTGCGTGACGCCGGCAAGGAAGTTGGTGGCCGAGCCGGTAATGTTTACCGACACGGTGGATCCCTGGATGGTCTCCAGCGGCGAAACACTGGTGATCTCTTCCGCACCCTGCGTTACGCAGAAGATCCCTGGTTCGCCGGCCGCCGTCGAGTTGCCCACAACCTGCACAGTGCCAGTGGTGACGGTGAGTACATGGCCGCAGGGAGATCCAAAGTCTACATAAGCCCACGGACTCACGGTGACGTTCAGAATAAGGTTGTCGGAGTCGATCACGTTGACAGAATTCACCGTGATGTCCTGGTTGAAGGCGGCAGAGGTCGTTGGCCCCCAATTGGTAAAGCGTCCCAGAACCTGGAGATTGAACGTGTCGTTCTGCGGGGCCGCGCTGGGCGCAGTGGCCAGCATCGTGGGGAATCCCTCTTCGATGTCGATGGCCTGCTGCAAGGTCACGACTTCACCGCCGGTGATCGTCGTCAGCGGAGCGTAGCCAACCGGCGATGTGGAGAGTACGGTGATCTGGACCTGGGCCGTCGTTGGGCTGCTGACCGTGAGGGCATCAATTGCGACACCCGGTCCAAAGTTGACCGTGGTCTCGCCCTGCAGCCAGTGGGTTCCGACGCCGGCGATATTCAGGGTCGCGGTTTGCAGTTGAGAAACCACGTAGGGCGTCCCGGAGCCGCCCGATACGCCGCAGAAGTCTGCAATATTGAACCCGTTTGCATTGCAATTAACAGCCGGTCCGACGCTGACGATCTCCGCTGCGTTCGGAGTCACGCTGAAGCCGGTGCCGCTGACGACTTGCGTACCGGTAATCATGATTACGCTGTTGCCGCCTACCGGAGCCGTGGGGAAGACTTGGATGGTCGCCGTAGCCGTGGTTGGACTGGTGATTGTCAGGTTCGATACGCTGACGCCTGCGCCAAGAATGGCCTCAGTCGTATTCTGCACCCAGTTCGTCAATGAACCGGTAATGGTGACGTCCACGCTCGCGCCCTGCTGGGCGCTGCCAGGAACCACGCTCACCAGGCTTGGCATGGCCGGCGAATCGATCAGGAAGCCGCAGATCAACTGCTCCGCGCCGGTGTTGACGTAGACTGCATCCCATCCGGCAGGAGTCGGAGTGGGGACGCTGCCGGCCAGATAGCTGGTCGTAATGTTGACGGTCAGATGAGTGGCGTCGGTCACGTGCACGCTGTTCACGGTGATCTGCGGCCCAAACAGAACCTGGGTAGTACCCGCCACAAAGTGCGTGTTCAAGCCAGTAATTGCTACGTCCAGCGTGACACTTTGCGCCGCGTGATACGGCGAAACGCTGATGATTCCAACCGGGGTCTGGGTGACATTGAAGTAGGTAGTGTCAATCTCTCCGCCCGTTGTGAAGGTAACCAGGCGCAGACCAGTCGCCGTCGGAGTTCCATTCGTGCCGCCGACGATATTAATCGTGCCGGTCGCGCTCGTCGTGCCGGTGACGTTGAAGCCGGTCAGCGTGACGCCTTCGCCGCTGATTACCGGCAGAGTGCCAGGTCCCCATTTGGTGAACTGCCCCGTGAAGCTGACGCTGAAGCTGTTGACGCTGGAGCCCGAGGGAAGCAGGCCGTTGGCCGGATTCATCGTCAAAGTCGGCGTCGCTGCGCATACGTTCATTGAGGCGCTGACCACCTGGCCGCCCGTGGCCATGTAGAAGCCGTACGCTCCCGGCGGAGTGTTGGTGGGAACGGCGACGTTTAGCAATGCGTCCGTCGCGTCCGTGATCGTGATCTCATCAAAGCTAGGCGCTGGAACCGGGACGGGATAGAAGGCGGCCGTGGTGGTGCCCTGCACCCACAGAGTGTTCAAGCCGGTCACGGCAAGCGTCAATTGGCCGCCCTGCGGAACGCAACTGGGCGTCACGCTGGTGATTGCAGCGCTTGAAGGCCTGACCGAGAAGCCGAATTGGAAGATGGAGGCCGCGCCGCTGGGATTTTGCGTGATGCTCGCGGTGATCCCGCCTACATTGGCGCTGGGGCTGATCGTGATGTTGACATCCACGCTGTTGGCGGCGCTTACGGTGATCTTGTTCACCGTGATCTCACCGGTAAAATTCGCAATCATCGAGCCGTTGAAGGGAGGCGAATAGACGCCAACCGGGAAGGTCGTATAGGCGTTGCCGGTAAGGATAACGTCCAGAGTCTGGCCCTGTACGCCGGAACTCGGCGCAACCGAAATCAGGTACGGCGTTGCTCCGGTCACGGTGAAGGCATTGTTCAGGGTTGCAATCTCGCCGCCCGTCGAGACGGTTGCGTTTTGCAGACCGATCGTAGCGTTGGCAGGTACGGCAAGTTGAGCCGTGGCCGTTGTCGGGCTGGTAACGGTCACTTCGGGCGAGAGGATGCCGCCGGTGAATGAAATCTGCGTGGCATTCTGCAGGAAATGAGTGCCGGAAGCCGTGATCGTGACCGGAAGGCTGTTGCCCTGCGGAGCTGAATTGGGACTGATGCTGAGCAGCGCCGCACTGTTCGGGCCAATCTGGAAGATTGGATTGTTTTGTGCCGAAAGAACAGACGTGGCAAACTCGCTGCCCGTAACCAGCGTGATGGTGCGGTAGCCAATGGGGGTGGTGTTGCTGATACTGATGTTCGCCTGCGCATCGGTTGCGTCCAGGATCGTCAGCGAGTTGATGGTGATTCCATCGCCAAAGTTGGCATACGTGGTGCCCTGCACAAAGTTTGTGCCCGTGGCGGTCAGGGCCACATTCAGCGTCTGGCCCTGAGTGCCGAAGGCCGGAGAGACGCTGGTGATGGTGTGCTGGTTGTTTGGATCGGCAATGATAAAGGCCGAAATCAGCGAAGCAGTTTCGCTGCCGCCGCCGCTGAGCGGGGTAACGATCTTGATATTGCGCGCGCCATAGGTTACTGGATTCGCTACCGTATTGGCGGTGAGCTGCAAGGTAGCGAGAATCGTGTTGGGGTTAGGCGCTGTAAAGCTCTGCACCGTGATGTCGACGGCATAGGTGCCGCTGTTTATATCGCTGAAGCTGATCACCGAAGACGGGCTGAAGTGCGTCCACCCGTTGCCGGTGATGGTCACGTTGACCAGGGTCCCGGCAGCTCCGGCCCCAGGCGAAACCACTGACACGGCTGCCGGCGGATTGGTTGCGGTTGCCGAACCGGTCAGCGACACGGTGATTGGTGAGCCAATGGCCGCCGTGTGCGTGATGGACAGCGAGCCCGTGCGCGTGGTGGGAGTGACCGAACTGGGAACGAAGTTTATGTAAATGAGGCAGGAGGACTTGGCCGCGATCACACCGGTAGCGCAGTTGCTGTTGGCAGTGTAGTCGCCGGTCGGGGTGAGGGTGAAGGTCTCCGGTTGAGTCTCATGATTGGTCAGCGTGATGGTCTTGGCTGCGCTGGTGGTGCCTACCGTCTGCGCGCTGAACGACAACCCCACAGGCGAAATAGTGAGCGGAGAGGTGCCAACGCCCGAAAGGTTGGCCACCTGCGGACTGGTCAGTGCATCGTCGTATACCTGGAGCTGGCCGTCGCGGGTGCCGCCGATGCTGGGATCGAACTGCACCGAGAGGGTGCAGGCCGCGCCTGAGGCCAGCCCCGCTCCGCCAATCGGGCAGGTCGTCGCAGACTGGATGAAGTCGCCGATCAACTTGAGATTGGTGAAGTGCAGCGTTGCCGCTGTTTGGGCGTTCGTGATGGTAAAGGTCTTATACGCGCTGGTGGTGCCCACAGGGGCTGTGAAGCTGGTGTACGTTGGCGGCGAGAGGGTTACTGGCGCGTTGCCGGAACCGATCAGAGCTACCGTCTGCGGGCTGCCAAGGGCATCGTCAACTATAGTCAGGGTTGCCTTTCTGGTCCCCGACGCGGTAGGCGTAAAGGTTACTGAGAGGGAGCAATTCGAACTGGCCGAAAGCGTCGCCGGCGTGGTGGGGCACGTGGTAGCAGCAACCGTGAAATCGCTGCTGTTCGTGCCCGTCACCGTGGCTGACGAAATGGTCAGCACGCCTGCCTGTTCATTGGTCAGCATCACCGTTTGGGCCGGGCTGGTTGCTCCCACAAACTGGGCCGTAAACGACAGCGAAATGGGCGACAGCATTACCGGCTGGATCGCGTTCGCGGTCATGCTGAACATCTGCGGGCTTGTTGGCGCATTGTCGTTGACGCTGATCGTTCCAGGCTGCGCCCCGATGGCGGTTGCCGTGAGACTGACCGCAATGACGCAACTGGAATTCGCCGGGACGGTGGCAGGCGCCAGCGGGCAAGTGGTATTGGCGGTGCTCTCGGTGTAACCGCCGGCAAAGCCCGTAATGGAAGAGATGGTCAGCGGAACGGATTGATTGTTCTTCAGCGTGACATTCTTGACCACCGCCTCGTTGACGACAACCGTACCAAAGCCCAGGGTCGTCGGGCTTAGGGTCACAGCCCCCACACCGGTACCGGTCAGGTTCACCACTTGCGGGCTGCCGGGAGCATCGTCAGCAATACTGAGTGTGCTGGCCGGCGCTGCGCCCATGGCCGTGGGCGTATAGGTTAGGCTGATCGTGCAACTTCCACCGGGCGCCACGGGGGTTCCGGTCACGCAGGTCGTGGTGGCGGGAACTACGGCATAGGGCGCGGCGGCCGTGATGGCGGCGGGGAAATTCAGCGCAAGAGTCTGGTTGTTCGTCAAGGTAACGTTCATCGCCGCGCTGGTCGTGTTCACTGCCACATTGCCAAAGGCGAGAGTGCTCGGCGAAACCGTAACCTGCGCAACTCCACTGCCGGAAAGCGCCACAAACTGCGGGCTATTCGAGGCATTGTCGATCAGCGTAATCTGTCCGCCGGCCGTTGGGCCGATGGCCGTCGGTTGGAAGTCGATTCCGATTGTGCAACTCGCTCCCCCGGCCAGTGTGCCGCTCACCGTTCCGCCTGCTTGCGGGCAGGTGGTCACGGCCGATGTGTCCAGCGCAAACGGTCCGCCGAAAACTGCCATGTTGATGGAGAGCGAAGCCGATTGGTTGTTCGTTAGTGTTACCGTCTTCGTTACGCTGGTGGTGCCGACTGCGACAGATCCAAATCCGACGCTCGGCGGGCCGAGTGAGACCGGCGCCACTCCCGTTGCCTTCAGCGTCACCGTCTGCGGACTGTTATTCGCGTTCGTGGTGATGGTCAGGGCGCCTGACTGCGTGCCCAGAGCGGCAGGCGTAAACGTGAGCGCAATGGTGCAACTGGCGCGCCCGGCCAGCGAGCCGGGATTGGCGCAGGTCGTCGATGGATCCAGGGCAAATCCGGTGCCCGAAACGCCGAGCGAAGTAATACCCAGGGCCGACGACTGGTTGTTCATGAGCGTAACGGTCTGGATAGCGCTTATCTGGCTTAGGGCCACCATACCGAATTGCAGTGCGTTCGCCGAAAGCGTCGTCGGAACGACTCCCGTCCCGTTCAGCGTAATTGTCTGCGGGCTGTTGCTGGCGTCACTGTTGACGGTGGCGCTGCCCATCTCCGGGCCCAGGCCGGCGGGCGTAAAGGTGAATGCAAGGGTGCAATTGGCGCCCGCGGCCAGCGTGCCGGGGTTGGCGCATGTCGTCGAAGGATCCAGCGCAAATCCTGTGCCCGAAACAACGAGAGAACTGATATGGAGGGTCGCGGATTGGTGGTTGGAGAGCGTTATCTGCTGGATCGCACTCGGTTGGTTGACCGATACGAAGGCGAAGTTCACCGCGCTCGCCGAAAGCGTCGTTGTGCCGATCTCCGTTCCGGTCAGCGTAACCGTTTGCGGGCTATTGCTGGCATTGGTTTTGATGACAAGACTGCCCGTCTGCATTCCGGGCGTTGTGGGCTTGAAGGTCAGGCCTATGACGCAACTGGTGCGCCCAGCCAGTGAACCGGGATTCGCGCACGTCGTCGAAGGATCCAGCGCAAATCCAGGGCCCGAAACAACCAGTGAAACGATGCCAAGGGGCGTCGACTGGTTGTTGATGAGCGTAACTGTCTGTACTGCGCTTGTCTGGTTGAGAGCTACAAAGCCGAAGGGAACCCCGTTCGCCGAAAGCGTCGTCGGGACAACTCCCGTCCCACTCAAACTAACCATCTGTGGGCTGTTGCTGGCATCGGTGCTGATGGTTACTGTGCCTAGCTGCGTGCCTGTTCCGGAGGGTGTAAAAGTGGCCGCAATGGTGCAAGTGGCGCCTGCGGCCAGCGTGCCGGGGTTGGCGCATGTCGTCGATGGATCCAGCGCAAATCCTGTGCCCGAAATGCCGAGAGAACTGATATGGAGGGCTGTCAACTGATGGTTCGTGAGCGTGGTTGTCAGGATTGGACTTGTCTCGTTTTGCCCTACAAAGGCGAATTGCAATGCGGACGTGGAGAGTGTCGTTGGGGCAATCTCGGTCCCGGTCAGCGTTACCGTCTGCGGGCTGTTGGCGGCATTGGTGGTGATGACCAGGCTGCCCGTCTGTACTCCCGTAGCCGCTGGCGTTAAGGTCAGTGCTATGGTGCAACTGGCGTGCGCGGCCAACGTGCCGGGGTTGCCGCACGCCGTCGATGGATCCAGCGCAAATCCGTTGCCCGAAACAACGAGCGAAGTGATGCCGAGGACCGAGGACTGGTTGTTGAATAGCTTAACTGTCTGGATCGCGCTTTTCTCGTTCAGGGCGACGAAGCCGAAGTGCACAACGGTCGCTGAAAGAGAGGTTTGCGCAACTGCGAAAACCGTAGAAAACAGGCAGAAAATGGCCGTCAACGACGGCACAACCACGTTTTGAAATTTCCGCATGAGATTCGATCCACGATCAGACATACAACCCTCCATCTTTCCTCTTCGATCAACGTAGCCAGCGCGCAATGCCGGCTGCGCAGAATGCTGTTGCACCCTCTTCGCGCACAATTCAATGCGCGCGAAGAGCGCTAACTTCGGTCCGAACGCCGACGCCGACAGAAATCGGGCGGGGCGAACACTTGTCGAGGAACCTTTCACCGCGAAGTGCCAGGTGGCTAAGAGCGAGGGGAACAGGGAAGTCCACTGGGTCAGCGGGGAAAACTAACAGGCCGGATTCTATGCAGGGATCTGCTGGGATTGCAAGTGAATTCTTTTGAAACATTAAGAAATAAATTGGATTGGAATCGGATCCCGAAAAATGATGCCTTAGGTTACTACTTATGGTTACCCTTGGCGTCTATTGCGTAAAAAGCTACATTCGAGTGCGTAAAAGAGTTCCGGAACAGGCCGGTTCATGAAGCTCAGCGCCATAAGGAGCGAATCGTAAGTCCATTCAATATATAAACCTACTGAGTGAAGAGCATTTGGAAACGCATTTACTCTTCTGTCATCACCACAAGCCCTGGTTGGTGAACGACGCCTTAGCGATAGCCGTCTGGTCGGCTACGCTATACGTCCGAGGGCACCTCAAAGGTGACCAGCTCGGCGCGGAAGCCGTGAGTGCGAAACGCTCCGTAAGTGATGCCTGCAGCCATCCATACGGCGCCCAGTATCAGTGCTTTGCTGCTGAGATTGGCCCAGATGAAGGCGCAGATGAGAAAGCCCAGGCCAGGCACCAGGAAGCCGCTCAGCTTCTGGCTTTCCTTATTCCGCCAATGGTGAGCGAAAGCCGCTGCATTCACGCCCATGAAAGCGACAAAAGCTCCAAAATTGAGACACTGGGCGCCTATCTCGTAGGCCCCTCCGCCCAGCCGGTTGGCGAAGAATTCCAGCAGGCCGGCACCGAGGAGCGCAAAGCCTCCGACGGCCACAATGTTGTTGCGGGGAACGCGGTGTTTGGGTTCGATCGCGCCGAAAAACGACTTGGGAAGCGCATTGCCGCGGCCCATGCCGTAGAGCAGGCGGCCGGCGGCCAGTTGCGCGCCCATTCCGGAGCCCATGTTGGCGATCAATAATGTGAAATTCACGATCTGGAAGAGCACTACCCCACCGGCCTTGCCGGAAACCAGGGCAAAGGCCGATTCGACATTGTCGCTCGAGAAGGGCTTCGATCCCCAGATGAGCTGCGCCGCATAGACCTCCAATCCAGAGAGAAGACCGGTGATGAGGCAGACCAGAACCGTAGCCAGCAGGATGTTGCGGCGCGGATTCTTTACCTCTTCGGAAAACGTGGAAATGGCGTCGAAGCCAATGTAAGTGAGTACGGCGACTGAGGTTCCGGCAAAGATGCTGGAGGGATGGAAGCTGCCCGGCTCGTAGAAGGGATGAGTAAAGAATCCTGGATCGTAATGGATGTGCCAGACCGTGCGGATGACGCAGCCCAGGAACAGGAGAACTACAACGACCATGCCTGCGCACAGCGCCTCGTTCAGTTGCGCCGAGGTCTTGATGCCGCGTAGGTTCATCCAGGTGAAGAAGGCCGCGAAGAAGAGAATCCAGACGTAAAAGGAAAGGCCTGGGAGGATATTCATGGCGGCCTTGGCGCAGAAGGCCGTGCAGATCAGCGGATTGATCAGATAATCCATCACCATGCCCCAGCCGACAACGTAGCCGAGGGAGGAATGCATCTCCTGGCCGACATAAGTGTAGGCAGACCCGGCGCTGGGATAGGCCCTCGCCATGCGGCCATAGCTGATGGCCGTAAACAGCATGGCGATCATGGCGATGAGAATGGTAGTGACGACGTGGCCATGAGCCTTGTTGCTGATGACGCCGTAGATCCCCATCGGCGCTGTCGGCTGGATGATGACCATGCCGATGATGATGAGATTCCACAGGCCCAGCGTGCGATTGAGGCCAACAGCTCTTGATTGTTCGTTTCCTGCAGCGGTTGCCATGCGTGTCCTTGCTTGAGTTTAGCGTGTCGCGATGCCAGCTGTAGGAGTGACGGTTTCAGGGGCGATGTTCCAGCCTTCAATCTGGACGACAGGATCGCTGGCTGCCGTCTCCGGCAACAGCGCGGTAAGCGTGCGCGACTCTCCCGGTGTCAACTCGATCCAGTTGTCGGACCAGAAGACGGGAGCGATGAGTCCGCCAGCCGGCGTGCGAACGGCAGCGCGGAGCTGGAAGGCCAATGCCACCGAGGGATTGTAGAGATGCACGCTCAATTCGCGGCCGCGCGGCGTGTTCTCGATCTCCGCACTAGCGGTGACCTTGGCCGTCGGCAGGCTGGCAAGCGCCGCCAGATTTTCGTGACGTTCAGCCGGCGTGTGCGTATAGTCGGTCATCGGCCAGTCGAAGGTGGTGAGCGTGGTGGGCGCCCAGTAGAAGTTGCGGCTCACAACGGCCCCGGAGGCGTCTGCAAGGGTCAAGTCGACGAACAGTATGCGATCGCTGCCTTGATAGAGACTCTCTGGGACCGAGAAGACGCGCTGCGCGCTGTCGGCAGCCGCTTCGACAACCGCCTGGGCGTTGTAGATTTCCTTCCCCGTCAGGTTATAAACGCGAACGCTGGCATGGAGTCCCGCGGCGGGCGCATAGGTGCTGTTGACGACCTCGATTGAGAGATCGTCGTAGGAGTATTGGATATGCAGCGGCTCGCAGGCCTTCTTTACCGCGAAGTATCCGGCTCCTGCATCCAGGTTGTAGTCGTAGAGGTGCCAAATCATCGAAGGCCATGCGTTGTTGAGCATCCATTGAATGATGCCGGTGGATACGTACTTGTTTTTTCCGTATGCCTCGAACATGGCGCGCTCGGAGTCGTACTCCATGGTTTGCGCCATGCGCTCATACTCGGCTGCGGAGCGCGGTTTGGCGTAAATGGCTTCCATGGCCTGGTCGAAGACCTTGAGGTTCGCAAACTCGCCGCCGCCGTTATGCAGGCTCCAGGCGGGCGATGGCGGCCATGCTTCAGGGTCGGACAGGAACTTCTGCCGGCTGGCAAGCGACGGGATGGCTGGCCCAGGACTGGTTTCCGTGTTGAACCCGTACGCGCCGCCGTGCTGCCGGTCCACATACCAGTAGCTTGGCGCAACGTAATCGTAGGGCCCGGTCATCTTCACTCCACTGGCGCCCGTAACGCTGGTGGGCGTGGAGGATGCCGAAGAGAGCACCGGGTTGGGCCAGTGCGTCTCGGATTCGACCTGGAGATAAGCACGTTCCACATCGGCGGGCGGGGGATTGTCGCTGCCGTTGAGCCACACCAGCAGGCTGGCATGGGCGCGCAGGCGTAGTATCTGCGCGCGTAGCGAGGCCGTGGCAATGGTCAGGTCTTCCTGAGTCCAGTCCTTCCAGTGCTCCCAATGGTCGCAGCAGCACCAGCCTGCCATCACCAGAACTCCCTGCTCGTCGGCCAGATGGAAGAACTCATCGGTTTCGAGCTTGCCCTCCAGGCGAATAGCGTTCAGATTCAAGTCGCGCACCATGCGGAACTGGTCGCGCAGGCGCTTCTCATCGGAACGCAGCAGCATATCCTGCGACCAGCCTCCGCCGCGAATCAGGATGGGTTTCCCGTTCACGCGGAAGAGGCGGCTGCCGTTGGCGGTGAGTTCCGAGGTGATCTCGCGGAGTCCGAATTCCACGCTCTGTTCGTCCGTGATCTGGCCTTGCGCGCTGAAGCTCATGTTGAGGCGCTCCAGATGGGGCTGGCCCATCTGGTAAGGCCACCAGAGCTTGGGATTGTGAATGCGCAGGGCAGGGAACTGTGCCGGAGAGAAAACGACGCTGCGGTCCTCATGCGCAGCCAATTCAACCGGTTGCTCGAAATGAGATCCTGCAGCTTCGCCGGCAACCATTCCCTTCACAGCGTGGTCCGTGGCGTTGTGCAGTTCGGCGTAAACGGTCAACTCTGCCGTGTCGAGGGATGGGTCGCGGAAGTGCGTTACCGCCAGCGGCGAACGCAAAGTAACCGTGCCGGTCATCACCAGATTGACCGCCCCCCAGAGGCCCATGTCCTTGTCCGGTGGGCATGGATTCCAATCGACCCAATTGATGCCCAGATCCTTCTCTGTCGGCGCAAAGGTCTCCACCGCCAGTACGTTTGCCTTGCCTGGCTTTAGCAGTTCGGTTACATCAAACTCGTAAGTGCGATAGGCCCCGGCAACCTGAGTAGTATCCGCGATTTTGTGGCCGTTCAGCCAGATATCGGCGCGGTAGTTGATGCCGCCGAAGTGCAACTGAAAGCGCTCTTCTTTTCCTGCCGCGGCTGGCGCCGTAAACTCTGTGCGATACCACCAGCCGCAGCGGTAGGGACTGTCCTGCGGCATGGGCAGGTTGGCAAAGTTCTGACCGATGGGATAGCCTGCGCCCGGAAGATCCCTCAGGTTCATCGCATAGTAGGGATCGGGTATCGCTCCCGCCGCTGCCTGCGCGGCCAGAACAGTCGAAGGAACGGCAGTCTTCAACCAATCCTCCGCGGCAAATCCCTCCACAGAGATCGCGCCGCCCGCGTCCTGGAGTTTGCAGGCCGACTGCACCCGCCACCCTTCGCGAAGAGGCGTAACGGTTCCGGCTTTTAGAGCGGCAGGCAGGGTGAGGAGCAGCAGGAAGAGAGACGCAAGCGTTTTTCGCATGGTTACTGATACTCCTTGGCGGAAACGGAAAAGCCGGTGGACGGAAGAGCCGGGATGATTTCCGGCGGTTCAATCGTTTGAATAGTGAGAATATCCCCCTCACGTCCTCGCCTTGTCAAGTGCTTTTCTCCGCGATCCCGGCTTTTTTTCGTTTCCTTCCCGCGCGGGCTGTCGACATCCGCACAACCAGTTCCGGCTGCGCCTTGTGCAGTTTTGGCTCTGCCGGGCTTCCATGTTCCCGTCCCTCCACCGCCTCCAGCATCCATTCGGCCGCCAGCAACCCCATCTCTTTCAACGGCTGACGGATCGTCGTAATGCCCGGTGTCGCCACCGCTGCGGGCAGCACATCGTCAAAACCAAGAACCGAGCAATCCTCTGGCACCCGCAGGCCAGCCTCGGTAAGGCCGCGCACCACGCCCAGGGCGGTCAGATCGTCGAAGGCCAGCACTGCCGTAAAAGGGCGGCCCGAGGCCAGCATTTGCCGCGCACAGTCCAGTCCCCCCTCAAACCCGGAGGCTGGATCTACCAGGCCGGGCAGTTGAAATACGAGCCGGGGATCGAATTGGATGCCGGCTTCCGCCGCGGCGCGTCGCACTCCCGCCCATCGCGGCGCACTGTCGAAAAGCTCTTCCGGGCCACGGATAACCGCAATCCGGCGATGGCCCAGTTCGTTCAGGTGGCGCATGGCCAGTGCGCCACCCACTTCGTTGTCCACCAGCAGGGAACTGACCCCGCGCTCGGTCAAATCGCGGCTCACGATGACGATCGGGACATTGTTCTTTTCGATGTCGCTTAGCAGGTTGGTTTCATCGAAGACCCAACTGGCGATTACGATTACTCCCTCCGCTCTCCGTTCCAGAATCATCTGCAGGTAACTGTCGAAGAGCCCACGCTGAGTCTGTGCGTCCATCACCAGAGGAAGGTAGCTGGCCGGCTGCAAACCCGCCTGAATTCCGCGCACGATGGGGATGCAGTACGGGTCGGAAAGGTCGTAGGCCAGCACTCCGATCGTCTGGCTGCGCCGCCGGCGCAGGGAGCGTGCAAAGGCGTCGGGATGATACCCAAGCTGTTGGGCCATCGCCCGGATCTGCTGGCGAGTCGTGGCTGCCACATTCTGTGAAAGTGGAGCCTCGCTCAGCACAATCGATACGGTGGATACGGAGTACCCGCAGGCGCGGGCGACATCGAGCAACGTGACATGTCCGGATTTTCGCTGGACCACTTCCCCCCCTTGCGTTGCTGCCGATCTGGGTTAACGCTCAGGGTTCGGCTGCTCAGCGTTATTCTGCCACAGCGGCCGGGTTCGCGACCCGCCTCCTTCATTCTTGCACCCCAGTTGTCCACGGCTATAGCGATTCCCCAATCGCTGTACATCGAGACAATACCGCCACCTGCTGCGGTACTGGAAGCGCTGTGTAAACTGAAGAACCGCTCGTATGATGCGAATTGCATCTAGTTGATTGTACGGCTCGTATAACCTTCTGAAGTATCTCCGCGCGGGCCCCATTCGAGCCATGGATGTCAGCGAAAGATTATCCAGGTGGCGCTGAAATGAACAGAAATAATATGCGGTGCGTGAATTTTGCTTGACAGGGAGGAAAAACATGCCGTAAATTTCCTATCGAATATTCAAACGTTTGAATATCAACGATTCGCTGGGGGCTGTCCATCATGATCTCCACGGAAAACTGCAAAACAAGCGCCACTTCGATGCGCCGTTTCCTCTTTGCGTGCATTCTCATCCTTTGCGCGGCAACTGCTGCGCTCGCCCAGGCCGGGAGGGGCAGCATCAGCGGCGTAGTCTCCGATCCGACTGGAGCTATCGTCCCCGGCGCCAAGGTTACCCTGTTCAACCACGCTACCGAGGTTTCGCTCCATACCATCACAAGCTCGGCCGGCCTGTACTCCTTTGTCTCGCTCAATCCGGGCGTCTATAAAGTCACCGCGAGCCAAAAGGGCTTTGAAAGCGTCGCCCAGGACAACGTCTCTGTGACCGTTGATCAGGTCAGCACCGTCAACATTGCCCTTCGCGTGGGCAGCGTGAGCGATACTGTCACCGTGTCCGAATCCGTCGACCTGGTGGAGAACAGTAACTCTACCGTCGGCCAGCTCATCTCTGCCGAGACCATTGATCGCGTCCCGCTGGTCAATCGCGATGTGTACGATCTGGTGCAATTGAGCGCTGGCGTCACTCCGGCCAATGGAGCGCCCAACTCTTCCAACTCGGAGGCTATTACAAACATATCGTCCGGGCGTCCGGGAATCGATGTTTCGTCGTACACCATCAACGGCGCCATTGAAGGCTCCGTCTACTACATGCTCGACGGCAGCCCGCTCGGCATCGCGGAAAACAACGCCGCCGCCATCATCCCGGCGCTTCAGATACCCGAGGATGGCGTGGATGAGTATCGAGTCGAGACACAGAACACGCCGGCCTCCTATCAGAGCGGCGGCGCCGGCGTCATCAGCCTGGTCAGCAAGTCCGGCGGCGACAAATTCCATGGCGACGTCTTCGGAGTCTTCCGGCCAGACATCCTGGCCGCCAATGACTACTTCAACAAGCAAAGCCAGTTGGCATATGTGAACCCGGCCACAAATACTCTGGCACCGTACAACTCTCCGCCATCCTTTCACCGCTATCAGGAAGGTGGCTCCATCAGCGGACCCATCCTGCACAAGAAGCTCTTCTTCTTTGCCGATTATGAAGCCACGCAGCAGCAATCGTTTGATGGCTCAAACACCTTTACCGTCCCCACCAGCGCGGAACGGACAGGCGACTTTTCGAATGACAGTTTTGCGATCTACGATCCAACCCGGCCCGACAATTCCGACGGGACGCGGCAGCCGTTTGCCGGTAACAAGATCGCCAATCCCAATCCCATCGCGTTGAAGTTTCTCTCCGAGTTTCCTAAGTGCAATCATCCCAGCGCCGCCACATGCGATTCAGCCACGGACGGAGGAGCCTCAGGGTACAACCTTTATGTTCCGGGGCTGGATCCGACCACCGCGCAAAAATTCGACATTCGAATGGACTATTACCAGAGCGAGAAACAGCGCCTCTTTGCCCGCTTCTCCTTCGACAGGCTGTTCGCCGCCGGCGTCAACGCTTTCAATAACCCGTGGGATCTGAACTACGCCCAGAACATCACCAACGGGCGTAACTTCATCATTGGGGACGACTACACCATCAACCCCACCATAGTGTTGCAGTTGCGCTACTCCTTCACGCGCCACTATGAGAACCAGGGCGGCGACCCCGGCCAGAGCGCGGTCGACAATCTCGCCACACTGGGATTTACCACGCCAACTTCCACCGACGAGGTGTACAAGACCCTTCCCTATGTGAACTTCAACGACGTGGGAGGCGGCATCGGCGGCACAGCAAACTGGAACACCTTTATCTATGCCAGCGAAAACAGCGACGCGATCGCGACCCTCACCAAGGTCTGGGGCAAGCACGAGATCAGCGCCGGCGGCGAGTATATGAAGAGGTTCCTGAATGTGGGCCAGCCGCCCGCGCCCTCTGGCGCGTACGCCTTCGATGTCTCCGCTACCGACCAATCCACGGCCAATGGCGGCGGCGGCAGCGACTTCGCTTCATTCCTCGTGGGAATGGGAACGGCGCCCGGCACTGAATCGTACAATTTCACGAAAGATCTCTTCGTCGCGGAAGCGAGCCCGTATTACGCAGCCTTTGTTGAAGATACGTACCATGCCAACCACGCTCTGACTATCACCGCGGGGCTGCGCTGGGACATCTTTGGCGGGAAGACGGAGCGCCATAACCGCTTGGAATACTTCGATCCGTATGCCGCAGACACCGTCAGCGGCGTATCGTTTACCGGCGCTGAAGCCTACGTAGACAGTGGCAACCGCTCTCCCTTTGCCACCAACCTGACCAATTTCGGCCCGCGCTTGGGTGTCTCGTGGCAGCCGGCGAACCACCTGGTCGTTCGCGGCGGCGGCGGTTTCTACTTTGGCCCCAGCGCGGAGATGGTCGGTGGCGCCAGTCTCGACAGCGACGGTTACTCCTCGGTATCGAACTGGAACGCAACATGTTATAACGCCGATGGCAATTCGGTGTACAACGGCACCAGCCAATGTGTGGGTGCGGCAGTGGGAAGCCCGGCGCCGAGCATGACGGGCATCTATTCACTCAGCAATCCCTTCCCGGCGGGTGTCGTTCCGCTTATAAGTGCGCCGGCTGGGCTGGGGAACAATCTTGGCACAACTTTGAACTCAATGCTGCACACGCAGCGGACGCAGACCATCTACAACTTCAACTTCGGCGTCGAATACGAGTTCCCCCACTCCATTGTTTTCAGCGCCGGCTATGTGGGCAGCAGGGGCCTCTTCCTGCCGTTGGGCAATGTCGATCTCAATCAGCTTCCCCTTTCCGTCATTGCGTCGAATGGCTACTCTTTATGTGTTGATGCATCAAACCCAAGCTGCCAAATGGTGAGCAATACCTGGGCGAATATCCAGCCAGGCACCAATGCCAACTACGGTCAGTCCCTGGTCCCGCTGTGGGTGAGCCTGCAACGGTATCCGCAATTTGGCAGCGGCAGCTACGGCGCGGGCAACGGCGTCAATGTGCATGGTTATCCGGGCGGCGATTCCGAGTACAGCTCTCTGCAGACTAAGGTGCAGAAGCGCATGACCCAGCACTTCACCACGCTGGCCTCCTTTACCTGGGGCAAGATCATGACGGACGACGGCAATCCGCCGCTCGGGTTCGTCGGTTCTCATGCCGGCGCGCCGCAGGACTGGAGGAACATGAGCTTCGAACACTCCATCAGCCCGCAGGATGTGAAGTATCAGTTCACCAGGCAGGCATCCTACGATTTGCCCATGGGCAAGGGCCGTGCGTTGAATCTGAACGGACCGGCGAATGTCATCCTGGGCGGCTGGACGACTAACGCTGTCTTCTATTTGAGCAGCGGCGTTCCCATCAATTCGCCGGTTGTCGGGGCGCCGACATCCTACTTCAATCAGCGGCCCAATATGACCTGCAACCCAGGCAAAAACGCACCGCATACGGCTGCTCAGTGGTTCACGCCGAAGTGCTTTTCAGTGCCCGGCGACAATCAGAGCCCGTTTGTCGCCGGAAATGCGCCGGCGTATCTTGACGGCGTCCGCACCATGGGAGCCGACGATCTGGATCTCACCCTCTCCAAGAGCTTCAAACTGGGCAGCGAGCGGGATCTCCGCTTTGACGTATCCGCATTCAACGTCGCCAACAAGGCTCAGTTTGCGGCGCCGAGTGTGGTTTCGCAGTATCCCCTTATCTGCGCTGCAGATCACCCGCTCTGCGGGACGCCTGCCGATGCAACTCCCCCCAGCGTGCCCTATGCAAACACCCCCTTCGGCCTGATCTCGGCAGACAGCAATACACCGCGCCAATTCCAGTTTGGATCGAGGTTTACCTTCTGATTCCGTGCTCACCGGCGAACCGCCGGTGAGCTTTGTGTCAGCCTAGCCGGCCAGGGAATTTTTGTTATTGCCCCTTCGGCTGCGATGGCCCGTGACGGCATCGCAGCCGAAGTGCTGCGGCCATAGGATCTTGCGGCGTCTCCAGTAATGCCCATACAGGCAACGCGTGCCCGCGCATGAGCAATTCCCCGCGCAAGTGTATTTTGTACAAGTTTTCAATTGAAGATTCCGCTTCGCATGTCATACAATCCCATTGTCTTTTCCCCTGATTTTTCCGGATCGATCTGCAGGCATCTGAAATCTGAAAAGAGCGCTCTTCCCGGTCCGTAAGAACCGGGATATGTGCTTGCCGTGAATTCGACATGGATCAGTTAAGGCAATCCGATCAGAAGCGCCTCCTCGAGTTTGTTCGTGATTGCTACGCGATACGCGACCCTGAGTCGCTGGAAAGCTTTCCCGGCAAGCTCGTTACGGCGCTTTCCCGCCTGATTCCATCTCTCCACACCAGCTATGCTGAGGTCTGTCCGGAAAAGGGCGAGTTCCATCATGTTGCAAGCGCCCCGGAAATCTCTACCCCCGAGGTGAGCAGACTTCTCACACAGCATATGAGTGATCATCTTCCGCTGGTTTACTATATGCAGACCGGCGACAAAGCAGTCCCGAGGATCTCTGATTTCGCGAGCAGGAGCCGGTTCCACGATTCCGCCTTGTATAACGGGTTTTACCGCCAATACGATGTGGAAGACGACTTGTGCATTGGCATCTCTCCGGGGCCTGAGCGGTGCACCGCAATCGCCTGGCACAGCGACCGCTGTTTTACGGATCGTGAACAATCCGTGGCCGCTCTGGCCCGGCCCTACGTTGTCCAGGCGTGGCGGAACGCCCGGCTCTTCAGCGAGATGTCCAGTCAACTGCAGGTGCTTAAAGCGGGGCTGGAAGGCGCAGCTTTGGGTGTCATTTCCTGCGATTCGGAAGGGCGTGCGCAGTTTGTTTCCGCTCTGGCGCGGCAGTATTTGGTTGAATACTTCGGCGCGTCGAAGAACCTGGATCGCCAGCTTCCGCAGGAGCTTCTTCGCTGGGTACGCTGTCAGTACGAGCAGCTCAACAAGAAGGATGTGCCGCCTGTGCTGTTGCCGCTTGCTGTCAGGAAAGGGGACAATCAGTTGGTTGTGCGGCTGCTGTCCCGCGCAGGAGGCATTGTGCTTCTTCTGAAAGAAGCGGCTTCGGAGCGGAAGGCGGTCGCGCGCGATGGAGTTAGCCTCTCACGGCGCGAGTCGGAGGTGCTATCCTGGGCCGCGCAGGGCAAGACGAACAGCGAAATCGCCTCTATATTGGGTATCGCCCTGCTCACGGCGAAGAAGCACATGGAACACATTCTGCAAAAGCTGCAAGTGGAGAATCGCACGGCGGCCGCCGCTCTGGCGCTTCGGTCTCTTTCTCGCAACGATTAGAGCGGTTCTCCGCAGTTTTCTGGCCGCGATTCCCGTACCACCCTGACTTTTCTGCGGCTGCTCAGCCCTTGGCAACGGACTCTCCGTATACGTCCAAGGACGTATTGACTGCGAGCAGCCGCGCCCGAGAGACTCCCTTCGTATTCTTTTGCGGGCGCATCGGCGAACCGGAAGGTCTCGGGACGCTTGCCTGCTGAGCCTTCCCCCAGATTCTCTGGCGCTGTGAAAGGACGGATTCGCATGAAAAGTCTGAAGCTGCATCTGTTGGCAACCTTGTGCGTGCTCGCGAGCCTGTGTTCACCTGCCTGGGCTGCCACCAATCTCCCTTTTGGCCAGGTGGTGACCGGCACAGTCACTTCGTCGTCATCGATTGCGTTGCCCAGCAAATACTCCTTCAACGCCAACACCGGAGATTTGGTCAACTTTACCCTGATCGCCACAAGCGGCAGTCTCGTTCCAGAGATCCAGCTCTACAATTCCACTGGCGGGCTGATCGCCTCGAATAACGCCGGAAGCCCTTTTGGCTGCAACGGCACCGCAGTGCAAATGAACTCGGTCCAGCTCACGGCAAGCGTGGGTGGAACCTATAACGTCTGGGTTACCGACTGCAATGGCGCGAACGGGGGCAACTATTCACTTTATGCGCAGCGGACAAACAATCCGGGCGGGACGGTCCTCCCTCTTCCATTTGGTTCCGAAGAGACCGGTGCGATCAGCGCGGTGGCACAAAGCAACACCTACACCTTTACTGCCAACGCCAACGACGAAATCAATTTTACCCTTGATACCATCAGCGGCAGTCTCGTCCCTGCAATCCAGCTTTACAATCCCAATGGAACGCTGCTCCATGCCAATAATGCCGGAAGCCCCTTCGGCTGCAGCGGCGCCAACGTGGAGATGAATACGGTTCAGATTCCAACCACCGGCTCTTATACCGTCTTGATTAATGACTGCAACCAAGTCAACTCAGGTGATTACGAAATTTACGTGCAGAGGACGGACGCACCAGGCGGCACGATCGTCCCTCTTCTCTTCGACGCGGTGCAGACCGGCACCATCAGCACGGAGACGCAGAGCAACACCTACACCTTCACCGCCAAAGCAAACGACGTACTCAATTTCACGCTGGATACTACAAGCGGAAGCCTTGTCCCGGCAATCCAGCTTTACAATCCCAACGGAACGCTGCTCACTTCCAATAATGCTGGAAGCCCCTTCGGTTGCAGCGGTACCAACGTTGAGATGAATACGGTCACACTTCCTTCAAGCGGAACATACACTGTGCTCATCAATGACTGCAACACAACGAATAGCGGCAGTTATGCGATATTCACGCAGCGAACGAATAATCCAACCGGCCCCGTGAATCTTCCCTTTGGTCAGGCAGTGACTGGCCTGGTTGGCTCGGTGACACAAAGTGTTCCCTACACCTTCAGCGCCAACGCCGGCGATGTTTTCGACTTTACGCTGATGACTACAAATGGCAGTCTCATTCCAGCGATCCAGCTTTACAACATCAACGGAAGTTTGCTCAGTTCCAATAACAGCGGAAGTCCGTTTGGATGTAGCGGCGGCGGCTTGGAGTTGAATACGGTCACGATTCCGGCAACCGGTACTTATACCGTGCTCATCGATGACTGTAACACCACGAACACAGGCAACTATGCACTTTACGTGCAACGGACGAACAATCCAACGGGCGCTGCCGCTGTCTTGTGGGGCCAGGTGCAGACCGGTACGGTCGGAGCGGTGGCACAGAGCACTACCTACACCTTTGCCGGCACTGCAGGCGACGTGATCGATCTGACAATGACAGGTACCACCTCAGGCGGCAGCCTCATTCCCAAAATCAGGCTTTACAATCCCAACGGATCGCTGAATAGCTCCAATAACAGTGGCAGCCCTTTCGGATGCAGCGGAACTACCGTAGGGTTGAGTTCGATTACGCTTGGGACGACCGGGAACTATACGGTGCTTCTCGGTGACTGCAACGACACGAACACTGGCAATTTCAGCCTCTCGGGTCAATGCTTTGGCACTTGCCTGTTGCCGGCGCCAATACTTGCTTCGCTGTCGGAGACCAGCGCGCTGGAGGGCAGCGGAGGCTTCACCCTGACAGTGAACGGTTCCAACTTTGTCAACGAGAATGCCAGCTCGGTGGTCGATTGGAACGGGAGTCCGCTCACCACCACTTGGATCAGCACCAATCAGATGACAGCCGCGGTTCCGGCGGCCAATATCGCTACGGCTGGCGTCTTTCAGGTAACGGTCTTCACTCCCGCGCCCGGAGGGGGGACCTCTTCCGCGATCCTGTTCACTGTCAACAATCCTGTGCCGACGCTCACGTCGCTCTCCTCCACCAGTACCACGGCGCCAGGCGCAGCCTTTACGCTTACGCTGACCGGGGCCAACTTTGTCCAATCCTCGTCCGTGCAGTGGAACGGCAACAGCCTCGCCACCACTTACGTCAACGCGACGCAACTGACGGCTGCGGTTCCGGCCAGCGACCTCGCCGTCGCTGGAACGGCCTCGGTGGCTGTCTTCAATCCCACTCCGGGCGGTGGAACCTCCACAGCGCAGACCTTCACCATCGACAACCCCGTGCCGGGCCTCACTTCAATTTTGCCCACAAGCGCCATTGCGGGAAGCGGCGCGTTTACCCTCACGGTGAACGGCTCCAACTTCGTCAGCGGATCGGTGGTGAAATGGAATGCAAGCAGCTTGGCCACAACTTACGTCAGCGCGACTGAACTGACGGCTCAGGTTCCGGCCGCTGACATCGCCACCGCCGGCACAGCCTCGGTCACCGTTTTCAACGCAACGCCGGGCGGCGGAACTACAACGGCGCAGACGTTCACCGTCGACAACCCGGTGCCCACGCTCACGTCGCTCTCCTCCACCAGCACCACGGCGCCAGGCGCAGCCTTTACGCTTACGCTCACCGGAACCAACTTCGTCCAATCCTCGTCCGTGCAGTGGAACGGCAACAGCCTCGCCACCACATACGTCAGCGCGACGCAACTGAAGGCTGCGGTTGCGGCCAGCGACATCTCAGTTGCCGGCACTGCTTCGGTGACCGTCTTCAACCCCACGCCCGGCGGCGGCACTTCTGCGGCGCAGACCTTTACCATCAACGATCCCGTACCGGGCATAACCTCGATCTCGCCAAGCAGTGTCGTCACAGGCAGCGGCGCATTCACGCTTACCGTCAACGGCTCGAACTTCGTCCATGCTTCGGTAGTGCAGTGGAACGGCAACACGCTGGTCACCACCTACGTGAGCGCCACGCAACTGACGGCGCAGGTCCCGGCTGCCTGGATTCCCACCGTCGGTAGCCTGCCTGTCAATGTCTGGAATCCAGCGCCGGCAGGCGGGGGCTCGAATTCGGAGACCTTTAGCATCCTGCAATATGCGGCGTCCCCAACCTTCAGCGTCGCGGCAGGAACCTACTCCTCGACCTTCTTGGTGACCCTCTCCGATACAACGCCGGGCTCGGTGATTCACTACGCGATCAACGGAGTGCCGACCGCCAACTCAGCCGTGTACAGCGCTCCGATTGACGTCGCGTCAACGATGACGGTCGAGGCCATTGCGGTTGCCAGCGGCTACGCCCAAAGCGCCCTGGCATCCGCGACGTACACCATCAACTTCCCGGCAACGCAGGCCATCGCGTTCCCAGCCATCACCGGCACGCAGTTCGCCTTGTCGCAACTGCCTCTGACGGCAACGGCTACCTCCGGCCTGGCGGTCAGCTTCTCTTCCGCCACCCCCGCGGTCTGCTCTGTGTCCGGAACCACGGCCTCGCTGCTCACGGCAGGTACCTGCGTCCTCCATGCCTCGCAAGCTGGCAATAGCGATTACTCTGCTGCCCCAACCGTTGCACAGAGCTTCGCGGTTCATGCCGTTCCGCAGACCATGACCTTCCCGGCCATCAGCGGAACGCAGTACGCCTTGTCGCAACTGACGCTCTCGGCCACGGCCAGTTCAGGCCTGGCAGTCAGCTTCTCTTCCACCACTCCCACGGTCTGCACTGTCTCGGGTTCGACGGTATCGCTGCTCATCGCGGGCACCTGCGTGCTTCATGCCGCGCAGGCGGGAAACAGTGTCTATGCGGTAGCGCCCGCGGTTACGCAGAGTTTTGCTGTGCATCTGATCGCGCAGACCATGACCTTCCCGGCCATCACACAAACCCCGTTCGCCTTGGCGCAGATCACGCTGGTGGCCACAGCCACCTCCGGCTTGCCGGTCACCATAACATCCACCACCCCCACGGTCTGCACGGTTTCCGGCTTCACGGCCTCGCTGCTGGTCCCAGGCACATGCGTGCTTCACGCCGCGCAAGCCGGCAATAGCGACTACTCTCCCGCACCGGCGCTGGCGCAGGACTTCACCGTAGTGAAGGCCCAACAGGACATCACCTTCCCGGCCATCACCGGCACACAGCACGCCTTGTCGAGCGTCACGCTGACAGCCACGGCCAGCTCCGGCCTGGCGGTCAGCTACACGTCTACAACACCGGCGGTCTGCACGGTTTCGGGCAGCACGGCACAGTTGCTCATAGCGGGCACTTGCGTTGTTCATGCCACACAGGCAGGCAACAGCGTCTACGATGCCGCCTCGATGGTTGCACAGAGCTTCGCCGTGCATCTTATCTCGCAAACCATTACCTTCCCGGCGATTACGGGAACCCAGTCCGCCGGAACGCAACTAACTCTGACAGCTACGGCCACTTCCGGCCTGCCGGTCACTTACACATCAACCACAACCGCGGTCTGCACGGTCTCCGGAAGCACGGCCTCGCTGCTCACAGCGGGCACCTGCATTCTTCATGCCGCACAGACCGGTAACAGCGATTATGCGGCTGCCCCAACGCTGGCGCAGAGCTTCGCCGTGAAGGCTGCGGCGGTCAACTGAATGCTGGCTCTAAGCCTAGGCCTGGGAGCGCTCAATGGGCGCTTTCAGGCCGGTTTTTGCCTCTGATTTCAACCTGCATCTCTCGCCACTTCAGACCTGCTGCAAAGGACCGCAAAAAACAGGTTTCAGTACCTCCGGAAGCGCGGCCGGAGCCAACCTGGAGCAATGGCAACACAAGCATGGCCGCCTTCAGGCGGCCATGCTTGTGTTGCCAAAGATGAATCCGGAAGTATGTGCAGTTCAGACTTGCTCGAACGTCTATTTGTTTGCCTGCAAAATCATGGAGTGACGCCGGCCGCTTCCGCAAAACCGGCCGAGGCCACAGGGGGGATCGTGCTTGCCGGCGGCGGAGGAGCGAAGGAGGAGCTTTTGGCGTTGATGGCGTTCGAATAGTCGGGGCCGAGGCCGAGTTTCTTCAGCGCCCGGGAGTCGGGCATCAGTTTCGTCTGCCAGCCCTGGTCGGCCTGGAACTTCTGCATGGCGGCTTTGGTCGTGTCGTCCCACTTGCCGGTGGCATCGCCGGTAAGATAATGCTCGCGGATCAGGGCCTCCTGAATCTCCGTGACCCTGTCTGAATCGATGGCCTGCTGGCCATGTGAGCGCGTTTTAGTAGCCTTTGCTCTGCGGCCGCCGTGTGTCGTGGCGCGGCTGCTATGCGCAGGGGCGTTGTTGCCATGCGCCGTGGCATCGCTGCTGTGTGTTGCGGCGCGGCTGCTATGTGTGGCAGCGTGGCTGCTGGCGGAGTGATGATGGCGTGTGCTTGCGCTGAAGACCGGTGATACAGTCAGCGCCGTGAACAATACAAATGCCAGGCTTGCTCGAAAAGGAAGCATGCTGGTTCACCTCAAAAAAGCAGTTTCGAGCGTATCTTGCGTCGAAGTGTAGCGAATTGTCCCGCATTGCGGCAAGGAAAAAATCGATTGGGCATCAGAAATCTAAAGAGCTTCGGGAAAGGGCGCCTGAAGCGGGAATCCACCGCAGGCGCCCTGCAAAACGCTACTGCAGCGTTCCGCCCACGTAGTTGATGCCGTTGTCCGGGTGGCGCGGGTCCATCACTTCGAACACCACGTCATCGCCGTTTTTGAGCTTGCCCACCACGGCGTTGAACTGCTCCTTGGTGCCGGTGGGCTGCTTGTTGATGCGAATGATGACCAGTCCGGGCTCAAGTCCTTGCAAATCAGCGAAAGAGCCGGCCCGCACGGACTGGATTGTCACGCCAGAGGTGTGCAGCTTGGCGGCTGTGGCCGGCGATACGTCGCGAACCACGATGCCCAGCTTGGTCTCGCCCGCGTCGCCCTTTTCATCGGGATTGGTCTCGGCCTGCTGGCCGCTCAGTTCGGCAAAAACCTTGTCGCGGTCGCCGATGGTGACCGTGGTGTCGGCCTGCTTGCCGTCCCTCAGATAGCCCAGGCGGACGCTGCTACCCGGTCTGCGGCTGGCAATCTCGTTCACCAGGTCGTCGCCGTCCTTGATCTGGCGGCCGTCGATGGCGGTAATGATGTCCCGCGGCTTGAGTCCGGCCTTGTCGGCTGGGCCGTCGGGAGTGATCTTTGTAATGATCACGCCCTCCTTGAATCCGTAGACGCGGTTCACCGCGCCGGGAAGCTCCTGGCGGAACTCGATGCCGATCGAGCCGCGCGTCACCTTGTGGCTGGGGCTGATCAGGTCGTTATACACCTGAACCACCGTATTCGACGGCATGGCGAAGCCCAGGCCCTGGTAGCCGCCAGATTGCGTAAAGATGGCCGTGTTCACTCCGATCACTTCGCCGTTCATGTTCAGCAGCGGTCCCCCGGAGTTGCCCGGATTGATGGCGGCGTCCGTTTGGATGAAATGCTGGAACTGGCCGCTGATGCCCGGCTCGATGGTCCGGTTCTTGGCTGAGATGATGCCGGCGGTAACGGTCTGCGACAGTGCAAAGGGGCTGCCGATGGCTTCCACCCAGTCTCCTACCTGCGCCGTGTCGGAGTTGCCCAGTTTTACGGTCGGCAGGGGCGTGCTGGTGTCGATCTTGATCACCGCCAGATCCGTGGCCTTGTCAAAGCCGATAACCCGCGCCGGGCGGCCCATATCCGATGTGCCGTCGGGATCGGTCGAGAGCTTGACGTAAATCTTGTCGGCCTTCTCGATCACGTGATTGTTGGTGATGATGTAGCCCTTGGGATCGACGATGAAGCCCGAGCCAAGCGACTCGCGCACCTGGCCGTCATCCCCGCCTTCCGCGTTGGGCATTCCGGGCATCTGCCCGCCAAAGAAGCGATTGAAGAAGTCCTGGAAGTTACCCTGGCCCTGCTGCTGATCTTGATCCTCGTCCTGATCGTTGTCGCCGGGCTGCTTCGGCATAGGCTGAACGCGGCCGTGAAAATTGCGGCTGCCCTTGTTTGCGGACTGCTTGGGCAGCGTCTGGGTGTTGATGTTCACCACCGCCGGCCCGACCTTCTGGGCTATCTTCACAAATTCGTTGGGCGGTACCGTTGAATTGACCACTTTGAGAGGAGTGGCGTCGGCGCTGTCGTTCTGTTTCTCCTGCCCGCGGACCCCGTGAGCGGCAAAGGAACCAGTCACGATGGCTGCCGAGAGCGTGGCAAGCAAGACAAACACTGAAGCGAGACGGCGTGGGCGCAGCCGTTCGAAGAGCGATTTCATAGATTCGTTGACCTCGTCGAGTGACCAGCCTTGAGGCTGGGTTATTCAATACGCTAACTTCCAGTATAGCCAGTTGCGGGCAAACCCGTCTGGCTGGCGCTTCCCGCGCGGTGACCGGAAAATATCCGACGATCAGGTCATCGTTTTTCTCGGAACATCGCAGCGCAGGGGCCGCTCCACTCCTATAGACGCGAATTGGCTAAAAGAGTCGCGAGGCCGCTGTGCTAACATCCCTCATGGATTTCGTTCCGAAGACCCCCTTGAAGACCCCAGGATTTGCTCCATTCATTGTGGTTGCGGCCCTCGCCGCCGTGTTGGTTTCCCCCCGCTGCGCGGCGCAGAACGCGCCCCCGCCCCCCTCGCCTGTCATCCTTGATCGCCTGAACGCCATGATGGCAGGTGGTCAGAGCGCCTGGACGCCCGAGCAGTTGACTACCATGGAGCGTCTCCGCGACGCCGCCCTCCAAGATCCCTATGCCTTCAACGAGTTGCGCCATCTCACTGACAACATCGGCCCGCGCCTCAGCGGCTCGCCCCAGGCCGAGCAGGCCGTTCACTACGTGGCGGCGCGGATGAGCGCTCTGGGCGCCCAAGTCACGCTGGAAAAGGCCATGGTTCCCCACTGGGTGCGCGGCATCGAGACGGCTGAGGTCGTCTCCTGGCCGGGCCAGACGCCGGGGACTACGCAGAAAGTCGTCCTCACCGCCCTGGGCGGCAGCGTGGCCACACCCGCTGAAGGGCTCACCGCCGAGATCGTCGTCGTGGACAACTGGGCGCAGCTTCGGGCGCTCCCGCCGGACGCCATAAAGGGCAAAATTCTGCTCTTCAACCACCGCTTTGACAAGGAACTGGCAGCGGTGGGCAACGGCCTCGAAGCCTATGTCGATGCGGTGGTCTATCGCGGCGCCGGGCCGATTGCCGGGGCTGCGGTGGGTGCGGTCGCCGTGCTGGTCCGCTCCGCTGGCGGGGCAGACTTCCGCCTGCCACACACAGGTGTAACCGAATACGCCCCCGGTGTGCCCAGAATCCCCGCCGCCGCAGTCACCGCCGAGGACGCAGACCTGCTCAGGAACCTTGCCGGTCAGGGTCCGGTCAGGCTGCATCTGACCCTCACCCCGCAAACCCTGCCCGACGTCGCCAGCTATAACGTGATCGCCGACTGGAAGGGAACTGAGCACCCCGAGCAGGTCGTCGTCGTCTCCGGCCACCTGGACTCCTGGGACTTGGGCACCGGCGCCACCGACGACGGCGCGGGCGTTGCCGTCTCGATGCAGGCGATTCACTTGCTTCAGCAGTTGGGAATTCATCCTCGGCGCACGGTCCGTTTTATTGCCTGGATGAGCGAGGAAGAGGGTTCGCAGGGCGCGGATGCCTACATCGCCGACCACAAGGATGAGGTTGCCAACCACATCGCCGCCATTGAGAGCGACCTCGGCGCGGACCACCCCACCGGCATTTACTACACAGGCAAGCCTGAACTGGGCCAGTGGCTGCGGCCGGTGGCCGGCGTACTCGATGCCATCGGCGCTGAAACCTTCATCAGTTCCCCTGAAACCGGCGAGGATATCGGCAGGCTCACCGACAAAGGCGTCCCCAGCTTCGCCCCTGTCCAGGATAGCCGGACCTACTTCAACTACCACCACACCGCCGCCGACACCTTTGACAAGATCGATCCGCGCCACCTCGGTGAGAATGCCGCCGTGATGACCGTGCTGGCCTACGCGCTGGCCGATTCGCCCGACCCGGCGCCGCGATAGCTCAGGGAAGGGAACCCGCCTTACAAGCGTGTGCTCTGACCGTTTTCAGCCGGTGCCCTGAATCTCCCACCGTGAAATATCTCTAGACTTTCGTATCACAATCTTGGTTCACCATGCCACCACAATCTTTAAATATTTGTGACAGCCGTCACAGCAAACGTCAAAATCTGTGCAATTCTAGTCAGTAATTGCAGAATTCGGGCGGAATTTCCCCACTCTCCCCCATTTACCGCCTTGATTCCCTTTCAGCCGCGAACCCCGGCTTCCCTGAGAGATCCCCGCTGAGGTTCTCCTGCTCCGCGATGCGGCTGATGCAATAGCGAATCGTATTGCTCTTGTCGAGCCCCAGCTTCGCCGCGAGCTTTTCAAGCATCCTCGTCTGCGTGGCGCTTAAGCCGACATGAAACTGCCTCAAAGCCATATAGAGAGCTTATCGGCTGCTCTATGTACTTCTTGCGTATCATCCAGGGAGGATTTCGTATGCCCTACGGACAAAAAAAGGAGATTCCCACGCTCCCGACGTATCCGCCGTCACAACGTGAGAGCACTGGAAGCGGTAATGTTTCCTCAAAACAAAAACAGGTTGACGGCTTCACCCAAGACTTTGATGCACTGATCGACATGCCCCAGAGCGTTCAGACGGAAACCATGGGCCAGCTCTCACTCGTTAAAACTCTCGATAATCCATTTGCCCTTGACCTCAAACTCGATCACACCCGTGATCACATCAGTTGCCCGGCCTGCAAGGCCGCGAACAAAGCTCTCCAGCTCACGGGCGCCGAGTTGGCCGCAATGCCCTTTGATGATGCCGCCTCGGCCTGGATGCTCCTGCGCCGCCAATCGGCCGGCCTGCGCGAGCGAACCCACGAAGCCACACTCGGTCATCTCAACGCGTTAGGCAAATTCTTCAGGCGTTTGCGCCTGGTAGACATCACCCCAGGCCACGTGCGCGCCTATCAGATCGCGCGGTTGAACAACGCCATGCGCATCGAAGGAAAAGAACTACACCCCTGGTACTGCGTCCCGAAACACAGCCTCATCAACCATGAGATTGCAACCCTCGGCCTGATGATGAAATTCGCCAGCCTATGGCACCGCATCAAGCCCTATTACTCGCCGCTGCCGGTCAACCGCTGGAGCCCGCGTGACGTGCTGAGCATCGAGCAGGAAGAAGCGCTCTTCAAATCGCTGCCCAGGCGCCCGGAAGCGGCGCTCGCCTACTGGGTGGCTGCCATCACCAGCAACACCACGGCAAGCGGAATGGAACTGCGCGGCCTCCGGCTCAAGAACCTCTTCCTCACCGACGTGATCGCCGAGATCTACGTTCCCGAGGACAGCGTGAAGAACGACAGCCGGCCGCGGAAGATCGCGCTGAACACCCAGGCGCGCTGGGCGGTGGGTGAATGTCTCAAGCGCGCCATCCGCCTGGGCGCAACCGATCCGGAACATTTCCTCTTCCCATTCCGGCTGAAGCGCAACCTCTATGATCCCACGCGGCCGGCGTCACGCTTTTTCCTCCGCAAGAGTTGGGTCAAACTGCAAGCGGCCACCGGCCTCGTGAACCTGAAACCTCACGATCTCCGCCATCAGTGCATCACCGCGATGCTCGAAAACGGCGTCAACCCAGAAACGGTGACTGCCATCGCCGGCCACGTGGGGCGCAAAATGCTCGAGTACTACAGCCATCACCGGAAGCAGGTGAAGTATGCCGCCGTCATGACCCTCGAAGCAAAAAAGAAGCCGCCTCTGAGCGAGACGGCTTCCACTGACCTCAATCGAAAACGGGGCTAGATTCCCTAGAAAAGCATCCCGGATTCAGACGGCACAATATTGCTCAGCCGCAAAATCGTATTCCGTTTGCCGCCCATCCATTCAGAGATCACCCACTTATCGCGGCCGCGCGGCATCCAGGTAAACGAGCGGCCCATCCCTTTCCGCAATGCGCCGCTCTCTTCGTCCTGGCCGATAAGATCCCGCAACAGATCGAGCTGCGCAATCGTGATGTAGCGCTCATTGCTCGCCACCCCCATCTGCGGCCGCTCGAACCACTGCGCGATCAACTCACGAGCCGTCATACCCCACCCTCTATCCGAGCAGCCCCAGATACACGCTACCAGAGTTGACAAAGCAGTTATCGCCACTGACTGTGTTTTGCAGCGTCACAGTCAGGTAAGTTGTCGTAGTGCCAGTATTGAGTGCGCCTGTAATATTTCCATTGGCCTGCCCACCGGAATTTCCATACCCAGAGTAATTTCCGTTTTGCGCTGTAAGTGAGTTGGCATTGAACAGTTGCAGGTTTGTCCAACCGTTTGAGTAGTTCCCAGATACCACAGACGCGCCAACTATCGTCCCCGTGATGCTCCCGGAAGTCGTAGACCAGCGGATACGCATGGCGCACGTTCCCGAAGTCGATGCACCCGAAAGGACGTAAAAACTTGAGGTTATCTTCGACGCCGTTCCCATCGTTCCTGCCGGAATCGCGCAGTTGTAGATGGGATTTTCATTCATATTTCCAGTGTTGGAAGCTGATTCCGTGGGGTAAGTGCAAATCATGCTCGAAGCGCTTCCAGGAGACGTATGGCACGCACCGTCCGCACCGAGGTACTGCGTGCCCGAGCATCCACTGAAAAGGCCAACCACATTTGAAGCAACAGCAGCGGTTAAACCTCCTGCCGAATCTCCAGCGGCAACCACTCCAGACCCCACCGACGTTACAGAGGCGTTCGTGAATGTAGTATTCTCAGGCGCACTTTCCAGTGCCGCAAAAACTCCGCCCACCCATACCGAACCATTGGTTCCGGGCGGTTGAGTGAACACGATAAATCGAGACGAGGACGATGATCCGGTCGCCGTGCAGGTTCCAGTGAGTTTTGTCCATGTCGAAGTGAGAGGGTAAGGACCGCTGTTCTGCCATGTTATCGGGCAGAGATCATTCGAGCCACTTGTGCCAAGGAAAGCCGTTACACCGATGCTTGACCCGTCATTCTTCATCCACGCTGATACCTGATAGGTACTACCACTGACCAGCGAAAAGAGCGAAGCGGGCGAGGCGTTTGAGTTAAGCTCGCAGACATTCGTGGCATTCGTCAGTGTCATCTTCTGCGATTGGGTACTGCCGGTCGGATAGGTGCTGGTATCCACAAGGAACGTGCAAGAAGCGCCTCCATCCGCTTGCGTATTCCAGCCTGTTGCGGCGGTTCCCGAACCGGCCATGGTTCCGTTGTACACAAGATTCGTGCCCAAAACCATCGCAGGGCCTTGTGCCGTGTAAGCTGCGCTTACTGGAGTTATGAAATCAGTTACCCCATCAAAGATAAAGGGGCTGGCATACGCGCTGCCTTGATACCAGTAGCCAGAAAGGAGATAATCGCCGACCTGGGATGCAACTCCGTCAATATCGTTTTGCACGACTGGGAAGCCTGCATTGCCCCGGATGTTTTGCAGGAAAATATTCCCAGTTCCATTCGCCACCGTTCGGCTGATCTCAACAATTGCGGGAGTTCCTGCGCCTCCGGCATTGTTGACCATCATATTTGTTATAGACACCCCCTGCGCGTCGATGAGCTTCACTGGGGACGTTGTACTGGAGTTATTGCCCTGAACTTGCGTCGTATCGAAGCTGATGACAGCCATTTGGTAATAGCTGCCGTTGCCGTTTACCAGAAGGGCCGGATACCCAACCCCAGGGTCTTCAATTGCACCGCCAGAAAAATGGATAGCCGATACCAAGCCCCCTGAGCCAGTTCCAGCAGGCTTGTCAATCACCACTGGCTGCGCCCCCGCTTGATTCACTCCATCCACTTCCAGATTGTCCAACTTGAAGACATTCAATCCGCCGTTTGTTCCTGTCGTGGCGTGAAGATGCAGACCGATGGAATTAACGAAACCGTAAATTGTCGTATCGCGGATCACTGAAGGCACAAAGCCGGTATTGATATCCACGCACCCGTTTGTAAACACCGGACCGTTGCCGCAATCAATTGTCCAGCCCTCCATCTTGAAATACTCTTGGCTGCCATTCTGTTGGCCATTGGACACCAGGCTTAAAGGCGTGGTCTGCGCGGAGATCAGAGTGCAAGAGCGTCCTGACGACCCAAGGCAGATCGCCGATGATCCGTTGAAAATCTGCATACAGGTCGAACTGGTACCTGTGCAAGTGAGCGTAGTGTTCGTGCCTGCCAGCAGAGTTACGGCCTGCGTACTGCTGCCAAGGATGAACGCTGAGGCGGTTTCCGTATACCCCGGCGGCGTTTCTACTGTACCGCCGGCCGCAGGCAATGCCGCAATTGCCGCAGCCAGGGTGGGATACCCATTCGCCGTACCAACATGAAGCACCCCATTGACGTTTGGCGCCTGCACCCCCGTCGCCGACACGGTCCCCGGAAAGATCGGGTTCACAAGTGAAGTCAGCACCGGCAAGCTCTCCATCGTTACCTGCGCGGTTCCACCTGTCCAGACCGTCGCCCGCACCCGCAGGTAGGTTGCTCCGCTCGTCATTGCCCCCCAGGTTCCATTCGCGGTCTCCGTCGCCAGCACCGTCCAGGCAATGGTATTCAAGTTCGAATAGTTCGCATTCGGTGCGCTGCTCGTCGCTATCTCCAGCGTGCCATTCCATGTGCCTGTGGCCGTCACACTTACCCATGGCGTCCCCGGCGGAAGTTGATAATATACACAGTTGGAGGCGCCGCAGGGCGTCCCGGCGGAAACGATGTTTCCAAAAGTAGTGAGATTCTGCGCAAATAGAAAGCCATTCAGTGCGCACAGCAACGCAATAAATCCGCAATACCGCTTGAGCATGTTTTTCCTCGTTCGTTGGTTAGCCGTGGTTAGTCGTCAATTGACCTGTTTGCACATCTGCGTTAATATGACGGAATGAAAAAGAAACTCTCCCCCGGCGCCGCGCTGGCCGCCATGCGTAAAACCTTCAAAGGAAGAGCGAAGGTCATCACAGCCTGCCCCAAGTGCGGCAGACTATGCTCTGCCCGCGAGCGCCGCGCGCCCTGCCCAGGCCATCACCTCAAAACAGTTTTGAAAGGGCACGGCTTGAGCCGTGCCGCAAAGGCTCCAAAATAAACAGGGGATTTAGCCACCAAGGGTGCGCTTTTCTCAATCATTCCTCTTGACACATCAGCGCACATGTGAAAGGCTCACAGCAGGAGATAACCATGAACATGCGCAAGAGCTACCAGATCGCCTGCCCCGCCTGCCACGCCCACGTCGGACAACCCTGCAAAGGCCAGCAGGGCGAAAGACTCCAGGGCGTCCACTTCCAGCGCACCGTCGCCCTTCGCTCCGCCACCGTCGCAGCCATCAAATACCTCTATGCGCCGCTAACTCCGCGCTGCTATCCTTCACCTGCAACCCACGAGGCTACCCAATGAAAGCCGTGACTCTCTGGACGTCCCTGCTGTTATTGCCATGCTGCTCGGTTTGTTCCTACGCCAAAGACAAGCACCCGCTTCAAACCGCCACCGTGGTTTCACAGCAGATCGGCAGCTATAACGCAGGCGCTGCGGTCATGCCAATGTACGGCGGACTCGTTGGCGTGCCCATCACCCGGCGCTCGAATGTCGTTATAGTGGAGACAGCCAACAGCCTCATGACCTGGTCGGAAGTTGGAAACAAAACCATCATCCTTCCGGAGGGTGGGAAAGTGTCCTTCTACCAAGACAAGGATTATTTCGTGATAATGGACTCACGGAACAAGAAACACCGCTTCGTACTGACGCACCTTGAAGCAAAAAATGGGAGGTGACCCATGCACCAGATCTTTGCAATTCTTGACGCCGTCGGATGGACAATGACAATCGTGTTTGGTGCCATCTGCGCAATCATCTGTCCGGCCGCCATTTACTTCTGCCGCCAGGACAAGAAGAACCGACTCGCACGCTCCATCAAACAGAAGGAAGATTTTACCGCTCCGCATCCCGCTCAGCGTTGAACGCTGCCTTTGAGCGCTGAAATAGGCTGTCGTCCGGCCGCCCCTCTTTTGGCTTGCTGTTCTGCCAGTCCCACCCTGTGGCCATCCCCCCGCTGGCCACTGCCGCCGGAATCATTGGATGCGTGGTACCCGTCCGTGCCGCCGCCGGCAGTCCCTGGTCCCGCATCAGCCAATCCACAAATGTCGGACTGTTCATCAGCTTGCCCAGCGCATATTGCGTGGCATGGTATGCCGCGGTACCGGCCAGCGCTCCTGGATGACCCGTCGCCGCCGCGCCGATCGCGCCGCTGCCCTCCAGCATCTCTGCTTGGCCCTGCCCCAGCTTTGCCGTTCCGCTCGGATTCAGATCCTCATGCAATACCGTTCCCGCATTGCCAATGTCCGCAAGCTGCTGCCGCTGCTCAGGCGTGAATAGTGCATCGCGGTATGCGGGCTTCAGCTTGTTCCACTGCCCCTGGAAAGTCTTGAAGTTATAGCCGCCCTCCTTGGTCGTGCGCAGCATCTGCTCAGCAACCCCGCGCTGGATCGGCCCCATTCCTTCCGGTCCTAAGATGCCCTCCAGCGTCCTTACCATTTCCGGCGTTCTCGATATACCCGACCCACCGTTCACCAGCGTCGACGGTGATGGGTTGCGAACGGCCTGGTAGAACGGATGCGATGGATTGTCATAGGTATCCTTCATGAACTTCCAGGCCCCGTTCGCGTCCCGGAAGTTGTCGAGCTGCGCCGGAGTCAACGCACCCTCTCCGGAGGTGATCGCCTGGTCCGCGGCGCCAGCGAGCTGTGAAATCCACCCATTCGCCTGGTTCTTTACCAGGTCGGGGTTCGTGTTGTTGAAATCGAGCAAATCCGAGCGGACACGATGAAGCTCGCTGTAGGTTGGCACGCGCGGCTCCACAACCTCTGAAACAGCGGGCGAGCCTGTAAAGCCTGGTATCACTACGGGGGCCGGCCTGGCGGGCGCCTTGGCCTCTGCCAGATCGCGCACGATCGCCATCGCCTTTGTAGGCTCAAGCTCGGGGTGAAGCTTGTAATAAGGCGCATTTTCGTCCAATATCGCTTGCGCCTGCTGCCGCAATCCAGCCGCCCCCGGCATCGGCTGGTCTCCCACTTGCGCATCGAGATTTTTGAAAGCCTCCGTCGCGGCCGTTTTCAAATCCGCATGACCTTGTAGCAACCCCTGCTGCACGGCTGCGCCACCCTCCTCGGGACCATATGGCGACATGGCATCCAGCGTGCGATCCGTAAATCTCTTCAGCGCAGCCAAATTCGCAGCACGCGCGGCTGCATAGGTCGGCGCGGCCGTCAGGCTGTTTTGGTTCACCTTCTCAGCCATATTCAACGGCGTCGAGTTCGTTGCCTCCGCGGCGTTCGGCTGCAAACCCATATTCTGCATCGACGCATACCGCGCCGCCGGCGTCAGCGGGGGCTCGGTGCCCACGATCGGCGCGTTCACATCCCCAGCGAGCAGGCCTTTCGGATTCCACTGATTTTTCGCGAAATCCCACGCAGAGGGCAGCGCGCCGTTGCGCACCGCCTCCGGAATCAACCGGTTTGCGCCGCTCACTGTGTTGACCGGACCCTCCGCCCCTGCCACAGGCGCTTCTCCAGCCGCCCCCAAAGCAGCCGACGGCTTCACGCCCGATGCCGCCGCGCCCATCACGCGGCCGCCCTCCACGGTTCCCAGCACTTGGCCGCCCAGGTTCTCCAGCGCCAGCGCGTTGCCTCCCTGCTCTTTATCCTGCACGTACTGCTGCACTAGCGGCTCTACAACATCCTGCCCGATCGCCTGAGGCCCCTGTGTCGCCACATCTCCGGCGACCTTTGCCATCCCCGCGGCTGTCTTGATCGGATGCAGGACAGGCTGCGCCATAGCCTTGATGGCCTGGCCGCCCACCTGAAGCGCGCCACCAACCACGCCCTGCTGCCGGCCTCCCGATCCTACCGGGTTCGTCAGCGCATTCCAGAAGCTCGGGTGATGCGGATCGGCCGCCGCGTCTTTCTCAAAGCGCGCCGCGTCGGCGGAAGCAAGCGTGTAGCCCTGAAGCCCTTGAGCCACAGGGACGTTCGAATATGGAACCTGGATCGTACCGCCGATGGGAGTGTTGACCGCATAAGTTCCTTCTCCTCTCGGGTTGGCCGTGAGGCCCAGCGCGTCAACCTGCTTGAACCCGGCCTTTATCGCATCCGCCGCGCGCTCCTGCGGAATGTAGCCATTCTGCCCATCCGGAGAGGTCATCCTGACGGCCAGCTTGAAACCGGCATTGACGGCGTCCGCCACGCGGCCCTGCGGAATCTCTCCCGAGGTGCCATCTGGGGCCAGCATAGGAACCATTGTGCCCATTAGTGCGCCACCCCTCCGAACTGCGAAAACGGATCATTCAAACCGTTGCCGCTGCTCTGCCCGTTGTTTTGCGGCTGGCCCGCACCTACCCCGGCTTGCGCCGGCTTGAGGCGGTTCTGAATGTCCTGAATCAGCAACTGGTACGACTTTGTCCGGTTCTCCATGTCCTGCTTGAGCGTGTTTAGCGAGGCAACCATTGCGCTGTAGGGCATGTTGCCATCGATCACTTCCTGCAGCTCGTGCCGGGCACTGTCACTCAGCACGCCCGTGGCATTGGAAGAGTTCAACACCTTCGCAGATTCTGTCTGAGCCGTATTCAGCGCAGTTTTGAAGGCCGCCATATTATCAGTACCGATCATGCTCGCGTTGATCATCCGCACTGGAACATTCGCAAAGCGCGCGCCAAGGTCCGGAATCTTCTGCGCGGTCTTCTGCAAGAGGTCGATATTCCTTTCAGCGGTCCCCTCAAAAGCCTGCACCTGGTCGAAGTTTGTTTGCAGCTTTTTCAGCGAGGCGACATTTGACCCTAGAATCGCTTTGTTGGCGGCGATACCCTGGCCGCCTTGCTGCTTATCGAGTTGAGCCGCGCGCGCAATGACAGCCGTGGTGGTCTCCGGGCTTCGAACAAGACCAGACGGCATCTGCCCGGTCTGGCGGTAATTGTTCGCGGCCAGGTCCAGCGCATCCTGGTTCTCCGGTCCGCCCAGAAGGTTGTTCATCATCATCGCCGTAGGCGTGTGCTGCAGAGTCCATAGCTTGTAGTCGCTCGCCCCCTTGCCGGGATTCTTCTTCAGCCAATCCGCCTGCTGCATCATCTCGGCAGACACACCCGGTGCGCCGCCATTCTGTTGGTAGAACTGGCTTTCCGCCTGCTCTTGTCCAAGCGTGGCCTGATCTTTTTGGTTCAACAGTAGCTTCCCTTGATTCTCCAGCTCCTTTGAAAACGCCCCTAGACTCAGGTTTTGAATGTTGAGCTGCTGGCGCGCCTGGTTCGGGTCGGTCATCGCGAGATTGGAGAGTTGTTGTGCCATCTGCAAGTGCTGCTGATCAAAGATGCCTTTCCCGTAGAGTTCCTGCGCGGCCCTGAGAACGCCTATTGGTAGTTGAGCGTCGGGCAGGCTGCTTACACCCGTCATGGCGTCGGTGATCATGCCATTTTTTATTCTTATGGCATCAGCATTGGCTGTCCCGGCCTGAGCATCATCCTTCACTATCGTTGCGGCTTTCGCTTTCATGTCTAAAATATGGGCTTGGAGTCCCTGAACGGCCAAGGGAGATACCCTATTCTTGATCGCCAGCGGAACCAGATCATCGTAGCTCGGCATGGAGCTGCTCGATGTTCCCTGAGCGCCAGCGCCGGCCGGTCCTTTTACAGTTACAGGGGAACCGCTGCTAATCTGCTCTCCGGTTTGCGGATCGATGACCGCCCCGGTGGTTGTAGTCACTGCAGGCGAAGCGCTTTCGCTATGAGCCTTCCACCATTGCTGCATCGTCGCCATCATGGCCTTCTGGTCAGCGGCGGCGCGCTGCTTGGCCTCCACATCTAACTGACCAGATTGCACCGCGTTCTGCGCCTCCTGTTGCTGCAGCGGGGCCATCGCCTGCCGTTGGTCCATCTGCTGCTGCTCGTTCTTGATGCCCATCATCTGCGCATACATTTCGAGCGGGCTTGCTGGCGGCGCGATCGGCGCTGTATGCAGCGCGGGAAGTGGAATGGTTGCCATACTCTTTCTCCTTAGCTGGCGTAAGCACCGGCGCCGTTAAACATATCATTTATGTCGGAAGATCCAGGATTTTGAGCCCCGTTGTTCTTCATTAACTGTTGCAGCATCATCATCTGGCTCATGCTGTTCATCGCGCCCGTGATTCCGCCGGCCCATGCATTGGCGCTCCCCACATATCCGGAGGCAGTTGCGGCGCCGGCATTCTGGTAGTCCTGACCGATTGCCGCTCCGGTATTCGCCAGCGTATTCCCTATCTGCCCGGCCGATTGCAGGTTCTGCGAGCCGAGCGTCTGCGCGCTGATCTGGCCCATCCCCGCCATCGCCGCCAGCCGGTTGAACTGGTTGGCTTGATTGTTCGCCCAGGTGTTGTAGTTCGTGTTATAGCCCTCCAGCGCCTGGTTGTATGTGGTGTTGTAGTTGGTGTCGGCCAGCCCCTGCGCAAACTGATTCTCTGCGTTCAGCGTCCCCCCGGTCAGCAGCGAGCCGTTCGCAGCGGCTCCCGCCTGCACCGCTCCTTCGCCCTGATTCAGCGCAAACTTATAGCCGGGCGTCTGCTCAGCCTGTGCGGCCGTGGGCGCCGTAAACGCGCCGCCAGGGTAGGCCTCCATCAACGAGCCCATCTTTCCCAGGTTCGTGTTCGCGGTTCCTGTCAGCGGCGTCACGCCTGGCAGTTGCACGGAGCCGTTTACGCCAGGGATGCTGAGCGTCTGGCCCGGCGTCCCCGTTCCTCCGCCAGAGGTCCCGCTTCCGACCGTCCCTCCAGGGGTAATGCCAAGCAGATAACCAAGCGTAGCTAGGCTGTTCGCGCCCGTCTGCAGCCAGGGCTGCTCGTTCGCCTGGTTCTGCTCCTGCGTCTCAACTTCATTGGCCAGCGACTCCTGCCCCAGGTCTCCCTGTATGCTCGCCGCATAGTCGGCTGCGTTTGCCTGCGTGGCGGCAGCTTTCTTCGCTGCGCTCGATTCAAGTGCCGCGGCGCCCACCGAACCGGCCGCCGCAACCCCCGCGGCAATCATAAACGCTGCTCCCGTCCCTATCCCTGACATGCGTTGACCCCCGTCACCACGACAATGTCGTGATTATCCTGCTGCCGTGAAAGGAGAGCGTCGGGTTCGTCCGTGAACTCTCGCTCTGCATCTTCCACCGTCCGCGCCTGCGATGGAAATATCATCGTGATCTCGGTCGGCTGAAAGGTCACGTAAACCTGTTTGCGCCCCGCGCTCGCCGGCATGCATTGATAGCCAACGATCTGGTACCAGCGGTCCCCGGCGAAGATATACGCTCCCCCGTTCACGATCAACATCGTCGGAATCTTGATCAGCACGCTCACGATCGCCACGCCCGCATCCAGCCTGCACGTCCGCGCGTACATGCCCCCGTGCAGCACATGCTCCATCTGAGGATGAATCTGCTCCATCCCTCGCATCTTTTCTTCAATGGCAGCAATTTGCGCCATCACATCGGCAGACGTCGCCGGGAGCATGTTTCCCCGTGTTGCGAGTTGGCCCGCAAGATCGCTCATAGGCTCCTCAGGAAAACCGTATTTGAATGCCGGTAGGGTTTCAGCAACCTCAGCAGCCGCTCAAACTGACTGCCCGCCGGCGCACTGTAAAGGACGACTATGCAGCCCTGCTTTCGCGCGTATTCTTCTATCGCGTTCAGCAATTCGTTTCCCGTGCGGCCGCGGCGATGGCCAGCAGCCAGAAACAGACTTTCCACCGTCGCAATCCGCTTCCCATAGTGTGGCACAATATAGGTCAGCGCCGATGCAAACCCAACCAACACCCCCTTCACATAGACACCGAAGCTCTGAAATGCCCCCGTCCGCTCCATTGCCGCATATATATCTCTCTGCGGGTCAATCGGGCGCAACTCGGGCAGCGAACACTCAGCCTCATACTCCGCAAAGAGTGCTTTGGCATTTGGAGCGTCTAAAACATCCGCCAGCGAAACCGGCAAAATCTCGATCACGCTCATCAGTTGCCTATCGCAAACCACTGGTTAGCGATCGAAGCCGAACTGCACGTGATAGAGAAGCCGGTCGCCGTGATCACCGTGGGTCCATTGAGAAACAAATCGCCCTCGGCGGGTGGAATCATCACCGCGGGTTGGGTGTTGAAAGCAAGCGGAAAGGTTACCGATCCATTTCCGCCCACGCACATCGTCCCCCATTCCAGCTTGGTTCCATCCCAAAGCACCGTGTAGCAGTTGCCTCCCGAGCACGCGCGCGAGACCTGTTGCGTTGGGGTTCCACTTGAACCCACCACCACCCAGTTCGTGCCGTTGAATACAGCCGTCAACCCCGTCGTACTGCCGATGCCCGAAGCCAGGATCGGCGCGTTGATCATATTGGCGGGCCATGCCACCGTGTAAATTCCCGTAGTCAGCGGCTGTCCCGCGGTTCCGGCGCTCGGCACGTTGATCTGAATGTAAGAGGAACTCGATGTCGTAAAATAGTAATTCTCCGCGCCCGTCCCTGTACCGATGTAAAACTTGTAAGTAGTCACGCCCGCATAAGATGGGCAGTTCCATGTTATAGAGTTCGTCGCTCCCGATCCCGTCATCTCCGTCGCCTCCGCGCTAGGGAGGCTTTCAACCGTGCCAAACAGGTAAGAGCACTTGGCATAATAAGCCGTAGTTCCGGGAAGGTTGCCGCCAGTCGTCAGCGTGGAATAGGTGGGCGCTGATACCGGGGCCGTGGTTGAGGATGATCCCTGCGTCAGCATGATCGAGATCAATTGGCCGCTGGCGCCCCCGGCGATCGTGCTCGATGTGACATTTCCAGAAAGCGTCATTGCAAATGCGCTGTAGCTCTGGGCATTGAATATCGGAGTCGCGGTAAAGGGGATTTGATCAAAATTACCCGTCAGCGGCGTCGTCGTCGCGGTCGAGGAACTTGACACCGTGTTCCAGTTTGTCCCGTTGTAAACAGCTACCACGCTCGTGCAGCTGCCCGCGTTCGATTGCACCGGGGGAGCGTTGATCAGGTTCGTCGGCCAGACAAACGTATAGGTTCCCGTGGCATTCTGGCAGATGTCAATCGTCGCCACTTGCCCTATCGATCCGCCCGTGATAGTGCTGGAGGTTACATTGTTAGTCAGCGTGAGGTAGAAATTCGAATAACTGGATGCAGGAAAAACAGGCGTCGAGGTGAAGCTCAATATCTCCAGATTGCCGAGCATCAACTGCGTGTTGCTCGTAACCGTTATCCAAAATCCTCCATTATAGTAAGCCGTTGCAATTGTGCAGGAATTCAAAACAGGGTTGACGATGGGTGGATTCGTATAATTCGACGGCCATGCGAAAGTGAAGCCTGTTGTCTGCCCTCCAACAACCTGGCCCGTGCCATTCTGGCAAAAATCAAAGGTAATCAATTGTCCATTCGTTCCGCCGGTAATGCTCGATGATGTGACGTTATTCGTCAGCGTCATCGTAAAGTATCCGTAAGACCCGGCCGGAAAGACGGGCGTCGAGCTGAAGCTCATTGCGTCCACAGCGCTGGCCACGGACGTAAAAGATCCGGAGGCTGGCACTGTCTGGCCGATCGGCGACGAATCAATCGTGCTGTTGGTGATAGTTGCGCCGGTAATCGTTCCCCCACTGATAGCCGCGCCAGTGATCGTTCCTCCGTTCCAGGTCCCCCCGTTGATCGTTGTATTGTTGAACACGTTTCCCGGAACCTGGTCCACCGTCCATTGCAGTGCGCCGCTTGCGCAGTTTGCGCCTCCGTTGCTCCAGATCGCAAACTTGTAAGTATATGGGCCGAGCCAGATGTTTGCGCTTCCCGTCGCGTCCAGCACCACCGGATTCGAGTTCGGGGTTCCTCCGGTGTAATCAGTGAACGTCGCCAGAGGCGTCGACGTTCCTCCCGAATAAGTAAATACACATCCGCCCGCCAGCGCCACGCCGTTCTGGTCCGTAAAGGTCACATGCGGGCTCTTGAAGGGCGACACTGCAACCTGGGACGAGGCGCTCACACAGGCAAGCGCGATCAGAAGGCCACAGAGCAGACTCACCACTGACCACTCACCACTCACCACTGTTTTTCTAACTCTGCGCATATTCATAGGATGCTGTCACTCCTTCAAATTCCTGTTCAGTGGTAATGTTGCCGCCGTCGATGCTGAAGTTCCACGCATTTCCTTTGCCAAGCGTCAGCGGTGTCGGCCCGTTTGCGCCGATCCCTAGCACTGATACGTTGCCGCTTGGCACGTTGGCCAGAGTCCAGGCCTTCCCCGCGCCCTTCACCTGCTCGCCCGATACCGAGATAGGGATCGAGTTGATTGCGTTCGCCCACTGCGCCAGCGCCTGCTGGCCGCCGGCCGTCAGCGCACCCGTCCTCGGATCCGTGTAGCTCATCGCCGCGAATACGGGTTTTGCCGTGATCGCCATCTAGTTCATTTTCCCGTACATCTTGCTCAGCCGGTCGGTTGGCTGGTCAAAGCCCGGCGTTGCCCGCAGATAGGCCTCCACGATGCGCCATGCAATCGGATCGGTTACTGCAACCTCATACACGCGATCACGCGACTTGCCGAGCCTGTGCCAGTGCAAGCGGGTTTTATAGGTGCCGGCCTGTCCCGCTCCGACCCAATGCTCGTTTCCCCAGGTGCGCCCACCATCATCCGACCAGCGCAGCATCACCTGCGGATCGCGGGGATTCCCAACCCCATCGAGGAGCGCTGGAATCGGTCCATCTCCAACTTCCATATCCAACTCGAGTTCATGATGGTAAATACGCTGCTGCTCCGTCGAAACATGCGGCGCGCGCCGAAAGCGCCGGATCGGCTGGCCGTTGTCGTCCAGGTTTCCGATCTCCATCGTATAGATGTTGCCGCTGTTCCAGTCGCCCACCAGGTGCGAGTTGAAAGCGAAGCAGTGGCAGCTTGAGAGATGCGCACTATAGCCGGTAAAGCCTTTTTGCGACCAATAGCCGCGCTCATGCCACATCTGCGTGGCCGTGTCGTACACCCAGGTCGCACCGTTGCCTTGGTTCGCGCTCGGAAAGCGCAGTACCCAGAACGTGTGCCCCTGGTCCGTATAACTGTAGCCGACTGCGTCGCTGCATTTTTTTGGATAAGATGCCCACGCAGACTCGATTGCGTGGTTTGAAACGCGAAGCGGCGTGTAGCCGTTCGCGCGCCATGCGATTCCGCTTCCGTTCGCATTGCCGCCAATCCAGAAAGGCGCATTGTCGAGCACAGCCAGCGAGTCGGGCGCGTCGATCCCTTCTTCCATATACCCCACGCCGCCCGCGCCGATCACATCGAAGGGCGTGTAGGCATTCGCGCCGCTATTGTAGTACACCTGCGCGTGGCCGTCCTGGCCGAAGATCCAGAGCTGCCGGTAGGCCGCGGTCATCCCTCCGATATTCTCCGGAAACACCGAGACTTGCTGTACAGAAAGCGGGTTCCAGCTCGTGCCATCTTCCAGCGCTGAGACCTGAAAAATATTCGAGTTCGCCAGCGTGGCCACAAAGTAGCCGTCGCAAAACACCACCTTGGACGCAAACCCCTGCAAGCCGCCCATCGTGCCGCTGAGTGTGTTGGGAGCAAGCTGGATGCTGCCGCAGGGCTTCGTGGCGCTCAGGTTGTATATGTAGATCTTTCCCGCCGAGCAGATGCAGAGCTGATTTCCGGCGCTCCCGTTCACAGCCATCGAAACCGGCTTGAAGTCGTTGCCAACCTGCCCAATCAGCGATGCCGCCCCCGCGGCATTCACCAGGTAAAGATTGCCTGCCCCCACAAATGCCGCAACTTGAACTCCGGCGCCGTTGCCCAGCGCGGAAGTAAAGGGAAGGCAGCCGCGCACCGGATTCGCGATCGTCGCAAAGAGCTTCAGCCCCGGCGTGGGATAAAGCGCCAGTGGCGACTTCCCCTGCCCGCTCTCAATCGATTCCGGATACCAGTTCATGCACCGCTGGCTATCCGCTATCACAGATTGCGACGTGTACGTCGGGCCCACAAATCCAAAGCGCGGCATCTATTCCCTCATCCCCGTCAGGAAGTTGAAGTCCGGTCGGCCCATTCCCGCGGTACCCGGCATTCCGCTCGCCGTGTCGATGCGCGGAGCCGGATCGTTATTCTCGAAGATGATTCTGATTGCCGCCGCCTGCCGCGCCACAAGAACGGGCGAAGGCTGCCTCTCAAAGCTAGGACACAGCGCCAGCGCCAGCGTGGTCACCAGCGCTTCCCAGTAGCCCTGCACCAGGCCGAGAGCCGTCTTCAAAGTCAGCGCCTGCGTGAGGCTATTCCACTGCTCCAGCCGCACCACTCCGTTCGTGTTGCAGATCGGAAAGAAATTCAGGTTTCCGTTGGGCTGCGCCGGATCATAGTAGAGGTCGGTGATAATGCTCGAGGTCATCGACTTCAGCGGGTTCGCCGCCCACCAGTCCTTGTCGCGGATCTGCACTGGAAGATCGACGGCGTTCATCGAGCCTGAATTCAGCACAAAGCTGGCTGACGCGATGCGCACAGGGCGATAGTTGGCAGCGGGTCCAGTGCTGAAAGTTCCCGTGGGCCCAATCGTATGCGGGGCGAGATTCGCCACCAGGTTATAGGTGGCGAATCCAATCGAGAAAATCATCGCCCGCTTCGCATTCCACTGGTCAATGATCCGCTGCAGCACTTCGAGAGCCCACAAGGCCTCGTCCGCCTCCACCAGTTCGCCCGGTGCAAACGCGCCAATCTCATAGCCCGCCGACTGAATCAAATCGGCGGCCAGAACGGACACACTCGAGCCGCTGAAGACGACAGCCATCTACTTGCCGCCCTTTCCCTCTCTGCGGTAAAGAGCCTCGGTCGGATCGGGAGGAGCCACTGGAATATACGGCTCCGCAACCCATCCCTCGCTCAGCTTCTTCTTGAACTCCTGTTCGTGCTGGCAGACGTGTACCAGGTGTTCCGTCGCCACCAGCTCGCGATCCACAACCTCATGCCGAGTGTTGCGGTGCAGCACCTCGCAGTAGGGTTCCACGGGATGCTTGTAGACGCACCGCGGGTACTCTTGATGCGGGATCTGCTTCACCGGCAATCCCTGGGCTGTTCCCTGAGGCTTGCTCATATCCAGGGTCTCCTGGCTCGCAAACTTCTCTTCGTCAATCGTTGTTGGCATAGCTCACGCTCCGTAATACGTGCTGGGCGGCTCGATGAGCCGCCCAGGTTGACTAATCACTGATCACTGACAACTGACCACTGCTCAGAGTTAGTAGGCGTACAGATAAGCGCCGGAGACGTTCGTGAATCCGGTCGGAACCGTAATGGATGCGGGAAGTGCGAAACCTGTCCCGGTCTTGGACTGGGTCAGCACGTAGTCACCCTTGGAAGTTGTGACCAAATCAGCGGTTGCCGTTGTCCCGTTGGTGGTAAAGCAGCCGTAATACTGAGCCGGTCCAACCGCATAATAGGGCGCCGTAAAAGCCGTTGCCTGCCACGCGTAAGCGGATCCAACCGTCACACCAGCTGCCGCCGAACCCACCAGCAGGTTGCCGCCATTGTCATAGAGGCCGACGACCCACTTGTCTGTGCCGCCGGTTGTTCCCACGTGCGGGGCCAGCCCAGTCAGCAGCTTGCTCGACCCCACATCGATCTCGGTGCAATACGTCGAGTACTGGACGAGCGTCGAGTTGGTGCCAAACACAGCACTGGAGGCCTGCGCGCCTGGCGACGGGCTGTAAGCGCGGTACCATACGGGCCGCGTCGTCTGGGCCGAATCGCCCTGCATCCACTGGCCTCCCTGGCAATCGGAGATATTGCCCGAAGTGAAAGCGATACGTGGCAAATACAATTCATTCGCCCGCGTGCAGCTTCCCTGCGGTCCCCAGTCCGTGGTGCCGAAGGGCACCCCCCAATTGGCCGCGGCTGCAGCGGGAACAACAAACACCAGCGCTCCGGAAGCGTGCGATGCAGCGGCGGTCGAACCTACCCCGCGAATAACTGTGATCGTGGTGCCGCTCACAGACTCCACCTGCATCAGCTCTCGATCGACGTAAAGATAAGTGGATCCGCCGGACGTGGCCAATCCCGCCACATTGCCACTGTTGGCCGTCGGCGCGCTTATGCCGGTGGCGGAGGCAACCACAACCATGCCCAGGTTGCCTGTCGTCAACGCCGATGAAACGGTGTTGCCAACAGCCGAAGTGAGCGTGGTAGTGGTCAGCATGGTCTGCGCGTGCAATGCCGTGGCAAAGGCGCAAACCAGGAGAAACAGCGAAAATCTCTTCAAGGTTTCCATGGTCCTTACTCTCCCGTTACCGTGATCCGTGAGGGCGCCTGGGAATTCATCCTCCAAGCGCCCGTCACAGATGGGTTTGATTAAGCTCCTGCCACTGCAACTGCTCCGTTATCGGGATACAAATTCCCGAATCCGTAGCAGATGTCAAAGCGGTTGGTCATCTTGCGGTTAAACTGATCCCAGGCGCGTACAAACGCGATCGAAGCGCCCGTCTCAGGATCTACCGCCATCTCTGCACGCTCCACGCTCTCCGGGTTCTCGAACTTGCCGAACGCCTTGGCGAACGCATACTTCGAGAGCCCCAGGCTGATCGTTCCGGTCAGGCCTGAGGGTGTCGTAGTGCCAGGGAAAAAAGTGAAGGCTGCCGCATTCGCGGGCAGAGCATCCACATTCTGGTACGGCGAGCCTGGCCCAAAGATCGCCGGCGAAATCGGGATATTGTCGTTTCCGCCCGTCAGCACCCAGGGAGCGCCGCCGGCGTAGACAAACTGCTTCAGCCCCAGAGGAGACTTGACGCGAGTCCGCGGGTTCACTGCATTCACTGCCGCGATGCTGAACTTGTCGCCAGGGTTGATCGTCTGGCCGTTTGTGCCGATTACCGTCAGCGCCGCGCCAGATTGGCCTGCGCCCACCACCGTCACGCCACCCGTCGGCGCGGTGCCGCAGGTATGCGCCACCAGCGAGTTCGAGCGATACCACTCCCATCCGCCGGCCGTGCCAATCACGCCCTTGCGGAACATCCTGCTGATCTCCGGAGCCGGATTGAACTGCGTGACATTGTTCTTCACGTAGCTCCGATTCAGACTCGAGCTCAGGCAGAGATGCTTTTCGCCTTCCTGCGGGCAGGCGAGCGCGAACAACACCTGTTCGGCCGCCAGCGCGAAATCGATGGTCGTCGAATCCGTACCCAGCGTGCCTACCACATTGTTGGTCCAGTTCGCGGCCCAGGCGGCTGCATCCGAATCCACCTGCTGCGACAGTTGTGCCCCTGCGGGCCGGAGATACGATTCTTCGAGCTCCTTCTCGCTGCGTTCCATCTTCACCAGGCGCTCGTAGGAATCCCATCCAAAGTGAATGCCGCGGGTCGTATCGAGGTTGACCGTGGTCACCTGGCGCGACATTCCCTGCTCCTGATAAGCCAGGCCGCTCGTTACCAGCCAGCTCTGCGGCATCTTGATCTGGACCGAAGACCCCACCGCAAAGCTCTTGCCGAACTCCGACTCCCAATCGCTGTTGAACATCGAAGCGATCTCGCAGGAATTCTTCAAGAACCACAGGATCTTCATCGAGATCCAATTCGTCGTTGCAAAATTATTCGGCACTGCTTACTCCCTTGGCCTTATCTTCGTGAGGCCAGTGCACGCCGGGTTTGTTCCGCCTCAAAACTGCGGAAATCGCCCGATTTTGCGGCCGAAATCAGAACGTCCTCTCCAGGCGCTCCTCGTCCTCCCACTTCCGCGGGAGGTTTCGGCGCACGGGGTTTAAGAGCTGCAGGAGTTGCCTCCGCTTCGCCATCGCCGGCCTTCTTTGTCGCCGCCTTCGCCGTGCCAAGCTCCTTCACGACCTCCTGCTCGACCAGCAGGGCGACGCGCAACGCCTTTCCAGGGTTGGTACGGCAGGCCTCCAGAAAATCAGCCTTGCTGGCCTCTGTGCCGCCAATGGTGTAAAGAAGGTCCGCCAACACAGGCGAATCGTTGATCACCGCAAGCACTTCGCGCGAGATGCCCGGCTTCGACATCTCCTGGATAAGCGGATTCGTTACCGAATCGAAATCCGTGTAACGTCCCCGCGCCTCCTCAAGCTGCTTGCCGAGCGCCTGCCGCTGCTGGGTCACCTGCTGTTCGCGCGCCTGTGCTGCCAGCCGTTGCTCTGCCTTCCAGTCAGCCAAGTCTTCGACAAAGTCCTCATACGATCCATACTTGGGCTTTCCCTCTGCGTCCTTGTCTGCGTGGGTAGGCTTCGGTCGCGTTGGCGGCGGATCTACTGGTTTGGCCTCGGTCTTCCGTGCGGGCGACGAGTCCGCTTTCGTCTCTTTCAGCTTCCGAGCCTCTTCCAGCTCCATCTCCAGTTGCTTGGCGCGCGCAGTTAGCTCCCGGATGCGGGCTTCCGCGCCAGGCTTGCGATGTGTCTCCTGCTTGTTCTTGGCCGCCGAGTCGGCCGCGTCTTCGGATTTCGTCTCTTTCGACGTGTCAGCGGCCGCCGCCTCCGCCTTTTCCGGCTTGGGAGTTTCTGCTTTTTTGCTCACGACCGGGGTCCCCTCTTCGTCCCAGCCGTCATACTGCGTAAACTTGGGTTCTGCTGTTGCTGCGGCGGACGATTCCGCTACTACCGTCTCTTCTGCCATGATGTGTTCCTTTTTGCCCGTACGCCAGGCCTGCGAATTGCCCTTGCGCCGGGCCAGCGAAATTTACTTACTGTGAAACCTGCGTGGAGTCTGCTCCCGGCTGCACCTGCTGCGCCGGAGCCGATTGCTGAGCCAGTTGTGCCTGCTGTTGCGCCTGCTGAGCCGCCTGCTGTTGCTGCCCCTGCATCGCCAACTCGTGCGCCTGCTTATGCCACTGCGCCATCATGTCTTCGAAAGCCGACATGCGCTCGCTCAGGCTCTGCGCCTTCGTGGTGATCTCGGCAACGAGCATCTTGGTTTCCTGCTCCTTGTCGGCCAGGGCCATCTTGCCCTGGGTCTCCATCACCTTGCCCATCTTCTCCAGCTTGAGCTGCTGGATCTCAGCCACGGCCTGTTGCAATTGGCCCTGCGCCTGCATTACCATCGCCCGCGCCTGCGGCGGAATCTCTTGCGCGTTCGGCGGCGCCAGCAGATCGGCAATCTCATCCCCATACGTGCCCACGTTCTTCAGGCGAATCGCGATCGCGATAATCTGCTGCATCAATTGCGGAGGCAGCCCCAGCGCGGGTAGCGTCTGCAGTAGCGTATCCACAAATTCAGATACTTCGTCCCGCTGCGATAGATCGCTGGGACCGTCTGAAATCGCTACCTCAAACTCGCCACGGTGCGCAAAGAAGAGATCCGCTTCCGGCAAATGCTGCGAGTCGGCGGTTGCCCCCACTCCCTCGCCATCGGGAACAGAGGAGACACTAGCTCCGGACCCCTGTTGCGCTTCAGGCGCAACTCGGGGCGCAACATGGATTGCCTTATCCTGGCCCTTCTGATCGATGCCCAACACCTGGGCGGGCAGGGAATCGAGCTTCGCCAGCTCAGTAATCAGTTCGTTCAGTTGGATGCCCGTATTCGTGAGCGCCCGCACAAAGTTGTCTGTGAAGTGAAAGCTGCCAATGGATTCCTGGCTCTGGATCTTGGTCAGCGCAATCCCCGACTTCTGGTTCTGGTTCTGCGCAACCGTCGGCAGCGGCATTACGCCCATGGATGCCTGAATCGAACGCCGCCAGCGCTCGAAGGCGATCTCGTAGGCCTGCGCGTTCGGCACAAACTGCGGCCGGGTCGGCAGTGGTGGCGGTCCCCATTGCGGCTCCCAGTCCGCGGGAATCATAAACTCCACATAAGCCTGCGGAATCTTGTTCAGGTGCTTGTGCAGTGTGGAGTCAAACTGCCCCTTATAGCCCTGCAATGGCGCTCGCGGGGCCATGCCGAATTCCTCAGCCTCCTGCGAAGCAATGTAGGCCAGCATTTGTTGCGATCCGCGTGCGCGTCGCACCAGGCTGAGAAAGATCCGCTTCGATGTTCCCCCAGCCCGTTTGTACTTTTCCAGGCCAAAGCATCCGATGATCGGGATCCAGCTCCCGATCCACTTGTTCGTCTCCAGAATCTCCAGCCCGTTAGTGATGCGCTGCGTCACTTCGTAGTGCTTCACGCCGTCACCGTCTGTCTTCTCTTCGCGCTTCCACCACTCAGCTACCGTGATGTGGTCTCCCTCCAGCCATCCGGGGGCCTTTTCAATGTCCGCGCCATCAAAGCTCCGTTTCTTGGCCTCAGGATAGCGCTGCGCAAAGGTCGTCTGCCTCATCGAGTCAGTCACAAAATACAAATTCGAATCAGAGAAATCCGACTCCCGCGCATCCGGATCCGGCAGCACCGTGGCCCAGTTCGGAATGCGGCGAATCCTCGGCTCCTGCTCGCCGTTCGGCCCTGTCACTACCAGATGCACACGCCAGTAGCCAAAACCGCACTCCACGCAGCTCTCAAAGGCTGTTGCATAGATCGACTGCGCCTTCGAGGCATACTCAATGCCCTGGATGTAAGCCTGCCGATGTTCGGCATCCTCATCCTTCGCATCCTCGCTGCGCGGCGATACCTTGATAGCCCTCTTCGTCTGTCGCAGATTGTTGTTGGTCTGGTTGACGTACTGCGAAACCTCGTCCGGCCACAGGCACGGCCGCCCCGCGCGGTCGTTGCGGAAATCCTCGGGCGGGATACAGAGCACACAATCGATGTCCTTCTCCGCCTCTTCGTAGTTTTCCGCCCAGTAGGCCTTCGCATAGGCAAAGTCCTCCCGCAGCTCCTTCAGCAGCGCTTCATCCGCGGCCGAGTTAGGCTGACCATTCTCGCTCTTCTCAGGCACAATTTCCCCCCGCAGCCTGCTTTAGGTTCCAAGCCCGTTGCTGATTCATGGCCTGCTGTGTTGCCTGGGCCTTCTGTTCTGCCCGGTACCGAATCCAGGCCTCTTGATAGTCGACGCGCAAAGGCAATCGTTGCGCCCCAATGTTACGGCTCACTTCGCGCAACGCCTCCGCACGCGCCGCGTTAAGGGCAGCCATAGCCTCCGTGCTACCCCCGCAATCTGGATGCCTGCTTTTCGCAAGGGATCTATATTGCGCCTGTATCTGCTCGCGAGTGACTGGCCCAGACGTCAACTCCAAAACTTCACGCCACGCCATCGCGACATCTCCTCGTCAGCGCAGCCCCCACGTTCCGCGGTAACATGGTTTCCAGCCGGCATTTAGCACAGTATTCTTTCCACCTGTGCGGTCCGCGCCCCCATCCAGCTTTCCTCGCCAAGAGCATCGCGCTCGCCGTGGTCACATCGGTAAACTGCTCTTTCTTTCCGCATCCCTCGCACTCAACCTCAATGGTCCGCTCCGGCGCGGCATCGCCGTTTACCAGCTCCGGTACTCCCTTGTGCCGGATCATGCGCTCCGCCCTGGCCGCGATCCGCGCCTCGCACGCATCGAGCGATGGAACATCGAACGAAAGCCGCGGCCGCATCGCTTCGTACATCTCGCGCCGCCGTGCTCCCTCGCACTCGTTCAGCATCTCGCAGAAGAAGTCCGCACGCTCCGCTGGAATCGGGTAGCCATTCACAACGTCGGCCAGCACCTGCACGAGCGCCGGATCGTCGAGCCCAGGCAGGCCCATCACCGTCAGCTCGTTCTCAAGATGGCGCTTATCGTCTGCGTTCATTTCGTCCCCTTGTAGCCGCTGGTCGTATCGGCGCTCATGCCCCGCGGAGAAGGACTGCGCGCAGGCCGGTTCGCCATCGGCACACGCACCGGAACCGCGACTGGCGGCGCCGGCGTGCGCAGCAGCAGTGCGTGAATCATTGGAGGCGTCCAGGCCATCAGTTCGCCGCCCCTGCAGCGCTGTCCTTGTCGTCAGCGTCCACGTCGCCTGCACCAGGCTCGGGCAGCTTCAGCTCGTTGGCCACGTGCGCCAGCATCTCCTCATGCTCGCCCGCGCTGAAGGGCTTTTCCGCCTCGCGGCTGCGGCCATACTCCTCGCCCTTTTCGCGATAGATCGTGTGCACCGTGTGACCGCCACCCTTCACGGTATTGCCGCGCGCATCCCGCTCCGGGTGGATCTCGATGTGGTGCAGTTGGAATTCCTTCTTCTTCTCGCGCGTCTTCGCGTTCAAGTCCATTGCTTCTGATTGATTCATCGTGTTACTCTCCCAAAATCCGGTTAGCCTTCGCTCTAATCCGCGCCGCGGCCGAGTTTGACAGCTTGCCCTTCTCCACCATCTCGGCCGCGCGGCCTTTTGCGCGAGCAGCATGGCTCTTGTCTTCCATCGGATACTTCCGCGAACCCGGCAATCCGAACTCACTGCCGGGCAGCCTGTTACGTATTGCAGCTTTCAGCTTTGCCATGCTCAACTCCAGACTCCCACCCTTACGGGCGGCGTTTGCGCTTCTACGCGCGCCTTTTCTCGCTCCGGCTCGCGGATCGTCACTGCGAACATTCGGAACGCGTCAGCCGGATGCGATGCCCAATCATGAAGAGGTTCACGCTTGAACACTTGGTGGTTTGAATCGCCCATTTGCTCATCGCTCGCATACCGGTAGTGCTTCAGCGCCTGGATGCCCTCAGCGCACTTCTCCCCGTCAAACCAGCAGCGGTTAAAGATCGTGCGTGCCGCCGCGATGCCATCCACCACGCTCAGCATCGGCACGATGCGCACCTTGTAGCCGCCCGCCTCCACCAACTGCTGCACACTCCGCCCACCGGCCGCCAGCGTCTTCGCCCGCGCATCATGTGGAAGATAGGCCGTTCCGTAGCGATATGGCCGCTTGCCTATCTCCTTCAGATAAAAACTCACATCCTTCAGCGAGTCGCTCACGAAATCGATCAGCCGGAACTCGAACCCGATGCTCTGCGCAAACCAGACCGATGTGTTGTCACCAAAACCCAAGTCCCAGAAAGTGTCCACCGGCCGCGAGGCGTCGTAGGGCACCCGCGTAATGCGCGATTCCTTCTCCGCCGCGATCAATTGATCCTTATAGATCGCGCCCGTCACAGCCGGGCGGCAGACGCCCTCGTAGACGTGCTCGAACTCAAGCGGGTCTTTCTCCTTCAGATCCGCCATGTCCTGCTTGATCTCCTTCGAGAGATACGGATTGTCACGGTAGCTCGTCTTGATCACTACCGCACCCTCCGGAGGATGCACTACAAAGCGCTGGTAGGTTTCGTCCGTCTCCAATTCCGGATTGAAGCTCGCCCAGATCTCCGACCCCGGCTTGCGAATCGTGGGAATTACGATGTTCCAGGACTTCTTGCTGACGTTCTGCGCTTCCTCAATCCAGAGGATGTCGACGCTCTCCAGCGACTTGATGTTATGCACGCTGCGGTCTCGCAGACCGTGGTACGAAAACGTCGAGCCGTTCAGCCCGCGAATCACCTTCTTCTGCGCGAAAAAGAAGTCTCCCATCCCCATCGCAAGAAGCTGATCCTGCAAAAGCTGATGGACGCTATCCTCGATCGACTTCATCGTCTCGCGCGCGCAACCAATGCGCAGCTTGCGCGCCCTGGCCAGCGCCAACAGTGCCCGCGCGCAGCTCCAGCTCTTGATCCCCGCCCGTCCGCCCCACAACACCTTGAACCGTGCCGGCTCAAACAGAAATGCAGCCTTCTCTGGGATCTCGATGTTCATTCCGGACGCACAAGTACAATTTTGATCGTCGAGTCGGCCGGCAATCCATTCGCGCCCGTTTCCACCGCCGCGCTAAACGCCGAATCTCCGAATAAGTGCAGATGCTTGCCCAAGCGTTCGAGGTTCTGGCCCTTGTCCGCCAGCTTGATTTTGCGTATCACGCACCGTGAGGGGCCAGCCCCCGGCACATCGCGCGTTTCCGTCTCCAGCCCCGCGATCGCCGCCCGCTCCGCCTCATCCAGGCGATTCAATGGCAGCAGATTTCCATTCGCATCGAAGATCGCGCCCACATCGTAAAATGCCAGCTTAGCCAGCTCCTGCAGCACGCGCTCCGCCGTGATCTCCAGCTTCTGCGCCTGGCGCGCCCGCCCATCCGCAATTGCCGCCGCAACCTTTACATTTTTAAGCAGCCGGGCGCCTTGAGTGTGCGCGCTTGCCACTCCAAAGCCAGCGGAAATCGCCGCTCGCGTAGCATTGCCATCGATCAGGTACTCAGCCGCAAAGATCGCCTGCCTGGGAGTCAGCCTTCCCCTCATACTGAAATCCTTTAGAGGGATTCGCACCCTCAACTAGCCGAGCCTCTCCAAAATCCAGCCCGGCCTGCGGCACGCGCTCAGCCGTGATCTCCAGCTTCTGCGCCTGGCGCGCCTCACTCCGCGATAGCTTTGTTCCACCATCGCGCCTCGGAATCGATTCAAGCAATGCGCGCCGAATCGCCGCCTCAACCCAATCCGTATCCCGCTCCCACAATGCGGCCACGCGCTCAATCGAGAGGCCGCCGGCAAACTGCATCGCCGCCACTTCGCCCGTCGCATTGTCATCAAATTCCACGTTTCCTTAATTTTTTTCTTGACAAACGTGCGGGAATCAAATACCTTAGAAACATCCGAGGGGGATCAGGCAATGAAATACGGCATCCGCACGGCAACTGAAACGGAAGAGATTGGGCAGATCATGCCGAACAGTTTTCATGATCCGATTTCCTGCGATTGGGTGGATGAACTCACTGAGCTTGATGGCACATGCTGCTTTGAAATCGCCGATGATTCTGAGGAGAAGATCGCTGAAGGCATTCGCGCCTGCAAATCCTACTGGCCAGATTCCTCCTCTTTCCTTTTGATCGAAGGGCTCGAAGGTGATGCAGCCCGCAATGGTGGCCTCCCCGAAGATGGTGCCATTCTCATCCGCGAAGCGCGTGTTCTACGGATCATCGAAGGATAGGCGATGGCACGTAAAGCAATCATCATCGGGCAAATCGAGGATAGCGATGGTTTTCCGTGGGACGTGCGCGAAGTGCGCCAAACCTCACATGGATTCGATCTTTTCTTTGGATGGCCCGTAATCGCGGGCGATGCCCAGCGAGGAAAAGGGTGCGGAGGGCCGCGCTTGATCCCCACGAAAGCCCTCTATGCCTACTGGGAAAAGAATAAGTTTGCGCGCGATGGCAGCATATACAATCTGCCCGCCAGCCGGAGCTGCCTCAAGCGCGTACGCGCCGCTCTCGGCTGCAACCTGTACCTGGCGAATGAGCAATGGTGGATCGATCGGCTCACAGATCTCTGCGCTCTCTCTGGCGCGGCGTTCTCCCGCCGGCACAGTGTAGCGCAATCCGATGTGAGCATCGCGCACACTGCATTTTTCGGCCCCCGGCAACGGCCCAACGGATGGTACTCTGAGCCCGCGATCAAAGCCCTCTTGATGAGCGATCTTCCACATGGTTGGGTCGCCCAGAAATTCGGAATATCGATTGGAGCATCCCAGCGCTTGCGTTCACTGCTCAAGCGTGGAACCCTTTAATCTCCGCCGCGATGGTTGCGGCTGCACTGCAAGGAGCATGATTTGTGCGTAAAAAATACCATCCCCCATTTCAAATTGTTTGAAGTGTTCCCCGCTGAGGAGCCGGCGCGGCTCTACCTGGAGTCGCGCCTCTGGCCTGAAGGCGCGACCTGCCATACCTGCGCCAGCGCCGACCGCATCACACCCCGCAAGGCTGGCTTCTATCGCTGCAATCGCTGCCAGCTCGATTTCACCATCCGTACCGGCACCATCTTCGAGCGATCGCACATCCCGCTTCACAAATGGCTCTACGCCATCTCCCTGCTGGCCACCGGCCGCGAGAGCCTCTCTTCCATGCAGATCGCCAAGGAAATCGGCATACAGCAGAAATCGGCATGGTTCATGCTCCATCGCTTGCGCGAGGCTTGCGGTGAAGCATTTGAAAAGCCATCACCGCCGACTTCAAAGGTTTTTGATAAGATCATCGATTCTGTGCTCGCATATCGGCCATCCGCAAAACAAAAGTCGCCGCGCCAGCGGAAGAAACCGCAAAAAAGCAGCGCCGAATAAATCGACGAACCGGGAATCGAGTGCGTAAATCCCCTCCAAAGGTTTTCGCTAAGATCATCGAAATTCCGCCTGCATAGCAGCCATCACCTTGCCCGATGATTGCGAGTACGTCCAGTTCATTGCACACCCTCAAACCCACGCGGCGGAGCCTTTCGCATTTCGCTACTCAGCTCCGCCGTTGTTGCTGATACTGGGATCTCGGAAACTGCGAGATTGACCGGTTCGTCGCTTGTCCTTGGTACTGCATCCGAGTCTCGACGATCTCCCGGACGGGAATCCTCCCGATCTTTCTCTTCCGAACTGCGATCCCTCTCTTTGTTTATGGAATCTCGATAAACCCTTGTTACTTCTGCCCGAACAAAAACGACAGCCCCGTCGAGATTACCGCGGCATTCTGATTCCCGATTCGCACAAATTGCACCTGCAGCGGATTCCAGTTAAGCGTCGAGTTTGCCCGGTATTCAATTCCGCCGCCAACCATGTAGGCTAGATGCGAACCTCCCGCATTCAGCGTTCCCACACCACCGGATCCGCTGAAATAAAGGCCGAAGCTGTTTGGCGAGACGTTGGTCTTCGCGAGCAACTTGCTCAGATCCGGCTGAAACTTCACGCCACCGGTATATGCGTTGATCCCCGACTGCGCGCCGATCAGTTCTTTACCCTCAAGGAAAAGATGCTCGCTCTTCGTCTTGCCGAAATCCATCAGATCAAAACTCTCTGTCGTCAAATTGCCCGTGCCCCAGGTCCCGGCGTAGTGCAGCGCGATCACATCCGAACCGCCAGTGAAGGTTGCCGCCGTCACAGTCGGAGTGCCCGGAATTGGTACCATTGTCTGCGCCTGCAGACGGCCCGCGCACAATGCGCCCAGTCCGATCATGAGCAGAACCAAGCCGACTTTGTTCAGCCCCGTCGCCTGCATATCCGCCGCGCTCGGAGCCGAAAATACCGAAGGCATCAGCGCATGCAGCACCACCGCTGCCGCCACAATTGTTAGATAGATCGCAAAGTGCGCCTGCACCCAGCCTGTCACCATCGTCGGCAATCCGATCGTCGCCGACAAACTCACAAACAGCGCCGATAACTGCGGAACCTTCACCTTCATTGTTGCCTTCTCCTTTGCCACGCCCTCCATCTTGTTGAGGTCGCTGTAAATTGCCAAAAGTTTGAACGGATTCAACATCCCCGCCCCCTTCTAGGATTCCCGCGGAATCCCGAGCCTTCCCTCGACATGCGCAATTCGGCCCTCATGATCTGTCCGGCCTTTTTGCAAATCCTTCACATCCATGGCCAGGCCTTTAACCCACCCAACTAAATCCGCGACCTGCTGTTTCATCGCCGCCACAATTGCAACGCCAATCACAAGCTGTACTAATGCGCTGAACGCAACCGTAACGACCACTTGCACCCATGGGCTCACGTCGACCTCTTTCAGGCTGGATGTGGATAGCAGCGTACGGCGCGGTCTCCGTACACAGGAAGGCCGCTTCCGTCGTCAATCCTCGACGCCGGATACGGCCATTGCCTGACTTTTTCAATCGCCCGCTCGGTGGCATCTTCCGGCGGCAGTATTTGTTTCTCGTCGAATCGCGCGTGCCGCTTGAGCCGCTTCCACTCCGGCATGCCGATCGTATGCGAGGGACCAAACAGTCCGGCATTGCGCTGCACTTCATTGAGCGTGATCGTTACTCCGATCAAGCACTCAGTCAGCACATCGCCCAGCGTCTTGGGTTGTTCAGCTTTGAGTGGCTGCACGCCCGCCAGGTCCCCGTTCTCATACCAGATCTCGCGCCATTTTTTAAGCGCGACCTTTTCCAGGGCCTCGCGTGCCGTGACCTGCCGGATCACGTTCCACCCCAGAAGTGTGTGGGTTGAAAACAAGTTGACGGTCAAGCCTTTCAGCCTGCGCCGTTCCGATTGTGTTTTTGGCATCCGCGGTTACGCGGCAGATGAGGAGATGTTTCCAGCCCTCCTGCGCTCAGGCTGTTTCCAGTCTCGGGATTGAGACGCAGATCGGCTTACCTTGCTACGGCTCGCATATCGGGCGTGCTCGCCAGGCCTGCTGGCGCCGGGTCCGGAACCTTCCCCGTTCCATCGACAATCTTACTCACTTTTCCTTCTATCGATAGCGGAATGAACCAACGATGGTGCATCAGGCATGAAATCCTCGATTTTCACGCCAAGAGCCCCGGCTATGCGCCATATCTGGCCCACCGAACACAGGCTCAGCCCAGCCTCAATGCGATAGATCGTGTTCCGGTGCAGATCGGCCCGCTCGGCCAATGCGAGAGCAGTCATGCGCCTCTGCCTGCGCAGAAAGAACACGCGCGCCCCGATCCGCTGCCGCAGCATTGCATCCGTCTCTCGCTGCGCCATCAGATCCCCCTCCGTCCGGCCAGCTCCATCATCCGATCAATGTGGGTCAGCGCCGTCCTCTTCCCCGGCTTCTTCGCCCATACCACGCGCGTGTCGTTCAAGGCGTCCAACTCCCACTCCACACGAATCTCCCGGCTCTCATCCTGACGCCAGGCGCTGAACGCGCGCCACTGATTCGCATCGTCCAGCGGCTCCGGCCTTTTCAGCGCACCGCGCCTCATCGTCGCAATCACCACAAACCCTGTCATCGGCTTGCCGCCTGTCTTTCGCGCCTGATCTCGCATCTCGCGTTCGACAGGTAGGTGTGCGGGTCGCCTTCGGCGCCCAACGGAAAATCTCCGGGATACAAGGCATATTGCTGTTGAACATGCAGTATCGCCCGGCTCAAGATCATCTCGCCTTTGAACCAATCCTCATACTGCTTGCGCGTCGCTTTTCTGATCGCTGCCTTTTTCATCGTGCGCTCTCCACTCTCGCGCCTCTCTGGCGCTCCAGCTTCTCTTCGTTCCATGCCCACCCGCGCGGATCGCGCCAGATGCCCAGCTCGAAAAACTTCACCGGCCCGTACTGCACGCGGAGGAACTCCCCGTTGCTCTGGTAACTCTTCCAGGCCTCCGCCATCTTCGGCGCCGTCTCCCACAGCGGCTTGCCAGTTGCCAGATCCTGCGCCAACACCGCTTCGATCACCGGTTCCACACCGCGCCGCCGCCGGTTCTTCACAAACCCGCACTGGCGCATCACCCAGGCCTGCGCCGCCGGCACCGTGGCCAGCTCGGTCTTCAGGCTCTCCAATCGCATCGCTTCCACGCGTTCAGCCTCCGCGGCCTTCGCTTCTTCGCGGGCAGCCGCTTGATTCACTTCGCGGTAGTAGCCTTCCCACTCCGCCGTCCAGCTCGCATCGTCGGCGTGCCTCGCCAGGTGTGCGAGCTGTTCTTCGGTAAACGGTGGATCGTCAAGCACATCAAAGCCATACGCCCCCGCTCCGGGGTCCCCAGCGGGCGCTTTTTGCCCGTTGGGGTGGGCGAGCGGGGGTTGGGGGGGGGTAGCTAGTTTTGCTTCCTTGTTTTTTGTAGTAATAGAAGCAATCGCGCCGGGTGCGACAGATGTGTCGCTCCGAGCGACAGAACTGTCGCACCCGGCAGCGGGCACAGCAAAAAGATCGTTCTCCAAACTGTCGCTCTGAGCGACAGTTGCAGCGGCATCTTTCTGACCACTATTCACTGTCCACTGTTCACTGCTTTTGCGCGCGAGCTTGGTGCGCAAAAGCTTCACCTGCTCCTTCAACTCATCCACGCGCTGCGCCGGCAACTGGAAGCTTCCGATCTCACGGTCGTACAAACCACCCTCACGCGTGACCAGGTCCTTCACATCCACCAGCGCATATTGCCCCTTGGCTTTGGCGCCGCGCACCGCCCGCAGCAGCCCCACATGTTCCAGCACCTGCAGGCAGCGCGATACAGTGTCCACGCTCTTGCCGCACCAATCCGCCATCTCGCGCAGGCTCACCCGCGTATCGCCGCCGCGCACCTTCGGCGAGACAATCCAGGCCCCGTGCGCGTTGCGTGCAATGCGGCAGTACACCCAGATCGCGTCCGCGCCCACGATAGGCTGGTAACAATCCGCAATCTCATTGTCCACCCAGAAATGACAGGGCTTTCGCACATCGCGCAGCCCCGTCAATTTGTCTTGCCCTTCGGACACAGCGCTTCCCCATGCACCGCCTCAACTCATTCGCGATGCCTACGTTTAAATGGTTTTCCCTGCTAGCTTGCCAGCCGCCGCAGTCGCGGCTCTGGGTCTCCGCCCGTCGCTAGACTGCGCCGCGCTTCCACACGCTGCATATCGAAGAAGCCCGTTGCCTCGCTCGAGTCGATCGCTTCAAGGAAATCGACTTCGACCTTCGCAGAATCGATCAACGCTTGCGCCACATCCACAACCGCTTTAGCGCGCGCAACATCCATCGGCTTATCTTCATCCTTCAGTGCTTCCATCACTTCGAACAGATGGTTGCGCAGATCAGTCATTGTGTTCTTTGGCACGCTTCTCCCTCAGCTTTCGTTTGACCGCACCCAGCAGCATGATTGTATCGACCATCTCTTTCGGATAGCGGTTATGGATCGAATTGCGCCGCATCAGCTCGGCACGAGAAATCAATTCCAGATTGCGCAGCCGGATGCGCGTCTTGTCACCGTCCTTGAAAACCACGGCATACCCTGGTGGAACCGGCCCGTGTTTGTCTTCCCAAATCAAGATGTGAACGCCCACCCAGTCATGGGGCGGATAGCCGGTGTCCGACATCTTCATCTGCAGGTAGCCGTCTTTGCTGAACCGCGTCGCGTAAAGCGGCTTCCACGTGTGCGGCTTCTGGCCCTTTCTAAATTGCGTCTCGCGCATACGTCCGGGCGCCCACCCTGGCCGCCGCAGTCCCTTGTTGTGCGGGACGAGGCCTTTCTGAAACCGGGTGGGCCGGCCGCCGTGGTCCGGTTGCAAACACCGCTGCCGTGCTTCCTCCGCGATACACTCAATACTCTTGCGCAGTCCCATCTTCGCAGCCTGGGAGTAAACGGAGCTGAGTGACCGGCCAAGGTGCTCGCAGATTTCCCTCGTTGGAATATCCACGTAGAACTTGCGCACGATGCGCCGCTCTCCGGCCGTCCACTTTTTCCCGTTCAATACACTCAATTCCGGCCGCAACGTCATCGCTTCCTCACTGACCACTGACCACTGACTACTGACCGCTACCCTACTGCCGCGTCACTTGCTCGCAGATCCGTTCCTTCGCCCTGGCTCCATACGCGCGCACATCGCCCCCGCGCACGTCGCCGGCCTCGTCCATCAACTCCGCCGCCGCCTGCAAGCGCCCGATCCCGCGCTCTATATCCACGTAAGCCGGACGCCCCGTACACGGCGAAGGCGAGTCCCACCCGTACAAAACCACCTTCGCGGCTTCGGCCGCCAGCTTGCCGGCGGCCATCGCCAGCAGCGCCAGCCGCTCCACTTCCGCCGGCGACAATCCTGATGCGGTCATGCCGTCTTCCAGCGCCCGCAGCTTCTCCTTCGCGTCGCTAAGCTGCTTGCCCACGGCCCGCGAGAACGCCGCCTCGCGCTCGTACTCGCGCTTCCAGTCGTGCTCGCCTTCCAGACTCGCGGCCAAGCGCCTCAACGCTTCCTCCGCGCCCATGCACCGCCGGGCAATCTTCACCCCGGCCTCCAGGTGATGGCAGCCCAGGTAACCCATCTCGCTCGCGAGCCTGCGATGCTCCTCAGCCCAAACATCCTGCATATCGAGAAACTGTTTGTACTGCCGCCACCGCGCCGGGAGCGTGATCCACTCCCGCATCCACTTCACGAACCGCATCCACAGAAACTTCATCCCCCGCCGCCTTTCCCAGATCACTGACAATTGCCCACTGCCTTACCGCCCGCGCCAGCTCACCGCCTGCCGATCCAGAGCGCCCGAGGCCCGCGCCTTCAGGTTCTCGCGCCGCCTCTTTTCGCTCCGGTACTTCCGCGCATCGGCCGCCATCTTCGGATCGTCGAACTGCCAGCACTCGGTGTGATCGATGATGAGGAACTCCCGCATCTCCGCCAGCTTGTCCGGCGTGCGCTTGCTGCTGCCGCGGATCTCCGTGAACTCCCCGCAGCCATAGCACTCGAACGCATTCCACTCCTCGTACCACACGATCCCGCCATCCGCCGGCCGCTCCCGCTTCGCTTTGTGCACCGCCGCCGTCGCCATCAGTCAGCCTCACCGTTTAACGCCGCCTCGATCTCCCGCGCCCACTTCCGGATAAGTTCCCGGCTTGCGCTCTCGCGCACAAAGCAGAACGCGCGCATTCGTTCCGCAACCTCCGCGACCGCCTTCCGGCTCATATCCACAACTGCGGCCTTCTTCTTCATGCAGCCACCGCCACGACGCGCTGAAAATTCAACACCCAGACCCATGGATTCAAATCCCAGCCGTAGCCGCGGTCCGCGTTGATCGCATCCCACAGACCGCTGAAGGCGCAGTGCACGTAGTCATCCCAACCCTGATCAATTGAGGCCTCAAGAACATCCGGAGGTGTGCTGGCGTCGATGTGCGTTGTGTGTTCAGCCGCCAGCGCGTCATACCGCTGCATGGCCGCGCTCCCTGGATGCATCGGCCAGTGTGAGCTGCCAACGATGCCCTCAGCCAGGACATCCTCGAAGCTGATCTCTTGCAGCCTCTCCACGCGCACATCGAGCAATTCCAGCGTGAGACGGCTCGCCCAGCGCGGCATGAAGAGCGGCGTTACCCATCCGCTTCCCAGCGAAGCCTTCGGACGATTCCAATCGGACGCCGGCTCGCAGTTTATGAACGCGCCATCCGCGCCATAGCACACGCGCTCGATGCGTTTATCACGCTCATTCCAGCAGCACGAAGTCCACGTCTCCTTCACCCAAAGACGGTCTCCTGGCAGGCCATACGGACAGTGCCGAAGCGCCATTGCAATCGTGTAATCGTCCGGCTTATCGCAGAGCCACTGGCGCTTCATCACGCGCCGCGTCTTCGTCTTGCTGTCGTTCAACAGGCCGCGAACCATCGGGGCGCTGAAGAGAATCGGCCGCTCGTTCATTGCCTTACTCCTTGCCGCGCGGCTTCCGCTTCGCGACGTGCCAGATCCGCGGGACGCTCCAGCGCCTGGCGCGCGCGCCAAAACTGACCCAGCGTAGGCATCGGAATTTTGTCCTTCGCTTCCATCGCTCACTCCCTATTCAGCCCCAGCTCTAACCTGGCCGCCGGCTTCTTCTCTTTCCGCGCGGCCTCCACTCTCTCGGCCAGGCGCGGCAGATAATCCTTCACGAGCCGCTCAGCCTCCGCCGGTGCGCAGCGCCCATCCACGGCAAACACCGAATCGTGCGGCCGGATGACCAGGACGCAGATCGCGTCGCTCTGCTTGCGCAGATACTCGGCGTATCCTTCCACAGTCCCCGTCCTGGTCCAATCCGGCGGCGTCCGTGCCATCTCGTGCTCCTGACTGACCACTGTTCACTAACCACTGTTTTTAGTGCGGCGGGAGGAACTCTAACCGGTTGTGAAGCCGGACGGTATCACCGCCGCACCCTTTTCGCACCGCTCGCCCCTCAACTCACGGCGCGAAACTCAACTCTTCTTTTCCGGCTGCGTAAACAAATCCGCCGGCTTGAACTCAGCCCACAGCCGCGTGTACGCGTACTCCTTTATGAATGCGTGCAGGCTTGCACTGTTCTCCAGCTCGAACTGGAACCAACGCTCCGCAACCTTGCCGTCGCGCGTTAAACGAAAGCCGCCCAGGTCCACACCTTCCAGGCGAAGCGTCGATTTCTTGTCTTCAACCTTTGCGAAGAACTCGATTACGCAGCTCTCGACAATCGTCCCGAGCATCACTTCAACGGCGCAGTTCTCCAATGTGAGCATGTAAATGTACGCGGCCTCGATTGTGCCGTCGCACTTGATGACCTGCTCAGGCAGCAGCGTATTGATGAGCGTCAGACCCCACAGCCGTTTGCCGGTCTTCTTATCCCGGCGTAGCTTCGCGCCGTGGATGTAGATCTCCGGCCGCATATCCTCGAAGAACCTCATCGCTACCACCCCAGCCAATCGAGCAGCGCATACCCATACACCGCGCCCAGATACAGCAGCACGCCGCCCACGAAGACCAGCTCCGGAACCCACAGCCACTTGCCGACGAACCGGCCCACGCGCCGGAACTGCTTCACCGTGCTCTCCCGCGCCAGGCGCCGCTCTTCCCGCCGGCACAGCCTGCGCAGCTCGCGTGCCTCATGTTTTGCGCGCTCCGCGGCAGCCATCGCGCGCAAGGCCGTAATCTCATCCCAGCAGCGCATGCAGAAGATCCCCACTTCACTGTCCTCCGTCGCCGCGCCGCCGCAACCCTGCACGCAGCACACGCCGATCGCCGGCGGCATACTGATCCCCGCGCCCTGGCCACTGGCCACTGACCACTGTTCACTGTTCACTGTCTTCACCCTTTCCGCCGCCCTCTGCGGCTTCGTTTGCGCAGATCCTCTACGATCGCGCCGTATGCCCAACCTACGTACCGGTCGCCGTGTTTGCGCATCGATCGCCGCGCCTCTTTCTCGGCCACCGGCCGCGCCGCCCTCTGATCGCGATCCCAGGCGCAGATGCAGCGCGGAGACGAGCACACCGTCTGCATCGTCCCCGACAGCCAGCCGCAGGTATCGTCGCTGCCATACGGAGGCACCCGGCAGGGCGTCGTCTCCGTGCAATGGCAATACCGGCAAACGCCTGGCGCGACCTGGCTCATGACCGCTTCTTTCCCTTCATCTCAGCCCGCTTACGTTCCGCCTCGAAGCGCGCGGCCATCTGGTACGCCGTGCCGTAGCAGAGCTGGAACGATGTGCGCAGGCCCTTGAGGCGAAGCACCGCGTAACTCGGCCGCGCCTCCACAACCACCTGCCGGTACGCGCCGCGCTCGCGCACCTGGTCGCTGGTCTCGAAGATCAGCTTCGTCTTGCGATCGGCGAGCGCCTTCATTTCGCGCCGCCCTTCTTGGCAGCCTTCGCGACAACTTTCTTCGCAGCTTTTTTGGGAGTGGTCTTCGCCGTCGATTTCTTCAGATTCGCCCAGCGCTTTTTCTGCGCATCCGCAATCCGCTTCTTCGCCTCGGCGCTGAGAATCAATTTCGGCGAGTGCTGGCCCTTCTTAGCGGCCTTCTCGATTGCAGCCGCAAGCTCGCAGCCAGGCTTATGTCCGGCAGCTTTCTTCGCCGGCGTCAAGCGGGAGCTGGGCATCGGCTTCCCATCCACAAACCCGGCGCGGACCGCATCCACGTCCACGTCAAAGAGCCGCGCAAGCTTCTCCAGTCCCTCCGGCTTTGCGTTCACCAAGTACTCGTGAACCGTCAACTCCGAAGACTCCGCGAAGAGCAGCGCGGCCCGTACCGCATCGCCGGCAGACAACGACGACAGGTGATTCCGCAGCCGCTTGTCTGCCACATCACCGTATCCCTGAAAGAGCGCTTTGTCCCAGCCCAGGAGTTCAGCCGCTTTCCCCTTCAGCGTTCCGTCAGACCGACCGATTGCATACTCCACAAGCTCGATCAGGACAGCGCCTTTAGGCTCCGGAGTTTTCGCCCGCGCGATCACGGTGAACAGCCTCGCGCGATACTCCTTTTCCCTCTTCAATTTCTCCAGGGTCTCTTTCCGATCAGCCTTCGCCTTCTCCGGATCAGACGCGGGCCCCGAATACATGCTCTGCCCCTTATGCGTCTTGCATTTCGCATCGCGGCAAATCATCGTGCGATGGCCCGCTCTAGGGCCATCAATGTAAATCGCCTCTTCCTGGCTTTCGCACGGCTTCACTGGCCGCTGCTCAGGAACCACCACGACCCAATAGTCCGGAATAACACCGGCAGCGCTGGAGTAGCCATCTGACAACATGAGCAGCTTGCGCTTTTCCTTGTCTGCCTCGTTAAGTTCGTACTTGATCCAGACCTTGACCTTCGCGTCAAAGCAGTCCCGGTCCGTGCAAGTGTCCTGGGCGCAGTCGTCGAAGAGCAACGCCGCATTGCCGCTGCGCTTCGGGCACTCCGTGCAGGCCATCGGCGGCAGCTCGTCTTCCAGCGGAAATGGCGCGTCGGCCAGGACTCTCAGCGTGGTCCGCGCGATCTCCCTGCGCAGCTCCGCGACCGAGGCGTCGGTGGGCTTCCATTGCGATTGCTTCGCGCCAACAGGCTCCGGACGCTCCGGCGCCTCGCCATCCTCATCCTCATCGAAGACATCCTCGGCACCGTCCAGGTCATCGTCTTCGTCGAACTCTTCGTCGTCCTCGCGCGCGAATCGATTGTTCTCAGCGGCGCTCGTAATGTACCCGCAGTTGAGCCGAGACAGATGTCGGATCTGCTGTTTCTCATCCAGCCTGGCCAGCTCCAGCGCGTGGCCCACTTCGATTGCGCCGGCCTTCAATGCCTCGCGCACCGGCTCGATGGCATCGAGCAGCTTCAACCGGCGGCCGACGTAGCTGGGCGACTTCGCCAGCTTTGCCGCCACCGTCTCAACCGTTGCGCCTGGCGCATTCAACAGCGCGGAGAAAGCCAACGCCTCTTCGAGCGGAGGAAGATCCACGCGCTGCAGGTTGCTGTTGATACGCTGCTCAGCCGCATCCGCGTCCGACATGTCGCGGACAATGCACGGAACCGTGCTTTTACCGGCGATCTTCGACGCCAGCCAGCGCCGCTGGCCAGCCACAATCTCATAGCCGATGCCATTGCCGCCCGTCACACCTTGGGGGCGCACAATAAGCGCTTCCTGCACTCCATGAATCCGAATGGACGCCGCAAGCTCGGAGAGCGCCTGCTCGTCGATTGTCTTGCGAGTCTCTTCAGGAGACACGTGCAACTTGTCATGCGGGATCTGCTGCACTCGCTCATCGCTAACTTTCGTCATTGCGCACCGCCTTCGCAGCGATGCGTGAAGATCGTAACCTTGTCACTCTTCCATGCGTTGCCAACCAACTGGTTGAGTCCGAGCTGCGAAACATCGAATGTCGCCGCCGGCACTTCAGCGATGATCCAATGACCGCCGTGCGCTCCGCACTTCAGACACACGCGCTCAGTGAGACCGCGCAGGCGAATCCCGTCGCCCGCGCGATCGGTCTTCTCACCTGTCGCGGCCTCCTTTCCACCAGGTTTGAAATCCAAAGTCGAACAAAGCTCATCGACGATGCGCAGCACGCGGCCGGTCCGGCAAGTATTCGTGTGCTGCAGCCGGTCGAGTCGCTCGGTCATCTGACACTCACGGCACCAACTTGCCGGCGCTGGCATATCCACCACAGCCGGCCATCCGGCGCCAAGAATGTTCTGCTCCGCCAGATCCCGCGCGGCAAACAGGAGCTGCGCAAGCATGCCTTCGCGGTGGGCACCGCCGTCTTCAATGGAATCGCGTTGCCGGCAGATCAGTTGTGCAGGCGGCTCATTGTCAAGCAAGCGCCGCAGGGATGGCGGCACATCCGCAGCCACGCTGAGATCCCTGATCGAACCCTCCCGATCCCCAGGGAAGCGCGTGACGGCGTCCGGCGAGACGGAGCAGTCAGCGGCATGCAAAAAGCCAACGCCGGGCTGATCTACCCCTATACAGCAAAACGGCGGCTGGGCAGCGCAAGCCGCCTCGGGCGCCGTTTCCGTGGCCCTGACATGTTCAGCGGCTTGCGCTGATACGACTGGACTAGTGGTTGGAGCTTCAGGCGCGCAGCCGTTTTCAGCCGGTGCTCTGTTTGGTGCGAGGGGCGAGTGCATTTTGGCTATCTCCTCTTTTTTCAAGAGATAAGCCACGGCAGGCTATACTATTCCAGCGGGCGGTTAGCTCAGCTGGATAGAGCACCGGCCTCAGTCGCAGGATGCCCTATCCGCACGGCGCACTTATGAGAAAATAGAACTGCGGCTTATCCAAGGGGCTGCCGGCAGAGCGCGCCCCAAAACCTTGCTTCAACCCTCGGCATACTTCGGCCCTCTGGGGTCCCCGCGGACAGGTCCTCGTCCGGGGGGTGACAGAGCAGCCGTTACCTTGCTGCGGCCTGCATATAGGAACAAGAAATGATCAGTGTCAGCAACGTGTCCATGCGCTACGGCTCGAAGGTGCTCTTCGAAGATGTGAGCGTCGCCTTCATCCCCGGCCGCCGCTACGGCCTTACCGGACCCAACGGCTCCGGAAAATCCACCTTTATGAAGGTTCTCACTGGCGAACTCGAAGCCCAGAAGGGCACTGTCGTCCGCCCGCGCAAGCTGGGCGTGCTCCGCCAGGACCAGTTCGCCTTCGATGCTTATCGCGTCATCGACACGGTCATCATGGGCAATAAGCCGCTCTGGGCCGCCCTTGAAGAGCGCGACCGCATCTACGAAAAAGAGGAAATGACCAACGCCGACGGCATGAGGCTCGGCGAACTGGAAGGCATTATCGGCGACGAGGACGGATACACTGCCGAGAGTGACGCCGCGGTCCTTCTCGACGGTCTGGACATCCCCGAGGATATCCACGACCGCAAGATGGGCGAACTCCAGGGCGGACAAAAGGTCCGCGTCCTCCTTGCCCAGGCCCTCTTCGGCAAGCCTGAAGCCCTGCTCCTCGACGAGCCCACGAACTACCTTGATCTAGAGTCCATTCACTGGCTCCAGGACTTCCTCAACAGCTACGACGGCACTCTCATCGCCATCTCCCACGACCGCCACTTCCTCAATAGCGTCACCACTCACACCGCCGACATCGATTACGAGACCATCATCACCTACACCGGCGGCTACGACGAGATGGTGATGGCCAAGACGCAGATCCGCTCCACCCTCGAGTCGCAAAACGCCCAGCGCGAAAAGAAGATCGCCCAGCTCAACGACTTCATTGCCCGCTTTGCCGCCGGTACCCGTTCCTCCCAGGTCACCAGCCGCCGCAAGGAGGTCGAGCGCCTCCAGACCAACGACCTCGCCCGCTCCAACATCCAGCGCCCATATATTAGGTTTGACCAGATCCGCCCCAGCGGCAAACATGCGATTGAATTCAAGCACCTCACCAAGCTCTACGGCGATCTCAAAGTCCTCGACGGCTTCTCCGCCAACGTCCTGCGCGGCGAAAAGATCTGCCTCATGGGCCGCAACGGCGCAGGCAAGACCACCGTCCTCAAGAGCCTGCTGGCCAACTATCCCGGCCTCGCCGACAAGGACTTCAACCTCGACTCCGGCTCCGTCTTCTGGGGCCACGAGGCCCAGATCGGCTACTTTCCCCAGGACGTTGGCTCGACCATCGAGCACGGCCTCACCGTCGCCGAGTGGCTCCATCGCTGGAATCCTGCCGCCCACGTCGAAGAGATTCGCGGCATCCTCGGCCAGATGCTCTTCTCGGGCGAAGAGGGCGACAAGCAGACCAGGGCCCTCTCCGGCGGCGAACAGGCTCGCCTGGCCTTCTGCAAGCTCATCCTCACCAAGCCCAACATCCTGATCTTCGACGAGCCCACCAACCACCTCGACCTCGAAGCCATCAACGCCCTCAATATCGCTCTCCAGCGCTACGAAGGCACAGTCCTGCTAGTCACCCACGACCACGACCTCATCGACGAAGTAGCCACAAGACTCTGGGTCTTCAATGAAGACGGCATAGAAGACTTCCAGGGCCCCTACACCGAGTGGAAGGGCAAACACAACTGATCGAAGATGGCGACCCTGGGGCAGGTGGCCCACCCTTAAACCGCTATATACCTTCGGACGCCCCATCCTTGGCGCGGTTTCATCGCGGCGAGGGCGGGAGACCACGAACCACCCCATTCGGTACGCCGTTATTCCGGGAACCTGGGCTGTTCGCGATGAATCTTGACGCTACGGAGTCTTAGCAGCCGGCCGTGGGTCCGCACCCCACGGCAAAACGACGGCGGGAAGGCAATTGGGACCTTCCGCACTCGCCTTCAGCATCCCCTGCGCCTTGCCGGGCACGTACGGAAAATAGGCCATCACAGAATGGCCATCCGAGTTTGTAGCCAGCACATCGCTGAGTGACGCACCTTCCGACTCCAACACCAACGGAATCCTCGCATCGGGGGGGAATCCGTCCAGAACGATCAGGACTGCCGTTGCAGCAGGCTGCGCGACTCTCACTTCAAGCCTGCACCCCTGATCTTCCGACATCACTGGATGGAGAACGAGAGTGCCAAAGATCTTTAGCTGCCCATCCCTTCTGGAGAGAAGAAATCGCATAGGTTCCGCGGTATCGGCGGTAAGCGAGACATCGAATTCATCGTTCTCGGCGCTGAAGCTCATCTCCTGCTCGGGTTTCGGCTTGTGAATCATCAGCAAGCCTTGCCCATTTACATAGATATCGCGGGGATCGATCGAGATGTCCTTGCCAACCGGCCAGGATTCAAGAGCATAGACCTTGTTTTCAGGGGCGCCTTCGGCAAATATGCGATATCGTGCGGCTCCACGATCTCCCTGCGCCGTCTGTTCGCTGATCTTTTCGAAACGCAAGCGCAATCCGCTCGGATTCAGTTCTCCTGCTTCTTCGTCCCACTTGGCCTGACGCTCCAGAAGGCTGAGTAATGCCTTCGAGGGGGAGTGTTGGTCCTTAAAGACGGAATAATTCAAGCCGTCCCAGCGCTTGGAGGTCTGCCCTTGGGAAGAAACCGGGGAGAGAAGCAAGCCGCACAGGGATATGAAAACAAAGATTCGCATCGGTGGGAACATATCCATAGTGTTCTCTATGTCCTTTCCAAACGCAACCAGATTCGAAAGTAGCTTCGTACAAGTGTATTCACTGGGCCACGGGGTGGTCCACCCATAAGCGCTAAGATAACGATTGACGATTGAAATGAAGATTACTATTCTATTTGCATGGCTGAACTTGAGAATTGGCGAGTTCTGGTAGGATTGCTTCCTTTGA